>Ga0256839_1000179_pt1 | contig 82741 bp, 87 predicted proteins | sample 354166metaG_FD_185968 | JGI IMG/M metagenome (GOLD analysis project Ga0256839, IMG submission 185968) | Hydrothermal vent microbial communities from Mid Atlantic Ridge, Atlantic Ocean - 354-166 | ecosystem: Environmental > Aquatic > Marine > Hydrothermal vents | place: Atlantic Ocean: Mid... | reverse complement strand
GGCGGGCGGCGCTTCCGCTGAAAGACTCCGGGGGCCGGGCCGCGTGTGGCGGCCCGGTCGTTTTCGTATTGCAGAACCGAACGGATGGAGGAACGAGGGATATGACTTGGTGTCGTGCGGGTTGGATCGTGACCTTGCTGCTCGTGGCGGGCATCGCCGTGGGTGCGTATGAAATGGTGGTGGTCGGCGACGTGGAGCCGGGATCGGACGGGCGCCGGATGTTACGGCTGACACCGGCGGAGCGCGAGGGGATGTTGAATGAAATGCGAGGTTTTCTGGTGGCCGTCCAGCGTATTCTGGAGGCCGCCGAACGGGATGACATGGGCGCCGTGGCGGCGGCGGCCCGGGAGGTCGGGGGTGCGCAAGGGTGTGGGGTGAAAGGCCCGGCGGCGCGTCTGCGGCTGATGGCGAAGCTGCCCTTGGAATTCAAGCGATTGGGGCGCGATACCCATATGCGCTTCGACGACTTGGTCCGGGAAGCCGAAGAAAGCGGTGATCCCCGGCGGGTGCGTCGGCGGTTGACGGAGCTGATAGGCAACTGTATCGCCTGTCACGCCGGATACGGGATTTCGACTTCGGCAAGTCTCGGCGACGGGGGTGAGGATGGAGCGTGACGATGCGAGCGCTCGGTGCCGCGCGACGAGTGGCCGCGCGGCGCTTGAGTGGACTTAGCGTCTCCATTGTCCTTTGCCGTATCCTCCCATGCTTCCGCCGCCCGGGCGGGATTCATAGCCTTGGCGGTCGCGCCGGCCAATATTGTTTTGTCGCCGGTAACGCGCCCGTTTCTCGGGCGACATGGATCGCATCCGCTGGCGCATTTCCTGGCGATAAAGTACCCGGTTATCGGAGGGGGCGGCGCGCCGCTGTTCCTGGTGCTCGCTCCAGCCGCGGCTTTCGGTAACCGGGGTGGATTCGGTTGCGCTCGCGGCGCCAGAAACGGTAATTGCCGCCAAGAGGATCGAGGAGAGTTGTTTTCTGTTCATTGCCGTGTCCTCCATAAGGGATTGGTTGGATGTTTCGTCTTTCCATGGGTTCCAGTATGCGGTGCGAATCTTTCTCGATTGTTTCCATCCCAGCCTGAATGGTTTCAAAGTGTTTCATCCGGACCCGCCCGTTGTAGGGGGCACTTGACCGTCCCCGACGGTTGGTTTCATACTTCCCGTCATCCGGGGCATCATTTCCAGGGTTCTTCATTCCATGTGGATTCAAAAGCGCATCACCCTCGGCGCCAAAAGGCGCGGTTTTCATCTGGTCACCCAAGAGCTGCTGGAACAGCTGCCGGAAGTGCGGGATTTCCGGGTCGGGCTGGCGCATTTCTTCATTTGTCATACCTCGGCTTCTTTGACCATCAACGAGAACGCCGATCCCACCGTGCGCTCGGACATGGAATCCCATTTTTGCCATTTCGTGCCGGAAAACGCGCCCTATTACCGTCATACCCTGGAGGGGGCGGACGACATGCCGGCACACATCAAGGCGTCGCTTCTGGGGGCGTCTGTCACCGTACCCATTGGCAATGGCAGGTTGCTGCTCGGAACTTGGCAGGGAATCTATCTGGGGGAGCACCGGAACCGGGGCGGGCGCCGTAACGTGATCGCCACGTTGCAGGGCGAATGAGCGGTTCCCGGATACTGGCCGGGGATATCGGGGGCACCAAGACGCTGTTGTGTCTGGGGGAAGTGGTGCGTGGCGATTTGCGGGTGGTGGCGAAGGCGCGTTATGAAAGTGCGTCGTATGCCGATTTTTCCGAGGTGATAGGGGATTTTCTGTCCACCCGTGAGGTTTCTGTGATCGCGGCCTGTTTCGGGGTGGCCGGAGCGGTGGTGGACGGGGTTTGCCGGACCACCAACCTGCCCTGGGTGCTGGATCAACGACTGCTTTCCCGGCAGTTGGGGGGCGCCCGGGTGCGGCTGTTGAACGATCTGGAGGCAGCGGCTTTTGGTGTCCTGCATTTGCCCGAAGGGGATTTCACCGATCTCAATCCAGGCGCCCCACCGCGCTCACGTGCTCCCAGGGCGGTCATCGCCGCCGGAACGGGCCTGGGAGAGGCGCTGATCGTGGGCCACGGTGCGGCGGCGACCATCGTCGCCACCGAGGGTGGTCATTGCGATTTCGCGCCCCGTGACGAGCGCGAGGACAGGCTGTTGCGTTGGTTGCGGCGGAAGTATCCGCAACATGTCAGTTATGAGCGGGTGCTGTCCGGTCCGGGGCTGGTGGAGGTCTACCGTTTTCTGGTCGAGGATTCGGGTGGCGGGGAAAATGAGCGGCTGGCGGCGGCGATGGCCCGGGGGGATGGGGCGGCGGTGGTCGGAGAGTGGGGGGTGAGCGGGCGTGATCCCTTGTGCGTCCGGGCTTTGGATTGGTTCGTGAGGATGTATGGGGCGGAAGCCGGTAATCTGGTGCTCAAGAGTCTGGCCACCGGTGGGCTCTACGTGGCCGGTGGCATTGCGCCGAAAATACTGCCGGTGATGCGGCGGGGCGGATTCATGGACGGGTTTGCCGCCAAAGGACGTTTTTCCGCTCTCTTGCAGTCGGTGCCGGTGCGCGTGGTTCTGAATCCGGAGGTGGTGCTGTTGGGTGCCTTGCACTGGGCCGGCGAGCGGATGTGCGGGGTGGAGGAATAGATTTTGTCCCCACGCACCCGCCCCCTCTGCCGGGGGAATTGGGTACAATGGCTTTTCGATGGAAACCGAAACAGGGAGATGCACCAATGAAAAAAACTTGGGTCGTTGCAGCAGAAAGCAGCCGGGCGCGGATCTTCATGGCCGAGAGCCGGGTGAAACCGATGCAGGAACTGGAAGGGCTGGCGCATCCCATGTCCCGGGCGAAGGTGCTGGATATCAATTCCGATGACGCCGGCAAGACTTTCGACCGGATGGGGCAGGGGATGCATGATATGGAAAAGGAAGTCGATCCCAAGAAGCACGAAGCGGATCTGTTCGCCAAGGAAATCGCGGACAAGCTGCAAAAGGCCCGGGCCGCCAGCGAGTTCGAGGCTTTGGTTCTGATCGCCGCGCCCGAATTTTTGGGGATGCTGCGCAAGCACCTGGATCCGAATACCCTCAAGTCGGTAGAGCGGACGGTGAGCAAGAATCTGGTCCGGGAGGATGAGGAGCAGATCCGCAAGGCGGCGCTCGAGCTGGAATGATGCGGATCGGGGTTCCCAGGGAGATCAAGACCGAAGAGTACCGCGTGGCGCTCACGCCGGAGGGCGCCCGGGCTTTGACCGGTGCCGGGCATCAGGTGATCGTCGAGCAGGGCGCTGGCGAGGGAAGCGGCTTCAGCGACCGGGAATACGGGGAGGCAGGTGCTGTCCTGGGAAGCGTCCACGATGCCTGGAGCGCGGAGCTGGTGCTCAAGGTAAAGGAACCTCAGCCTGAAGAGTATGCGTATCTGTGCGGTCAGATCGTCTTCACTTATTTTCATCTGGCCGCCGCACCCAGGAGATTACTGGAGGTGCTGCTGCAGACGCGCACCACCGCGGTGGCTTATGAAACTCTCGAAGATGATCAGGGCCGCCTGCCGTTGTTGGCACCCATGAGTGGGGTGGCCGGTAACATGGCGACATTGATGGGGGCCTATTATCTGGCCCGTTTCAATGGCGGGTGCGGCACGTTGCCGGCCAATGTGTTGGAGCGGGGTTATGGCAGGATGCTGATCGTCGGTGACGGTGTGGTCGGTCAGCATGCCGCCCACAGGGCTTGCGCCATGGGGACGGAAGTGGTCATGGCAGGGATGGATCCGGTGCGTGGAGAGGCGCTGCGAGAGCGTTATGGCGAGTGCTTCCGTTTCATCGTTTCCTCGCAAGAAACCATCGCCCGGGAGGTCACCGCTGCCGATGTGGTGGTGGGGGCGGTGCTGGTGCGAGGGGCCCGGGCGCCGCATGTGGTGACCGAAGCCATGGTGAAATCCATGCCAAAGGGTTCTGTCGTCGTCGATGTCAGTATCGACCAAGGCGGGTGTGTGGAAACATCGCGGCCGACGACCCATGCCGATCCGGTGTTCACCGTCCACGGGGTGATTCACTATTGTGTCGCCAACATGCCGGGCGCCTATCCCCGGACCTCCACCATCGCGTTGACCCGGGCGACGTTGCCTTATGTCTTGACGTTGGCGACCGGAGGATTGGGGGCGCTTGGTCGTGACAGGGGGTTTGCCAAGGCGGTCAACACTTTCAATGGGTGGATTACTTGCCGGCCAGTGGCGGAATATTGGTGGATGGAAGATCGCTTTCGGCCTTTTTCGGTATTGCTGGAGCAAAGGGTATGAGTGTGAGCATCGATCCCAGAAAATGGAGCGAGGGCACGGTTGTCGAACTTCACCGCTGGGCCGAGCGCCTGTATTCCTTGAGAGTGGAGGCTGATATCGAACCATTCGAGGCGGGGCAGTTCGGGCGTCTGGCCCTGGTGGTGGGGGAGGAGTTGGTGAGCCGGCCCTATTCCTTCGTCAATGCGCCTGACGAACGCCCTCTGGATTTTTATTTCATCGTCATTCCCGATGGGATGCTGACCCCGAGACTGGCAGCGTTACAGCCCGGCGGCCGGGTTTGGGTCGCCCGCAAGGGGGCGGGTATCTTCACCTTGAAGCAGGTGCCGGAAGGCAAGCATCTGTGGATGTTTGCCACAGGGACGGCGTTGGGTCCCTTCCTGTCCATTCTCAAAACCCCCGACCCCTGGCGGCGTTTCGATAAGATCGTGCTGGTACACGGGGTGCGTACCCGGGCCGAGCTTGCGTACCAGGAGACGATAGATAGATTCCGGCGTGCTCACCCTGACCGGTTTCAGTTTTTTGCCAGCGTTACTCGGGAGGTTTGTCCCGATGCCTTACAATCCCGGATTCCCCAAGTGATCGAGTCAGGGGCACTGGAACAACTGGCCGGCCTGAAACTGACGGCGGAAGAAAGCCAGGTGATGATCTGCGGCAATCCGGCGATGGTCAAAGCCACAGTAGAACTGTTGAAGTCCCGAGGCTTGGCCGAGAACCTGCGCAGGCAGCCGGGCCAGATCACTATCGAACGTTACTGGTGAGCTAACAGGCGGTTTCCTCCCGAAGGGAAACGGTTGCCGTTTTTCCCGGAAATCACCTGTCCACAAGGGGTCACCGCTCGTCCATTTCCACCGCGATTTCTTCCGGGCGGTTGCCGTCGAGCCGGAAGGCCCGAAGTTCCAACACCCCTTTGGTTTTCAAGGAAATGATCAGAGTCAGCGCCTCTGGATAAGCGACCTGCTCCAGATCCTCCCGGGAAGGAAGCGCCGGTGCGCTGGGGTGGGAATGGTAGATGGAAAAAAGGGTTTCACCCCGCCGTCGCATGGTTTTCATGGCCTGAATCTGCTCCTTGGGATCCATGAGGAAATGCCGCCGGGGGTCGGGGGCGACATTTGAGATGGGGTAGACGCTTCGGGGAACGTCGGAAACTGCGCCGATCAGGCCACAGACTTCGTAGTCCTGCAGGATCTGGGCCTGATGCAGCAGTTTGTTGACCACGAAGCGGGGCAGGATGATGGGGCGTTCGGACATTCAAGGGCTCCATTGTGCCTGGGTGACCCGCGGGCGGTTCTCCAGGTCGCGATAACATGTGATGGTGGTGAATCCAGATTGTGCCAGCAGCCGCTCCACTTGGGAAGCCTGATCGTACCCATGCTCCAGCAGCAGCCATCCTCCGTGCCGCAGGCAGCGGGGCGATTGCCGGGTGATCCGGCGGATGGCATCCAGCCCGTCGGGGCCGGCGGTCAGGGCTTCGGTAGGTTCGAAGCGTATTTCCCGCTCGAGATGGGGGTCATCTGCCGCAATGTAAGGGGGGTTGCTGACGATGACATCGAAGCGCCGATCTGCCAATGCGTCCAGCCAGTCCGAGCGGATGAATCCGACGTTGCCGGCTTTCAGCCGTCGGGCGTTGCTGCGGGCGACTTGCAAAGCCTGCAAACTCCTGTCTGTGGCATATACCCGGCAGGCTGGCCTTTCCAGCGCCACGGTGACGGCGATGGCTCCGGAGCCGGTTCCGAGATCGGCTACGGTGGAGGGGTGCCGGAGGGGGATTTTTTTCAACACCTTTTCCACCAGCAGTTCGGTGTCCGGGCGGGGGATCAGGACGTTGGAGGTGAGCCGAAATTCTCTGGACCAGAACTCCCTCGCGCCCACCAGATAGGCGACAGGTTCTCCGAGTTTCCGCCGCGCCAACAGCTTGTGGAAGGTGCCAAGGGCGGCGGGAGGGGGTTCTGACTGGGGCCAGGCCAGTAAATGGGTGCGAGGTTTTCCCAGCGCATGGGCCAGGAGGATTTCTGCTTCCATCCGCGGCGAAGGGGTGACACCAGACAGAGACAGACTGGCCTGGCGCAGCAGCTCTGCGATGGTGGTCATCGGTTCAGGACTGGGCCATTTCAGCCAGAAGATCCGCTTGATTCTGCTGGATGAGCGGTTCGATCAAGGCGTCCAGGTTGCCTTCGAGAATCTCGTCCAGTTTGTACAGCGTCAGGTTGATGCGATGGTCGGTGATCCGGCCTTGGGGAAAGTTGTAGGTACGGATGCGTTCGGAACGGTCGCCGGAGCCGACCTGGAGGCGTCTCGAGGCTGCCTGCTCGGCATGTTGCCGGGCTTCCTCCTCGGCCAGGATTCGGGCCTTGAGCAGGGCCATGGCGCGGGCCTTGTTTTTGTGCTGGGAACGTTCGTCCTGGCACTCCACCACGATTCCGGTGGGCAAATGGGTAATTCGGACCGCCGAGTCGGTGGTGTTGACGTGCTGCCCCCCGGCGCCGGAAGAGCGAAAGGTGTCGATCCGCAATTCACGGGGGTTGATTTCTATCTCGTCTAGTTCTTCTGCTTCCGGAAGGACGGCCACGGTGCAGGCGGAAGTGTGGATGCGCCCTTGCGATTCGGTCTCGGGCACCCGTTGCACCCGGTGGGTGCCGGCCTCGAATTTGAGGCGGGAGAAGACGTCTGGTCCGCTGATTTTGAGCACGACTTCTTTGTATCCGCCTTGTTCGCCGAGGCTTTCGGAGATCAGTTCGATCCGCCAGCGCTGTTTTTCCGCGTAGCGGCTGTACATCCGCAGCAGGTCTCCGGCGAACAGGGCCGCTTCCGCGCCACCGGTTCCGGCACGAATTTCCAGATAGATGTTGCGCGAGTCGCGGCGGTCTTTGGGCAACAGGAGCAATTTCAGCCGTTGTTGCAATTGCTCCAGCTTCTCCTGGGTGAGATCGATTTCCTCGCGTGCCAGAGTCTTGAATTCGGGGTCGCTTTCCTGCGCCAACAACGCCTGGGTCTCTGTCAAGGAGTGGCGGGTGTCTTCGTAATCGCGGAACGTGGCGACGACAGGTTCCAGCTGGGCGTATTCCCGGCTCAGGGTGCGGAATTTCGTCGTATCGGCCTGGATTTCCGGTTGGTTCAGCAGGCCGGTGATTTCTTCGAAGCGTTGGTTGAGCTTTTCCAGCTTGTCGCGAATGGCGTCTTGCACGTTCTGTCAGTTCAGTTTGAAGAGTTCTCGGGCAGCGGCGATGAGATCATGGCGCTCATTGATTCCCGCCTCCTTGAGTTGGACGCTCGGGATGTGAAGAAGTTTACCGGTCAGGGTGTGCGCCAGAAGCTCCAGCGCTTCTTCGGGCGTGGCGCCGCGGCCAAGCGCCCGTCTGGCCCTGGACAAAGCTTCTTCGCGCAGGCTGTCGGCCTGGGATCGCAGTGCCTTGATGGTGTCGGTCGCGCCTTGGGATCGGAGCCAGGCGAGAAAGTGCTCGACCTCCATAGCGATGATTTCTTCGGCCAGGAGGGCCGCCTCGCGTCTGGCTTGCCGGTTCTCTTCCACGATATCCTGCAGGTCGTCCACGGTATAGAGGTAGACGTCCTCCAGTTGCTCCACCTCGGGTTCGATGTCTCTGGGGACGGCCAGATCCACCATGAAGACCGGTTTGTGCCGCCGTTGCCGGACTGCCCGCTCGATGGCGCCTTTCCCCAGAATCGGCAATTGACTGGCGGTCGAGGAAACGATAATGTCGGCTTCGTGGAGATGTTCCGGTAGCTCTCTGAGCGCGATGGCATAACCGCCGACCTGAGAGGCGAGGGTATGGGCGCGGTCGAAGGTGCGGTTGGCGACGATCATGCGGCCGATACCTTGTTGGTGGAGATGCTGGGCGGTGAGTTCGATGGTTTCTCCGGCTCCGATGAGCAGTGCCGTTTGCCGGGACAGGTCATCGAAGATCTGTTGCGACAGGCGGACGGCGGCGAAGGCGACTGAAACCGCGCTGGAGCCGATCGCAGTGTCGGTGCGGACTTTCTTCGCGGCGCTGAAGGTGTGCTGGAACAGCCGGCTTAGAATCTTGTCCAGGGCGCCCGCTTGGCGGGCTGTCTGGTAGGCGCTTTTCATCTGCCCCAGGATTTGCGGTTCCCCCAGAACCATCGAGTCGAGGCCACAGGCGACCCTGAAGAGATGGCGGATGGTTTCCTTATCGGTATGAAGATACAGGTAGGGTTCGATTTCGTCGGCGGCCAGATTCTGCGTCTGGGCCAGCCAATCGACCAAAATCCTGCGGTCGGGGGCTTGGGTATGGCAATACAGTTCCGTACGGTTGCAGGTGGAGAGGATGGCTGCTTCCTTGATTCCCGGCAGGGAGACGAGGTTGCACAGCAGTTCGCCCAGGCGCTCGTTGGGGAAAGCGAGTTTTTCCCGCACCGAGACAGGGGCGGTCGTGTGATTCAGACCAAGGGCGACTAGGGTCATGGATTGGGATGATTCCACATCAGATTATTCTTCATTTTAAAAACAAAATATAATTAAACCAACAATTCGTCCGCTTTATCCTGAGGTGGACACCGCACAAGGAAAGGAAATCATTCGTGATCAAGACGCTACTTACCTTCATCGCCCTTTCGCTGTTTCTGACAGGTTGTGCCCGTTTCAAATCCAGGCCGGAATCGGTGTTTGAATCGGTGGGGCCCGAGTCCTTGCGGGAGCTTCCGGTCAGCAGGGCGGAACCGGGTGGCGAACTCCTCTATGAGTTGCTGGCGGCGGAACTGGCCGGTCAGCGGGGCGATTACCCCCTTGCCCTGGATTATTACACCCGGGCTGCCGAGAAGGTCCCGGATGTCTGGGTGGTAGAGCGGGCTGCCCGCATCGCACTTTATATCAAGGACGAGCAACGTGCCAGAGAGATGGTTTCCTTGTGGCTTGAGCGCGCTCCGGATTCTCCCAGGGCCCACAAGGCCGCATTGTGGTTGGCGCTGAAGCAAGGGGATGTGGAAGGCGCCGGCCGCCATTTCATCCGCTTGCTGGAATTGACGCCGGAAACCGGTCGGGCGGAGGTTTTGCTGGAAACGCTGCGCTTCATGGATGGAGAAGTTCCCAAAGAGGTTGCCTTGAAAGTGATGGGCCGGGTAAGCGAGCGCTTCGCTTCCTCGCCCGAAGTCCTTTACGCCTATGCGATGCTGGCTTTGAGACAAGGGGAAACCCGGCTGGCCCTCACCCAGGTTTCGCGCGCGGTGGAACTGCGTCCCGAGTCGCCGAAGCTGCGTTTGATGCAAAGCCAGCTCCTGACCCGCTTGGGAGAGACCGGGAAGGCCCGTCAGGTTCTTCAGGATCTGGTGAAGGGGAATCCGGATAATCTTCAATTGCGATTGCTGTATGCCCAATTGTTGTTGAAAACCGGAGAATATGGTGAGGCGGAAAAGCAGTTACAGTTCATTTTGCGCAGGCAGCCCGACAATCCGGACGCGCTTTATGCCTATGCGCTGCTGAATGTCCAAAACAAACGGGACAAGGTTGCGGAAAAGGCTCTGCTGCGATTGCTCAAGCAACCCAAATGGCGTTCCGAAGCTTATTACTATCTGGGGCGCATCGCCAGTCGCCGGGGTGACGAGAAAAAGGCGCTGGAATGGTTTGGCAGGATACGCGAAGGGGAGCTGGTTTTCGATGCCCGGGTCAACGCAGTCGCCCTGCTCGCCAAGATGGGGGAAATCAAAAAAGCGTTGGCGAAGATCGAGGATCTGCGCGACCGGTATCCCGGCCGTCAATTGCAGCTTTCCCTGCTGGAAGCTGAAATCTACAGTACCCAGGGGGAGCATCAGGCCGCATTCGCGGTACTGACCGAGGCATTGGCGAAATATCCCAACCACCCTGATTTGCTCTACGCCCGGGCCTTGATCGCGGAAAAAATGGGGAAGCCGACCCAGGCGATTACGGATCTGCGTGCCGCGTTGGCCAGGAAGCCTGAAGATCCCAATCTGCTCAATGCCTTGGGCTATACCCTGCTGATAAACGGGGGCTCGATCGAGGAGGCGGGAAAATACCTGGAGCGGGCCATCGCCCTGAGGCCGGATGATCCCGCCACGCTCGACAGTTATGGTTGGCTCAAGTACAAACTCGGAGACTATCCCGCAGCCCTGCAGGCTTTACAAAAAGCCTACGCGAAAAATCAGGATCCGGAGATCGGCTATCATCTGGGCGAGGTTTTATGGGCATTGGGCAGGCGGGGCGAAGCCAGAAAGATCTGGAGAAATGTCATCCAGGGCAATCGTGGTGATTCCCGGGTCGAGCGATTCATCCAGCAGATCGGCGATCGGCTTGCGCCGTGAGGAGAAGCGGGCTTTTCGCGCCTGAGCGGAAATTTCCTTTTCTTTTTTTGTGCCTGCTGTTCGCCGGGCTGGATGGTTGTGCCTTGTTCAAGCCATCCGTTGTTCCGGAGGTCAGCCAGAACGAGGAACGATGGCTGGCCGCCATCCAAAGGAAAGGGTGGGCGCTGCGTGGCCGGATCGGGGTGCAGGGGAGCGATGACAGTTGGCACGGGAGTTTGCGCTGGCGGTACCGGCCGGGACATGATGCATTGAAGATCTCCGGCCCCCTTGGTCAGGGGGGCGTGGTGGTGGAGGTATGGCCGGATAGAATCCGGCTTACGCGGCACGATGGACAAGTGCAGGAATCCAATCATCCGGAGGTTTTGTTGCGCCGGCTCCTTGGGGTTGCGGTGCCTTTGGGCAAGCTTCATTTCTGGGTTCTGGGGATGCCGGCGCCAGGTCCCGCGCGCCTGCAATATGGCCCCGGCCGACGCTTGAGCGTTCTGTCGCAGGCCGGATGGCGCATCGAGTATCCGCGTTATCGGCGTGTCGATTCAGGCGTGCTGCCGGCGAAACTGATCATGAACGGCCCGGGTGGCGTACGGGTCAAATTGATTATTGATCGATGGGAGACAGGGGTTGAATCCAGGAGCGCTTGAACGTTGGCCGGCGCCGGCGAAGTTGAATCTGATGCTGCGCATCGTCGGACAGCGCGGGGATGGTTATCATTTGTTGCAAACGGTTTTTCAGTTCATCGATCTGTGTGACTGGATCGATTTTTCCTGGCTCGATGGGGGGCGGGTGGAACTGGTCAATCCTTTGCCAGGTGTGCCGCCGGAGGCGGACTTGACGGTCCGTGCGGTGCGATTGTTGCAAAAAGTCGCCGGTATTCGCCAGGGGGTGAGGATCTCGGTGGACAAACGCCTACCCATGGGGGGCGGGTTGGGGGGTGGCAGTTCCGATGCGGCGACGGTGCTGGTGGCGCTGAATGCCTTATGGCAATTGGGGTTGAAGGAGTCCCAGCTGATCGACCTGGGTCTGCAATTGGGGGCGGATGTCCCGGTATTCGTCAAGGGGGTCGCCGCCTGGGCCGAAGGGGTTGGTGAAGCATTAACGCCACTGGAGTTGCCGCAGCCGTGGTATCTGGTGTTGATTCCTTCCTGTCATGTGTCGACGGCTGAGGTTTTTGCTGCCGAGGATTTGACAAGGCATAACCCCCCTGCCAAAATAACCGACTTTCTTGCGGGATTGCAGGTCAATGATTGCCTCCCGGTTGTGCGGCGCTTGTTTCCGGAGGTCGATCGCGCGCTGGCCGATCTGTCGCGATTCGGTGAGGCGCGTATGACCGGAACCGGCGCCTGTGTGTATGCTTCGTTTGAGGCGGAAGAGGAAGCGCGGACGGCGGCTGCCGATTTGGGTCGGAATTGGCGGCTCTACGTGGCGAAGGGGAGAAATCGCTCTCCATTGCTGGAGAGGCTGGCTGGGTTGTAATTTGCGTTAAAGTGTTGAATGGGGCGTCGCCAAGTGGTAAGGCACGGGGTTTTGATCCCCGCATACCCAGGTTCGAATCCTGGCGCCCCAGCCATATGTGAGATTCCCACCTGTGATCGACAAGCCGAAGGTGATCGCATGAATGATGCGAGCTTCATGGTATTCAGCGGCAACGCCAATCTTCCTTTGGCTGAGAGTATCGTAAATCGGCTCAATATGAGGATGGGGTTGGCCTCTGTTGGCCGATTCAGCGATGGCGAGATCGCGGTGGAAATCGAGGAGCATGTGAGGGGGCGGGAGATCTTCGTCATCCAGTCCACCCATATGCCCCATGACAATTTGATGGAGCTGCTGGTGATCGTGGATGCGCTGCGGCGGGCATCGGCAGGTACGATCACCGCTGTCATCCCTTATTTGGGGTATGCGCGCCAGGACCGACGGGCGCGTTCGGCCAGGGTGCCGATCACGGCCAAGCTGGTGGCCAAGATGATTGGTGCGTCCGGGGTCGATCGTCTTTTGACAGTGGATCTGCATGCCGATCAGGTGCAGGGCTTCTTCGATATCCCGGTGGACAACGTATATGCTTCCCCGCTTTTGTTGGGTGACATCTGGCGTCAGAAGTATTTGGATCAGATCGTGGTTTCGCCCGATGTAGGGGGAGTGGTGAGGGCCAGGGCTTTGGCCAAGCGTCTTGGCGATGCGGATCTGGCCATCATCGACAAGCGCCGGCCGCGGGCCAACGAGGCGCGGGTGATGAACATCATCGGTGATGTGGCGGGGCGAACCTGTATTCTGGTTGATGATCTGGTTGATACCGCCGGTACCTTGTGCCAGGCGGCTGCGGCCCTGAAGGAGGAAGGGGCGGTGAGAGTGGTGGCTTATTGCACTCATCCGATTCTCTCCGGGCCGGCGGTGGACAATATCTCTGCTTCTGTATTGGATGAGCTGGTGGTCACCGATACGATTCCGTTGCGTTCTGACGCCCGGAGCTGTGACAAAATCCGCCAGCTGAGTGTGGCGGATATGCTGGCTGAGACGATACGGCGCATTGCGGTGGGTGAGTCTGTCAGTTCCTTGTATGTTGATTGAATGATGGAGCTTTGAAGATGGAAGCGAGTTTTGAGTTTGACGCTGAATTGCGGTCAAGAACAGGAACCCGCCCGGCGCGGGCCTTGCGCCGGGAGTTGAAGATTCCCGGAGTGTTGTACGGCGCCCACAAAGAACCGGTGGCCTTGACGCTGTCGAAACCTCAGGTGGACAAAAATCTGGAAAACGAGGCGGTGTATTCTCACATCCTCCTGATCAAGATCGAGGGGCAGGAGCCTGTTCAGGCGGTATTGAAAGAAGTGCAACGTCATCCCAGCAAGGAATCGGTTTTGCATCTGGATTTCCAGCGAATCGTCGCCGATGAAGAGATTCGGGTTCATGTTCCGCTGCATTTCCTCAATGAGGATGTCTCGGTTGGGGTGAAGAAGGGTGGGGTGGTGACTCACGCTCAGGTGGAAGTGGAGGTCGCCTGTCTGCCTGGGAATCTGCCGGAGTTCATCGAAGTCGATTTGGCCGATCTGGATTTGGGGGAATCGATCCATTTGTCGGAATTGAAGCTTCCGGAAGGTGTCAAGGTTGTCGAATTGATGCATGGCAACGATGCGCCGGTTGTGCTCATCCAGGCCGCCCGGACGGGTCCGCAGACAGAGGAAGGCGGGCAGGGCGAGGCGGAAGGCGAAGAAGAGGCTTGAGTCGGCTTTCTTTGCTGGTGGGGTTGGGAAACCCCGGGCAACGGTATGCGAGAACCCGGCATAATGCCGGGTTCTGGTTTATAGATGAGCTGTGCGACCGCTTCGGTGTCGGAATGAGCTGGAATGAAAAGTTCGCCGGCTGGGTTGGGCAGTTCAGTTGGCGGGGCGAGTCGATCAGATTGTTCAAGCCCGGTAAGTTCATGAATCTCAGTGGCGGCCCTGTGTCGTCGGTGTGCCGCTACTATCGTGTCGCTCCCAAGGAGATGCTGGTGGCTCATGACGAACTCGATTTCGGGCCTGGGATGGTGAGGTTGAAAGCAGGTGGCGGTCATGGGGGGCATAATGGGCTTCGCAGTATTATCGAGTATTTGGGCGCGCGGGAATTTCTCCGTCTGCGGATCGGTATCGGTCGCCCCCTTCATGGAAGCGTGACCGACTATGTGCTGGGGATGCCTGGCGGTGAGGAATTGGACGCCATTCGTGATGCGATCGTGAAAGCGGCGGATGCTTTGCCGGTTCTGCTCGATGAGGGGGTGGAGAAGGCCATGACTTGCCTGCATGCCCGGTCATGAAAAAAATCACGGTTCACCAGTTGACATGGGTGGTTAAATCGTAAAGAATATCTCGCTCTTTATATGCAGGAGGGGTTCCCGAGCGGTCAAAGGGACCAGACTGTAAATCTGGCGGCTCAGCCTTCGGAGGTTCGAATCCTCCCCCCTCCACCAAGTATCGGGAAAAGGATGCGCGGGTGTAGTTCAATGGTAGAACCTCAGCCTTCCAAGCTGATGACGTGGGTTCGATTCCCATCACCCGCTCCAAGATAGATGGCAGATGTCAGGGCTCGAAAGATGGTTGTTCTTCTGATTTCTGACATCTGTTATCTGAGATCACAGGCCCATATAGCTCAGTCGGTAGAGCACTTCCTTGGTAAGGAAGAGGTCACCGGTTCAAGTCCGGTTATGGGCTCCATTGTTTTTGTTTTGAGACGGCAGAGCAGCGAATAAGAGGATTTGTTCTAATGGCCAAGCAGAAATTTGAGCGGACGAAGCCGCATGTCAATGTGGGGACGATTGGGCACGTGGACCATGGGAAGACGACGCTGACGGCGGCCTTGACGAAGGTGTCGGCGGATCATTTTCAGGGTGCGGAGTTCAAGGATTACGGACAGATTGACAACGCACCGGAAGAACGCGAGCGCGGGATCACGATTGCGACGGCGCACGTGGAATACGAGACGGCGAAGCGCCACTACGCCCACGTTGACTGTCCTGGCCATGCTGACTACGTGAAGAACATGATCACCGGGGCGGCGCAGATGGACGGTGCGATTCTGGTGGTATCGGCGGCCGACGGCCCGATGCCGCAGACCCGGGAACACATCCTGCTGGCCCGTCAGGTGGGTGTGCCCTGCATCGTGGTCTACCTGAACAAAGCCGACATGGTGGACGACGAAGAGCTGCTAGAGCTGGTGGAAATGGAAGTGCGGGAGCTTCTGAGCCAATATGAATTTCCCGGAGACGACGTACCGGTGGTGATTGGCAGCGCGCTGAAAGCCCTGGAAGGGGACCAGAGCGACATTGGGGTGCCCTCGATCCTGAAGCTGATGGAGTCGATGGACGAATACATCCCCGAGCCCGAGCGCCCCATTGACCAGCCGTTCCTGATGCCGATCGAAGACGTTTTCTCGATTTCTGGTCGGGGGACGGTGGTGACCGGACGAATCGAACGCGGCAAGGTGGCGGTGGGAGACGAAGTTGAGATTGTCGGGATCCGGCCGACGACCAAGACCACGGTGACCGGGGTAGAGATGTTCCGCAAACTTCTGGATGAAGGGGTTGCCGGGGACAACGTGGGGGTGCTGCTGCGTGGTACCAAGCGTGACGAAGTTGAGCGTGGTCAGGTTCTGGCGCAGCCTGGAACGATTACCCCGCATACGCACTTTGAAGCGGAAGTGTACGTTCTGTCGAAGGAAGAAGGCGGCCGTCACACGCCGTTCTTCAACGGCTACCGTCCCCAATTCTACTTCCGTACCACGGACGTGACCGGATCGGTGGAACTGCCGGAAGGGGTTGAGATGGTGATGCCTGGCGACAATGTGAAGGTCACGGTGAAGCTGATCAACCCGATCGCGATGGAAGAAGGACTGCGTTTTGCCATCCGTGAAGGTGGTCGAACCGTCGGGGCCGGCGTGGTCGCGAAAATCATTGAGTGAGTATTGGGGTTATAGTGAATGTTGCGGGTGCCGCAGGACTGGTGCCCGCGATTGATTAGATTACAGGTCAGTAGCTCAATTGGTAGAGCAGCGGTCTCCAAAACCGCAGGTTGGGGGTTCGAGTCCCTCCTGGCCTGCCATTTTTGTTTGCATGCATTTCCTCTCCCACCTGGACCAGGTTTAGTTTCATGACAGCACACGCGAATTCTACAGAGTCGACAGCTTCGGTTTTCGATTCCGTCAAACTGGTGATTGCCCTGGCCTTGCTGGCTGCCGGTGTGGTGGGGTTTTATGTCTATGTCGAGTACTCTCTGCTGTATAGAACCCTGGCTTTGGTCGCTGTTGCCATCGCCTCCTGCGCCGTGTTCTTGACCTCGTCTTATGGTAAGGCGTTTTGGGGTTTCTTTCAGTTGGCAAGAGTGGAACTGCGCAAGGTCGTGTGGCCAACCCGCCAGGAGACTATGCATACCACATTGATGGTGGTGGTCATGGTGGTTATCGTCGGGCTGCTTTTGTGGATGTTGGATTCCCTGTTCCTCTGGCTGGTGCGTTTGCTGACCGGGCAAGGAGGTTGATGGCAGATGGCGATGCGTTGGTATGTGGTGCATGCCTATTCCAATTATGAGAATCAGGTAAAACGCTCACTGGAAGAGAGAATCAAGCAGGCGGGGCTGGAAAAATACTTTGGCAAGATTCTGGTACCGACGGAAGAAGTGATTGAAATGCGGATGGGGCAGCGCCGCAAGACCGATCGCAAGTTCTATCCAGGGTATGTTTTGGTACAGATGGAGATGAACGACGAGACTTGGCATCTCGTGCGCAGCGTACCGCATGTATTGGGGTTCATCGGCGGAACTGCCGAGAAGCCGGCGCCCATATCCGACAAGGAGGCGGAAGCGATCCTTGAGCGGGTGGAGGAGGGCTTGACCAAACCCAAGCCCAAAGTACTGTTTGAGCCGGGAGAGGTGGTGCGGATCATCGAGGGGCCCTTCAAGGACTTCAATGGTGTGGTCGAGGAAGTCGACTACGACAAAAACAAGCTGCGGGTGTCGGTGCTGATTTTCGGCAGGTCGACGCCGGTAGAGTTCGATTTTGGTCAGGTAGAAAAGGTCTGACCTGAAATACTGGGGAGCCGAGAGGCGCTGGTACCCAAACGGAGAGAAAGAGCATGGCAAAGAAAGTTGAAGCTTACATCAAGCTACAGGTCAAGGCAGGTGAGGCGAATCCCAGTCCCCCGGTAGGTCCGGCGTTGGGTCAGCATGGGGTGAACATCATGGAATTCTGTAAGGCGTTCAATGCCCAGACCCAGAGCATGGAGAAGGGCTTGCCCCTGCCGGTGATCATCACCGTTTACAACGATCGTAGTTTTACCTTCATCATCAAGACGCCCCCTGCGTCCTATCTGCTGAAAAAAGCGTTGGGTGCGGAAAAGGGTAGTTCGGTGCCGAATCTTGACAAGATCGGCACGGTGACGCGCGAGCAGTTGGAGGAAATCGCCAAGGTCAAGGAGCCCGATTTGACAGCGGCTGACATGGACGCCGCGGTGCGGACGATCGCCGGGACTGCGCGCAGTATGGGTATCGATGTGGAGGGTGTGTGATGGCCAAGCTGACCAAACGCATGAAGATGATCCGCGAGAAGGTGGATCCGGTCAAATCCTACAATGTGGATGAGGCTTTGCAGCTGCTTAAGGAACTGTCCACGGTGAAGTTCAGGGAGTCGGTGGATGTCAGTGTCAACCTGGGGGTGGATCCGCGTAAATCCGATCAGGTAGTGAGGGGGTCGACCGTTCTTCCCCATGGTACCGGGCAGTCGGTCAGGGTTGCGGTGTTTGCCCAGGGGGCGAATGCCGAGGCTGCAAAGGAAGCCGGAGCCGATATCGTTGGGATGGAAGATTTGGCAGAAGAGGTCAAGAAGGGAAACCTGGACTTCGATGTGGTGATCGCAACCCCCGATGCCATGCGTGTCGTGGGTCAGCTGGGGCAGATTCTCGGCCCCCGGGGACTGATGCCAAACCCCAAGGTGGGAACGGTGACGACGGACGTGGCCGCGGCGGTCAAAAATGCCAAATCGGGGCAGGTTCGTTACCGCACCGACAAGGCTGGCATCATTCACTGCACCATCGGTAAGGTCGATTTCGATGTCAATGCCTTGCGCGAGAATCTCGAAGCGCTGCTTGCCGATCTCAAGAAAGCAAAGCCGGCGGCAAGCAAGGGGGTCTACATGAAGAAGGTGGCCTTGTCGACCACCATGGGTCCTGGTTTGACGGTGGACAAAGCCAGTCTGGACATTTGAAAGTTTGGGATTGCCGGGTAGCCGGTGATCGTCAAAGACCGCAGGCGTGCCATCATGGCGCTTAATTCTACGGGCCTGCGTAGACGGTGAACCGGTCGGTCTGAGACGGGGAGCCGTGGGAGTGCCCCTCTTGGGGGTGCATGAAGAGAAGCCCCGGTAATAATCGGGGGTAGAACGGAGGTAACACGTGGCACTGAGACTGGAACAGAAAAAGGCAATCGTTGCCGAGGTCTCTTCTGTCGCCGCACAGGCCCATTCCGCAGTGGCTGCTGAATATCGGGGGCTGACGGTGCCGGAGATGACCGCGTTGCGTCAAAAGGCCCGGGAGTCACAAGTGTACCTTCGCGTGGTGAAAAACACGCTGGCGCGCAGAGCGCTGGAAGGGACCGACTATGCCTGCATGAATGAAGGCTTGGTGGGTCCTTTGCTATTGGTTTTTTCACTGGAGGAACCGGGTTCGGCTGCCCGTGTGATCAAGGATTTCTCCAAGGAGCACGAGCATCTGAAGCCCAAATTGGTTGCCGTGGGAGGCAAGCTTTACGGTCCGGAAGAACTGGAACGGCTGGCAAGCCTGCCGACCAAGGAGCAAGCGATCAGCATGCTGATGGCCGTGATGAAGGCACCCATAGAGAAACTGGTGAGAACGATGGCCGAGCCCCACGCGAAACTGGTGCGTACCGTGGCTGCCGTGAGAGATCAAAAGCAGGCCGCCTGATGGCAGGAAGGCCTGACCCTAGCAAAACTGTCGATGAATTTTGGAGTTGAAAATGGCTTTGTCTAAAGATGAGATTTTGGATGCGATTTCCAATATGACCGTCATGGAAGTGGTGGATTTGATTTCCGCCATGGAAGAAAAATTCGGTGTCTCTGCCGCCGCTGCAGTGGCTGCGGTGCCGATGGCAGCAGGGGGGGAAGCCGGTGCCGCCGCTGAGGAAAAGACCGAGTTTGACGTGGTTCTGACTGGTTTCGGTTCCAATAAGGTGGCCGTCATCAAGGCGGTCCGCGGTATTACTGGGCTGGGACTTAAGGAAGCCAAGGCACTGGTGGAAAGCGCGCCGGCACCGGTCAAGGAAGGTGTCAGCAAGGAAGAAGCCGAAGAGATCCAAAAACAACTGGAAGAGGCTGGCGCGTCTGTCGAAGTCAAATAAAGCCGGTTTTCTTTTGCTTATCAGGGAGTGGCTGGCAGTCTCGACTGCCGGCCTTTTCCCGCTTCTTGAATCAGAGGTGCCGATTGGAGATTTACCGGGTGCCTGTTTCATATCATCCAGTTGTGATCGCTGGGTGAGGTGATAAACGACATACATAGCGCACGAGGGTGATGGCGGATGGATGCCATGTCGATGTGACCCATGCACCGTCGAGCGTGACAACCTGTTGGAGGCGCGGTGTTCACAATGTGCTGACCCCACAACCCCCATGGTCGATGCATGCGTTCATCAGGTTTTAACTTTTCTTTTTCCCATCATACACCGGTAGCGCTGCCCGCTGCAGCCCCGGCGTTCAATTACTGCAGGATCTAAGGAACCGCTATGGCCTATTCTTTCACCGAGAAAAAGCGTATTCGCAAGAGTTTTGCCAAACGACCAGAAGTTCTGGAAGTCCCCTATCTTTTGCGCATTCAACTCGATTCCTATCGACATTTTCTTCAAGCCGACAAGCGACCCAGCGAACGTTTGGAGCAGGGATTGCAGGCGGCATTCAAATCGGTTTTCCCCATTGAAAGCCACAATGGTTACGCGGTCCTGGAGTATGTGAATTACCGCCTCGGAGAGCCCACCTTCGATGTCAAGGAATGTCAGCTGAGAGGCGCCACCTATGCCGCTCCCCTGCGGGTCAAGGTGAGGCTGGTGCTGTATGACAAGGATTCACCCGCCAGCAGCAAGGTGACGAAGGAAATCAAGGAACAGGAAGTTTACATGGGTGAACTGCCCTTGATGACCGAGAACGGCACTTTCGTCATCAACGGCACAGAACGTGTGGTCGTATCGCAGCTGCATCGCTCGCCCGGGGTGTTCTTCGATCATGACCGGGGGAAGACCCACTCTTCAGGAAAGTTGTTGTTCAACGCGCGTGTCATTCCCTATCGGGGGTCGTGGCTGGATTTCGAATTCGACCACAAAGATATCGTCTACGTGCGCATCGATCGTCGGCGCAAGCTCCCGGCGACTATATTGCTGCGGGCGTTGGGCTATGACAACGAGCAGATGATCGGGATGTTCTTCGAAACCGATACCTTCCATCTTGGCAAGGACAAGATCGTTTTCGACTTGGTCCCTGAACGCTTGCGCGGAGAAGTGGCGCCCTTCGATATCAGGCTGGACGATGGCGCCATGATTATCGAGGAGGGAAGGCGGATCACCCAGCGCCATATTCGGCAGATGAAAAAAGCCGGCCTGACTCGGCTGGAAGTGCCGAAAGAGTTCCTTTTTGGAAAAATCCTGGCGCACAACATCATCGATGAAAAAACAGGCGAGGTGATTGCGGCTGTCAACACGGAGATCACCTCCGAGCTGCTGGAGCAGCTGATCGAAAGCGGGATCGAGAAAATCGAGACCCTGTACGTCAACGAACTCGACCGGGGCCCATACATCTCCAATACGCTGAAGGTGGACCATACCACCACGCAATTGGAAGCGCTGGTCGAAATCTATCGCATGATGCGCCCCGGTGAGCCTCCTACCAAGGATGCCGCCGAAACCTTGTTCCAGAATCTGTTTTTCACCGAAGAGCGTTACGATCTGTCGGAAGTCGGGCGGATGAAATTGAATCTGCGCCTGGGCCGCAAAGATGAAAAAGGCCCCAGGGTTCTGACCAACGAAGACATCGTCGCGGTACTGACAGAGCTGATCAATATTCGCAACGGCAAGGGCCAGGTGGACGACATAGATCACCTGGGTAATCGTCGGGTGCGCAGCGTCGGGGAAATGGTGGAGAACCAGTTCCGTATCGGTCTGGTGCGGGTCGAGCGGGCGGTGAAAGAACGGCTGACCATGGCCGCCACGGAAGGCTATACGCCCCAGGAAGTGATCAATGCCAAGCCCGTGGTGGCGGCGATCAAGGAATTCTTCGGTTCCAGTCAGCTGTCCCAGTTCATGGACCAGAACAATCCGCTGTCGGAGGTCACCCACAAGCGGAGGGTGTCGGCCCTGGGTCCGGGCGGGCTTTCCAGGGAACGGGCAGGCTTCGAGGTTCGGGACGTTCACCCGACCCATTACGGTCGTCTGTGTCCGATCGAAACGCCCGAAGGACCGAACATCGGCTTGATCAATTCGCTTGCGGTCTATTCGCGCACCAATCATTACGGTTTTTTGGAGACCGCCTACCGCAAGGTGGAAAATGGGCGGGTGACCGATGAAATCCATTATCTTTCGGCCATAGAGGAAAGCGAATATGTGATCGCCCAGGCGGGCGCCCGGGTGGATGACGAGGGACGGCTGATCGACGAGATGGTATCCAGCCGGCACAAGAATGAGTTTACCCTGGCCTCTCCCGAAAGCGTCCAGTACATGGATGTTTCACCTAAGCAGATCGTTTCGGTGGCGGCGTCGCTGATTCCGTTTCTCGAGCATGATGACGCCAACCGGGCGTTGATGGGTTCCAACATGCAGCGCCAGGCGGTTCCCATGCTGCGCTCGCAAAAACCGCTGGTGGGGACCGGCATGGAACGAATCGTGGCCCGTGATTCCGGTACCGCGGTGGTGGCCAAGCGCGGCGGGGAGGTCGTGTCGGTGGATGCGGCCCGTATCGTGGTCCGGGTCAACGATGATGAAACCGAGGCGGGCGAGCCGGGTGTGGATATCTACAATCTGATCAAGTACACCCGTTCCAACCAAAATACCTGTATCAACCAGAAACCGCTGGTGCATCCCGGTGACCGGATCGCCCGCGGCGACATTCTGGCCGATGGCGCTTCCACCGATATGGGGGAGCTGGCGCTGGGACAGAATCTTCTGGTGGCCTTCATGCCTTGGCACGGTTACAACTTCGAGGATTCCATTCTGATTTCCGAGCGGGTGGTCGAGGAGGATCGTTACACCACGATTCATATCGAGGAAAAGACCTGCGTCGCCAGAGACACCAAGTTGGGTCCTGAAGAAATCACCGCGGATATTCCGAACGTGGGCGAATCCGCGTTGGCCAAACTCGACGAGTCGGGGATCGTTTATATCGGCGCCGAAGTCAAAGAAGGTGACATCCTGGTGGGTAAGGTGACTCCGAAAGGGGAAACCCAGCTGACCCCGGAAGAAAAACTCCTCAGGGCGATCTTCGGTGAGAAGGCTTCCGACGTGAAGGACACGTCACTGAGGGTGCCTTCGGGGATGTCGGGCACGGTCATCGACGTGCAGGTCTTTACTCGTGACGGGGTGGAGAAGGATGCGCGTGCGAAATCGATCGAGCAGGCACAACTGGAAAAGGTCCGGAAAGATCTGGGAGATCAGTTCAAGATCGTCGAGCAGGATATTTACCAGCGAATCCGCCAGATGTTGCTGGGCAAAATCGCCGAATCAGGACCGGGCGGCCTGCGCAATGGCAATGAAATCACCGCCGAATATCTGGATGGCTTGAATGCCAGCGAGTGGTTGAAGATCCGCCTCCAGGACGAGGATCTCAACCTCCAGCTGGAAGCGATCTCCGAGCAGCTGGCGAACCTGCGCAAGGACATGGATGCGCGTTTCGAGGAAAAGAAGGCCAAGATCACCATGGGGGACGATCTGCCGCCCGGCGTGCTGAAGATGGTCAAGGTCTATCTCGCCGTCAAACGCAGGATTCAGCCTGGCGACAAGATGGCCGGCCGTCACGGTAACAAAGGGGTGATTTCCCAGATCGTGCCGGTCGAGGACATGCCCTATCTGGAAGACGGAACCCCGGTCGATATTGTGCTCAACCCTCTCGGGGTGCCCTCGCGCATGAACGTGGGCCAGGTGCTGGAAACCCACCTGGGGTGGGCTGCCAAAGGCTTGGGGATCAAGATCGGCCGCATGCTCGAGGCCAAGGCCAAGGTTCAGGCGTTGCGCGAGTTTCTGGATCAGGTATACAACCAGAGCGGACGCAAGGAAGACCTGGACAGCCTTTCGGACGAGGAGATCCTGGAGCTGGCGAACAACCTGAAGGACGGTGTGCCCATGGCGACGCCGGTATTCGATGGGGCGACCGAGGATGAGATCAAGTCCCTGCTGCGTCTTGCCGATCTGCCCGAGAGTGGCCAGACCCGGCTGTTCGATGGCCGTACCGGCGACAGCTTCGACCGTGACGTCACGGTGGGTTACATGTACATGCTCAAGCTCAATCATCTGGTTGATGACAAAATGCATGCCCGTTCGACCGGCCCCTACAGCCTGGTGACCCAGCAGCCCCTGGGCGGCAAAGCCCAGTTCGGCGGTCAAAGGTTCGGGGAAATGGAAGTCTGGGCGCTCGAGGCCTATGGCGCGGCATACACGCTGCAAGAGATGCTCACGGTGAAGTCCGACGATGTGGTGGGACGCACCAAGATGTACAAGAACATCGTCGATGGCGACTACCGGATGGAAGCGGGAATGCCCGAATCGTTCAAGGTGCTGATCAAGGAGATCCGCGCCCTGGCGATCAATATCGAGCTGGAGCAGGATTAACCCGGGCCATCCTGAAGGCAACCAAATTTACCAATTTAGCGGGAGCAGAAGCTTTGAAAGATCTCATCAAATTCTTGAAAAGGCAGAGTCAGGTTGAGGAATTCGATGCCATCCGCATCGGTCTGGCCTCCCCGGACATGATCCGTTCGTGGTCCTACGGCGAGGTCAAGAAGCCGGAGACCATCAACTACCGGACCTTCAAGCCTGAGCGTGACGGATTGTTCTGCGCCAAGATTTTCGGTCCGGTGAACGACTACGAGTGTCTTTGCGGCAAGTACAAACGGTTGAAGCACCGGGGCGTCATTTGCGAGAAGTGTGGCGTCGAGGTGACCTTGGCCAAGGTGCGGCGTGAGCGTATGGGGCATATCGAGCTGGCGAGCCCGGTGGCGCACATCTGGTTCCTGAAGTCGCTGCCGTCGCGGATTGCGTTGATGCTCGACATGACCATGCGGGAAGTGGAAAGGGTTCTGTATTTCGAATCTTTCGTGGTGACCGATCCGGGCCTGACAACGCTCGATCGCGGTCAGCTGTTGACCGACGAGGAATATCTCGAGGCGGTGGAGGAGCACGGTGACGACTTCACCGCGAAAATGGGCGCCGAGGCGATCCAGGAATTGCTCAAGTCCCTGGATCTCAAGTCGGAAGTGGCCACCCTGCGCGAGGAAATCGAACTGACAGGTTCTGAAACCAAGATCCGCAAGCTCTCCAAAAGGCTCAAGCTGATCGAGGCGTTCCTGAATTCCAACAATCGTCCCGAATGGATGATCCTCAACGTGCTGCCGGTGTTACCGCCCGATCTCAGGCCCTTGGTGCCGCTCGACGGGGGGCGTTTCGCCACTTCGGATCTCAACGATCTGTACCGGCGGGTCATCAATCGTAACAACCGCTTGCGGAGATTGCTCGAACTTAACGCACCCGACATCATCGTGCGCAATGAAAGGCGGATGTTGCAGGAAGCGGTGGATGCACTGCTGGACAATGGTCGCCGGGGGCGGGCGATCACGGGTACCAACAAGCGGCCGCTGAAGTCGCTGGCCGACATGATCAAAGGGAAACAAGGCCGTTTCCGCCAGAATCTTCTGGGGAAACGCGTCGACTATTCCGGCCGTTCGGTGATCGTGGTGGGGCCGACCCTGAGGTTGCATCAATGCGGCCTGCCCAAGAAAATGGCGCTGGAATTGTTCAAGCCTTTCATCTTCGGAAAGCTGCAGGCGCTCGGTATCGCCACCACTATCAAGGCCGCCAAGCGCATGGTGGAACGTGAAGAGGCGGAAGTGTGGGATGTGCTCGACGATGTCATCCGCGAGCATCCGGTGATGTTGAACCGGGCCCCGACCCTGCACCGGCTCGGCATCCAGGCATTCGAGCCGGTATTGATCGAAGGCAAGGCGATTCAACTTCACCCGCTGGTCTGTACCGCCTTCAACGCCGACTTCGACGGGGACCAGATGGCGGTTCATGTGCCCTTGTCGCTGGAAGCCCAGTTGGAGGCGCGGGCCTTGATGATGTCTTCCAACAATATTCTCTCGCCGGCCAATGGGGAGCCGATCATTCATCCCACCCAGGATATCGTACTGGGGCTTTATTACATGAGCCGGGAACGTGTCAATGCGCCCGGGGAAGGAATCGTGTTTGCCGATGTGGACGAGGTCCGGCAGGCGCTGGATCACAAGGTGGTGACGGTTCACAGTAAGATCAAGCTGCGGATCGAGGAAAGGATCAAGGAAGAGGACGGCTCGATCACCGAACGCCGCCGGATCGTCGATACTACCGCCGGCAGGGCGCTGATCTGGGATATCGTCCCGGAGGGATTGTCGTTCGACCTGGTCAACCAGGATATGACCAAGAAAGCCATATCCAATGTGATCAATGTCAGTTACCGCGCCTTGGGCCTGAAGGCCACGGTGGTGTTTGCCGACCAGCTGATGTATCTGGGCTTCTCCAATTCCACCAAGGCCGGGGTGTCCTTCGGGATCGAGGATATGGTGATCCCGCCCGAAAAGGAAGGGATCATTCAGACGGCGGAAAAGGAAGTCATGGAAATTCAGCGCCAGTACGAGCAAGGGCTGGTGACTGATGGCGAGCGTTACAACAAGGTGGTCGATATCTGGTCCCACGCCAATGAGCAGGTGGCGAAGGCCATGATGCAGGTGTTGGGCGAGGAAGAGGCCGTCGACAGGAAAGGCAATGTCGTCAGGCAGAAGTCTTTCAATTCCATCTTCATGATGGCTGATTCCGGAGCCCGTGGCTCGGCCGCCCAGATCCGGCAGTTGGCGGGCATGCGGGGGCTGATGGCCAAACCGGACGGTTCCATCATCGAAACCCCGATCACGGCCAACTTCCGTGAAGGTTTGAACGTGCTTCAATACTTCATCTCGACTCACGGGGCGCGTAAAGGACTTGCCGATACCGCCCTCAAGACCGCCAACTCCGGTTATCTTACCCGCCGCCTGGTGGATGTGGGACAGGACTTGGTGATCACCGAAGAGGATTGCGGTACTTCCAACGGCATCACCATGGCTCCGATCATTGAAGGCGGGGATGTGGTGGAGCCTTTGTCCGAGCGGGTGCTCGGGCGGGTGGTCGCCGAGGACGTGCTGGATCCCAAGACCAAGGACGTCATCGTCGAGGCCAACACGCTGCTGGACGAGCGCCTGGTCAAGGAGCTCGAGCAGCACAGCGTGGAGCAGGTACTGGTTCGCAGCGTCATTACTTGTGACACCCGTTACGGTGTCTGTTCCATGTGTTACGGCCGCGACCTGGGACGTGGTCATCGGGTCAGCGTCGGTGAGGCTGTCGGTGTGATCGCCGCCCAGTCCATCGGTGAGCCCGGTACCCAGTTGACCATGCGTACTTTCCATATCGGCGGGGCTGCGTCGCGGTCGGCGGCCATTTCCAGTGTCGAGGTCAAGTCCTCCGGGACCATCCGGGTGAGCAATCTGAAGACGGTGCGTAACAAGGAGGGCAAGTTGGTCGCCGTGTCCCGCTCCGGGGAAATCAGTGTCATCGATGAATATGGGCGGGAGCGCGAGCGTTACAAGGTGCCTTACGGGGCGATCCTGAACGTGGAAGATGGCTCCCAGGTGAATAGGGGCGACGTCGTCGCAACCTGGGATCCCCATACTCATCCTGTGATCACCGAAGTCAGCGGGATCGCCAAACTGGATAATTTCATCGAAGGGGTGACGGTTCACGAGCAGTCCGACGAGGTGACCGGCCTGAGTTCCATGGTGATCATCGATCCCAAGATGCGGCCGGCCGCGGGGCGGGATCTGAGGCCCTTGATCAAGTTGGTGGATGAGACGGGTAACGAGGTCTATATCCCGGGAACCGAGATTCCGGCCCAGTATTTTCTCCCCGGTGGCGCCATCGTGAATGTGCATGACGGGGAGAAGGTCGAGGTGGGTGACGTCATTGCCCGAATTCCCCAGGAGTCCACCAAGACCCGTGACATTACAGGGGGTCTGCCCAGGGTTGCCGATTTGTTCGAGGCCCGCAAGACCAAGGATCCGGCGATCTTGGCGGAAGCGACCGGTACGGTCAGCTTTGGTAAGGAGACCAAGGGCAAGCGCCGGCTGATCATCACGGACTCGGAGGGGAACCAGCACGAAACCCTCATTCCCAAATGGCGCCATATCACGGTCTTCGAGGGCGAGTTCGTGGAAAAGGGCGAGACCATCGCCGAAGGTGAACTCACACCGCACGATATCCTGCGGCTGCGGGGCGTGGAGGAGCTGGCCGCCTACCTGGTAAAGGAGATCCAGGACGTATACCGGCTTCAGGGTGTGGGGATCAACGACAAGCACATCGAGGTGATCATTCGTCAGATGTTGCGCAAGGTTGAGATCACCGATCCGGGGGATACCCAGTATCTGGTGGGAGAGCAGGCGGAACGCTCCGAGGTGCTTGAAGAGAACGAGAAAGCGGAGAAGGAAGGCAAACGGCCTGCTCTGTTTCTGCCTGTGTTGCTTGGCATCACCAAGGCTTCCCTGGCAACCAAGTCGTTCATTTCCGCAGCTTCCTTCCAGGAGACGACGCGGGTGCTGACCGATGCGGCAGTCAGAGGGTTGCGAGACGATCTGCATGGCCTCAAGGAGAATGTCATCGTGGGCCGCCTGATTCCGGCCGGAACGGGCTTGGCCTATCACCGCGAAAGAAAGCGCAAGAGAGCGATGATGGCACCTGAAGCTGGGGTGGAAACGGTCGATACCGAACAGGTCGAAGAGGCGTTGAAAAAGGCCTTGAATCCTTAGAGCAGCGTTAAAACCCCTAAGTAACGACAGGGCTGGCTGCCAGTTGTTGACAGTCGGCCTTTTGTCGTCTAGAATACCCGCCTTTAAGCAAGAAGGCTTTGTCGCCCTTAGTCTTTTGATTTAATTGAATCAATGAAAGGGCGCGGGGTTTTTTTTCGTGTCGAATAAGGGTGCCGCGAGAAAGGTTGTTAGGAGTTTTTAAGGTATGACCACGATCAATCAGTTGGTTAGAAAGCCTCGGGTGAGAAAGCAGGAGAAAAGTAACGTGCCGGCGCTGGAAGCGTGTCCGCAAAAGCGTGGCGTGTGCACCCGGGTCTATACGACTACCCCGAAGAAACCGAATTCCGCTTTGCGTAAGGTTGCGCGTGTCCGTTTGACGAATGGCGCCGAGGTAACCAGCTACATTGGGGGTGAGGGTCATAACCTGCAGGAGCACTCCGTGGTATTGATCCGCGGGGGGCGTGTCAAAGACCTGCCTGGTGTCCGCTATCACGTCGTTCGCGGAGCGCTTGATTGTGCGGGCGTGGAGAGTCGGCGTCAAGGTCGGTCCAAGTACGGCGCCAAGAGACCCAAAAGTTAAATTGAGTGGATAACGATGAGAAGAAGGGCAGCTGAAAAGCGTCAAATTCTGCCGGATCCCCGGTTCGGCAACGAAACCGTGGCCAAGTTCATCAATATGGTGATGGTGAGTGGTAAGAAGTCCTTGGCCGAGCGGGTGGTCTATGGGGCGATGGATATTATAGAAAGCAAAGGGCACGAAGATACGTTGGCAGTGCTGGTCAAGGCTCTGGAAAACGTGCAGCCGTTGGTGGAGGTGAAGTCGCGCCGTGTGGGTGGGGCGACCTACCAGGTTCCCGTGGAGGTGCGTCCGGACAGGCGTCGCTCCCTGGGAATGCGCTGGCTGATCGATGCGGCCAGAAAGCGCAGCGAGAAGACGATGCCTCAGCGCCTCGCGGGTGAGTTGCTCGATGCTGTGGAGAATCGCGGTGCGGCAGTCAAGAAGCGCGAGGATACCCATCGCATGGCGGAAGCGAACAAGGCTTTCTCTCATTATCGCTGGTAATTTCAAGTAGTCATTTTTAAGGTTTAGAAGCTGTGGCACGCACGACTCCGATTGAACGATATCGAAATATAGGCATCATGGCGCACATCGATGCCGGTAAGACAACCACGACAGAACGCGTCCTGTTTTACACCGGCGTTTCTCACAAGATAGGTGAGGTGCATGATGGTGCGGCCGTCATGGATTGGATGGAGCAGGAGCAGGAGCGCGGGATCACGATCACTTCCGCGGCCACCACATGCTTCTGGCGCGGCATGGAGCAGCAGTTCCCGGAGCATCGTATTAATATCATCGACACGCCGGGGCACGTGGACTTCACGATTGAAGTGGAGCGTTCATTGCGTGTCCTTGATGGCGCGTGCGCCGTCTTCTGTGCGGTGGGTGGCGTGGAACCGCAGTCCGAGACCGTGTGGCGCCAAGCGGACAAGTACGGTGTGCCGCGTCTTGCATTCGTCAACAAGATGGATCGTCAGGGTGCCGACTTCCTCAGGGTTGTGGGGCAGATCAGCGATCGCCTCGGGGCGACACCGGTTCCCCTTCAGCTTCCCATCGGGGCGGAAGAGAACTTCGAGGGTGTGGTCGATCTGATCAAGATGAAGGCCATCTATTGGGATGACGCCACCAAAGGCACCAAATTCGAAGAGCGCGACATTGCCGAAGGCATGCTGAGCGATTGTGAGGCGTGGCGGGAAAAGTTGGTCGAGGCTGCGGCCGAAGCCGATGATGAGTTGATGAACAAATACCTCGAAGGCGAGGAATTGACCGTCGAGGAGATCAAAAAGGGCTTGCGTGCCCGCACCCTGGCTGGCGAGATCGTGCCGGCGCTGTGTGGTTCGGCCTTCAAGAACAAGGGGGTGCAGGCGCTTCTCGATGCGGTGGTCGAATACTTGCCGTCCCCCGTTGATATTCCACCCGTCCAGGGTACCGATGATCATGGTAATGAGGTGGAGCGCAAGGCCAGCGACGACGAGCCGTTCGCGGCGCTCGCGTTCAAGATTGCGACCGACCCGTTCGTGGGGGCGCTGACCTTCTTCAGGGTGTATTCCGGGGTGGTGAACTCCGGCGATACCGTTTATAACTCTCTGAAAAGCAAGCGCGAGCGGATCGGGCGTATTGTCCAGATGCACGCCAACTCCCGGGAGGAGATCAAGGAAGTGCGCGCCGGTGACATCGCCGCAGCCATCGGGCTGAAGGATGTGTCCACAGGCGACACATTGTGCGATCCCAAGGCCATCATCACGCTGGAGAAAATGGAGTTTCCCGAGCCCGTGATCTCGGTCGCCGTCGAGCCGAAGACCAAGGCCGACCAGGAAAAGATGGGTATCGCGCTGCAGAAGCTGGCCCAGGAAGATCCCTCCTTTCGGGTGCATACCGATGAAGAGTCGGGGCAGACCATTATTTCCGGGATGGGTGAGCTGCATTTGGAGATCATCGTCGATCGCATGAAGCGTGAATTCAATGTCGAGGCCAATGTCGGCGCTCCCCAGGTGGCTTATCGCGAAACCATTCGCAAGTCCGTCGAGCAGGAGGGCAAGTTCGTTCGCCAGACCGGTGGTCGCGGCCAATACGGTCACGTGTGGTTGAAGCTGGAGCCGCAGGAACGCGGCGCTGGGTACGAGTTTGTCAATGCGATCGTGGGTGGTGTGGTTCCCCGGGAATACATTCCCGCTGTGGACAAAGGTATTCAGGAAGCGATGGAGACGGGGATTCTGGCCGGCTATCCGGTGGTCGACGTCAAGGTGACCTTGTTCGATGGTTCCTATCACGACGTTGACTCGAGCGAAATGGCCTTCAAGATCGCCGGCTCCATGGGCTTCAAGGAAGGCGCGAAAAAGGCCGATCCGGTTCTTTTGGAGCCGATTATGAAGGTCGAGGTGGTCACCCCGGAAGAATATATGGGTGACGTGGTGGGGGACATCAATCGTCGTCGTGGTATGGTTCAAGGGATGGAGGACGCGCCAGGGGGCAAGGTGGTCCGCTGCGAGGTTCCGTTGGCCGAGATGTTCGGCTATGCCACCGACCTGCGTTCGCTGAGTCAGGGGCGGGCGACCTATTCCATGCAGTTTGAGAAATATATGGAAGCTCCGGCGAGTGTCGCCGAGGCGATCATCAAGAAAGCAACTTCGTAAATCATTCGGGCTAACAAGATCTTTAAGTGAGGTGTAGCAGTGGCCAAGCAGAAATTTGAGCGGACGAAGCCGCATGTCAATGTGGGGACGATTGGGCACGTGGACCATGGGAAGACGACGCTGACGGCGGCCTTGACGAAGGTGTCGGCGGATCATTTTCAGGGTGCGGAGTTCAAGGATTACGGACAGATTGACAACGCACCGGAAGAACGCGAGCGCGGGATCACGATTGCGACGGCGCACGTGGAATACGAGACGGCGAAGCGCCACTACGCCCACGTTGACTGTCCTGGCCATGCTGACTACGTGAAGAACATGATCACCGGGGCGGCGCAGATGGACGGTGCGATTCTGGTGGTATCGGCGGCCGACGGCCCGATGCCGCAGACCCGGGAACACATCCTGCTGGCCCGTCAGGTGGGTGTGCCCTGCATCGTGGTCTACCTGAACAAAGCCGACATGGTGGACGACGAAGAGCTGCTAGAGCTGGTGGAAATGGAAGTGCGGGAGCTTCTGAGCCAATATGAATTTCCCGGAGACGACGTACCGGTGGTGATTGGCAGCGCGCTGAAAGCCCTGGAAGGGGACCAGAGCGACATTGGGGTGCCCTCGATCCTGAAGCTGATGGAGTCGATGGACGAATACATCCCCGAGCCCGAGCGCCCCATTGACCAGCCGTTCCTGATGCCGATCGAAGACGTTTTCTCGATTTCTGGTCGGGGGACGGTGGTGACCGGACGAATCGAACGCGGCAAGGTGGCGGTGGGAGACGAAGTTGAGATTGTCGGGATCCGGCCGACGACCAAGACCACGGTGACCGGGGTAGAGATGTTCCGCAAACTTCTGGATGAAGGGGTTGCCGGGGACAACGTGGGGGTGCTGCTGCGTGGTACCAAGCGTGACGAAGTTGAGCGTGGTCAGGTTCTGGCGCAGCCTGGAACGATTACCCCGCATACGCACTTTGAAGCGGAAGTGTACGTTCTGTCGAAGGAAGAAGGCGGCCGTCACACGCCGTTCTTCAACGGCTACCGTCCCCAATTCTACTTCCGTACCACGGACGTGACCGGATCGGTGGAACTGCCGGAAGGGGTTGAGATGGTGATGCCTGGCGACAATGTGAAGGTCACGGTGAAGCTGATCAACCCGATCGCGATGGAAGAAGGACTGCGTTTTGCCATCCGTGAAGGTGGTCGAACCGTCGGGGCCGGCGTGGTCGCGAAAATCATTGAGTGAGATTGATGGATAAACGGCAACGTATTCGGATTCGATTGAAGGGTTTCGATCATCGCTTGGTGGAGCAGTCCACCCACGAGATCGTTGAAACCGCCAAGCGGACGGGGGCCCAGGTTCTGGGTCCCATCCCGCTTCCCACTAAAAAGGAACGTTACACCGTCCTGATTTCCCCGCACGTCAATAAGGATGCGCGCGATCAATATGAAATCAGGACCCATAAGCGGTTGATTGACATCGTTGAACCCACTGACAAAACCGTAGATGCGCTGATGAAGCTGGATCTCGCGGCCGGGGTGGATGTACAGATTAAGTTGAATTGAGGAAGACTGCCATGACGATCGGAGTAGTCGGGCGTAAATGTGGTATGACCAGGGTTTTTACCGAAGATGGTCAATCCGTGCCGGTGACTGTTGTGCATGTGGATGGAAACCGTATTACCCAGCTTCGCACCTTGGAGCGGGATGGATACAGGGCGGTTCAGGTGACGACGGGGTCGCAAAAGCCCTCCAGGCTGACCAAGCCGGAAGCCGGGCACTTTGCCAAAAATGGCGTGGAGGCCGGCAGAGGTTTGTGGGAGTTTCGTCTGGAGGAAGGCGAAGGAGAAGATCTTTCGGTGGGTGGCGCTTTGGGTGTTGAGTCCTTTTCTGAGGGGCAATATGTCGATGTCGTCGGGACTACGATCGGTAAAGGCTTTGCCGGCACGGTCAAGCGGCACAACTTCAGAACCCAGGATGCGACCCACGGTAACTCCGTTTCCCATCGGGCGCCTGGTTCGATCGGGCAATGTCAGACGCCAGGGCGGGTATTCAAAGGGAAGCGCATGGCCGGGCATTTGGGAAATGTCCGTCGTACCACCCAGAATTTGCAGATTGTGGCTATTGACAAGGAGCGTAACCTGCTTCTGATCAAAGGAGCCGTGCCTGGCCATAAGGGTGCGGATGTCATCGTGCAGCCAGCGGTCAAGAGGTAAGCAGGAAATATCATGAGTGTTGAAATTCCAGTCGTTCACGAAAAGGATTCCGCGCAGCCGGTCACCGTCTCCGATGAGGTGTTCGGTTGTGAATTCAACGAACCTTTGGTTCACCAGTTGGTGACAGGCTATCTGGCCAATGGCAGGGCAGGGACCAAGGCGCAGAAAACCCGTTCGGAAGTGAGCGGTGGCGGAAAAAAACCCTGGCGGCAGAAGGGGACCGGGAGAGCGCGTTCTGGTAGTATCCGCAGCCCGATCTGGCGCGGGGGTGGGGTCACCTTTGCGGCCAAGCCCAGGAGCTTCAAGCAGAAGCTCAATAAGAAGATGTATCGTCGTGGTATGCGATCCATCGTTTCCGAATTGTTGCGCCAGAACCGTTTGTTGGTAAGCGCGGATGTCGTGCCTGCGGAGCCCAAAACCAAGGCGATTGTCAGTAAGCTGAAAGAATACGCACTGGGCCGGCGGATCCTGATCCTGGTCGAAAATGAAAATCCAGTGGTGGATTTGGCGGTACGCAATGTGCCGAATGTTCAGGTCAGTGTAGCTGGGCGAGTGGATCCCGTTTCACTCGTTGCGGCGGATAAAGTGTTGGTGACCGAGAAGGCGGCGAAGATTTTGGAGGAGCGCTTGGCATGAATCAGCTGGAGTTGATGAAGATATTGATGGCGCCGGTCATTTCGGAAAAAAGCACGCGTCTTGCTGATACTGAAAACCGCTATGTATTCAAGGTCAGAAGGGATGCGAGCAATCCGCAAGTGAAAAAGGCGGTCGAACTGATGTTCGATGTGCAGGTTGAGTCCGTGCAGCTGATGAATGTCAAAGGCAAGGCAAAGCGGTTCGGGCGTATGTTGGGGAAGCGCCCCGACTGGAAGAAGGCGTACGTGCGTCTCAAGGCCGGTCAAGAAATTGACCTGTCAGTGTCCTGACCCCTATCAATATTGGAAGGTAACTGAACATGGCAATTCTTAAAGCGAAGCCGACCTCACCTGGACGTCGCTTTGTGATCAGTGTGAAGGCGGAAGGTCTGCATAAGGGTGAACCTTATGAACCCTTGGTGGAGAAACTCACCAAGTCCGGGGGGCGAAACAATAAAGGCCGTATTTCTACTCGCCATAGGGGCGGTGGGCATAAAAGGCGCTATCGCGTTATCGATTTCAAGCGGAACAAGTTGGGTGTTCCGGCGCGTGTTGAAAGATTGGAATATGATCCGAATCGTACTGCCCACATTGCCCTGTTGTTGTATCGGGACGGGGAACGTCGTTACATTATCGCGCCCAAGGGGTTGCAAGTGGGGCAGGAGTTGATCTCGGACGATGAAACGCCCGTGAAAGTGGGTAATTGCATGCCTTTGCGCAACATCCCCGTGGGTACCCAGATCCATTGTGTCGAGTTGAAACCTGGCAAAGGTGCGCAGCTTGCCCGTAGCGCTGGCGCCACAGTGCAATTGCTGGCGAAAGAAGGTATTTATGCCACCTTGAGGCTGCGTTCGGGTGAAATGCGTAAAGTCCACATCGACTGCAAGGCCGTGATTGGTGAAGTCAGCAACTCCGAGCACAACCTGATCTCTCTGGGCAAGGCGGGTGCAAGTCGCTGGAGGGGGCGCCGTCCGACGGTCCGTGGTGTGGCGATGAACCCGGTCGACCATCCGCATGGGGGGGGCGAAGGCAGGAACAAAGGCAAGCATCCCACTTCCCCATGGGGTCAGCCGACCAAGGGATACAAAACACGGCGGAACAAACGTACGGACAATATGATCGTGCGTCGTCGCAAGGCTAAATAAGATTGAGTTGAGAGGAAAAGGCAGTGCCACGTTCGGTTAAAAAAGGTCCGTTTGTCGATCATCATCTGATGAAAAAGGTCGAACAAGCGCAGGAAAGCCAAAGCAAGAAACCAATCAAGACCTGGTCGCGTCGGTCGATGATCGTGCCCGATATGATTGGTCTGACAATCGCTGTGCACAATGGCCGTCAGCATGTGCCGGTTCTGATCAGCGAAAATATGGTCGGACACAAGTTGGGTGAGTTTGCCCCAACCCGCACTTTCCGCGGACATGCGGCTGACAAGAAGTCCAGATAAGGGAGATGACGATGGAAGTGGCAGCAAAATTGCGGCATGCAAGGATTTCCGCGCAAAAATGTCGATTGGTCGCTGATCAGGTGCGTGGCCTTCCAGTGGACAAGGCCCTTGACACGCTGAAATACAGCAACAGGAAAGCGGCGGCGATCGTTCGTAAGGTTTTGGAATCTGCGATTGCCAATGCCGAGCACAACGAGGGTCTTGATATCGACGAGCTTAAAGTGTCGACGATATGCGTTGACGAGGGGCCGACTCTGAAACGTTTTTCACCGCGAGCCAAGGGACGTGCGAATCAAATCCTGAAGCGTACATGTCATATCACCGTTAAAGTTTCTGAGAGCGAATAAAATGGGACAGAAAGTTCATCCGATCGGCATCCGGCTCGGTTATATCAAAGACTGGAATTCACGCTGGTACGCAAATTCCAAGGATTACGCCGGGTTACTCCACCAGGATCTGGAAGTAAGGGATTTCATTAAACGCAAGCTTTCCCATGCTTCGGTGAGTCGGGTGCACATCAGCCGTGCTGCGAACAACGCGCAGATCACGATCCATACCGCACGGCCCGGGTTGGTGATCGGAAAGAAAGGGGAGGATATCGACCGTCTGCGGCGGGAAGTGTCGGCCAAGATGGGCATTCCCCTGCAAATCAACGTTGAGGAGGTGCGCAAGCCTGAACTGGATGCGCAACTGGTCGCCGAAGGTGTGGCCCAGCAGTTGGAAAAACGTATTATGTTCCGCCGGGCGATGAAACGAGCGGTTCAGAATACCATGCGCCTTGGGGCGGAAGGTATCAAGATCAAGGTCGGCGGTCGCCTGAATGGGGCGGAGATTGCCCGAAGTGAATGGTATCGGGAAGGCCGCGTCCCCTTGCATACTCTCAGGGCCGATATCGATTATGGCTTCGCCGAAGCCCAAACCACCTATGGTGTGCTTGGCGTAAAGGTATGGATATTCAAGGGCGAAGTCTTCGAAGAAACTGCCCGGACCCAAGGGAAATCATAGTATCAGGAGTGCGGCATGCTTCAGCCTAAGCGAACAAAATATCGAAAACAGCAAAAGGGCCGAAACACAGGTTTGGCTTTGCGTGGAAACAGAGTGAGTTTTGGTGAATACGGTTTGAAGGCTACCTCGCGCGGGCGTATCACTGCGCGTCAAATTGAGGCGGCCCGACGAGCGATCACCAGGCATGTGCGTCGTGGTGGGAAATTGTGGATCCGGGTGTTTCCGGATAAACCCATTACCAAGAAACCACTTGAGGTTCGTATGGGTAAGGGTAAGGGTAGCGTGGAGTACTGGGTTGCTGAAATCAAACCAGGGGCCATGCTGTATGAGATCGAAGGTATTCCTGAAGACATTGCACGCGAAGCGTTCCGCCTGGCTGCCGCCAAGCTTCCCGTGAAAACCACATTTGCAGTACGAACGGTGATGTGATGAAAGCAAGCGAATTACGGGAAAAGTCCAAAGAAGAACTGGAAAGCTTGTTGATCGAACTCCATAAGGAACAGTTCAATCTCAGGATGCAGAAGGGTACCGGTGCCCTGACCCAGCCGGATCAGATGAGCAAGGTCCGTCGGGATATTGCGCGGGTGAAGACAATTATGGGCGAAATGGCGAGAGCTTGAATATGAGTGAGAATCAGGAAAAACTCAGGACCCTGACCGGTCGGGTTGTCAGCAACAAAATGGACAAGACGATCACGGTCCAGGTTGAAAGGCTGGTGAAGCATCCCTTGTACGGGAAGTACATCAAGCGCTCCACCAAGATGCTCGCCCATGACGAGGACAACCAATGCCGGATGGGCGACTTGGTCGCAATCACGACCTCCCGACCCTTGTCGAAGCGGAAGACATGGACCTTGGTGAAAGTATTGGAAAAAGCCAAATAAGGCCGGATTAAGGGGAAGAATCATGATCCAGATGCAAACCAGGCTAGAGGTGGCCGACAACAGTGGGGCCAAAAAAGTCCAGTGTATAAAGGTATTGGGTGGGTCTCACCGGCGTTACGCCGGCATAGGCGATGTCATCAAGGTCAGTGTGAAAGATGCCATTCCACGAGGACGGGTGAAAAAAGGTGACGTTTACAATGCCGTGGTTGTGCGTACCAAGAAGGGTGTACGTCGTCCTGACGGATCCGTGGTTCGTTTCGATACCAATGCTGCGGTATTGCTGAACAATCAGATGCAGCCCATTGGCACACGTATCTTTGGGCCGGTGACGCGTGAACTTCGCAGCGAGCAGTTCATGAAGATCATCTCACTGGCTCCAGAAGTGCTGTAAGCGAGAAAGGTTCAAGGAAATGCGCAAGATAAAGAAAGGCGACGAAGTCATCGTGCTGGTCGGCAAAGACAAAGGCAACCGAGGGACGGTCAAGCAAGTGCTGGAAAATGACCGGTTGATCGTGGAAGGTATCAATATCGCCAAGAAACACCAGAAACCCGTACCGCAACGGGGTATCGCCGGTGGAATTATTGAGAAAGAGATGCCAATTCACGTTTCGAATGTCGCCATCTACAACCCCCAAACGGAGAAGGCGGACAAAGTCGGGTTCCGTATCCTTGAAGATGGTCGAAAAGTGAGATACTTCAAGGTCACAAACGAAGTGATTGACGTATAAGTGGGCACTGGCATGGCTAAACCGAGATTGGAAATGGAATATAAGGAACGGATCGTTCCGCAGCTGGTGGAGCGATTCGGTTATAAGTCTGTGATGCAGGCGCCGAAGGTCACCAAGATCACCCTCAATATCGGATTGGGTGAAGCGGTGACCGACAAGAAGGTTCTGGAAAATGCGTTACAGGATCTGGCATTGATTTCTGGCCAGAAAGGGGTCGTGACAGTTGCCCGAAAGTCCATTGCCGGATTCAAGATCCGTGATGGGATGCCAATTGGTTGCAAAGTGACCTTGAGGCGGGAACGCATGTACGAATTCCTCGATCGATTGATCAATGTGGCGATACCCCGCATCAGGGATTTTCGTGGACTGAGTCCAAAGGCGTTCGACGGCCATGGCAATTACAGCCTGGGAGTCAAAGAGCAGATTATTTTTCCCGAAATCGATTATGAAAAGATTGACGCGCTTCGTGGCATGGACATTACTATTACCACGAGTGCCAGAAACGATGAGGAAGGCCGCGCCTTGTTAGAAATGTTTAATTTCCCATTCAGGAGCTAGGGATAAGATGGCTAAGAAATCCATGATTGCGCGTGAGCGGCGGCGCCAGAAGCTGGTGGCGAAATATGCTGCCAAACGGGCTGCGCTCAGGGCGATTCTAAAAGATCCAGCGGCTGATTATGAAGCCAAGATGGAAGCGCAGACGAAACTGCAGCAATTGCCCAGGGATTCCTGTCCGGCCCGGGTGCAAAACCGCTGTGGGTTGACCGGTCGTCCCCACGGTTATTACCGCAAGTTCGGCCTGGGCCGTAACAAATTGCGTGAACTGGCCATGCGTGGCGATATTCCAGGCGTGACCAAAGCAAGTTGGTAAGAGGATAAGACGATGAGTATGAGCGATCCGATTGCGGATATGTTGACCCGGATTCGAAATGCGCAATTGGCGGGCAAGACAGCTGTGGTGATGCCTTCTTCCAAACAGAAGGAAGCAATTTGTCAAGTTCTGGCTGATGAGGGATACATCAATGGTTTTGAGCTTTCGAGCGAAGCGGGAAAGCCTGCCCTGACCATCCAGTTGAAATATTTCGAGGGGATGCCCGTCATCGAGGAGTTGAGAAGGGTTAGCAAGCCGGGAAGGCGTATCTATTTGGGCAAGGACGAGCTTCCCAAGGTCCGCGGGGGGCTGGGGATTGCCATCGTCTCGACATCGAAAGGTGTGATGACCGATAAATCTGCGCGCAAACAAGGTTTTGGCGGCGAAGTAATCTGTGTCGTGGCGTGATGATTGGGGTGATATAAGATGTCAAGAATAGCGAATCAACCGGTAATAATTCCCAAGGGTGTCGATATCACTCTGAATGGTCAGGAATTGGCCGTGAAAGGGGCCAAGGGAAATATGTCCTGGCGGATCCATGATACCGTTGAGGTTGAGATCGATTCGGCAGAAATACGGGTCAAGCCCCGGATCAAAGCCAAACAGGCCGTGGCGATGGCAGGGACCATGCGGGCATTGATCAATAACATGGTCACCGGTGTCAGTCAGGGTTTCGAAAAGAAATTATTGCTGCAGGGCGTGGGGTATCGGGCCCAGGCCCAGGGAAAGAAGCTCAACCTCACCTTGGGGTTCTCCCATCCTGTGGTTTATGAAGTGCCCGAAGGGGTTACCATTGAAACCCCCAGTCAGACGGAGATCGTCATAAAAGGCGCTGACAAGCAGCAAATTGGGCAGGTGGCGGCTGAGATTCGCGCTTACAGACCCCCCGAGCCTTACAAGGGCAAGGGTATCCGTTATGCGGATGAGCATGTGGTCAGGAAAGAAGCGAAGAAGAAGTAATTGAGGTTATCAAATGCGAATGGATAAGAAAGCTTCGCGGATGCGTCGTGCGGCGAAAGCCAGAGCGAGGATACGTCGGATAGGGATCCACAGGTTGACTGTGCATCGTACGCCAAGGCACATCTACGCCCAGATTACGACAGGTGACGGTTCCAAGGTATTGACCTGTGCTTCGACGGTGCAGGAAGACATCCGTGGTCAAGTGAAGAGCACGGGGAACATTGATGCGGCTAGGATCGTTGGTTCGGTCATAGCGAAAAAAGCGCTTGATGCGGGGATAGAGGAAGTCGCGTTTGACCGTTCGGGATTCCGCTATCACGGGCGCGTCAAGGCTCTTGCAGAGGCGGCCCGCGAAGCGGGCTTGCGGTTTTAGGAGAGGTTGGATATGGCGAACGGAACGACACAAACCGAGAGTGAACTACAGGAAAAACTGGTGGCGGTGCGCCGCGTGGCCAAGGTGGTCAAAGGTGGGCGCCAGTTTGGGTTCACTGCGCTGACTGTGGTGGGAGATGGTAACGGGAGAGTGGGATACGGCTTGAGTAAAGCGAGAGAGGTACCTGTTGCCATTCAAAAATCCATGGAACAAGCCCGTAAAAACATGGTGCAGGTCAAACTGCGCGGAGATACGTTACAATACCCCGTTACCGTGACCGAAGGGGCGGCGAAGGTATACCTCCAGCCCGCGGCCGAGGGTACTGGCATCATCGCCGGAGCTGCCATGCGCGCCGTCTTCGAGGCGGTGGGCGTACATAATGTATTGGCTAAATGTATCGGCACGACAAACCCCATCAATGTGGTGCGCGCTACCATCAAGGGCCTTGCGGAGATGCAGGATCCCAAGTTCGTGGCCGCCAAGCGGGGCAAAAGCGTGAAGGAAATCTTAGGTTGAGAAGATGGCTGGAAAAAAGCTGAAAGTGACGATGGTGCGCAGCAAAATAGGAAGGATCAAATCCCATCGAGATTGCCTGCGTGGCCTGGGACTCAAAAAAATACATCAGACAGTGGAAGTGGATGACACACCCGAGAACCGGGGAATGGTCCGAAAAGTAGCTTATATGCTGAATGTAGAGGAAGTGGAATAATGCGCTTGAATTCGTTGAAACCAGCCTCAGGAAGCAAGCAACCCCGAAAACGCGTCGGTAGAGGAATTGGGAGTACCCTGGGAAAGACCGGTGGTCGTGGCCACAAGGGGCAAAAGTCAAGATCCGGCGGATATCATAAAGTAGGCTTTGAAGGTGGGCAGATGCCTTTGCACAGGCGTCTGCCAAAGGTGGGATTCAGATCCCGTACCCAACGTTTCGTCGATGAGATCCGGCTGCATGAACTCAACAGTCTTCCTACCGACGTGGTGGACATAGAGGTGTTGAGGCAGGCCAACTTGATTTCGTCTATCGTCAAGAGAGTTAAAATCATCGCTTCGGGCAAGATAGACCGCGCCCTCACGATCAAGGGTATTGACGTGACCAAGGGGGCCCGTCAGGCCATCGAGGCGGCAGGTGGAAAGGTAGAAGATTCGTGAGCACACCAGCGGCGGCATTGAGGGGGCGGTTTGGAAATCTGACCGAGCTGCGTCAGCGCTTGCTCTTTTTGTTGGGCGCATTGGTGGTGTACCGACTCGGGACTCATATTCCAGTGCCTGGAATAGATCCTAAGGCCTTGGCTTTGATGTTTCAGCAACAAAGTGGCTCCATTTTGGACATGTTCAACATGTTCTCTGGGGGTGCTTTGAAACGGCTCAGTATCTTTGCGCTGGGAATCATGCCCTATATTTCGGCCTCCATCATCATTCAGTTGATGACGGTGGTGGTGCCGAAACTGGAACAACTCAAAAAGGAAGGCGAATCTGGAAGACGTAAGATCTCCCAGTACACCCGTTATGGAACTGTATTTTTGGCGACGTTCCAATCGATCGGCGTGGCGATCGCTCTGCAGAACCAGACTGCGGGCGGTCTTCCAGTGGTGGTGAATCCCGGACCGCAATTTGTATTTCTTACCGCCGTTACCTTGGTGACCGGCACGGTTTTCCTGATGTGGCTGGGCGAGCAGGTCACCGAGCGAGGTATTGGCAACGGTATTTCGATGATCATCTTTGCCGGTATCGTGGCCGGGCTGCCATCCGCCGTGGCGGCCACCCTGGAATTGGCCAGAACCGGCGAAATGAGCCCCTTGACCGTAGTCATACTGTTTGCGCTGGCGATTGGGGTCACAGCTTTCGTCGTCTATGTGGAGAGGGCGCAAAGGCGTATTCCGATCCATTATGCGAAGCGTCAGGTAGGCAGACAGGTATACGGTGGGCAGCGAAGCTTTTTACCACTCAAGCTGAACATGGCGGGTGTGATACCACCGATTTTTGCATCCAGCATCATTCTTTTTCCGGCTACCGTGGCGAGCTGGTTCAGCAATGCCGAAGGAATGGAATGGCTACAGGATGTCGCGGCCTCCCTGTCTCCCGGTCAGCCTCTCTACATCGTGTTTTACTCTGCCGCGATTATTTTCTTCTGTTTCTTTTATACCGCAGTAGTCTTCAATGCCAAGGAAACCGCCGAAAATCTGAAGAAGTCCGGGGCTTTCATTCCGGGAATCCGGCCAGGTATCCAGACGGCCAAGTACATCGACATGGTCATGAGCCGATTGACCCTCATTGGTGCCTTTTACATCACCCTGGTATGTTTGCTGCCGAACTTCCTGATCATGTACTGGAATGTTCCCTTCTATTTTGGCGGCACTTCTTTGCTGATTATTGTGGTTGTGGTTATGGACTTCATGGCGCAGTTGCAAACCCACCTCATGTCCCAGCAATATGAAGGGCTGATGCGCAAGGCCAATCTGAAAGGCAAGGGTGCCCGTACACCGTCGGGACTGACCCGCTGACAAAACGTTTTAGGAGAAGAAAATGAAAGTACGAGCTTCGGTTAAACGCATCTGCCGTCACTGCAAGGTGATTCGCCGCAAGGGCGTGGTCCGTATTATTTGTAAAGAACCCAGGCATAAACAGCGCCAGGGTTGAGAACGTTGAATTAGATGCAAGCAGGAGACTAAGTGCATGGCACGTATTGCGGGAGTCAATATTCCAGTTCATAAACATGTCGTCATCTCACTGACGTCGATTTATGGTATCGGTCGCACGCGGGCGCGGGAAATCTGCGAAGCCGCCCGGATCGAGCCGACCACCAAGGTCAAAGATCTGACCGAAGATCAGGTGGAGAAGATCAGGACCGAGGTTGGCAAATATACAGTGGAAGGCGATCTTCGTCGGGAAGTCTCGATGAATATCAAGCGCCTTATGGATCTGGGGTGCTATCGAGGATACCGGCATCGCCGGGGACTTCCGGTTCGTGGTCAGCGTACCCGCACCAATGCGCGAACCCGGAAAGGTCCGCGCCGTCCGATTCGTAAATAATTCAATCACATAATTTCATAGAGGTATTCGAATGGCGACGCCGAGTCGTACACGTAAACGGATTCGGAGAGAGATTTCCGATGGAATAGCGCATATCCACGCTTCCTTCAACAACACGATTATCACCATCACCGATCGCAAGGGCAATGCACTGGCTTGGGCATCTGCCGGCGGATCAGGCTTCCGCGGGTCTCGAAAGAGCACCCCTTTTGCGGCTCAAGTGGCTGCGGAAAAGGCAGGCAATGTGGTGAAGGAATACGGTATGCGAAACCTGGACGTTCAGGTCAAGGGACCGGGTCCGGGGCGTGAATCGGCAGTTAGAGCGCTTCATAACCTCGGCTTCCGAATTGTGCAAATATCTGATGTTACACCGATTCCCCATAACGGGTGTCGCCCCCCCAAGAAACGCCGCGTATAAGGAGGACAAGCACTGATGGCAAGATATCTGGGACCCCGTTGTAAATTGTCGCGCCGTGAAGGCACCGATCTTTTCTTGAAGAGTCGCGGCAAGTCGCTTGAAGGTAAATGCAAGCTGGATCAGCCCCCAGGTCAGCATGGTCAGCGCAGGCGGGCTCGTCTGTCCAACTATGCGATGCAGTTGCGGGAAAAGCAAAAAATAAAACGTATCTATCAGGTTCTGGAAAGGCAATTCCGGAATTACTACAAAAAAGCGGCGCGGCAAAAGGGATCGACCGGGGAGAACTTGTTGTTCCTCTTGGAGAGCAGGCTGGACAATGTCGTTTACCGTATGGGGTTCGCCTCTACGCGTGTCGAAGCCCGGCAATTGGTCGGTCACAAGGCGATATTGGTGAATGGAACCGTGGTGAATATTCCGTCCTACCAAGTCAAGCCAGGCGACGTCATAGCGGTTCGTGAAAAGGCCAAAAAGCAACAGCGGATACAAGATGCCCTGACCGTTGCCGAACAGTATGGATTCCCCGTCTGGGTAGAGGTCGATGCAAAGAATTTTTCCGGTGTGTTCAAGTCTCTGCCCGACCGGGCCGATTTGGGCTCCGACATCCAGGAGCAGCTGGTCGTCGAATTGTATTCAAAGTAACCGGAGCGGTGAACACTAAATTATGGTCGATCTCTTATTAAATACACATAAACCACGTATCGTAAGTCTCGAAACCGATCCGGAGCGAAATCATTCCCGGATCGCCATTGAGCCTTTGGAGCGAGGTTATGGCCACACCATAGGCAATGCCCTGCGCCGGGTCTTGTTGTCCTCTATTCCTGGCTGCGCAGTGACTGAAGTGCGTATCGAGGGTGTGTTGCATGAATACATGGCTATTGAAGGCGTTCAGGAGGATGTCATTGACATCCTGCTCAATCTGAAACATCTGGCCGTCATCCTTCACCACGGGGATTCCACAGAGCTGCAATTGACCAAAAAAGGGCCGGGGGCTGTTACCGCCGGTGATATCGAGCTTACACACGATATTGATATCGTCAACCCTGATCTGGTCATTGCCCATTTGACGGATGTGGGTGAGCTCCAGATGACTCTCAAAATCGAGAAGGGGCGTGGCTATCGACCCGCCAATCGTGGCAGTGGAGACAAGGAGGACTCTTCCGCCGGTGTGTTGCGCCTGGATGCATCCTTCAGCCCGATAAGAAAGGTGGCCTATAGGGTGGAGAGTACCCGTGTCGATCAACGTACCGATCTCGATCGCTTGGTGTTGGAGCTTGAAACCAATGGGACAGTCGATCCTGAGGAGTGTGTCAAAAGGTCTGCCAAGATTCTCAGTGACCATCTGGCGGTCATGGTTGACCTCAAGGAGGAGGAAAGGGAGGAGCCTGAAGAAAAACAGCCGAAATTTGCTCCGATCCTGCTTCGACCCGTCGATGATCTGGAACTCACCGTTCGCTCCGCAAATTGCCTGAAAGCGGAAAATATCTTCTATATCGGGGATTTGGTGCAACGCACAGAGGTCGAATTGCTGAAGACCCCCAATCTGGGTAAGAAATCTCTCACCGAGATCAAGGATGTTCTTGCGTCGAAGGGATTGTCGCTGGGAATGCGTTTGGAAGGATGGCCTCCGGAAGATCTGAAACGTCCGGATGAAGGCAAGAAGGAAGAACAGGCGAAAGCATCTTAAGGTAAAAGGTAAAGGAAATGCGGCATCGTAAAGCAGGAAAACATCTAAATCGTACCAGTAGCCATCGGCAGGCCATGTTCAGGAATATGGCGAGCTCGCTGTTTCGCCATGAGCTGATCAGGACCACGCTGCCGAAAGCCAAAGAACTTCGGCGGGTCGCCGAGCCCCTGATCACTTTGGCCAAGGAGGACAATACCTCCCGGCGTCGGCTTGCTTTTGCAAGATTGCGTGACAAGGAAGTGGTGACAAAGCTGTTTGATGAACTCGGGCCTCGTTACCGGGAGCGCCCGGGAGGATACATACGTATCCTTAAATGTGGTCATCGTCCGGGTGATGCGGCTCCCATGGCATATGTCGAATTGGTGGACAGACCGTTGGAAGAGCAAGAAGCGGCGGAATGATCTGGCGCGCGCCAAAGCTGAAAATAAAAAAGCCGGGTAAGCCCGGCTTTTTTAATGCGTCTTATGAATTGTTTCACCAGTCTTTTTTCAGAAGCTCCAGCTTCCCTGGTTTGCCATCCCAGTCATCAGCATCGGGAAGGGGTTCCTTGACTTCTGTAATGACGGGCCACTTCTTGGACAGTTCAGCGTTCAGATCGATAAAAACCTGTTGCTCATCAGGCACTTCATCTTCAGAATAGATCGCATTGGCAGGGCATTCAGGCTCGCACAAGGTGCAATCGATGCATTCATCGGGATCGATCACCAGCATGTTGGGACCTTCGTGGAAGCAATCCACCGGACATACGTCCACACAATCGGTATATTTGCAGTTGATACAATTCTCTGTAATGACAAATGCCATGGCGCTATCCTGAAGTAATCGTAGTGAGAATTGGATAATTATACCAAAACGGCTTTGAGACTGAAGCGCAGTCCTAATGCCAGCAAGATCACGGCCACCAGGGGTCTCAAAAATCTATCCGGGATCCTTTTGCCCACCAGGCTGCCCAAGTAAATGGCGGGCAGACCACCGACCAACAGCCCGGTCAGCAGCATGGGATCTACGCTGCCGATTTTCCAGTGTCCCAATCCCGCAACGGCAGTCAAAGGAACGGCGTGGGCCAGGTCCGTACCCACGATAGAGACTGTGCGTTTGTTGGGGTAGAGCAAAAACAATAGTGCGGTTCCGATTGCGCCGGCACCGACGGAGGACAAAGTGACCAGGAAACCCAGCATGACGCCGGCTGTAATGGTGATTTCTCCCCGTACCGCTTTGAGACGGCTGACAAGCGAGTCTTTGCGCTTCAAGCCCCTGTATAGATATTCGATCAATTTTTGCCGGCAAAATACCACCAAAGAAGTGAAGATAAGCATGATGCCGAGGGTGGTGGTCATCAATTGCTCATAGTCGTATCCCACTTGATGCATTTTTCTGATCAGCAAAACTGTCAGTAATGAGGCGGGGATGCTGCCTCCAGCCAGTCGCAGGGTTATGTGCCAGTCGATGGTTCTTTGCCGGTGGTGAAAGTAGACCCCGTTGGCTTTCGTGAGTGCCGCGTAGAGCAGATCCGTACCGACGGCGATTGCAGGATTGATCTTGAAGCCCAGTATAAGAATTGGGGTCATGAGGGAGCCGCCGCCAACACCGGTCAGGCCAATGACGAATCCCACCAGGGCCCCTGCGAGAATATGCAAAAGATCCACGTGTTCTAATAACCTTAATCCAGTTTCATATTGCATTATTGACTATGTGATATATAATGAAAAAGAATAAAAAACGATAGAAGTAGAATTTATAGGAATATGAAGTTACAGCAGTTGCGTTATATATGGGAAGTCGCTCATCATGATTTGAACGTTTCCGCGACGGCTGAGAGCCTTTTTACTTCTCAGCCCGGTATCAGCAAACAGATACGGTTACTGGAAAATGAGCTTGGATTGCCCATCTTCGCCCGTAACGGCAAACAATTGACTGAGGTGACTCCAGCTGGCGAGTTGATCATCCGGTTGGCCGGGGAAATCCTGGGTAAGGTGGAAAACATCAAAAGTATCGCCGAGGAGTACGTGGATGAGAATAGTGGAACGTTGGCGATCGCCACCACCCATACCCAGGCCAGATACGCCTTGCCCTCCATCGTCAAGACATTCATGGCCCGCTATCCGAAGGTCGCCTTGACGATACATCAGGGTACGCCGGTGCAGATATCCGATCAGGCGGCCCGGGGCGTGACCGATATTGCTATCGCCACGGAAGCGTTGGAGTTGTTCGATAATCTGGTCATGCTGCCATGTTATCGCTGGAGTCACTGCATTTTGGTACCCCAAGAGCATCCGTTGAGCGAAAGGAAAGATGACCTGACTTTGGATGAGGTCGCCAGTTATCCACTGATTACCTATGTATTCGGATTCACCGGTCGCTCAAAATTGGATGAAGCATTTGCCCACAAAAATCTCAGCCCGAAAGTGGCGCTGACTGCTGTCGATGCGGATGTCATCAAGACATATGTACGCTTGGGCTTGGGCGTGGGTGTGGTGGCCAGGCTGGCTTACAATCCTGAGCATGACCGGGATCTGGTGGCTTTGGATGCGGGTCACCTGTTCGGTGACAGCATCACCAAGATCGGTTTGCGCAGAGATATGTTCGTTCGCCGTTTTATTTACGATTTCATCGAGTTGTTCGCTCCGCATCTGACGCGCGACGTAGTCGAACAGGCGATGAAGCTCCGTGACAAGCAAGAGATCGACGCCTTGTTCCAGGAAGTTGACTTGCCGCATTATTGATGCCTGCCGCAAACTCCGGTTCTTTCACCGGCGCTCAGGTCTTTCTGTGGATGCCGCACTCCTTTTTGTTGGCTGTTTCCCACCACCAGCGCCCTTCCCGTTCATGTTGATGGGGCAGGGTGGGGCGGGTGCATGGTTCGCAACCGATGCTGCGAAAACCCTGCCGGTGGAGTTCATTGTAGGGAACATCGAAGGCTTCGATGTAATCCCAGATTTGAGCTGAATTCCAATTGGCCAAAGGGTTGAATTTGATCAAACGGCCAGTGCGCCCCGGGAAGGCATGATCGCTCTCGACCTCTGGGAGGCTTTGACGGGTATCGGGGTTCTGATCGCGTCGCTGCCCCGTGATCCAGGCGTCCAGAGTGGCCAGTTTGCGGCGTAAGGGTTCCACCTTGCGGATGGCGCAGCATTCATGGTGACCGTCACGGTAGAAGCTGAACAGGCCCTTGTCGCTGACCAGCCTGCTGACAGCGGAAGCGTCGGGGTAAAGGATATCCAGCTGAATGGGGTAGTGCTGTTTCACCTTTTCGATGAAACGATAGGTCTCCGGATGCAATCGTCCCGTGTCGAGGGTGAAGACCCTGATGTCCTCACGTAGCTTGCATGCCATGTCGATGAGTACCACATCCTCGGCACCGCTGAAGGCAATGGCGATATGGGGGAATTCTGCCAGCGCGACCTTCAATATGGCCCGGGGTTTTTTGCCTGCCAATAGCGTTTGCCAGTGTTCCAGGTCGAATTCTATCTGACTCATTGAAACCTCGGTGCGGTTGGAAAAGGATTCACGCGGCCTGACAAGTCTGGCTCAGGTAGTGGTGAAGAAATTGATCGAAAGTCAGACTGTCTTTTGCCTCAATCCGTCGTTGTTCCTCGATCGATTTCCGGGCGAGCGATTTGAACCAGTTTAACCGCTCCGGTTCCAGTGTACGACTGCGGAAATGGCTGGCATGGGCTTTCGACAGCCGCAGGGCGAATTGATCGAAGGACTCTCCGTGTTCTTTCATTTCCTTGATGACTTGTGCTGAAGGTGTCGTATCGGGGTTCTGGAGCTTTTCCCATTGTTGCTGCCGGGCTTCCTGGTAAACGGAAAGCGGAAGAGAGGCATCCAGCAGCCGACACAGGGGTTCCATCGCTTCCAGTATCCGGGTGGCCCAAAGATTCAAGGGAATGGATCGGTTTTCCATTATCAGAGTTAACCTTGGGTCACGCCCCCTTTGCGCCGTCGCCAGGAGATTGGCATGAATGGTCCGGTTTTCTGCGGGTGTGATCGGAGGGCTGTCGTGAAGCAGGCAGAAAACCAGAAAAGCTTCCAGGAAATGAATCTGATGCCGGTCGATTCCCAACGGCTCGAAAGGATTGATGTCGAGCGCACGGACCTCGACATAACGCACGCCCCGCCGCTTCAGAGCGAGGGTGGGTTTCTCGCAGGATTCGGCGATCTGCTTGGGCCGGACCGGGCTGTAATACTCGTTTTCTATTTGCAGGATATTGGTGTTGAGTTGGCGATATTCGTCTTCGACCTTGACCCCGATGGCTTCATAGGGGGGGTGGGGTGTCTCGATGGCGTGGCACAGGCTGGCGACGTATTCTTCCAGGCTGTTCAAGGAGATATGCAGGCCCGCTTGGGTTTCGTTTTTGTAACCGATGTCACTCATGCGTAACGAAGTGGCGTGGGGCATGCCGTAGGTGTCGGCAGAGAGTTCGACGAACCCGGTGGGAATTCCCCCCCGGCATTCAAGGAAGCGGCCATTGACAGCGGGAGAAGCGCCAAACAAATAGAGCAACAACCAGCCATACCGGTGCAGGTTGCGGATCAGGGAAAAATACAGGCGGGCTTTCAGTGCCTTGGAGTCGATTTGTAATTGAAAAACTTGTCGTAGCACGGGCCACAGCGAGTCTGCCAGTGAGAAGTTGAAATGCAAACCGGCGATGGCCTGCATGGCCCGGCCATAGCGGTGTGCCAACCCCACACGATAGATATGTTTCATTCTGCCGACATTGGAAGTACCGTAGCGGGCGATCGGGATGTCCTCATCCCTGTTGAATCCGATAGGCATGCTGGTTGCCAAAAGCAGTTCGTTTTCAGGCAGCATGTGGTAGACGAAGCGGTGGATGTCGTCCAGGAACGAGAGTGTGGCGCCGGCATCCGGGAAGGGCGGGGTGATGAACTCCAACAGCGCTTCGGAGTAATCCGTGGTGATATGGGGGTGCGTGAGGGCAGAACCCAGTTTGACCGGATGGGGGGTTTGCGCCAGGTATCCGGAGGTGGTGATCCGCATGCTTTCTTTCTCCAGACCCTTCAGTCCCCTGGAAAGAGCATGGGCAACGGGGGCGAGCTTTTCCAGCCGCTGGTGAAATTGGTCGATATTCAATGAATGGATCCCTTGCGTGCCATGGCCGTGTCAAGGCCATTATATACGTTTGCTTTCCGGGCACGAAAAAACCCGGGGGAATGCCCCGGGTCCAAAGCATCTGAGATGATTGTTGTTATGGGTATGAGGGTCGTCAGACGACTCAGGCAGAAACGCTGTGGGTGATGTCTGCGCTTGAGAGGCGCTGTTTGTTGGTGGGCTCGCCTGCCGGATCACAGCCTACCAAAGAGGCGGTTACCATCATCAGCGCCAAAAGTCCCAGAACTTTCTTCATGTTTTCCTCCTCGTCACAATCGTGAATGATTTTTTATAAAGTGCTAACTGCACAGGTGTTTTATAACCAAGACCCATAAAGAATTCAATAGTTGTTTTCACTCGAAACCCATATTTTGTTGTAAATAATTGAATCATATGAGTAATTTGTATGGCTGGCCGGGGAGGTCACGTGCCAGCCGAGGGACCAGATACCCCGGAAGCCGGCGCCGCATGTCTTCGTGAAGGTGTTTCGCCTTGATTTCGGGAACATCGAAATGGGCGGTGCCACGCGCCCGGTCCAGCAGGTGCAGGTAGTAAGGGAGAACCCCGGCCTCGAACGATTGCTTCTGCAACGCCACCAAGGCAGTCACGCTATCGTTGACGCCCGCCAGCAAAGTGCTCTGATTGAGCAAGTGAACGCCTTGCCTGCGGAGCAGGCGGGCCGCCTCGCGGACAGCGGCATCGATTTCATTGGCGTGGTTGATGTGCAGCACCAAGACCGTCGGGAATCGGCTGGAAGACAGGATTTCCAGCAACCCCGGGTCCACCCTGGCGGGCAGAACCACGGGCAGCCGGGTGTGGATGCGCAGGCGCCGCAGATGAGGGATGTCCTCGAGCCCACGGACAAGTGTTTGCAGGCGCCGATTGGACACGGAAAGGGGATCCCCGCCGCTGAGTATGACTTCCTCGATGGAGGAATCTTTGCGGAGGTAGTCCAGGGCGGCCTGCTGTCTGGGGGAGGTGAACTGGCTGGCTTCATAGGGAAACTCCCTGCGAAAACAGTAGCGGCAGTGGATGGCGCAAGCACCTGTCACGATCAACAGCGCCCGCCCCTCATACTTGTGGAGCACTCCCGGTACGACCTGGGCCTTGCCATCTCCCACAGGATCGGAGACGAATCCGGCCGGGGAGAGATTTTCTTCCGCCCGGGGCAGAACCTGGCGAAGCAGCGGGTCGTTTGGGTCGCCGGGGCGCATCCGTTGGGCGAAAGGGCGTGGGACACGGAAATGGAAGTTCGCTTCGGCGCTGCCGTCCCACATGTCTAAAGGCAGTCCAAGCTGTTTCAGCAATTGAACGGGATGGGTGAACGATTGGGCCAATTCCTGCTGCCAGGTCAGAGCATGGCGGGGCTGGGGTATAATGGAAGGCATTTTTAACTTCAGGTAACGAGGAATCAGTCAGACATGGCGACTTATAGTACCAACGAATTCAAAAGTGGACTGAAAGTGATTCTTGATGGGGATCCCTGTACCATCCTGGAAAATGAATTCGTCAAACCAGGGAAAGGTCAGGCCTTCAACAGGGTGAAATTCCGCAATCTCAAGACCGGGAGAGTGATTGAGCGTACCTTCAAATCGGGGGAATCCATCGAAGCCGCCGATGTGCTGGAAGTCGAGATGCAGTATCTCTACAACGATGGCGAGTTTTGGTATTTCATGGATCCAAACACCTATGAGCAGGTCGGGGCGGATGCCAGAGCGGTGGGGGATTCCGCAAAATGGTTGAAAGAGCAGGCGGTTTGTACGGTGACATTGTGGAATGGCGCTCCGATTGCGGTGACGCCCCCGAATTTCGTCGAATTGGAAGTGGTGGAGACCGATCCGGGGGTCCGGGGCGACACCTCCGGCGGAGGTGGCAAACCGGCAAAACTGGAGACCGGGGCGGTGGTGAGGGTGCCATTGTTCGTGCAGACCGGGGAAGTGATCAAGGTGGACACCCGTAGTGGTGAGTACGTCTCGCGAGTTGGAAAATAGGCCCGATTGGCGTCCCCGTTGCGATATGGAGTGTTTGCGCCAGCGCGCCTGGATGCTGGCGGAAATCCGGCGCTATTTTCGCGAAGAAGGGGTCATGGAAGTGGAAACCCCGGTTCTTGCCGGCCGGGTGGGTACTGATCCCCATTTGCATTTTCTTGCCGTGGAGGAAGGCGGGCATAAGCTTTATTTGCAGACATCACCTGAGTTCGCCATGAAACGCCTGCTGGCCGCCGGCTCGGGAGACATTTATCAGATAGGCAAAGCCTTCCGGGGTGGGGAGAGGGGGCGCTGGCACAGCCTCGAATTCACTTTGCTGGAATGGTATCGGGTCGGTTACGACCTCGGACGCATGATGGACGATGTGGCTTCCCTTTTGCGCCGTTTGCTGAAGGACCGGATAGCCGGCCAAGAGAGAATCCGCTATGGCGATCTTTTTCGGGAAAGCATCGGGGTTCCATGGGATGCTCCGATTTCCAGGCTGCGTCAACGGGCAAGTGAATTGGGACTGGCCGAAGCCGGGGCGGTTTGTGGGCACGACCGGACTCTGTGGCTCGACTTCCTTTTTTCCCATATCGCGCAACCAGGGCTGGCATCGCGGGGGCTGGTGTTCGTCTACGATTATCCCGCGCCCATGGCGGCCTTGGCGCGCCTAAAGCCGGGAGATCCCGGGGTCGCGGAACGTTTCGAGGTTTTTCTCCAGGGCATCGAGTTGGGAAACGGCTACCGCGAACTGACCGACCCCAAGGAGCAACGCGCCCGTTTCGAGGCCGAGCGGAAGACACGGGCGATGGCCGGGTTGCCCTGCCCGGAGCTCGATGAAGCGTTTCTGGCCGCGCTGGAGTCGGGGTTGCCCGAGTGTAGCGGGGTCGCCGTGGGGCTGGACCGGCTGCTGATGTTGAAGCTGGGCCATGCGTCCATCGATCGTGTCCTGACATTCCCTGTGCAGGTCCCTGCTTGAACAGGTTTCGTTTTCCCTCGCTGCGTACCTTGCTTCTGGTCAGTTTTGCAATGGTCATGTTGCCATTGATTCTGGCTTTGTGGTCGGCGCTCTATTCCATAGAAAAGATGAGTGGTTTGAGTCAGCAGGTCGTGTATCAGTCGGTGCAGATGACCCAGGGCAGCCGCATGGTATTGGAACACCTGATCGCAATGGAGCGCAGCGCCAAACAATATCTGGTGCTGGAGGATTCCAGCTTCTGGGACACTTACAAACGTAACAGGGAAACGTTCGTCATTGCGATGAAGGAGCTGTTGGAAGCGGGGGGAGCGTATCCCGATCTGGAGAAAAGATTACGTAAACTAGAAGGTTACGAGTTCGATTTGTACGCCATGTTGCTGGAGCCTGAGCTGGATAATCGCGCCAAGCTGGTGGCCGCCGATCAATTTGGCTATCTGCGCGGGTTGGCCGATGAAGTCTGGCAATTGAGCATCACCCTGGTCGGAAAGAGCTTGCAACAGTTGGAGTTACAGTCTCAGCAGGCCCGGCAGCAGACTGTCCGTAACTTGATGATATTGCTTCCGGTGGCGGCTGTTTTGCTGGTTTTTTTCGTCTACCTCATCATTCGCCCCATTCGACAATTGGAAGCCGCCATACGGAGGCTGGGGGACCGGCATTTCGAAGAGCCGATAGAAGTGCAAGGACCCAAGGATCTGGAAATCCTGGGTCAGGCACTGGACTGGATGCGTACCCGGTTGCGGATGCTGGAAGCGGAGAAGCAGCGTTTCATGCGCAATATCTCCCATGAGCTGAAGACCCCTTTGGCCAACATTCACGAGGGTGTGGAATTATTGCACGACCGCGTGGTCGGCGAGCTGAATACGGAACAGGACGAAATCGTCCAGATCATCACCGGCAATACCACCAAATTGTATAAGATGATCGAGGATCTCATCCGCTACAGTCAGATGCAGCAGGTGGAAGAAAACCTCCGGCCCCAGGTGATCAATATGGCGCTGCTGGTACAAGAAGTCATCGAAGAGTATACTGACCGATTGAAAATCAACGATATACGGATAAAAAGCCAGTTGGATCCGGTGGAAATCCTGGGATTTCCCGCGTTTTTACGCACCATGGTCGACAATCTCATTTCCAATGCGGTCAAGTATTCTCCCCCCGGCAGCCAAATACAGATCGATCTCTATCAGAAAGGTGACACGCTCCAGTTCGAGGTTCGCGATCAAGGACCTGGTATTCCCCCTGAAGAGAGGAAGCGGATATTTGACGCCCTTTTCCTGGGCAAAATGGGTCGCAGGCTTGGAATCGAAGGGACAGGTCTGGGGCTGGCGATCGTAAACGAGAGTGTGATGATGCATCGGGGCAAAATTGAAGTCCTGGACGCTCCTTTCGGGAAGGGGGCGTTTTTCCGTGTCATCCTTCCGCTCAAGGGTGTTTTCCGTTGATCGGGTTCTGCCGCGTTTTGGCGTTATTGCTGCTGGGCGGAATGAGTGGCTGTTCCTTCTGGTTCCAGCGCGCCCCGATGACGGAAACGTCCTTCACCCGCAGTGAAGCGGACCGTTCCCTGGAGGAAACAGTGCGATACATCCAGGAGCTCATGGCCATGCCCCAAGCCTCCCAACGCGATGCCGAATGCAAAAGGTTGTGGAGTCGCCATCGGCAGCAGGAGGATCAGGATATTCGTGTCCGGCTGGCGCTTTCCCTGCTGGTTTCGGAAAAGTGCGTCGCTGACGCCTCCGGAAAGGCTTTGTCGCTGCTGGACGAGGCGATGGCGACGATGAAACATTCCGGCCTCAGGGATTTTCTCGCTTATCACAGGGAGTTGGCGTTTCGTCTTCATCAAGGAGCGCAACAACAACGTGTCCTGACAGGGGAAATCTCCAGATTGAAAAAGCGCAACCAGGGGAATCTGAAGCAGCTGGAGGGGTGCCGCGGGGCGTTGAAGGAAACCCGGATGAAACTCGAGGCCTTGAAGAAGATCGAAAAAAGTCTAAATCATACCGAGGTTCAATGACGACATGATGGATTCACGAAAACGCGTGCTGGTGGTCGATGATGATGAAAGCTTTTTGCGCCTGATCAGCATGCGTTTGACCGCTGCCGGTTTCTCGGTCAACCCTGTGACCAGTGGCGAAGAAGCGCTGGCGCAGCTGCAGTTGTTTCGCCCCCATGTGGTGGTGACCGATCTGATGATGGACGGCATGGACGGGTTGGCGTTGTTCGATGCGATACATGAGCGCTGTCCCACCCTTCCAATCATCATCCTCACTGCCCATGGCACCATCAACGATGCGGTGGATGCGACCAAACGGGGGGTATTCGGTTTTCTTACCAAACCGGTGGACAACAAGGAGCTGGTGCGCCAAGTCACCCAGGGAATGGAATTGTGTATGGGCACGGACGCCGGCCATGGAGAAGTGGAGCCACAGGAATCGTGGCGGAGCCGGATCATCACCCAAAGCCCTCTGATCGAAGAGTTGCTGAATCAGGTGGGAAGGGTCGCCCAGAGCAAGGCCAGTGTCTGTATCCAGGGGGAGAGCGGTACCGGAAAGGAGCTGTTGGCCTGGGCCATTCACGAAGCCAGCCCTCGCAGGGAACAGCCTTTCATCGCGGTCAATTGCAGTGCGATTCCTGAGCATCTGTTCGAATCGGAAGTCTTCGGTCACAAGAAAGGCGCCTTCACGGGGGCTACCCGGGATCACGAAGGGCTGTTTCGGGCCGCCGATGGCGGAACCCTTTTTCTGGATGAAATAGGGGATATGCCCAAGGCTTTCCAGGTCAAAATGCTGCGGGCGATTCAGGAAATGGCGATCCGGCCGGTGGGGGATACCGAGACGTTCCCCGTCGATGTCCGGGTCATCGCCGCCAGTCACGTGGATTTGGCCGAAGCCGTGGTCAAGGGGGATTTTCGGGAGGACTTGTATTATCGCCTCAATGTCGTCACGCTCAAGATCCCGCCCCTCCGCGAGCGGCCGGAAGACATTCCCCTGTTGGCCGCGCATTTCATCAGGCGGCTCGAGGAAACGTATGGCAACACCGTCAAGGGGTTTTCCCCGGAAGCGGTGGAATGTCTGGTGCGTTACGAATGGCCGGGCAACGTCAGGCAACTCCACAATGTGGTGGAGCAATGTGTCGCTTTGGCCAATACCTCGCTGATTCCCCTCAGCCTTGTCCAGTCGGCTCTCAGTGGCGATATGACCGGTGCGGCCTTGCCGCCGCTTCGGGAGGCCAGGCTGCGCTTCGAGCGGGAATATCTGGTCCGGTTGTTGCAAATCACCCGTGGCAATGTTTCCCAGGCGGCCCAGTTGGCAAAGCGCAACCGGACGGAATTCTATCGGTTGCTCAACCGTCACGACCTCAATCCCCGCTCTTTCAAATAGAGCAGGGAAGAATCAGCGGGCCGAACCTTTATCGCTGGCAACTTTGGCCAATGCCTGTTCCAGCTCGAAGCCCTGGCTGGTGTCCAGCGGGAGGGTTTGATCCTGTTCCTGCGGTGAAAGCGGGTCGTGGTGTTCGAACTGCCACCTCAGCACGTCCAGATCCGCCTCGGAAGGATCTTTCCCCGCCTCGAGCCTTTCCTCGATGCGTTGCCGCAGCACTTTTTCTTCCGCCTTGAAATCCAGGATACGAAAATCCACAGCCAAAGATTGGGCCAGTTCGCCGAATCGTTGGCGATCCTTCCGGTGGAGGAACGTCGCATCGACGATGACACTGAATTCCGCCTCGAGCACTTGTTTCGCCAACTCGAACAGTCTGTCGTAGGTAAGCCGGCTAAAGTTTTCGCTGTAGAGGTCTTTTCCCAATCCCGCTTTCGATTTGTGTTGGGGGGGCAGGCCCGCCAATCTTTTGCGCTCCACGTCCGATCGAAGATGCACCGCCTCCAGGTGAGCGGCGAGCCGGCGACTGGCAAAGGATTTTCCGCTGCCGGAGAACCCATGGGTGATCAGCAGCATCCTGGAGCGGGGCTGGCTGAACCCTCGGGCGAGTTCAAGATAATGGGCCAGATCATGAAGGTGATGGCCGTTTCCGCTTTGATCGAAGGTCAAGTAGGCGATTTTGGCACGCACCATGGCGCGATAGACCAGGTAGAATCGCAGCACTTTCAGGCCGGCATAATCTCCTGTCACGCTCAGGTATTCGTTGAGGAAACGGAAACCCAGGGGGCGATGTGCCCGGGCTGCCAGATCCATCACGGTGAAGGCGATTTCACTGATCACATCGATCCAGCGCAACTGCGGATTGAATTCGATGCAGTCGAATGGTAACGGCTTGCCATGCCACAAAACGATATTGCCGAGATGGAGATCGCCATGGCAGTCTCGCACATATCCTTCCCGTTTGCGTGCCTGCAAGTGTGCAGCCAATCGTTCATGGTTCCGTATCGTCCAGTCTCTCAACCGCTCGAGCGTTTCCCGGAGATCGTGTCTGGCCAGCCGGTCGCAATCGATGTGGGCAAAATTTTCCAGGCAAACCGTTTCGATGGCCTTCGGTTCTCCATAAGGAGACTCGGGGCCGGTGCGTCCGGTCTGCTCATGGAAATGCGCGATCGACCCGGCCAGTTGCACAATGTGGGATTCCCGCAGCCGATCACGTCTGGCGTATTCTGACAGAAGATCGTTCTGGTCGAACTGACGCATCTTGACTGCGAATTCCACGTCAGGACCTGTTCCGTCCAGCCGGGGGTGGGAGGGGGTGCCCGTGAACCTCACCACCGCCAGATACAATTGGGGCGCCAGGCGTTGATTGAGGTGCAGTTCCTGCTCACAGTAGTACTTGCGTTTTTCCAGGGTGGTGAAGTCCAGGAAGCCGAAATCCACCGGCTTTTTGATCTTGTAGGCAAAGGGGCCTGTGAGGATGATCCAGGAAATGTGGGTTTCGATCAGGCGGATGTCCCAGGTGGGATGGTCCCACATCCGTGGGGCGAGCAGGGCCTGGATCAAGGGAGGACGGGGGGTCATGGATTGTCTTCCAGGCGCAGTCTTCCCTGGTCGATCGACAGCCTTTTCCTGCCCTGGAGCAGGTCCGTCAAAGCCTCGCCCACCAGTTTGTGGCGCCATCCCTGGAAAAGACGCGAACGTTCCGGCTGGTCGAGGAAGCGCTCCAGATCCTTGCGTGAGGCGAGAACGGAAGGGGTGATGTGATGATTGGCCGCCTGCAGCCGGACCACCGCGCCGAGAAGATCCAGCAAGGCTTCTTCCTCGGCGCTGCGCGCCGGAGGCCGGCGGGAGGGCTCCGGTATGGCGTCCTGGGCCGCCGCCTCGACCAGGCGGCACAGGGTTTCTCCATGGCGTTTCAGTGTCTTGTCACCGATTCCCCGCAGCTGGGCCAGCGCTTTGGGTGTCTGGGGCTTGAGACGAGCGATATGGCACAACAGGTCGTCTTTGACAATCCAGCCTCGGGGAAGGTTCTCTTCCCGGGCGACGCCTTCACGCCAGGCCGCCAGCCGTTTCAATATGGCCATTTGCCTTCCCTTCAGTTTGCGTGCGCCCTTGATTCTCAGCCAGGCGTCCTCGGGAGGCGTGGTATAGGTGGCAGGGTCGGTGAGCGTTTCGAAATCCTCCTGTAGCCATTCCAGGCGGTGCAACCGCTCGAGTTTCTCCCGGATCCTGAGATACAGGGGAGCCAAATACCGTACGTCATCGGTGGCGTATTCGATTTGTTCCCGGCTCAAGGGACGGCGCTGCCAGTCGGTGCGGCTGTGTCCTTTTTGCAGCTGGACACCGAGCTCCTCGGCCACCAGATTGGCATAGCCGATCTGTTCGGGATAACCCAGAAGCGGGGCCGCCAGCTGAGTGTCGAAGACAGGGCGGGGAAGGTCGCCGTGAAGATGGTAGAAGATTTCCAAATCCTGGCGTCCGGCATGAAATACCTTGACGATACCGGGCTGGTAGATCAACCGCCATAAAGGGGAAAGGTCCCCCACCTTGAGAGGATCGACACAGGCGAGCGCGTTTTCTCCGGCGATTTGCAGCAGGCAAAACTCCGGATAGTAAGTGGATTCCCGCAGGAATTCGGTATCGATGGCAAGCCATGGGCTGCTCGCCAGCTGCTTGCAAAGTTGCCGCAGTTTTTCCTCGTTGTCCGCATAGACGAAAGGGAGATCGCGCATCGGTTTCGTTCCTGAGTTTGAGTGAGGGGCCGAGTATGGGAAAATTTTACTTTGATATCGGGTGCTTGTCGCATCGCTCCCGGCATCCTGACGCCAAATCCGGCTTATGGTTTCAAACGAAGGAGAAAATCATGTCTTACCACGCCATTTCCAGGTTCCTTTTCGGGCTTCTGCTTTTCCCGTTATGGCTGTCTGCGGCCCAGGCCGCGGGGGATGCCAGGCTGGCCGGGAATATCACTTCCCTGGAAGCCTACGATATGTTGCGCCAGAGTGGCCGCAATACCTATCTGGTGGATGTACGCAGCCCCGAGGAGTACCAGTTGGTGGGCCATCCTCCCAGCGCCTACAACATTCCTTTCGTATTCTTTCAAGGTGGTCCTCACCGGAACCCTCATTTCGTCGAGGATGTGGCGGCCCGCTTCAAGAAAACGGACAGACTCCTCATCATCTGCCGCAGTGGCGGCCGTAGTGCACCGGCGGCCGATGCCCTGAAACGGGCGGGCTTCGATCAGGTCTATAATGTCCGGGACGGTTTCGAAGGCGAGGCATTCGAGGGCCGTTCACCCAAGGAGAAGGCCCTGTTGCGGAAATACAGTCCTTTCTATGGGCTGCGCGGCCGGGTGGAGGGCTGGCAGTATTACGGTCTCCCCTATACTTATGACATCGATTCAGAGCTGACCTACCGTCCCTTCGACGCGGCCGGGCATCCATGACGGACGAACGCAAACTGCTGGTACTCGTCGATGGTTCCTCGTTTCTCTATCGTGCCTTTCATGCCCTGCCTCCCCTGAGCACTTCCAGGGGCGAGCCGACCGGTGCCATCTACGGGGTTGCCAATATGCTGCGCAAGTTGCAGGAAAACTACGACACCCCTTACTTCGCGGTGGTGTTGGATGCGCCCGGCAAGACTTTCCGAAACGACTTGTTCGAGGACTACAAGGCGCACCGTCCCCCCATGCCTGAAGAACTGCGGGCGCAGGTGGAGCCGCTCAAGGCGCTGATCGAGGCCATGGGCATCCCGCTGATCGTGGAGCAGGGGGTAGAGGCCGACGATGTCATCGCCACCCTGGTCAAGCGGGCCAGGGCCGAAGGGTTCGACGTGGTGGTGGCCACCAGCGACAAGGATTTGGCGCAGCTGGTGGATGCCCATGTGATTTTGGACAACACCCTGTCTGAAACCCGGCTGGATGTCGAAGGGGTGGAGTGCAAGTTCGGCGTGCCGCCGGAAAGAATCGTCGATTACCTGGCTTTGGTTGGAGACACTTCCGACAATATTCCTGGCGTTCCGGGCGTTGGCCCCAAAACGGCGGCCAAATGGCTGAATCAATACGGCTCTCTGGATGGGATCATTGCCCATGCCGATGAGATCAAGGGCAAGATCGGGGAAAAATTACGGGCCAATCTGGAGCAATTGCGCCTGTCGCGCCAACTGGCCACTGTCCATGACGATGTGCCGTTGGAGGTGACACCCGCCGATCTCAAGCGCCGTCCACCCGATACCGTAAAGCTCATCGAATTGCTCAAACGTTTCGAGTTCACTTCCTGGCTGCGTCAGCTCGACGTTCCCGGCACCCGCAAAGCGGTTCCGGAAGGTGGCGATCCGGCCGATTATCAGGCGGTCATGGACGCCGGATCGTTGTCACGCTGGGTGGCCAGGCTCCAGGATGCCCCGCTGTTCGCCTTTGATACCGAAACTACCGATCTCAATTACCTCGACGCCCGGCTGGTGGGGGTTTCCTTTGCGATTCAGCCGGGCGAGGCGGCTTATGTGCCGGTGGCGCACGATTATCCCCAGTCTCCGTTGCAACTGGAGCGCGAAACGGTGCTGGAGGCGCTGTGTCCCCTGTTGACCTCGGAGCATCCGAAGCTGGGTCAGAATCTCAAGTACGATGCCCATGTACTGGCCAATCATGGAATCGAGTTGCGGGGGATCGCCCACGATACCATGTTGCAATCCTATGTGCTCAATTCCACGGCGACCCGGCACGACCTGGATTCCCTGGCCCTGACCTATCTGGGGCTCAAGACCGTCAGCTACGAGGAGGTGGCGGGCAAGGGTGCCAGGCAGGTGGCGTTTTCGCAGGTGCCGTTGGCCGAGGCGGTGCCCTATGCGGCCGAGGATGCGGACATCACCTTGCGTCTGCATCGGGTGCTGTGGCCGAAACTGGAGGCAGAACCCAAACTCAGGCGGTTATATGAAGAGATAGAGATTCCGTTGGTGCCGGTGCTGGTGCGGATCGAGCGCAACGGGGTCAAAGTCGACCGCGATGCGTTGGCCGCTTTGAGCGATGAATTGTCCCGGCGGATGAAGGAGATCGCGCAGCAGGTATTCTGCATTGCCGGGGAGGAATTCAACCTGGCCTCCCCCAAACAGATCCAGCATGTTTTGTATGAAAAGCTGGGGCTTCCCGTCATCAAGAAGACGCCCAAGGGGCAACCTTCCACTTCCGAGGAAGTCTTGCAGCAATTGGCAGAGGAATACGAACTGCCGCAATTGATTCTTCGCTACCGGGGCCTGAGCAAGCTCAAATCCACTTATACCGATCGCTTGCCGGAACAGATCCATCCTGCGACCGGACGGGTCCACACCTCCTACCATCAGGCGGTGACGGCGACCGGCAGGTTGTCTTCCTCCGACCCCAACCTGCAGAACATTCCGATTCGCAGCGACGAGGGACGGCGAATTCGTCGTGCCTTCGTGGCGGAGAAAGGATGCAAGCTGGTGGCGGCCGATTATTCCCAGATCGAGCTGAGAATCATGGCGCATCTTTCTCAAGACGAGAACCTTCTGTCAGCCTTCGCTCAAGGCACCGACATCCACCGGGCGACGGCCGCCGAGATTTTCGGTGTGGGCCTCCAGGAAGTGACGCCGGCCCAGAGGCGATCGGCCAAGGCGATCAATTTTGGCCTGATCTACGGCATGTCGGCTTTCGGACTGGCGCGCCAGCTCGGCATCGGGCGCGAGGAGGCGCAAACCTATATCGAAACCTATTTCGAGCGTTATCCCGGCGTCCGGGCGTACATGGAAAGGACCAAACGCCTCGCCCATGAGCAAGGCTATGTGGAGACCCTGTTCGGCCGCAGGCTTTATTTGCCCGAACTCAAGTCGAGAAATCCCCAGCGCCGCCAGTATGCCGAACGTACCGCCATCAACGCCCCGATGCAGGGCAGCGCGGCCGACATCATCAAGCGGGCGATGATTTCCGTGGATGCCTGGATCAGGGAGAATGGACGCGGAGTGAAGATGATCATGCAGGTGCATGACGAGCTGGTATTCGAAATCGACGAACTGAGGGTGAAAGCTTCGGTAAAGGAAATCGAATCCAGAATGCGCGGCGCGGCGGCGTTGTCAGTGCCGCTGGAAGTCGATGTGGGGGTGGGGGACAATTGGGATCAGGCCCATTGACCGCGTCATGAAAGGGGGCGGATGCGGCAATGTCCGATCCGCCCCTTTCCTTTTCCCTTCCGCCGGCGCCGGCTCGAAGGCCTTACCGAATACCCACTGGCTTCGGGCAGGGCTGGGAAGGGAAGGGTTGCCGCCTGTCAGGCGGTGGAGGTTGAAAAAACCTTCTTGCCTGTTACGTTTTGCTGCGCGTCCAGTTCATACTGGATGGGAACGCCGGTTTCCAGCTCATAGGCCAGAATCTGTTCCGGCGTCATGTTTTCCAGGTGCATGATCAAGGCGCGCAGCGAGTTGCCGTGGGCGGCGATCAGCATGTGCCTGCCTTGCCGCAGGTGTGGGATCAGGCAGTCCTTGAAGTAGGGGATGACCCTGGCTGCCGTGGAAGCCAGGCTTTCTCCGTTGGGGGGCGGTATGTCGAAGCTGCGCCGCCAGATATGTACCTGTTCGGCGCCGAACTCTTGCCGCGCCTGATCTTTGTTGAGGCCCTGGAGATCTCCGTAGAAGCGCTCGTTGAGGGTTTCCGAGAAATGGACGGGGAGGGTGTGGGCGTCTTCTTCTCCGGGCTGGAAGTGTTCGTACCACGGATTTTCTCCTTCGTGAACCCGGCGATAGCCCACACAGTGGCGGTTCAGCCGCAGAATTTCATACAGGGTTTCCTGGGACCGAATCAGGGTCGAGGCAAAAGCGATATCGAACCGTTGGTCGGCGAGCAACTCACCGGCTTTCCGGGCCTCTTCGATTCCCTGGGGACTCAGGGTCACGTCGATCCAGCCGGTGAAGCGGTTTTGCAGGTTCCAGATGGACTGGCCGTGGCGAATGAGGGTCAGGGTGGATGGTTTCATGGATTGATAGCTCCTCAATGGGTGTATATCCCGGAAAAAAGATCAATTTTAATTCCTGGCGGTCTTTCAGTCACGTATATCCAGGGAAATCGCTTACCACCTATCACTTCTGTGGGAGGGGTTCGCCGGAGCCCGAAAAAGCATACCGATAAGGGTTGAGGGGAAATCGTATGAACCGATTTCCCCCCGTGACCAAAAGGACGGGCATTTCAAATGCGCCTGATGTTCACGATCGCAGTGGCCAGAACAGGGGAACCAGCCAGACCGCCATCATACCCACCAGCAGGGTCAGCCCGCCGCCGAAGATCAGGTAATCGCGAAAACGGTAGCCACCGGGTCCATACACCATGAGATTGGTCTGGTAGCCGATGGGGGTGGCGAAGCTGCTCGAGGCGGCCAACATCAGAATGATCACATAGGGGGTCGGATTCAACCGCAGTTGATCGGTCACCGCCATCAGAATGGGAAAGACCAGGACCGCCGCAGCGTTGTTGGTGATCAGGGAAGTGAGCAAGGTCACCAGAAGGTAGGTCAGGGCCAGCAGGATTGTCGGGCTGTCGGCGAGGGTGAGCAACATTTGCGCCAGCAACATGCCGGCCCCGGAAACCTCCAGTGCCTTGCCCAGGGCGAAGGAGGCGGCGATGGTCAATAACACGGAACCGTCCACGCTGCGCTTGGCTTTGCTGAAAGTGCAGCAACCTGTCAGCAGCATGGCCGCGCCGCCGGCCAGGACGGACGTGAGCAGGTCGAGGATGCCCGTGGCCGCCAAACCGACCACGGCCAGCATGATCATCCATGCGAGGCCGTTTTTGCTGTGGTCGGGGCGGGCGGGCCCTTCGACTTCGTTGACCAGCAGGAAGTCGCGCGCCTGGCCGAATTGGTCCAGAAAACTGGGGCGGGTCTCCAACAGAAGCGTGTCGGCCGGTTTAAGCCGGACCTTCCCCAGGTTGCCTTCGACTCTGTGGCCATCGCGGCACACCGCCAGCACCGCGGCGCCGTACTGGGTTCTGAAACGCCCGTCCCGAATCGTTTGCCCCACCAGTCCGCATTCCGGCGACACCACCACCTCGACGATACAACGATCGGGGTGGTTCATTAGATTGAAGCCGGGATGGGTGGAAGGGCGAAGCCCCTTGATCTGCTGCAAGTCGATGGCGGCATGGGTGCTGCCGGCAAAAATCAGGCGGTCGCCACGCTTGAGTCTTTCTTTCGGGCCCACGGCGGCGAGAATGTCGCCGTTGCGCTCGATTTCCACCAGATAGACGTCTCCCAGATGACGCAACCCCGCATTCTCGATGGTTTTTCCCACCAGAGGGCCGTGGGGGTCGACTTCCATTTCGATGGTGTATTCCTTGGGGTTGGCGAAGGCCGCGGCGCTGGTATTGCGGGAAGGCAGCAGCCAGTGGGCGGAGATCAACATATAAGCGAGCCCCGCCAGGCCAATGGGAATCCCCACTTTGGCCAGATCGAACAGATTCAGCGCAAGCTCCGGATGACGCTGGGCCAGCAATCCGTTGACGACCAGATTGGTACTGGTGCCTATGAGGGTACAGGCGCCTCCCAACATGGCGGCATAACTCAGTGGCAGGAGCAACCTGGAGGCGGGAAGTTTGAATCTCCTCGACCAGGTGACCACCGCCGGGATGAAGGTGGCGACCACCGGGGTATTGTTGAGGAAGGCACTGAGAATGAAGACAGGGGTGATGGTGCGAAACAGGGCGCCGGTGATCGAGCGGGGCCGTCCCAGAAGATGGCGAACGATGGTTTCGACGCCACCGGTTTCTCTTATGCCGGCCACCAGGACATACATCAGCGCAACCGTGACCATGGCGGGGTTGCTGAGGCCGGCCAGGGCCTGGTGAGCATCGATCGTGCCGGAGAGAAAAAGTACCGTGACGCCCCCCAGCAAGATCAGCTCCGGTGCCCACCGTCCCCACGCCAGCAGGATGACGCAGAGGGAAGTGGTGACCAGGGCCATCCAGACATCGACGCTCATGGGGGAATTGCAGTGCTGTGGCGTGGTTGATGGGGTGAATGCCGGCTCGGGAACCCGTCTCCGCCCATATTTCCAGGGGGATGGCGGCCGTTATTCAAACATCCTAAATGTAGCAGTTTTAGGGATGATTATCCGCAAGGGCCTGCTGGTAGAGCTTGCAGTATTCCCGGGCGCTGCGGTGCCAGGAGAAGTCTTTCGCCATGGCTGAGCGCTGGAGCTGACGCCAGGCGGCCGGTCGCTCGTACAACAACCATGCCCGCTTGAGGGCTTCCAGGAGGGCACCGGCTTCGGTGAGGTCGAAGCTGATTCCGGTGGCTTTTTTCAATTGCGGGGGGATCGCGTCTTCCACGGTATCGGCCAATCCTCCGGTGCGATGGACGATAGGGACGGTTCCGTAGCGTTGGCTGAACATCTGGTTGAGCCCGCAGGGCTCGAATTTGGAGGGCATCAGAAACATGTCGGCGCCCGCCTCCACCAAGTGGGATAACGCCTCGTCATAGCCGATATGGACCGCCACCTGATCGGGATGGCGGCGTGACCAGTAGACCAGACTGTGTTCGTAGTCGCTGGATCCCGACCCCAGGAAAACCATTTGGAATGGATGCTCGAGCAGGGTGGGCAATGCCTTGAGGATCAGGTCGATCCCTTTCTGCGGAACCAGGCGGCCGATGAAGGCCATCAATATTTTTTCCTCGATGGGCAGACCGAATCGTTCCTGAAGTGCTCGTTTGTTGACGCTTTTTTTGTCCAGGGATTTTGCGTCGTAATTCTGCGGAATCAGCCGGTCGTTTTCAGGGTTCCATTTGTCGGTGTCGATCCCGTTGAGAATACCGCTCAAACGACCGCTTCGGTGCCTGAGCAGGCCTTCCAGACCACAACCAAAGCGGGGTGTTTGAATTTCCCGGGCATAGGTGGGGCTGACGGTATTGATGCGGTCGGAAAAGACGAGCCCTCCCTTGATGAAAGAAAGCTGATCGTGGAATTCCAATCCTTCCGGCGTCCACAGATCCGCTGGGAGCTCCAGTTTGGAAAGCGAACTTTTTGGAAAGACACCTTGATAAGCGAGATTGTGGATGGTGAACACCGTCGCCGGCCGCTCGTCTCTGAGCGAAAGCAGGGCCGGTACCAGCCCGCTTTGCCAGTCGTTGCAGTGGACGATATCAGGTTGCCAGTCCAGCCCGGCCTGATTCAGGGCAAGGTGGACACCTGCCCAGCACAGGGCGCCGAACCGTTCGTCGTTGTCGTGCCATGGCGTACCGTCGTGTTGCAGGTAAGGGTTTCCAGGCCGGTCGAACCATTTGGGGGCATCCAGCAGCCACAATGGGATGTCACTGCCGGGAGCGTTCGCCGCCAGCAGTCTCGTTGGTTGCCCCAGAAGATGCATTTCCGCGATGGGCGCGGCGGTGGGAAGGTGTTCCTTGATTTTGCCGTAGGCGGGCAGCAGCACCCGCACATCCTGGTCGAGGTCGCGTAAAGCCTGAGGCAGGCTGCCGGCGACATCGGCCAGCCCCCCCGTCTTCACGAGCGGATACAGTTCACTGGTGATGAATAATATTTTCACGTCACAAGGTGGTCAGTCTTTTTCTTCTGGTTCTTGTTCTGTTTCCCCGGGCTGGAGGCACAGTACGATGCCCGCCATCGGAGGCAGAGTGATGCTGATGGAGTAGGGACGGCCCATCCAGGGTTTTTTTTCCGCTTCCACCCAGGCGTTGCCGACGTTGCTGCCGCCATAGAAGGTGGAATCGGAATTGAAAATCTCCTGATAAATTCCGGGTTCGGGTACGCCGATCCGGTAGTCGTGACGGGGTACCGGGGTGAAATTGAGTACCACCAGGAGGAAATCGTCATCACTCTTCCTGATGTAACTCAAGGTGGATTGGGCCGAATCGTGACAATCTATCCATTCGAACCCTCCGGAGTCGAAATCGTATTGGTGCAATTCCGGATGTTTCCGGTACAGGCGGTTGAGATCCGCCAGCAGGCTCTGGACACCCTTGTGCAGGGGGTATTTCACAACCTCCCATTCCAGTTCGCTGTCATAGTTCCACTCCGCCGGCTGAGCGAATTCACACCCCATGAACAGGAGCTTCTTTCCCGGATAGGTGAGCATGTAGGTGTAAAGCAGGCGCAGATTGGCGAAGCGTTGCCATTCGTCTCCCGGCATCTTGCCCAGCATGGAGCCCTTGCCGTGCACGACTTCGTCGTGGGAAAAAGGCAACACGAAATTTTCGGTGAAGGCGTAGAGCAACCCGAAGGTCAGCTGGTCGTGGTGGTATTTGCGGTGCACGGGATCCTTGGAGAAATACAACAGCGTGTCATGCATCCAGCCCATGTTCCATTTCATGGCGAACCCCAGTCCGCCAACCCACGGCGGGCGGGTGACCTGGGGCCATGCGGTCGATTCTTCGGCGATCACGACCGTGCCTGGATGCTGTTCTTGGGTGACGCTGTTGAGTTCGCGCAGGAAGTCGATGGCCTCCAGGTTCTCGTTGCCACCGTATTTGTTGGGAACCCAGTCGCCCGGCTCCCGGGAATAGTCCAGGTACAGCATGGATGCGACGGCATCGACCCTGAGCCCGTCGAGGTGGTATTCCTCGAGCCAGTACATCGCGCTGCCGAGGAGGAAGTTTCTGACCTCGTTGCGGCCATAGTCGTAAATCAGGGTGCCCCAGTCTCGGTGTTCCCCCCGCCTCGGGTCGGCATGTTCGTACAAGGGTTCGCCATCGAACCAGGCCAGGGCCCAGGCGTCTTTCGGAAAATGGGCGGGAACCCAGTCGAGGATGACGCCGATGCCGTTTTGGTGGCAATGATCGACGAACCAGCGGAAATCGTCCGGTGTGCCGAAGCGGCTGGTGGGGGCGAAATAACCGGTTGCCTGATAACCCCAGGACATATCCAGGGGGTGCTCGGTAATGGGAAGCAGCTCGATGTGGGTGAACCCTTGCGCTTTGACGTAGCCGACCAGTTCCCTGGCCATCTCCCGGTACCCCAGAAAGCCGCCGTCCTCGTCTCTGCGCCAGGAACCCAGGTGGACTTCGTAGACGGACATGGGGGTGTGTTGCCAGTCCCAGCCGTTGCGTTTTTCCATCCACTCGCGATCCTGCCAGGAATAGCTGTCGTCCCTGACGACGATGGCGGCGTTTTTGGGACGCAATTCGTAGAACCGGCCGTAAGGGTCGGTCTTGAGGAAGACATCCCCGCTGCGGCGGTTGCGGATCTCGAATTTGTAGATCGTGCCTTCGTCCAGCCCGGGAATGAAAAGCTCCCAGACACCGGCATCATAACGGCAGCGCATGGGGTGGCAGCGTCCGTCCCACCGGTTGAAGTCGCCAACGACGCTGACCCGCTCGGCATTGGGTGCCCAGACGGAGAACAACGTTCCATCGATGCCATCGACCGTTTTCAAATGGGCTCCCAGCACCCGATAGATATGCCAGTGTTTGCCGGTACCGAACAGGTACAGGTCGAAATCCGGTATTTGGGGGGCGAAGGTATAGGGGTCGATGACGCGGTGTTCGTTCCCCTCGGCATCGGTCCACACCAGGGCATAATGGAGCGGGAGGTTGAAGCCCTTGACAGATCCCTGGAAGAGGTCGGTTCCTTCCAGCCGCTGCAGCACCGGCCCGTCTTCTATCGCGACTTTCCGGGCGCCGGGGATGAATGCTCTGACGAGGTCGTCGCCGTCTTCGTGGTGACGTCCCAGCACCGAGAAGGGATCGTGGTGACGCGCCTTGACGATCCTGTCTATTTCCGGCGGAAGATTATCAGGGGCAGAAAGACTTGAGTTCACTTTATCGATTCTTTGATAATGGAGGAGCTTTTGGAATCCAATGGTATCAAATTCTGCCACGCTAGGGAGATCTTCCATGTCAACAAACCGTGTAGTCAGTCGTCTGACCCGCCAATCGGTGGCGCTCATACTCGCCGGAGGGCGCGGGTCCCGTCTCAGGAAACTGACCGAGTGGCGCGCCAAGCCCGCCGTGCATTTCGGTGGCAAATACCGCATCATCGATTTCACCCTCTCCAACTGCCTCAATTCGGGGATCCGCAGAATCGGCGTTCTGACGCAATACAAGGCCGATTCCCTGATACGCCATATCCAGAAGGGCTGGGGATTTCTCCGCGGGGAGCTGGGCGAGTTCATCGATCTCATGCCGGCCCAGCAGCGTCTCCATGAATCCTGGTATCAGGGGACGGCCGATGCCGTCTACCAGAATCTCGACATCCTCCGAACCTACTCTCCCGAACACGTTCTGATTCTGGCCGGCGACCATGTTTACAAAATGGACTATGGGGCAATGCTGGCCTATCACGCCCACAGCGAGGCCGACCTCACCATCGCCTGTATCGAGGTGCCGATCAAGGATGCCACCGCTTTCGGGGTGATGCAGGTGGATGAGCAAAGCCGGATCGTCGACTTCGTTGAGAAACCCGAATATCCTCCCTGCATTCCCGGCCGTCCCGACATGGCGCTGGCATCGATGGGAATTTATATTTTCAATGCGAAATTCCTGTTCGAGCAGCTGATCAAAGATGCCGACGACCCGAATTCCAGTCACGACTTCGGCAAGGACATCATTCCCCAGGCTATCAAGAAATACCGGGTCTTCGCCTATCCCTTCCTCAACGTCGAAACCGGCGTTCAGAGTTACTGGCGTGATGTGGGTACCATCGATTCCTACTGGTCGGCCAACATGGAACTGATCGGGGTCAATCCGGAACTGAACCTTTATGACCGTGACTGGCCCATCTGGACCTATCAGGTTCAGGCGCCCCCCGCCAAATTCGTATTCGAGGACCGCGAACACGACCGGGTCGGTCAGTCCTTCGACTCCATGATCTGTGGCGGTTGCATCATTTCAGGCGCCACCGTGCGCCACTCCATTCTGTCACCGGATGTCAGGGTCAATTCCTGGGCACTGGTGGAGCACGCGGTGGTGTTGCCGGAGGTCAACGTGGGGCGGCACGCCAAGATCCGCCGCGCCATCATCGATCGTGGCTGCCGGATTCCAGAAGGCATGGAGATCGGTTACGATCTGGATGCGGACAGGGAACGGGGTTTTGATGTCAGTCCCGGAGGAATCGTCACCGTCACGCCGGATATGCTCGGGCAGAAAATCCATTTCGCCCGCTGATGACGATCGACATTGAAAACAATGTTCTGGAGAAGCGGCGCGCGGGCATTCTCTTGCACATCACATCGCTCCCCGGGGAGGGTTTCCTCGGAACGCTGGGGGGCGATGCCTTTCGCTTCATCGAGTTCCTGGCCGATAGCGGCCTGCTGGTCTGGCAAACCCTGCCGGTAGGGCCGACCCATTCCGATGGCTCGCCTTACCAGTGCTTGTCGGCCCATGCGGGGAATCCGCTGCTGATCGATCTTCAGTGGCTGGTGGAGCAGGGTCTGCTCGATCCCGAGCGGGCGGCCGCCGGCCTTCGGGAAAGGGAAGCCAAACTGGGCTGCCTGGGGGATGCGTATGCCGCCTTTCGCGGCACGAACCCGGCGGCGTTGCTTGAGAAGCACCGGCGATTCGTCCACTTGCATGCATACTGGCTGGAAGACTTCGCTTTGTTCATGGCGCTGAAGCGTCATTTCGGCAACCTTCCCTGGTGGGAATGGCCCGCCCCTTACCGGGACCGGGAATCCGCGGCGCTCGAGGAAATGCGGGTGGAACTGGAGGTATACATCGGCCAGGTCGAATTCGAACAGTTCGTGTTCTTCCAGCAGTGGCACGAGCTGCGCCGCCATGCCCATCATCACGGCATTCTGCTTTTCGGCGACATGCCGATCTTCGTTGCCAACGACAGTGCCGACGTTTGGGCCAACCGCCATTATTTTCTGCTCGACGACTCCGGACAGCCGACGGTGGTGGCCGGCGTGCCTCCGGATTATTTCTCGGTGACCGGACAACGCTGGGGTAACCCTCATTATGATTGGCCGGTCATGGAGCAGGACGGGTTCAAATGGTGGATCGAGCGTATGCACACGCAATTGGAGCTTTTCGATTGGGTGCGTATCGATCATTTTCGCGGTTTCGAAGCCTATTGGGAGATCCCGGCGGATTCCGACACCGCCATAGAGGGTCGCTGGGTGGTGGCGCCCGGCGAGGCGCTGATGACGGCGATCTACGAGCATTTCGGAGCGTTGCCTCTGATTGCGGAGAATCTCGGCATCATCACGCCGGAGGTCGAGGCGCTGCGGAAGAAGTTCGGGATTCCCGGAATGCTGGTATTGCAATTCGCTTTCGAGGGGGGAGCGGGCAACCCTTATCTGCCTCACAATCATGCGGCCGACAACGTGGTCTATACCGGCACCCACGACAATGACACCACATTGGGCTGGTTCGAGTCGCTGAGTCAAGGGCGGAAGGATCATGTCTACGATTATTTGGGGCATCCCCAGGTTTCCATGCCCTGGGCCCTGATGCAGACCGCTTTTGCTTCAGTGGCCGCTTTGGCGATGATTCCGATGCAGGATGTCCTGGGTCTTGGCAAGGAGGCGAGAATGAACACCCCGGGAACCACCGAAGGCAACTGGAATTGGCGTTTCCACTGGGAGCAGCTGCAGCCCGGCCACAGCGACCGGCTCAGACATTGGGCCCACCTTTACGGCAGGGCCTGAGGGGGGGTTACTCGATCACTTCGGTGGTATAGCGCCATACCCTGATGGTGTCGGACCAATAATCGGCCGGTAACCCTGCCTTCATTTTGAGATGACGGAGAAAATCCCGCTTGTCCGGCAAGGATTGCCAGACTGCGGGAAGAAACGTGCCGCGATAGGGGCCTTCTTCCAGGACCAACCCGTCGATGCCGGGGCGAATCTGATCCAGCAGATCCTGCCGGGATTCGAAGTGAATTTCCTGCATTGGGGTCAGTACGGAGATATGGATCTCCAGCTTGTCCACCTCCTGTTCCGTGACAGGCGGGAAGCGCGGATCCCGGAAAGCCGCGGCAAAAGCATTTTGCGCCACGTCTTCCGCCAAGGGGCGGCGGGCCTCCAGCGATCCGATACAGCCTCGGAGCTGGCCCATTTCCTCCAGGGTCACAAAGGTCGCCCGGATTCGTCTCAAGGACGGGGGCAGCTTGTTCAGGTCCACGTCCAGCGGTTTGCCATAAAGGACGCCGTGGCGGATGGAGTCTCGTGCCAGTTGCAACAGTAACCGGCGCTCCTCTTCCGTCAGGCGGTTTTCGTTATTTTCTTCAATAGAAGGCATAGGCGCCATATCCTACGACTTGATCCTTGGGGCCGGCGGTATCGCCGGAGTTTCTCAAGTCCACCGTTTTGGCCTTGAGCCCGTGTTTTTTCGCCGCCAGCAGAAGCCCCGCCACCGGTATTCTGCCACAGGCGGATTCGAAGGTGAGGGCTTCCGGATCGAGGGACTCGATTGCCTGTGAGGTTGCGGTATCCATTTTCCTGGCGGTGGTGTAATCGTGATAATGACTCAGATCCGAGCTGATGACAATCAGTGTCTCAGGCCCATTCCAGAGCCTTTCCAGTACGGCGGCCACCTCTTCGGGTGTGGCGTCTCCCACCACGATGGGAACCACCGTGAAGTCATCCAGGACTTCCTGCAGGAAGGGCAAATGGACCTCGAGACTGTGTTCGGGTTCATGCGGGGTGTCGGAAATCGTCACCCACGGCAGATCGGCGATCGCTTCGATGGCCTTCTTGTCCACGGCGACACTGCCAAGGGGCGTCATGAAGAAATCCATGCCGGGCGCCGCCACTCCCCGGAAGGGGACGCGGTGGGCCGGCCCCAGAAGGATGACTCTTTTGATCACATCTTTCGCCGGTATCAACAGCCGATAGGCGCTGGCAGCCACCGGACCGGAATAGACATAGCCGGCGTGAGGGGCGATGATCGCTTTGGGGACTGGCCCCTCCGCAGTGGAGGACTCGAGGTAGGTGCGCACCATTTCATCGAGTGCAACGGGATCGTCCGGGTAAAACATGCCGGCAACGGCGGGAAAGCGTACTGAAGTCATGGTGAACCTCCTGGTGTCGGGGGTTGAAATCGGTGGCTGTTACCTATATATGATCCAACAGGCGTCAATTCAATGGGGGAATACGATGAACAGCACCAAAGCGGTCAAAGACACCGTCCCGACCAAATATTGGCACAAGCTGGATGATGGAAAGATCCAGTGTGATCTGTGCCCGAGGTTTTGCAAGCTCCATGAAGGGCAAAGGGGGTTGTGCTTCGTCCGGGCCTGTGAGAAAGGGCAGATCGTCTTGACTTCCTATGGTCGGGCCAGTGGCTTTTGCATCGACCCCATCGAGAAAAAACCCCTCTATCACTTTCTTCCCGGCACGCCGATTCTTTCCTTCGGAACCGCCGGGTGCAATCTGGCCTGCAAATTCTGTCAGAACTGGGACATCAGCAAGTCGCGGGAATTCGATACCCTCACCGTGGAAGCCCCGCCCGACGCGATCGCCAGGGCCGCCCGATCACTCGGCTGCAAGAGCGTCGCTTATACCTATAACGATCCGGTCATTTTCCACGAGTACGTGATCGATACGGCCAAGGAATGCCGCAAGGCCGGGATCAAGTCCGTCGCAGTGACCGCCGGTTATGTCACGCCTGAACCGCGTCAGGAATTCTACCGTTACATGGATGCCGCCAATGTGGATTTGAAAGCCTTTACCGAGGATTTCTATCGCAAGATTTGTGGCGGTCATCTGCAGCCTGTGCTCGAGACACTCGAATACATCAAGCACCAGACCGACTGTTGGTTGGAGCTGACCACGCTGTTGATTCCCGGGGAAAACGACTCGGACAAGGAAATCGACCGGATGACCCGCTGGGTGGTCGAAAAGCTGGGTCCCGATGTTCCCCACCATTTCACCGCGTTTCATCCCGACTGGAAGATGATGGACCATTCCCCGACACCCCTTTCCACTTTGATCCGGGCGCGCAAGATCGCCATGGAAAATGGCTTGCGTCATGTCTATACCGGCAATGTCCATAATCCTGAAGGCGACAGTACCCGCTGTCATCAATGCGGACAACTTCTCATCGGCCGTGACTGGTACGTGTTGACCGACTGGAACCTCACGCCGGAGGGAAAATGCAACCAGTGTGGAACCCCTCTGGCCGGCGTGTTCGAGGACAAGCCGGGGGATTGGGGGGCGAAACGATACGTGGTGGACATGTCGCGATTCGTCGAGTGATCCCGCCCGCCTCAACCTCGCTCTGCCATATTGGCCCGAATGAGGGTTCGTTTTGACGAAGAACAGACTGTTTCCCGGCGCCTTTCCAGAGAAAAACCGTCTGCCGGCGTTATAATGGCATGATTTATCGGCGGCGGTTTGTCAAAACCGCCAGATCTATGGGAAGGAGAGAGATGGCAGAACACGCAAGCTGGCTTTTGGGTATCGACGGATTCACCTATCAGGATCTGTACAATCCGCACCGTCTCAAGGATCTGGCCGCGGCCTTCGACCAGCATGTGGAGCGGCAAGATCCCCATCTGTTACAGGAATTCGCAGAATACCGCGCCTGTCAGGGGGAGGGCATGGCGCCGGAGAAGATATCCGGGTTGCTGGTGAGAATGGCGCCATATCTGGGGGATTTCCTGGCCCGTTTGTTTCGTGTCGAAGCGCCTCGCAAGGACCAGATGGCGCGGATACGCGAAGAGATGGAAACTGTTTTCCACTACCGCGACCGTATCGTGGGCAAGGAGGCGGTCAAACGATTCAAACGGGAAAAGCCCGAGAGCTGGGATTTCGATCTCCTGGACAATCGTTTTCAGGCCTTGATCGATGCCCTGGCCGGTGACGGGACGGATCGGGAGAAGGCGGTGGCCCGGGTGGCCACCGATCTGCAAAGGTTGGCGGAGGAAACGCGCAAGCTGGCGGAAACGGGAGATCTTTCCCCGCTGGACGAACAGCTGGCGCAGCTGCGGCAAAAACTGGAACAGCATCCCCGGGCGGCCGAGGGCTTCGCCGCCGATCTGGCCATGCCGGGAGAACGGCTGGCAGAATCGCTGTACGATTGCGTGCTGCGCTGGACCTATGCGGCAACGCGCCACCCCGCTTTGCAACGGCAGGTTGCCGGGTGGGTCAGTTTCAAGACTCCGGCCAGAACCGATTTCGACAATCTGGTCGCCCACGATGTGGTCGAGCGCGATGGTGTGAAGTCCTGGGTGACCCCCGAAGGCCATCACCGTCGCCGTGACGGCTTCAATTTGACCGACAATCGCTATCGCGAGCTCCGGCCGGTGCTCTACGAGGTCGATCATTGCATCTATTGCCACGAACGCGACACCGATTCCTGCTCCAAAGGCATGCGCGACAAGAAGAAGGGCGGGTACAAGACCGGTCCCTTCGGCAATCCGGTGACCGGCTGCCCCTTGGAAGAAAAGATCTCCGAAATGCACTGGGTCAAGCGCCAGGGGGACGACATCGGGGCACTGGCCCTGATCATGGTGGACAACCCCATGTGTCCGGGCACCGGGCACCGGATCTGCAACGAGTGCATGAAAGGCTGCATCTACCAGAAGACAGAGCCGGTCAACATACCGGAAATCGAAACCAATGTGCTCACCGACGTGTTCGATCTGCCTTACGGTTTCGAGATCTACAGCCTGTTGACCCGCTGGAATCCTCTCAATGTCAAACGCCCTTATATGCTGCCTTATAACGGCAAAAACGTGCTGGTGGTGGGGATGGGGCCTGCAGGTTACACCCTGGCCCACTATCTCGCCAACGAAGGGTTCGGTGTCGTGGGCATCGACGGGCTCAAGATCGAGCCGCTGCCTGCGGAACTGGTGGGCGATCTCGACACCCCTCCGCGGCCGATCCGGGATTTCAGGGAGCTCTACGAGGAACTGGGCGACCGGATCATGCTGGGGTTCGGCGGCGTGGCCGAATACGGCATCACGGTGCGTTGGGACAAGAATTTCCTCAAGGTGATCTACCTTACCCTGGCGCGGCGCCACAATTTCGCCTGCTACGGCGGGGTGCGCTTCGGTGGCACCCTGACCATCAACGAAGCCTGGGATCTGGGTTTCGATCACATCGCCGTCGCCGCCGGAGCCGGGAAGCCCACCATCATCCCCCTCAAGAACAACCTCATCCGTGGCATTCGCAAGGCTTCGGATTTCCTGATGGCGCTGCAATTGTCCGGCGCCGCCAAACGGTCTTCGCTGGCCAATCTCCAGGTGCGCCTGCCCGCCGGCGTCATCGGGGGGGGGTTGACCGCCATCGACACCGCCACCGAGTTGCTCGCCTATTATCCGTTGCAGGTGGAGAAGATTCTGCACCGTTACGAGACTTTGTCGGGGGTGTTCGGCGAAGACCGGGTGCGGGAAGGCTATGACGAAGAAGAGCTGGAGATCCTGGACGAGTTTCTGGCCCATGGCCGGGCGGTGCGGGAGGCGCGGCGGCGGGCCGAGTCCGCCGGGGAAACCCCAGATTTTCTGCCGCTGCTCAACCAGTGGGGCGGGGTGACGGTGTTCTATCGCCGCGGAATGCGCAACGCCCCTTCCTACCGGGAGAATCACGAGGAGATCCGCGAAGCGCTCGAAGAGGGAATCCGGCTGGCGGAAGGCATGAGTCCGCTGGAGGCGGTGGAGGATTCCTACGGGCACCTGAAAGCGGTCAGGTTCCAGCGGATGATCGAGGAAGAGGGCAAATGGCGGGCCAGCGACCAAGTGATCGAAGTGCCGCTGCGGAGTCTGATGGTGGCGGCCGGCACTTCCCCCAACACCCTCTACGAAGAGGAGCATCCCGGCACTTTCGAAATGCAGGGCAAGTTCTACAAAGCCTTCGTGCCCGAATGGATCGACGACGTGCCGGAGTTGAAGCCGGTGGAAGAAAAATGGCCGGCGCCCAAAGTGAACCCGCCGGCGCCGTTCACATCGTATCGGCGGGGCGGCAAGTTCATCACCTTCTATGGGGACAACAACCCCGTGTATGCGGGGAATGTGGTGCGGGCCATGGCGTCGGCCAAGGACAGCTATCCCCACATCGTGCGCCTGTTCGAGAAGGAACTGGCGGGTGACGGGAGGAGTCAGCAAGCGCGCGATCAGGCGTGGCGCTCGTTCCGCTCCGGGCTCGATCATTTGCTCCAGGCGCGGATCGTCGAGGTGATCCGTCTGACCTCGAACATCGTGGAGGTGGTGGTGAAGGCGCCCATGGCGGCCAAACACTTCGCCCCGGGACAGTTCTACCGGATCCAGAATTTCGAGGTTCACGCCCCGACCCGTCACGGCACCCGCCTGGCTTCGGAGGGACTGGCTCTGACCGGGGCGTGGGTGGACAAGGCGCGGGGGGTGGTTTCCCTCATCGTGCTGGAAATGGGAACCTCATCGAAACTCTGCGCCCTGTGGAAACCCGGCGACCCGCTGGTGGTGATGGGCGTGACGGGCGCGCCCACGGAGATCCCCTCCGGCCGGACGGTGCTCCTGGTCGGGGGTGGTCTCGGTAATGCGGTCTTGTTCTCCATCGGCAAGGCGCTGCGGGCGGCGGGCAATCAGGTGCTCTATTTCGCCGGATACCGCAAATCCTCCGATGTGTTCAAGGTCAAGGAAATCGAGGAGGCGTCGGATGTCATCGTCTGGTCGGTGGACGATCTGCCCGGCAACGATCCCATTCAGCCGACCCGCCCCCAGGACAAGACCTTCGTCGGCAACATCGTCCAGGCCATGGTGGCCTATGCCGAAGGCGGTCTGGGGGCGACCCCGATCCATATGGACGATGTGGATTACCTGATCGTGATCGGCTCCGACCGGATGATGAAGGCGGTCAAGGAGGCCCGTTACGGGGTGCTCGCGCCTTACATGAAAAAACAGCATACCGCCATCGGATCGATCAATTCACCGATGCAGTGCATGCTCAAGGGGGTCTGCGGTCAGTGCCTGTGCCGTCATGTCGATCCCGAAAGCGGCGGGGAGTACTTCGTCTATTCCTGCTACAACCAGGATCAGGCGCTGGACCGGGTCGATTTCGATCACCTGCACGCGAGATTACGCCAGAACACGGTGCAGGAGAAGCTCTCCGGAAAGTGGCTGGATTACATCCTCGGGCCGGAGGTTGGCGAGTCATGACGGGGGCGTGGATGGGCGCCGCCCCGGGAAGGCGCAGGGCAATCGCACGAACCGATTTCCCCCTCTCCCTTTGGGAGAGGGGCTTCAAGGCCGTGCAAAATCGGGTTTGAACGGGAGCGCCGCGGCCATACGATTGCGCTGCGGGAGGGCGGAACCGGCGCCGTTTGGCCGGTGTCTGCCGGTTAAGAAGGGATGGCCGCCGGCATAATAGAGCCGGCATTGCGTGCATCGTAACCTGTCAAGGCGGTGATCTGTTCCCGGAACGCCTTGCTCTTCAGGGTCGAGCGTAGAGTTTCCATTTTTTTCCCGTTCAATTCCTGCTGCGGCAGCGCGATATGGTAGCGTTCCCAGTAGAGGGGGATGAAGTTCAGCCGGAAGCGGCGGGCCGCCGCTTCCAGTCCCAAACCCGCGTCTGCGGCGCCACTGGCTATGAGCGCCGCCACAGCCGAATGGGTGTGCTCTTCGTCTTCATAACCCTCGATGGTTTCCGGGTTGCACCCGGCTTGGCCGAGCAGGGCGTCGAATGCCAGGCGGGTTCCCGATCCGGCCTGCCGGTTGATGAAGCGTACGCCCGGGCGGGCCAGATCGGAAAGATCGCGAATTCGTTTCGGGTTTCCCGCCGCGGTCATCAGCCCCTGGCGGCGGCGAACCACCAGCAGGAGCCGGGTTTCTCCCGCCAGAAGGTTCCTGTATCGTCTGGCCAATGATCGTCCCCACTCGCCTTCCGGAAAGTGGAATCCTGCGATATCGCATTCCCCCGCTTTGAGGCGCCGCAAGGCTTCCAGGCTGCCGCAGAAACGTACCGTCAGGCGCAATCCCCGCTGCGACAGCAATGCGCGCAGATTTCCCAGTGCGAGGTCGTGGCTGGCGCACAGCCTGAGTTCGCAGCCTTTGGCGGCAAGGACTGTTCGCAAGCGATGTTCCAGTTCGATTTCCGCTTCCTCCAGGACGGGAGCGAGGCGTTCCCGGATGATGTGGTCGCCGTGGACCAGAGCCTCGCCCAGAGGGGTCAGGCTGGTTTTCCTGCCGCGGCGCATGGTGACCAGAGGGTGACCGAAGATCTCACCCCACCGGCCCAGCAGCCCCCAGGCGTGCCGGTAGGAAATCCCGGCTTCCTGTGCGGCCGTTTGCAAAGACAATCCCCGCCCGATCGCGGTCAACAGGGTCAAGACGTTCGGCTCCAGGGTGATCGCGCAATCCTCTTGGTCGCAGCGCCATAATGGCAGTAACTTCATTTTCATAGGAATGGGATTTCATATTTTATTGGAGTATGTCATCCAATATAATATAAGAATCCAGAATAAATAAGAATATTAATTCATATATGAGAGTGATTGTACTTCTTTCCGGCTTGTTTCTGTCCGCGGTGGCGTTCGCGGCTGACGGGGAAAGCGTGAGCTTTCCTTCTTTACATGAGGCGACGGGGATGCCGTCATGGATGGTTTTTTCCATCAATCACCGGACCCGTTATGAGGCCATGGACAACGCGTTTCGTAAGGGGGGGCACGGCAATGACCAGGTGCTCGCTTTCCGCACCTTGGTATTCGCCGAGGCCCGGTACGGGGGATTCCGCCTGGGAGGGGAATTCGAGGATTCCCGGATTGCCCTCGACAGTCCGGGCACGCCCGTCAACACGACGCTGGTCAACCAGGCGGAATTGCTTCAAGCCTATCTCGCCTGGGAGAAAGAGGATATCTTCGGGTCCGGCATGAACGTTTATATCAAGGGTGGGCGCCAGACCATGAACTTCGGCAGCCGGCGCCTCATCGCCCGTAACCGTTACCGCAATACCATCAATGGTTTCAACGGCATCGATTTCCGGTTGCAGCGGCCCGGGGGCTGGCGCTGGCGGAGTTTCTTCGTGTTTCCGGTGGCGCGCCTTCCCGGTGACAAGGCGGCCTTGCGCAAGGGGCAGACCGAATTCGACCGCGAGCATTGGGGCACTTTTTTTACCGGCACTTTCGTGGGGGTGGAGCGCTTGCCCCTGCAGTCGCAGGGCGAACTGTACGCGTATTATTTGCACGAGGAAGACAGTGATGGCATTCCCACCCGTAATCGAAAATTATGGACACCGGGATTTCGTTGGTTCCGAAAGCCGCAAACCGGGCGGCTGGACTTCGAATTCGAAGCCGCTCTCCAGGTTGGAAATTCCAGGCTGACCAGCGCAGGCGGCAGCCGTTTGGATCATTTCGCTTACTTCGGGCATGTGGGGGTCGGATACACTTTCGCCATGCGGTGGCGGCCCCGTTTGCTCCTCCAGTACGATTATGCCAGTGGAGACAAGAACCCTGACGATGGCCGGAATGGGCGTTTCGACACGCTTTACGGCGCCCGCCGTTTCGAGTTCGGTCCCACCAGTATTTGGGGGGCGTTCGCCCGCGCCAACCTGAATACGCCTGGTTTTCGGGTGCAGCTCAAACCGGCCCGGAGGGTGAGCGGCTTTTTTGCCTACCGGGCCTTCTGGCTTGCCGAGAAGCGCGATGCCTGGACTGGCGCCAAGTTGCAGGACTCCGGCGGGCGATCCGGTGATTTCCTGGGGCATCAGATCGAGGTACGTGCCCGGTGGCGGGCGATACCAGACCGTCTGTTCCTGGAAGCGGGATGGGCGCGCCTGTTCAAGGGTGAATTTGCCCGTCAGGCGCCTGGCGCGCCCCGCAACCAGGGTGACGTCAATTACTTTTATACTCAAACCACCCTCAGTTTCTAAGGAGGCTTTTCATGAATACGCGGGATCGCATGTTGTTGCTGGTTTCCTTGCTTTGGATCCTCGATGCTGCCGTGGCCGGTGAGCGCCTGCGTCTGGCGACCACGACCAGCACCGACAACTCCGGTTTGCTGGCGGTGGTCAATCCGGTCTTCACCGGGAAGACCGGTATCCTCGTGGATGTGATCGCCGTCGGTACCGGAAAGGCCCTGCGTCTAGGGCAAAATTGCGACGTGGACGTGGTGTTGGTTCATGCCCCGGCGGCGGAAAAGGCCTATGTCGAAGCCGGCCACGGCATCAACCGGCTGGCGGTGATGCACAACGATTTCGTCATTCTCGGCCCTGCAAACGATCCCGCAGGGGTCAGGCAGGCCCGAAACGCCGCCGATGCGCTACGGAGAATCGCCCGCGCCCGGGCGGGTTTCGTTTCCCGGGGCGACGATTCCGGCACCCACAAAAAGGAGATGCGGTTGTGGAAGGATGCCGCCATCGAACCTGAAGGCAAGTGGTACAACGCCGTGGGGCAGGGCATGGGAGCGGCATTGCAGTTCGCCGACAACAAGCAGGCCTATGTCCTCAGCGACCGGGGAACCTGGCTGGCGATGCGGGCCAAGCTTGACCTGGCGGTGGTGTTCGAAGGTGATCCGGCGCTGCACAATCCTTACCATGTCATGGCCGTCAGTCCGGCGCGCTGTCCCAATGTCGATTACGACGCGGCGATGCGTTACGCGGCTTTCCTCACAGGTCCGGTGGGGCAGAAGCTGATCGGCGGGTTCAAAGTCGACGGGCAACCTTTGTTCCGGCCCGATGTGCTGCCGTGAGTGTCTCTTTATCCATGCCCGCCGCATTGGACGGGGTTCTCGTTTGTCTGGATGGTGTAACCTGAAAGGAGCAATAGATTCCTAGTGTCTCCCCAATTTTCCCAAGCGGTCAGCGCAAGGCATTGATATACGGATAAAAAGGGGTTCAAAACGAGAGGATCGGGGTTCCTGATCGGGTAAAATGTGTATAGCAATAACCCATTGA
>Ga0256839_1000178_pt1 | contig 83312 bp, 82 predicted proteins | sample 354166metaG_FD_185968 | JGI IMG/M metagenome (GOLD analysis project Ga0256839, IMG submission 185968) | Hydrothermal vent microbial communities from Mid Atlantic Ridge, Atlantic Ocean - 354-166 | ecosystem: Environmental > Aquatic > Marine > Hydrothermal vents | place: Atlantic Ocean: Mid... | reverse complement strand
TGGGCGCGATATTGTGCGGTGTGCGTGCCCCTGCCTGCGGCCTGTGCCCGCTGAACGCCCATTGCGCCGCCCACGCGCAAGGGTTGGCCGAGGAACTGCCCCGCAAGCGCCCGCGCGGCGAGAAGCCGTTGCGCCACGGCGATGCCTTCCTCATCACCCGCCGCGACGGCCACGTGCTGCTGCGCCGCCGCCCGGGCCGCGGCATGCTGGGCGGGATGGTGGAGATTCCCTCCCGCGGCTGGGACAACCGCCCTGCCCCGTTTGACGGCGACACCCCCTTCGGCCTCTCATTCAGGAAGCTGGACGCAGACGTGCGCCACACCTTCACCCACTTCCACCTGCGCCTCTCCCTGCACGTGCTGAAGCGCCCACTGACGCTGCAAGAGGCTGCCCGCCTGCCCCTGCCGGAGAACTGGTTCTGGCATTCCGCCGCACGAATGGATAAGGTCGGCCTGCCCACGCTCATGCACAAGGCCTGGCAACAATACCGGAACACTCTCCCATGACCACCATCACCGCCCTGGCGCTGGCCATTGCACTGTTCGGCTTCACCCATCTGCTGCCCTCCCTGCCGCGCCTGAAGGCGCGGGTGAAGGGCGTGCTGGGCCGCGCCTATCTGCCGCTGTTCATCCTCACCAGCATCCTCAGCGTGGTGCTCATCGGCTATTTCTGGGCCGCAAGCCCCTTCATCCCGCTGTATGATCCGCCCGTCTGGGGATCACACGCCACCTTCCTGCTGCTGTTCCTCGCCTTCCTGCTGTTCGGCGTGTTCCTGTTCCCCTGCCGGCTGAAGAAGAAGCTGCGCACGCCCTTTGCGCTGGCAGTGCTGCTGTGGGGCGCAGGCCACCTGCTGGCCAATGGCGATGCCGCCACCGTGGTGCTGGCGGGCGGGCTGATGCTGGTGGCCCTGCTGATGCTGTGGCTGGCATGGAAAAACGACGCCGAGCCGGAAGGCCGCGCCGACCCGATGCTGGACTACGCCGCCCTGCTCACCGGTGCCATTCTCTACCTTGGCATGATCATGGCCCACGAGGCCCTCATCGGCGTGCCCGTGCTGCCCTACATCATGCCCTCGTGAACGGCTCCTGCACGCCCCTGCGGCCCATGCGCGATCACGCCTCGCCGAACACCCGGCGAAAGATCGTGTCCACGTGCTTGGTGTGGTATTCGAGGTCGAACAGCGCCTCCAGCTCCTCCTCGGAGAGGTGCTTGCGCACATCCTCGTCCTGTTTCAGCAGGTCGAGGAACTGCCCCTTGCCCTCCCACACCGGCATGGCGTTGCGCTGCACCACGCGATAGGCCTCCTCGCGGCTCATGCCCGCCTGCGTCAGCGCCAGCAGCACCCGCTGCGAGTGAATGAGGCCGCCCAGCAGGTTCAGGTTCTTCTCCATCTGCTGCGGATACACCACCAGCTTCTCCACCACCCCGGCCAGCCGCCGCAGCGCGAAGTCCAGGTGCACCGTCGCATCCGGCGCAATGCCGCGCTCCACGGAGGAATGCGAGATGTCGCGCTCGTGCCACAGCGCCACGTTCTCCAGCGCCGGAACGACGCTCTGCCGCACCAGCCGTGCCAGCCCGGTGAGGTTCTCCGTCAGGATCGGGTTGCGCTTGTGCGGCATGGCCGAGGAGCCTTTCTGCCCCGGCGAGAAATATTCCTCCGCCTCCCGCACCTCGGTGCGCTGCAGGTGGCGGATTTCCACCGCCAGCCGCTCGATGGAGGAGGCCACCACCGCCAGCGCCGCGAAGTAGGCGGCATGCCGGTCGCGCGGGATCACCTGCGTGGAGATCGGCTCCGGCTTCAGCCCCAGCTTCTTCGCCACGTATTCCTCGACGAACGGATCGATGTTGGCGAACGTGCCCACCGCGCCGGAGATGGCGCAGGTCGCCACCTCCTCCCGCGCCTGCTCCAGCCGCTGCCGCGCCCGCTGGAACTCGGCGTGAAAGGTCGCCAGCTTCAGCCCGAAGGTGGTCGGCTCCGCGTGAATGCCGTGGCTGCGGCCGATGCACACCGTGTCCTTGTGCTCGAAGGCGCGCTTCTTCAGCGCCGCCAGCACCATGTCGATGTCTTCCAGCAGAATGTCCGCCGCCCGCACCAGCTGCACGTTCAGGCAGGTGTCCAGCACGTCGGATGACGTCATGCCCTGGTGCACGAAGCGCGCTTCCGGCCCCACGATCTCCGCCAGGTGGGTGAGGAAGGCGATCACGTCATGCTTCACCTCGCGCTCGATCTCGTCGATGCGCGCCACGTCGAATTGCGCCTTGCTGCCCTTCTCCCAGATGACCTTCGCCGCTTCCTTCGGGATCACCCCCAGCTCCGCCTGCGCCTCGGCGGCATAGGCCTCGATCTCGAACCAGATGCGGAACTTCGTTTCCGGCGACCAGATGTCGGCCATTTCGGCCCGTGTATAGCGCGGGATCATGAAGCCTGCCTCTCCTGACTGTTTGAAGGATCACTGCCAGAGGGCATGAAAGCAGCCACACGCATTGTCAAGTGCGCAAACGGCATGCATCTCGAGCGCACCTTCAGGGCAGCCATGTTTTCAAATGCTTAACCATCTTCATTCAGGATGACTTAAAGCCGTTGCGTCAACATGGGCAAGGCGGGGGCAACGGGCAAGACACTGTTGCCAGAAAAGCGGATCTCCATCATGTTTCAGAAATTCAGGGCACTGCGCAAAGACACACAAGGTGCTGTCGCCATCGTTGCAGCACTGGCCCTTCCGGTACTCGTGTTGGGAATTGGCGGCGGTGTGGATTACGTCCGCATGCTGGACATGCGCACCAAGCTGCAAACCGCCGCCGATGCCGCCCTGCTGGCCACCCTCAGCCATCGCAAGCTCAACCCCCGCGCATCTTCCGCCAGCATCGAAGCCTATTTCCAGAGCCGCATCAGGGAAGAGTTCCAGCGCCGCTTCGCCAACAAGGGCATGGAGCTGACCGATATCTCCTTCAACCTGCAACTGACCAGCGACGGCGCGGAAATGGCACAAGGCGAGGTGCAGGCCAAGGCAAACACCTTCTTCCTGCGGCTGGCTGCCATCAACGAGATGTCGTTCTCCGTGCAGAGCGAGGCCCGCTTTTCCACCTCCCGCACCGAGGTTGCGCTGGTGCTGGATGTTACCGGCTCCATGGCAGGTGCCAAGATAGCCGAGCTGAAGCGCGCTGCGACCCGCTTCGTCAACACCATTCATGACCGCGTGCAGAACAAGGATCCGGAAGCATTCAAGGTCGCCCTCGTGCCCTTCTCGCAATACGTCAACGTCGGCAAGCAGTATCGCAACGCTCCATGGATCGACGTGCCACCCGATGGCTGGCGCACCGGCACGATCCGCAATAACTGTTACTATATGCGTTGTGTCGCCTATAAATGGGAATGGAAGGAACTTTGCTGGTACACTGGTTCAATGGACGGCAACCGGAAACGTGTATGCCGGTGGCGCAAAGTAAAAAGATGCACTAATTACAAGAGATACAAGCGCAACCCCTGCCCATCCACCCGCCAAATCAGGCGCTACATCTCCTGGGAAGGTTGTGTCGGCTCGCGCAATTATCCATCGAATCTCCAGCCCGGTGTCGGCAGTTCTCAGCGCATACCCGCTGTCATGACCTACCAACGCAGGATAACCCGGCCGGAAATGCACTATTACGGCTATACATGGCGACGCAACAATTGTCCGCGCTCGCCCATCATGCGGCTGAAGAACGTGAAAAATGAGAAGGCCCAGATCATCAACCAGATCAATGGCCTGCGCGCAGATGGCCTGACCTACATTCCTGCCGGCCTCATCTGGGGCTGGCGTGTGTTGGGGCATGGCACGCCGTTGGGTGATGGCGCCAGCGATGCCGATGTCAGAAGATACAACGTGCAGAAAATCATCGTGCTGATGACCGACGGCGAGAACACCCGCGCCCCCTATCACAACAGCCGTTCCTACGCCTACAAGGATCACGGCTCTTCCGACACCCGCTATGCCAACCAGATCACCACGGAGTTGTGCAACAGAATCAAGCAGCCCAATCCCGCCACTGGCAGGCGCAATGCGGAAATCATCACCATCACCTTCAACGTGCGCAACCGCACCATCAAGAACATCATGCAGCAGTGCGCCACCATCGCGTCGTTCGACGTCAACAGCGGCCAGCTGGAAGACGTGTTCGACCAGATCGCCGACAAGCTGGTGGAACTGCACCTTTCCCGCTGACGGCTGCAGAAACGATTGCCACAACACACAAGCAGGATGCACCACAGATGGCCCGCCAGCTGCAAGAGAGCTGGCGGGCCTTCACTTGAGAAAACAGAAAATTTGAACAAAGACGTAAAATGATACTTCATTTCCTTCGTGCATCATCCCCCGCTGAAATGGCCCCTTCAGGCCCCGAACATGCAGACAAACCAGCAAAGCGGGAAGCAGAGATGAACCGGATATTGCACAAGACCCTGACCAAGCTCCGCGCGTTCCGCCGGGAAAATGCCGGGCAGGTAGCCATCATCACCGCGCTGTCATTGCCGGTGCTGGTGCTGGGTGCCGGCGGTGCCATGGACTATTCGCGTATACTGGCCGCCAAGAGCAAGCTGCAGGCTGCCACCGATGCAGCCATCCTGGCCACCTACAAGCATCATTCCATGAACCCCGACCTCTCTGATGCAGCCCTGAAGGCGTATTTCCGCAACCAGTTGCAGGCCGGTCTGCAATCGAAGTTCGAAACTCAGCTGAATGTCCAGAACGTTCGGGTAGTGCTGAACACGCCCACGCACATGACCGCGCAGGTGGAAGCGTTGTTCCCCACCACCTTCATCCGCCTTGCCGGCATTCCGGAAATGACGCTGAACGCAGAGGCGGAAGTGAAAACCTCGCAGAGCTACACGGAAGTGGCATTGGTGCTGGACACCACTGGCTCCATGTCCGGCTCCAAGATCGAAGAGTTGAAAACAGCAGCAAAGTCGTTCATCGACCACATCTACAAACAGGTTGCCAAAGAAGGAACAGACAACTTCCGCATAGCGATTGTTCCGTTCTCTCAATATGTCAACATCGGGGAAAACAATCGTTCGGCATCCTGGGCCGACATTCCCGCGGACACGAAAACCTACTATAACAGGTACAGCCGCTGGATCCGCTGGCAGGGTTGTGTCGGTTCCCGCCCCTATCCATACAACGTGCAAGACGATGGATATGCCCTGAACAAGATTCCCGGCGTCATGGAATGGGCACGGCGCGGATTGTACCCGGAAAATGATTACCGGGAATATTATTGGGACGACTACTACCGTGGCAATTTCTGCCCACCTCCCATCACGCCCCTGAAAAGTGTCCTGAACGAAAGCGATCTGCTGAAGGAGCAGATCGACAATCTGGTTGCCGGCGGCTGGACCTACATCCCTGCAGGGCTTATGTGGGGATGGCGTGTTCTGTCTCCGCAAGCCCCGTTCACCGAAGGATTGGACGATGCCGAATTCAGGATTCGGGGTGGTCGTCGCATCATCATCCTGATGACTGATGGCGCCAACACCAAGTCTCCCAGCAGCAGCATCTACAAGGAGCATACGGATGGCGTCCCTTATTCGAACAGTCGTGTTGCCTATTCGAATGATCTCACACTGGAGGCTTGCAACAACATCAAGGCAACGAACCCCGGCACAGGCCAGCGCAATGCCGACATCATTACCATAACCTTCGATGTTGAGGACGAAACGATCAAGACCCTCATGCGCGACTGCGCCACCTTGGGCTCATACGATGTTGACACCGGCGAACTGCTGAGGCTGTTCGAAAACCTTGCCAAGGAGATGGTGCAATTGCACCTCTCCAAGTAAACCGGAAGCAGCCCCCCTGCCTCCCAGCTTCAGAAGCTGGGAGGCAGTCTCATTTCTGCATGCCATTGCCATCACAGCGCCCGGCATGGCGCTTGAGGAAATCCGCCACCGCCTGCCTGTGCTGCCTGTCGCCCACCGCGTTCATGTGGTCGCGCCCCTGCAGCACCACCAGCTCGGCATCAGCAGGCAGATGCGGCATCAACAGCGCCGGGTCTCCGGCAATGCCGTCCTCGCTGCCCACCACCACCAGCACCGGCATGTCCAGCCTTTCCAGCGCTGCCGGCTCGATGGGCGTGCGCGAGGCCGTGATGCAGGCTGCCAGCGCCCGCAAATCATTGCCCACCCGCTCGGCAAACTGCCGAAAGCCCCATGCCCATGCCGGCACGGACACATCCGCTCCGGCCTCCTCGGCCAGCATGGCGCGGGCAATCTCTTCCGCCCCGCCCACCCCGGCAACCAGGTTGCCGGCCATGCCGGAGAGCACCAGAGCGCACACCCGCTCAGGGTGCTTCAGCGCAAGAAAGGCCGCCACCCGCGCCCCCATCGAGTATCCCATCACGTGCGCCCGCTCGATGTTCAGGTGATCCAGCAGCCGGCGCACGTCCTCGGCCATCATCGGGGCCGGATAGCGCGCACCATCATGCGGCTTGTCGCTCTGCCCGTGGCCGGGAAAATCCGGCACGATGACGCGAAACCCTTCCTCCGCCAGCCACTCCGTCCAGCCGGTGGAAACCCAGTTCACCCGCCCGTTGGAGGCAAAGCCGTGCAGCAGCACCACCGGCGCTCCATCATCAGGGCCGGACACCTCGTAATGGATACGCAATCCCGCCGAATCGAATACCGGCATGCGGCAATCTCCCTCACCTTCACCTTTTGCGAAACGCTCATCCTTGTGCTACCCAATGCGCCACGAGGGGAACAAGGGGATTCCGGCATGGGCAAGGAATACACGCTGCTGCTGCATAATGACATGGGGGTGAAGGAAATCCGCGTTGGCACCCGCCACGTGGGCTGCGCCGGCGCAACGCCGCCCATGGACCATCCACACGTCTATTTCCATCTGGAGGAAGGCGGCTCCGTGCAGTGCTCCTACTGCTCCACCATCATCCGCCACGATCCTTCCCTGCCCGAAGACGCCTGCGCCCCCGCCGAGGCCCTGCTGGAACGCCGCGAGGGCTGAAGCCGCACGGCAGCTTGCGCATGCGGTGAGCGCTCACCCCGGCAGCCGTATCTCCATGCCGTCGAAGGCCGGCTCCACGCCGTCGGGCAGCTCGCGGCGCAATGTCTCGTAATCCATCAGCACGCCGAGGTTGGTGAGAATGGCGCGCTGCGGTTTCAGCCGGTCGATCCACTTCAGCGCCTCTTCCAGCACGAAGTGGGTGGGATGCGGCTCCGGGCCGGGGCGGAAGGCATCGACGATCCACACCTTCAGCCCTTCCAGCATCGGCACGCTGCGGTCGGGGATGTCGTTCAGGTCCGGCGTGTAGGCCAGATCGGCGATGCGGAAGCCGTATGAGCGGATGATGCCGTGCTCCAGCTCCACCGGCAGCGCCGCCACCGCCCCGCCCGCACCATCGATGACCACTTCCCGCCCAGCCTTGATGAGGTTGAGGTCGCAGATCGGCGGATAGGGGCTGCCCGCCGGTGAGCTGAACACGTAGCCGAAGCTCGATTGCAGCATCTCCGCCGTGGAGCTGTTGGCATACACCGGCACGCGCTGCCGCCCGCTGTTGAAATACACCCCGCGCAGGTCATTGATGCCGTGGGTGTGGTCGGCATGCTCATGCGTGTAGAGCACCGCGTCCAGCCGCCCGACTTCCGCATCCAGCAACTGCTCGCGCATGTCCGGCGAGGTGTCGATGAGCACCCGCGTCTCGCCTTCGCCATCCGCCGCGCGCCGCCGCACCAGCAGCGAGCAGCGCCGCCGCCGGTTCTTCGGCTCGTTCGGATCACACCGCCCCCAGTCGTTGCCGATTCTCGGCACCCCGCCGGAAGAGGCGCAGCCCAGGATGGTGAACACGTATTCCGCCATGCCGCCTTCTCGACCCGCTCACGCCGCCTCGGCAAACACCGCCGGCGGCTTTGCCTTCGTGCACAGCCGGAAAAAGTTCTCCGCCGTGATGCGCGCCATCTCCTCCGGCGTGCGTCCGCGCAGCTCCGCCAGCTTGCGCAGCGTTACCGCCGTGTGCGCCGGCTCGCAGATGCGCCCGCGATAAGGCTCCGGCGCCAGGAACGGCGCATCGGTCTCCACCAGCAACCGCTCCAGCGGCATCCGCACGGCGGCCTCGCGCACGTTCTCCCCCTTGCGGAAGGTGAGAATGCCGGAGAACGACACGTATCCCCCCAGTTCCACCGCCTTCTCCGCCAGCCACGGCTCGGCGGAGAAGCAATGCATGATGAAGGGAAACGCGCCCTTCTCCGTCTCCTCCTGAAGGATGCGCGCCGTGTCTTCCTCCGCGTCGCGCGAATGAATCACCAGCGGCAGCCCGGTCTGCCGCGCCGCCGCGATGTGGGCGCGAAACACCTGCTGCTGCACCTCGCGCGGGCTGCGGTCGTAGAAATAGTCCAGCCCCGCCTCGCCAATGGCAATGACCTTCGGATGCGCCGCCAGCTCCACCAGCCGCTCGGTGGTGGCCTCTTGCGCCTCGTCCGCCGCATGGTGCGGATGGGTGCCGACGGAGGCCCAGACGTTGTCGAAGCGCTCGGCCATCGCCAGCACTTCCCCGAAGGTTTCCAGCTTGGTGGAGATGGTCAGCATTGCCGCCACGCCTGCATCGGCGGCGCGCTGCACCACCGCCTCCGGCTCCTTCGCCAGCGTGCCGTAGGTGAGATGGCAATGCGAATCGACGAACGGCACGCCCACCGGCTCAATCGGCGGCAGCTCCTTCTTCGCCTTCTTCTGGCCGCTCATGCGGACTCCTCCTTCTCCACATACCGCGGGAACACCGGCTGCGGCTTCTCGATGGCCCGCCCCGGTGGCAGTCGCCCGGCTTCACCGAGCGCCGCGAAGTCGCGCTCATCCTCGCCCGCGCCCACCAGGTCCAGCATCCTCGCACCCGACTCCGGCATGTATGGCTGCACGAGAATGCCGAACTGCCGCACACACTCGGCGGTTACATACAACACGGTTTTCATCCGCTGCGGGTCGCTCTTGCGCAAGGCCCACGGCTCCTGCGATGCGAAATAGCGGTTGGCCTCGCCCACCGCCTTGAAGATGGCCTCCAGCGCCCGGTGCAGCGCCTGCCGCTCGTGATGCTCGCGCAAGGTCGGCAGCAGCCCGTCCACCTGCGCCAGCAGCGCCTTGTCCTCTTCGCTGAAATCGCCCGGTTGCGGGATGGCACCATCGCAATACTTGTGAATCATCGACAGCGAGCGCTGCGCCAGGTTGCCCAGGTCATTGGCCAGGTCGGCATTGATGCGATTGACAATGGCCTCGTGCGAATAGTTGCCGTCCTGCCCGAACGGCACCTCGCGCAGGAAGAAATAGCGCACCTGATCGACGCCGTATTCCTCCACCAGGTCGAAGGGGCTTACCACGTTGCCGATGGACTTCGACATCTTCTGCCCGCGGTTGAACAGGAAGCCGTGGCCATACACCCGCTTCGGCAGCTCAACCCCGGCGGACATCAGGAAGGCCGGCCAGTAGATGGCATGAAAGCGCACGATATCCTTGCCGATGACGTGCAGGTCCGCCGGCCAGTATTTCATCCTGGGCGCGTTCTCGTCCGGAAAACCGCAGGCCGAGAGATAGTTGGTGAGCGCATCCACCCACACATACATCACGTGCCCCGGCGCATCCGGCACCGGAATGCCCCAGTCGAAGGTGGTGCGCGAGATGGAGAGATCCTGCAGGCCCTGCTTCACGAAGGCGATCACCTCGTTGCGCCGCTCCGGCGGGCCGATGAAGTCCGGATTCTCCTCGTAATGCTTCAGCAGCCTGTCCTGATAGGCCGAAAGGCGGAAGAAGTAGCTCTCCTCCTCCATCCACTGCACTTCCGTGCCCGTGGGCGCGAGCTTCTCGCCGTTCTCGCCCTCGATCAGCTCGTCCTCGCCGTAGTAGGCCTCATCACGCACCGAATACCAGCCCGCATACTTGCCAAGGTAGATGTCGCCATTGGCCGCCATGCGCCGCCACAGCTCCTGCACCGAGCGGATGTGGCGCTCTTCCGTGGTGCGGATGAAGTCGTCGTTGGAGCAGTTCAGCACCTCGACCATGCGCTGGAACTTCGGCGCCATCATGTCCACGAACTGGCGTGGAGTCATGCCCTGTTTCGCCGCCGTCTGCTGGATCTTCTGGCCATGCTCGTCGGTGCCGGTGAGGAAAAACACGTCAAACCCGTCCAGCCGCTTGAAGCGCGCCAGCGCATCGGTGGCCAGCACCTCGTAGGCATGGCCGATGTGCGGCTCGCCGTTGGGGTAGGAGATGGCGGTGGTGATGTAGAATTTGGGCTTGTCGCCACTGTTTGCGCTGCTGCTCATGAATGTTGCACCCGTTGCTGAGCGGATTTCTTCTCGGGACGTTTATTGAACCCTGTCGCCGGGCTTTGCAACACCCCTTCCGTCCTGCTCGCAAGACCACCTGCCCGGATTTCAGTAGCGCCGGAACAGGTGCCGCCGCTGCGCCTTTTGCCGCATGATCTCGACGAACCGCCGCCGTTCCTCCGGTGTCAATGCCCACGAGAAGTCACGAAACAGCGCCAGCACGTGCTGCCGCGCCATGGCCTCGGCCCGATGCAGCGCCTGCAGGGCTTGCCCATATGCCGTCGCATCCATCTGCGGGCGTTCCATCTGCGCCAGCAGGGCCGAGCGCGCCTGCGCCACCCGTGCATGGGCCTCGGCAATGGCACCCCGGTGCCCGCGCACGACCTCCCGCAGCGCCTGCCGCCGCCGTGCTGGCAGCTCGAGCATCAAGGCCCGCATGGAGGCCAGCAGCAGACCGGGCCGCGCCAACCGCAGCCGGGCAACGGCCTTCATCGACATTCCCGACGCCCCCTCGCGCCGCATCCCGGAATCGGCGGCACCGGCACCCTGCATGGCTGCATCCAGCCGCGCATCCATGCGCTCATGCATCCGCCCCATCCAGCCAAACCGCTCCGGCCCGCCCATGTAGTGGGCAAACAGCATCACCCCCAGCGCTCCCAGCACCAGCATGTTCACCGACAGCGACACGATAAACGCTACCAGCAGCCAGCGCCCGCCACCGGATGCAGCCTGCTTCGCGTCATCGGCCCGATCGATGTGTGGTGCCTTGCTCACAACAGCTCTCCTTCCGTTTCCTCCGCCGGTGCCGCCACCTCCATGATGAACGCCAGGTCATCCGCCGCATCGGCCAGCAACACCTGCTCCACCGGAGCGAGCGCACCGGAAAGCCCCAGCCACACCCCCAGCAGCAGCGATGCCGCCAGCGGCGCCGCCGCCCACCACGGCGTCATCATCCGCCGCCGCCGATGATCCCGCACCCGCCTGACGGATACCGGCTGCCGGCCCTGCGTCATCTCTCCCCCTTGTTGCACCGCATCACCAGCCATGACGCGCGCCATGATGCGCTGCGCCAGATCACCTTCCGGCGGCGGCGCATCGGCGCGCAGCAGGTCTTCCAGCGCCCGCGCCTCGGCCAGCAGGCGGCGCGCCCGCGCATCAGACAACAGCAGCGCCTGCGCCTGCACCCGAGCCTCTTCCGGCCAGCGTGCCATGTCGGAGCCATGCACATCCAGCAGCCGCCGGAAAGCCGATATCTCCATCCTGTCCACCTGTCCGCTCATCTTGCGCCGTCCTCGTGCCTGCTCGCCGTGCTGCGTGATGCCGAGGCGTCCACCAGCTCCTGCCGCAGCCGTTCCTTCAGCGTGCGCCGTGCCCGCGCCAGCAGCGACTCCACCGCCTCCACGGAAACACCCATGATCTCCGCGATCTCCATGTTGCCATGCCCCAAGTCATGGGCCAGCGAGATGGCCAGCCGCTGGCGCTCCGGCAGCCGCGCCACCGCCTCCCGCAGCCTGCGCAGATGCTGCACCCGCACTGCCTGCGCCTCCGGATCGGGCTGCGGATCGGCCAGGGTATCCGCCAACGCCTGCCCGCCGCCATCAGCATCGTCATCCAGCGACTGCACCTTGCGCTCGCGCAGCCGGTCAATGGCGGCATTGGCGCCCACCCGCGCCAGCCAGTGCCTGAAAGGCCCGCGCCCGGCATCGAACTTCTCCGGTGCCTGCCAGATGCGCAGGAACACCTCCTGCGCCAGGTCATCCGCCGCCTCGGCGCTGCCCAGCATGCGCCAGCCGATGGCCCGCACCGTCGGCAGATGCCGCCGCAGCAGAACGGCGAAGGCCTCGCCGTCGCCGCCGGCCACGGCCTGCATCAACTCCTCATCCGACGCTTCCGGCTCCATCCCGCGCCCGCGCAAGCCGGGTGATGACGGCCCGGAGGCCGCCACCACCAGTCGTGATCCTGTTCCCTCGCGCATCATCGCGCCCTGCTTTCACATCTGCAAGCCCGATGGCAGCCACGCCATCAACGCTGTCCGGCAGGCCGTGCGTCCTGCATCTTCATCGGCATGCCCTGCTGCGCTCCTCCGGTGCCGGGTCGCATCATGCCGGGGCCACCCTTCCCCTGCTGCCCATGCATCGGGCGCTGCATGCCCGCACCGGCACCCTGCATCATGCCATTCTGCATCATGCCATTCTGCATCATGCCGCCCTGCATGCCGCCCATCATTCCGCGCATCATCTGCATGTGCATCTGGCGCATCTGCTGCATCATGGCCGGGTTCATCATGCCGCCGCCCATCATGCCCATGCCGGCGCCATGACCACCCCCACGACCACCGCCGCGCCACCTGAGCAGCTCCTGCCGCGTCAGCCTGCCGTCACCGTCGGCATCGGCCTTGCGGAACACCCCCAGCCCGGCCTGCATGAACTCCTTGCGGCTGATCACGCCATCGCCATCGGCATCCAGCCGCCCCAGCAGCTGATAGCGCATGCGCACCTTCCGGCGCTCCAGCTTTTTCATGATGGCGGCATCCAGCTCCGCCGCCTCCACCTTGCCGTCGCCATTGGCATCCATGCTGCCGAACCGCGCCTTGCGCGCCTGCTGCACCTCCTGCCGGGTGATGATGCCATCACCATCGGCATCGAAGCGCTCCAGCTTCAGCATCGCGAACTTCGGCCCGCCTCCGGCATGGCCACCCGCCGCCTGCGCCGCCACGGCCGCCACGCCACCGACAAGCCCGATGCCAGCCAGCACCACCGCCATTCTGCGCCCGAAGGTCTTCATGGCAAGAGCATTCGCATTCATGGTCAGGTCTCCTCTTTTCTGCATGGAGATCAGGCAAGGCGGCCCATTGCCGCCTGCCCGCCCGACCGCGCGGGAAAGGCCGGGGGAAGCTGCTTTTCCGCACGGTCATTCCCCATACGGACAACCCCGCCGCAATCCGTCGCCGGCCGACATCACGGTTTCGAGAGAAAAGGAGGGAACATGCCTTCAGGCCGCGCTCCGGGCCATGCCCTCAGGCCACGGTGGCAGCTTCGCGGCTGGCCGTCGCCAGCGCCCCCAGCACGCCCGCCAGCAGTTGCCGTGCGTTCAGGTTCACCGCTTCCTGCATCCGCCGCCGCTCCTGCACCCCTGACAGCACCTCCGCCCAGCGCGCTGCCCGTGCCGCATCGCCATTTTCCGCCGCCTGCCGCATGCACTGCCGCGCCCATGCATCGGCCAGTTGCAGGAACAGCGCCAGATCGGCCCGCGCATCGGCCGTTGCCAGCGCCGTGCTCACCCGCTCCACCACATCCGCCAGCCGCCGCGCCTCGCGCGCTGCCAGTGCCTGCTCCGTTTCCCGCCACAGCTCCAGCGCCTTGCTGCCGGCAAGATCCAGCGCCCGCCCTGCGCTGCCGCCACTCATTGCCACTGCCGCCCGCAGCAGCGCATCGTCCACATCTTCCAGCAGTTCTGCCGCACCGCAGCGCAGCGCCTCCATCACCTCCTCTTCAGGCAAGGGAGACAGGGGCACATGCAGGCAGCGCGAGCGGATGGTCGGCAGCAGCCGCCCCGGCGCATGCGCCAGCAGAAAGAAGAAGGTGTTCGGCGGTGGCTCTTCCAGCAGCTTCAGGATGGCATTGGCGGCCGATGCATTCATCTCGTCCGCCACGTCGATCATCACCACCCGCCGCCCGCCGCTGGCCGACTTCAGCGACAGGAAATGCCCCAGCGCCCGCGCATCCTCCACCACGATGCCGGCGCGCAGCCGCTTCGACCGGTCGCGCTGCCGTCTGAGCAGGAAGAAGTCCGGATGCGCTCCCGCCAGCATCTGCTGAAACACCGGATGCTCCGGGCCAATGCCCTGCTCCGGCGCTTCCGCGATGCGCTCGCCCGGCAGCGCCAGCAGCAGCCGCGCCACGTGCCACGCCAGCGTCGCCTTGCCCACCCCCGGCGCACCGGAGATGAGCCAGCCATGATGCGCCCGCCCCGTCGCAAAGGCGTGCAGGATCTCCTCCCGCGCCTGCTCATGCCCCAGCAGCCGCGCCTGCCTGCCGGGCAGCAGAATGCGCTCTTCCAGCCTGTCGTCAGCCTTGCTCATGCCGCTCCCGCATCCTCGGGCTGCAGCAGCGGATGCACCACCGCCCACACGTCCGCCGCCACCTCCTCCACCGGGCGTGCCGCGCTGATGATTACGCAGCGCTGCGGATTCTCCTGCGCAATGCGCAGGAAAGCCTGTCGCAGCTTCTGATGAAACGCCAGGCCGAACCGCTCGAAGCGATCTTCCGCCGCCTCTGCTCCTCTCCCCTGCTGCCCCATGCGTTGCCGCGTGCGCCCCAGCCCCTGCTCCGGGTCGATGTCCAGGATGATGGTGCGCTGCGGCCACGTATCGACCAGCACATCACGCTCCAGCGCCTTTACCAGCGTCAGCGGGCAATTCCCGGCATAGGCCTGATAGGCGCGGGTGGAATCATGAAACCGATCGGAAATCACCACTGCACCGCGCGCAAGCGCCGGACGGATGACCTGGCGCAGATGATCATCCCGCGCCGCGTAGTTCAGCAATGCCTCTGCTGTGGAAGACAGCGCTTCCGGCTCGCCATTCACCAGCAATGCACGGATGCGCTCGGCCATCTCCGTGCCGCCCGGCTCGCGCGTGGTAATGACCTCCCGCCCGAGCGCACGAACACGCTCCGCCAACAGCCGCACCTGCGTGGACTTGCCCGCGCCCTCGCCGCCCTCGAAGGTGATGAACACCCCTTGCATTCTTCTCACCTCCGGGCATCACGCCGCCGGGCAGACCATGCCAGCCAGCAAGCACAGCACAGGGGCACGAACGCTCAGCCCCCCAGCCCCCACGCCTTCAGCGTATCCAGCGCCCGCCCCCACATGCTCTCGTCCTCGGCCACTGCCTCGCCGGTCATCAGCGGATATCGCGCCACCGTGCGCTCCCCCACCAGCACGTGCAGCTCTCCAATGGGTTCATCCGCCTTCACCGGTGCCACCAGCGGCGCCTTCACCCTGGCCATCAGCCGCGCCTTGCGCCGCTCCGCATCGGTCAGCCGCACCATGATGTCTTCCGGCACCACCACCGGCACGAAGTCCTTGTCGCCACCCCAGACGCGCACCCTGGTAACCGTCTCGCCATCGCGAAACAACCGCACCGGCCTGAACTGGCGAAAACCCCAGTCCAGTATCTTGCGCGCTTCCTCCGCCCGCGCCCGCTTCGAGCGCAGGCCGGTGATGACGGCAATCAGCCGCCGCCCATCACGCTTTGCCGAGGCCACCAGCGAATAACCGGCCTCGCGCGTATAGCCTGTCTTCACGCCATCCGCACCGGGATAGCGCCCCAACAGTGGATTGCGGTTGTGCTGCCTGATGCCGTTCCAGGTGAACTCGCGCTCCGAGTAGAGCTTGTAATATTCCGGAAAGTGCCGGATCAGATGCCGCGCTGCCAGCGCCAGCTCGCGCGCCGTCATGCGGTGCTGCGGGTGCGGCAGGCCGGTGGCATTGGCAAATCGCGACTTGCTCAGGCCAATGACGCGCGCATACTTGTTCAGCATCTGCGCAAAGGCCTCTTCCGAGCCAGCCACGCCTTCGGCAATGGCAATGGCTGCATCGTTGGCCGATACGATGATGACACCGCGCATCAGATCAACAAGCTTGATGCGCTCCCCCGGCTTGGCATACATGGTGGATCCACCGGAAGGTGCACCACCCCGCCGCCAGGCATCGGTGGAAACCTCGAACTCGTCATCTTCCGCCAGCTTGCCGCGCTTCAGCAGGTCGAAGACCAGCAGCATGGTAACGATCTTGCTCATGCTGGCGGGAGGGATCAGGTCATCGGCCTTCTTCTCGTAGAAGATCTGCCCTGATTCGGCATCCAGCAGGATGACATTGCGCGCCTTCGTCTGAAACGACTGCGCCATCGCCACCCCCGTCAGCGCCAGCAGCAGCACGACGAACACCCCCGTCAGCGCCACGGCCCGCACGCCATCATGCAGGAATGCCGCAAACGTTGAAAGCCGATGATGCCCTTGCATCCCGCTGCCCCCTCGCTACAGAATCCGCCATGCTGGCGGAATCAGGCTGCCAAACACCGCAGCCAGGCGGAATCTATCCTGCCCTCACACGGCATTCAACCATGCCATGCACCGGCAGGGGAAAACAACGGCATGCCATGAACACAGAATCCTCTGGCAGCCATTGCAACATGGTGCAAGCCTCTCAGGCTGCCAGATATCCCGGCGCACATCTCAACCTGCCTTCACGCACACCACGCGCTCTGCTCCCAGCACCTGCCGCGCCACCTCGGCCAGCCGCGCATCCACCGTCGCCAGCCGTGCACCACGCCGCTGCGCCAGGGCCAGCGCCAGTGCCGCAGGTATGACCAGTGCATGCATCAGTGCCAGTTGCGCCGCCTCCTCCAGCAATGGCGCATCCGCCGCCAGCACTTCCGCCAGTGGCATCAGCAGCTTCGGCAGCTGCGCCATGTCTTCCGCTGCCATGTGCCCCAGCTGCACCAGCCGCCGCGCGCCCTCCAGTGCCTCCACCAGGGCCGCCTGCGGCACCAGCAATGCAGCATCGCCCACCACCTCTTCCAGCAGCGCAGCGGCAGCCGAGGAAAAGGGCGTTTCCACCACGCAAGCCAGCAAAACCGTTCCATCCACCACCAGCATGCTACTTCCGCCCCAGCACTTCCAGCATGTCGAACGCCCCCGGCCGCTGCGTGCGTGTCCGCACCTTCGCCAGCTCTGTCAACAGCGCTGCCCGCTCCTCCGCCATCACCGCGCGCAGCAGCGCCTCCACTTCCTCGCCAACTGCCCGGCCATGCCGCGCCGCACGCACCTCCAGCACCCGCCGCACCGCTGCCGGCAACCGCGCCATGTCCACCGCCGCCGCCAATGCACTGCCCTGCCCGGACGCAGAGGCCGAACGCCCGCCTGCCAGTCGGCCAGCTGCCGGGCGTGCGCCCCTGTCCGCCACGCTTTCCCTCACTGCACCAGCCCCAGCCCGGGAGGCAAACCCACCTCCTGCGCCAGCCGCCACGCCTGCAGGCTGCTTCTGCCCGCTGCCGGCAGCAGCCACCGGCTCACCGCTCACCCGCACGAACGTAACCTTGCGCCCGCGCAAGTCAGCCTCGCGCACCTCCCATCCGGCATCCCGCCATCCCTTCACCTGGGACTGCTTCAATGCCGAATTGTTCCACCACGACGGATACTTGAAAGCCGACTCGGGCAACGAGAACCCCAGGATCTCCTCCAGCTCGGCAAACCGCAGCGTGATGCGCGACGGCTGTTGCTGGCGCAGAAAGCGCGTCAAGGGTGCATATTTGCCCATGTTCATCTCCCCCTGTTCACTTCTTCGGGGTATATCAGAAAACCATGAGGCAGCAACCACACCACGAGCACATCCCCACCGCGCTGCTGCATGCCCTGCAACGCGCACTGCCACACCTGCCCGCACCCATCCTGCCACGGCAGGCAACCACCCTGCCTGCAGCGCCCGGAACCTACCTTCTGCTGATGAAATGGGATGAAGACCTGCCACTCTCGGGCCGCTTTCGCGGCCACACCCTGCCCCCCGGCCACTACCTCTACGCCGGCAGCGCCCGCGGCCCCGGCGGCTTGCGCGCCCGCCTCTCCCGCCACCTGAAGCGGCGCAAGAAGATCCGCTGGCATGTGGATCAGCTCACCACCCGCTCCGGCTTCATCTGCGCCCTGCCCTTCCCTGATGCCCCCGAGCCGGCGCACAAGCTGCAATCCGGAGCAGAGCACCAGCCTGAACCTGTGCCGCCCCCCGAACCGGAAAGCAACACCAGCGAATGCCAACTCGCCAGCCTGCTGCTGAATGCCGGCTTCAGCCATCCCCTTCCCGGTTTCGGCAGTTCCGACTGCAGCAGCTGCAACAGCCACCTGCTGCGCTGGCAGGAAGAGCGGTGAGGATCACCCGCTGACAGCCCTACTGGATGAGCGGACGAATGGCCGCCTGCGCCATCTGCACGATGGGCTGTGGCCAGATGACGTAGGCCAGCGCAAACACCACCGAAAGGGTCGCCACCAGCTTCAGCTCGAACGGCATGGCAGAAACCGCCCCCTTCGGTTCGTCGAAATACATCACCTTCACCACGCGCAGGTAATAGAAGGCCGCCACCACCGATGCCAGCACGCCGATGATGGCCAGCACCACCAGGTCGGCACGGATGGCCGCCACCAGCACGAAATACTTGGCAAAGAAACCGGCCAGCCACGGAATGCCCGCAAGCGCGAACATCATTGCCCCCAGGCCGAAGGCCATGCCGGGGTTGGTGCTGGCCAGCCCGGCGAAATCCTCTATTTCCTCCACCGCGCGGCCATCACGCCGCATGGCGATGACGATGGCGAAGGTGCCAATGGTCAGCAGCAGGTAGATGATGAGGTAGAACACCGTGGCGCGCAGGCCTTCCGGCCCGCCTGCCGCCACGCCAATGAGGGCAAAGCCCATGTGGCCGATGGAGGAATAGGCCAGCAGGCGCTTGATGTTCTTCTGCACCACGCCGGCGAAGGCCGCCAGCAGCATCGACGCAATGGCCATGAACACCACCACCTGCCGCCACTGGTCGCTGACGCCGGGAAAGGCCTCATACAGCACGCGCAGGATCACCGCCATCGCCGCCAGCTTGGGCGCGGCGGAGAAGAAGGCGGTAACCGGCGTCGGCGCGCCTTCATACACGTCCGGCGTCCACATGTGAAAGGGCACGGCGGAAATCTTGAATGCCAGCCCCGCCAGCAGGAAGACCAGCCCGACAATGACGCCAATGTTCTCGCCGCCCTTCAGCGCCTCGGCAATGGCTGCGTAGGTGGTGGCCCCGGCAAAGCCGTAGATGAGCGAGGCACCATACAGCATCAGGCCCGACGCCAGCGCGCCCAGCACGAAATACTTCATGCCGGCCTCCGACGAGCGCCCGGACTCGCGGTTCATCGCCGCCAGCACGTAAAGCGCCAGCGACTGCAGCTCCAGCCCCAGGTACAGCGCAATCAGCCCGTTGGCCGAGATCATTACCATCATGCCCAGCGCTGCCAGCAGCATCAGCACCGCATATTCGAAGCGCTCGATGCGCTCCCAGCGCAGGAACTGCACGGACATGATGATGGCAACAGCAGTGGCAAACAGCACCAGCAGCTTCATCACCCGCGCCAGGGCATCCACCACGAACACGCCGCCAAAGGCCTCCACGGTGCCGCTGCCGCTCATCAGCACCAGCACGGCCACCACCGCCAGTCCCACCACGGCCAGCGTGTTCACCAGCTCCACCGTGCGGTGGCGGAAGAAGACGCCCAGCATCAGCAGCCCCATGCTGATGACCGCCAGCACCATTTCCGGCAGTGCCGGTGCGAATGTGCTCCACATGCTCATGCCGTCGTGTTCCATCCGTTGTTGCCTTGCCTGCCGTCCATGCTCCCGCGCCGCCTGCCGGCCTTCGCCATCATGGTCCTGCCCGGCGCATCCGCGGTATCACTCACTTCGCAACACCAATCACCCTGCCCACATGGCATCACGGCCGCGCTGCCGCCTCCTTCACCACGCCATTGGCCAGCTCCAGCCCGGCGCTTACCTGCCCCAGCAGCGTGTTCACCGCGTTGTCATACAGGGAAATCACCGCGCCGGGCTGCACGCCGAACCAGATGGTCAGCACCGCCAGCGGCAGCAGCACGGCGGCCTCCCGCCAGTTCATGTCGGCAATCTGTTTCAGCTCGCGCTTCTGCAGCGGACCGAAGATGACGCGCCGATACAGATACAGCGCATAGGCCGCCGACAGGATGACGCCGGTGGTGGCGAAGAAGGCCACCCACGTGTTGGTAACGAACGCCCCCGTCAGCGCCAGGAACTCGCCCACGAAGCCCGACGTGCCCGGCAACCCCACGTTGGCCATGGTGAACAGCATGAATATGAAGGCATAAAGCGGCATGCGGTGCACCAGCCCGCCATAGGCAGCAATCTCGCGCGTGTGCATGCGGTCATAGATGACGCCGACGATGAGAAACAGCGCGCCGGACACCAGCCCGTGCGAGATCATCACGAACATCGCGCCATCCACGCCCTGCTTGTTCAGCGCGAAGATGCCCATGGTAACGAAGCCCATGTGCGCCACCGAGGAATAGGCGATGAGCTTCTTGATGTCCTCCTGCACCATGGCCACCAGCGAGGTATAGATGATGGCCACGACCGAGAGCACGAACACCAGCGGCGCGAAGAACTCGCTGGCCGCCGGGAACATCGGCAGCGAGAACCGCAGGAAGCCGTAGCCCCCCATCTTCAGCAGGATGGCTGCCAGCACCACCGAGCCGGCCGTCGGCGCCTCCACGTGCGCATCCGGCAGCCAGGTGTGCACCGGCCACATCGGCATCTTCACCGCGAAGGAGGCGAAGAACGCCAGCCACAGCCATTTCTGCAAGTCCACCGGCAGGGTGGATGGGCTTGAGAGGATCTGCGCAATGTCCGTGGTGCCCGTCTGCCAGTAGATGACGATCATCGCCAGCAGCATCAGCACCGAACCGGCCAGCGTGTAGAGGAAGAACTTGAAGCTGGCATAGATGCGCCGCGCCCCGCCCCAGATGCCGATGATGAGGAACATCGGGATCAGCGCGCCCTCGAAGAACAGGTAGAACAGCACCAGGTCCAGCGCCACGAACACGCCCACCATGAGCGTCTGCAACACCAGGAAGGCGATGAGATATTCCTTCAGGCGCTTTTTCACGTTCCACGAGGCCAGGATGACACCGGGCATCAGGAAGGTGGTGAGCAGCACGAACGGCAGGCTGATGCCATCCACGCCCACGTGATAGTTCATCAGCCCGAACCACGTGCGCCGTTCCTCGAACTGGAACCCGGCGGCATCCGGATCGAACCCGGCCAGCAGCAGCAGGCTGATGGCGAAGGTGAACAGCGTGGTGAACAGCGCCGTCGCCCGCATGTTGCGCCGCGCCACTTCATCGTCCCCGCGGATGACGAGGATGAACAGCGCGCCGATCAACGGCAGGAAGGTGATGACGGAAAGTATCGGCCAGTCGGTCATGGTGTGCTCAGCCTCCCATCATCAGCCATGTCAGCAGCCCGGCAATGCCCAGCAGCATGGCGAATGCATAGTGATAGACATATCCGCTCTGCAGGCGTGAGGTGATGCTGCCCAGGTTCAGCACCCTGGCGGCAACGCCATTCGGCCCCAGCCCGTCGATGATCTTCTGGTCTCCCACCTTCCAGAACAGGCGGCCGAAGGCAAATGCCGGGCGCACGAACAGCCAGTCGTAAAGTTCGTCGAAATACCACTTGTTGAGCAGGAACAGATAGAGTGGCCTGAGAGCCGTCGCCAGCTTCTCCGGCAGGTCTGTCTTCACCACGTAGAACAGCACCGCCACCGAGAAGCCGATGACCATCATCACGAACGGCGACCACACCACCCACGCCGGCACGTGGTGCAACGCCTGCACGATGTCGTTGTCCGCCGCCCGATACAGCGCCGCACCCCAGAACTCGGCCTCGGCCGCGCCGATGAACCAGTCCTTGAACAGCCAGCCGGCGAACAGCGCTCCCAGCGCCAGCACATACAGCGGCAGCATCATCACCAGCGGGCTTTCATGCACCCGCGCCAGCGTCTCGCGCGAGGCCCGGGGCTTGCCATGGAACACCACCAGCATCAGCCGCCACGAGTAGAAGGAGGTGAACAGCGCTGCCACCACCAGCAGCCAGAAAGCCGTCATCGCCAGCGGCTCGTGCGCCGCAAAAGCTGCCTCGATGATGGCGTCCTTGGAGAAATACCCGGCAGTGAACGGAAAGCCTGTGAGCGCCAGCGTGCCGATGAGCATCATTGCATAGGTGCGTGGAATGTAGTTCTTCAGCCCGCCCATGCGCCAGATGTCCTGCTCATCGCTCATGGCATGAATGGCCGAGCCGGCTCCAAGAAACAGCAGCGCCTTGAAGAAGGCGTGCGTGAACAGGTGGAACATGCCCACGCCATAGGCACCGATGCCCATGGCCACGAACATGTAGCCGAGCTGCGAGCAGGTGGAATAGGCGATGATGCGCTTGATGTCGTTCTGCACCAGCCCCACGGTGGCGGCGAAGAAGGCGGTAATGGCACCAATGACCACCACCACGTCCTGCGTGAACGGTGCCAGCTCGTAAACGGGCGACATGCGCGCTACCAGGAACACGCCGGCGGTAACCATCGTCGCCGCGTGGATGAGGGCGGACACCGGCGTCGGGCCCTCCATGGCGTCAGGCAACCAGGTGTGCAGCAGGAACTGTGCCGACTTGCCCATCGCGCCCATGAACAGCAACAGCGCCACCAGTTCCAGCGCCGGCACCTCCCAGCCCAGGAAGGTCAGCGTCTTGCCCTGCATCTCGCCGGCGGCGGCAAAGATGGGATCGAACTCGATGGAACCGAACAGCACGAAGGCCGCAAAGATGCCAAGCGCGAAGCCGAAGTCGCCCACGCGGTTCACCACGAAGGCCTTGATTGCCGCCGCGTTGGCCGAATCGCGATTGTACCAGAAGCCGATGAGCAGGTAGGAGGCCAGACCCACACCTTCCCAGCCGAAGAACATCTGCAGCAGGTTGTCGCTGGTAACCAGCATCAGCATGGCAAAGGTGAACAGCGACAGGTAGGAGAAAAAGCGCGGCTGATGCGGGTCATGGCTCATGTAGCCCAGCGAGTAGAGGTGCACCAGCGCCGAGACGGTGGTTACCACCACCAGCATCACGGCAGTGAGCGTATCCACCCTCAGCGCCCAGCTCGCCGTCATCTCGCCGGAGCGCACCCACTCCATCAGCACCACCTTGTAGGTGTTGCCGCTGATGACATCGAAGAAGGCAATCCACGACAGCACCGCCGTTACCATCAGCAAGGCGGTGGTCAGCAGCATCGGCCAGCGCGGCCCGTCGTAATGATGGTGGTGATGCCCGTCATCATCATCATGGGCATCCTGCACCGGCGGCGCGCTTCCGATGTAGCGGAACACCGCCGTTCCGCCCAGCCCGGCCAGAATGGCCCCAAGCAGCGGCAGAAAAACGATGAGTTTCAGCAGCGTTTCCACGCCTTCCCTCCTCTCAAGGCCCCGTTCAGCCCTTCATGGTGTTGATGTCGTCCACCGCGATGGAACCGCGGTTGCGGTAATATACAACCAGGATGGCCAGCCCGATGGCAGCCTCCGCCGCTGCCACGGTCAGCACCAGCAGCGAGAACACCTGCCCCATCAGGTCGCCCAGGTGGGCCGAGAAGGCCACCAGGTTGATGTTCACCGCCAGCAGCATCAGCTCCACCGACATCAGGATGACGATGACGTTCTTGCGGTTCAGGAAGATGCCGAACACCCCGATGGTGAACAGGATGGCCGCCACCGTCAGGAAATGCGCCAGACCGATTGCCATCACAGCCCCTCCCCCGGCTTCACATCTACCAATCGCACGCCTTCCTCGCGCCGGCGCGCCACCTGCTTCGCGACATCCTGCCGCTTCACGTCGCGGCGGTGATGCAGGCTCAGCACGATGGCGCCGATCATCGCCACCAGCAGGATCATCCCCGCCGCCTGAAAGAAGAACACGTGATCGGTATAGAGAATGCGCCCCAGTGCCTCGGTATTGTTCACCCCTTCCGGCGTGGCGGCCATGCGCAGTTTCTCCGCCATCGGCGAGGGCTGCCATGCCAGGAACACCATCACCAGCTCCGCCACCAGCACGCCGCCTACCAGCAGCCCCAGCGGCAACACCCTGGTGAACCCGGCGCGCAGCTCGGCGAAGTCGATGTCCAGCATCATGATGATGAACAGGAACAGCACCAGCACCGCGCCCACATAGACCACCAGCAGGATCATCGCCAGGAACTCCGCCCCGGCCAGCAGGAACAGCCCCGCGCCATTGAAGAAGGCGAGGATGAGAAACAGCACCGCATGCACCGGGTTGCGCAAGGTAATCACCAGCAACCCGGATATCAGCAGCAGCGCTGCAAACAGGTAGAAGAAGAACTGCACGATCATCTGTTTCTCTTTCCCCTCTTCCCCCGCCTTCGGGTTCCCCTGCCTGTCATCCTCTCGGGCCCGCCTTGCGGCCCCTTTCCTCTCCGTCATTGCCGGGCCTGCCCCGGCAATCCACGGCCACAGTCTCCCACACCTGCCGCTTTACCGATACGGCGCATCCAGCCGGATGTTCAGCGCCAGCTCGCGCTCCCAGCGATCGCCGTTCGCCAGCAGCTTCTCCTTGGTGTAGAACAGCTCCTCGCGCGTTTCGGTGGCGAACTCGAAGTTCGGCCCCTCGACGATGGCATCCACCGGGCAGGCCTCCTGGCAGAAGCCGCAGTAGATGCACTTGGTCATGTCGATGTCATAGCGCGTGGTGCGGCGCGAGCCGTCCTCCTGCCGCGGCCCGGCCTCGATGTGGATGGCCTGCGCCGGGCACGCCGCCTCGCACAGCTTGCAGGCGATGCAGCGCTCCTCGCCGTTGGGATAGCGCCTCAGCGCATGCTCACCCCGGAACCGCGGCGAGATGTAGCCCTTCTCGAACGGATAGTCGATGGTCGCCTTCGGCGCGAAGAAGTAGCGCATGGACAGCGCAATGGCCTGCACGAATTCCTTCAGGAACAGCGACCCGATTTTCTGTTGAATGCCCATGATCGCTCCTCCCTCACGGTGCCAGGTCAAAGGCCACCAGCACACCCGCCACCAGCACCACGTAGAACAGCGAGATGGGCAGGAACACCTTCCACCCCAGCCGCATGAGCTGGTCGAAGCGGTAGCGCGGCACGAAGGCCTTCACCAGCGCGAACATGAAGAATATCAGCAGCGCCTTCAGCGTGAACCACACCACGCCCGGTATCCAGTTGAACGGCGGAATGTCGATGATCGGCAGCCAGCCGCCGAGGAACAGGATGGTCATCATCGCGCACATCAGGGTGATGGCCACGTATTCCCCCAGCATGAACAGCAGATACGGCGTGGAGGAATATTCCACCATGTGCCCGGCCACCAGCTCCGACTCCGCCTCGATGAGGTCGAACGGCGGGCGCTGCGTCTCCGCCAGCGCCGAGATGAAGAAGATGACGAACATCGGCAGCAGCGGCAGCCAGTACCAGTCGAGGAACGAGTTCGGCAGCCCCAGCGCCGTGCCCAGCCCGCTGTTCTGCGCCAGCACGATCTCCGACAGGTTCAGGGAGCCTGCCACCAGCAGCACGGTGATGATGACGAAGCCGATGGACACTTCATAGGAGATCATCTGCGCCGATTCGCGCAGCGCGGCAAGGAACGGATACTTGGAGTTGGACGCCCAGCCGCCGATGATGGTGCCATAGACCATCAGCGACGAGATGGCGAACAGGTAGAGGATGCCGACGTTGATGTCGGCGATGGCCCAGCCGGCGTTGGTGGGGATCACCGCCCAGGTGGACAGCGCCAATATCGTGGTGATCAGCGGCGCGGCGATGAACAGGCCCTTGTTGGTGGCATCTGGCACCACCACCTCTTTCAGCACGAACTTGATGAGGTCGGCAAACGACTGCAACAGCCCGAATGGCCCCACCACGTTCGGCCCGCGGCGCATCTGCACCGCCGCCCACACCTTGCGGTCCACGTAGATGAGCATGGCCAGCGCCACCAGCAGGATCACCAGAAGCAGAACGCTCTTGAAGGCGATCCACAGCAGCATCAATGCCGTGTCCCAAAGGCTCATTCGGCTGCCTCCCTGCTCCCCTCCCCGCGCACGAACGCGCTCATGCGCTGCATGATCTCCGAGCTGCGGGCAATGGCGTTGCTCAGCCAGAAATCCGCAACCGGCGTCTTCAGCGGCGCATCATCCAGCGCCGATGCATCAGCTCTTTCCGCCAGGGTGTTCAAGGCAGATGCATCAGCCGGGGTGATGCGGTCAATATCCGCAAGGTGCGGCGCAGTGTCATACAACGCCTGCCGCAGCGCCGCCGGCGTGTCGAAAACGGCCTCTTCCGCCCCCAGGATGCGCGCCACATCGGCAATGATGCGCTGATCCTCCCGCGCCTCGCCCGGCGGCAGCACCGCCCGCAGGCCCAGTTGCGGACGCCCTTCCATGTTCACCCAGGTGGCGTTCTTCTCGGTAAATGCCGCTCCGGGCAGGATCACGTCCGCCCGCTCCGCCCCGGCATCGCCGTGGCTGCCCTGATAGACCACGAACACGTCGCTACCGATGCGCTGCATGGGCAGCTCGTCGGCATGCAGCAGCCACAGGAACGACAGCTCGCCCGATTCGGCAGCCTGCAGGATGGCCGCGGTATCGCGCCCACCCTCGCCCGGCAGGCAGCCCGCCTCCAGCCCCGAGGGCAGTCCCATGTCCGTGTGCAGCACGCCGAAGCCGTTCCAGCCGTCGCGCACCGCACCGACATCCAGCGCCAGCTTTGCCGCCAGCGCCCAGATGGCCTCGCCATCGGGCCGCCGCAATGCCCCCATGCCGACGATGACAAGCGGTTTTTCCGCCTGCTTCAGCACCTTGAGGAAATCGCCCTTGCCCGCCGCCAGCTCGGCCAGCACCTGGGGGCCATCACCCAGGTGCGCATAGTCGTAGGTAACGTCGATGGCCTCGCCGATGACGCCGATCTGCGCATCGCGGTCGAACCACGCCCGGTGAATGCGCGTGTTCAGCACCGCCGCCTCCAGCCGCGGATTGGTGCCGATCAGCAGAATGGCGTCGGCCTCGTCGATGCCGGCGATGGTGGGATTGAACAGGTAGCCCGCGCGCCCACCAAGCTCGCCCAGCTTCACGTGCTCCGGGCGGCAGTCCACGCTGGCCACACCCAGCGCCTCCATGAGCCGCTTGAACGCGAAGGCCTCTTCTGCCGGCACGAACTCCCCGGCCAGCCCGGCGGCCTTCTCCGGCGCATCGTTCGGGAAGGCCTCGGCCAGCTTCGCCAGCGCCTCTTCCCACGTCGCCTCGCGCAGCTTGCCATCGCTGCCGCGCACCCACGGGCGATCCAGCCGCCGCGAGCGCAAGCCATCGGCGATGTTGCGCGTCTTGTCGGAGATCCACTCCTCGTTGATGTCCTCGTGCAGCCTCGGGAGAATGCGCATCACCCGGTCGAACTTCGCATCCACCCGGATGTTGCTGCCCATGCCGTCCATCACGTCGATGGTCTCGGTCTTGCTCAGCTCCCAGGGCCGCGCGTGATAGGCATAGGGCGCATGGGTCAGCGCCCCCACCGGGCACACGTCCACGATGTTGCCCACCAGCTCGGTATCGAGCGCCGCATCCAGATAGGTGGTGATCTCCACGTTCTCGCCACGCCCCGTCGCCCCCAGGTCGCCCAGCCCGGCGACATCGGCGATGAAACGCACGCAGCGGGTGCACTTGATGCAGCGCGTCATGATGGTCTTGATCAGCGGGCTGATGTAGCGCTCCTCCACCGCCCGCTTGGCCTCGGCAAAGCGCGACACGCCGCGCCCGAAACCCAGCGCCTGATCCTGCAGGTCGCACTCGCCGCCCTGGTCGCAGATGGGGCAGTCCAGCGGGTGGTTGATGAGCAGAAACTCCAGCACCCCGTGCCGCGCCTTGCGCGCCGTCTCCGATTCGGTGAATACCTCCGGCGGCTCGCCGTCCGGGCCGGGGCGCAGGTCGTTCACCGACAGCGCACAGGAAGCCATCGGCTTCGGCATGCCCTTCACTTCCACCAGGCACATGCGGCAGTTGCCGGCCACCGACAGCCGCTCATGATAGCAGAAGCGCGGCACTTCCTTGCCGGCCTTTTCGCAAGCCTGCAGCAACGTGGTGCCATCCGGCACCTCGATGAGCTGGCCATCTATCTTCACCTTCGGCATCGCCTGCTGCCTCTCCTGTCCCCTTGCGCCCTTCGCTGGCGTCTCGTCTTCTCGTCAACCCCGAACACAACGGTGAAGCGACATTGCTTCCACCACCATCATCTCCGCGAACGCGGAGGGCCATTGCACCTCTCACCCCACCTCTGTGCCTGCCTTTTCCTCCGTCATGCCCGGGGCTGCCCCGGACATCCACAACCATCCCCTCACCCGCTGGCGGCTCGCTCCATTTCCCGCACGGTGGAGCCTTCCGCATCGGCCCTTGCCGTGTAGCTGTCGATGCGCCGCTCGATCTCGTCGCGGAAGTGGTTGATCAATCCCTGCACCGGCCACGCCGCCGCATCGCCCAGCGCGCAGATGGTATGGCCCTCGATCTCCTTCGACACCTCGAACAGCAGGTCGATCTCGCGCTTCTCCGCCCGGCCCTCGGCCATGCGCTCCAGCACCCGCCACATCCAGCCCGTGCCCTCGCGACACGGCGTGCACTGCCCGCAGCTCTCGTGCTTGTAGAAGTAGATGAGCCGCGAGATGGCGCGGATGATGTCGGTGGACTTGTCCATCACGATCATGCCCGCCGTGCCCAGGCCGGAGCCGAGCTTCATCAGGTCGTCGAAGGTCAGCGGGCAGTCGATGATCTGCTCCGCCGGCACCAGCCGCACCGACGAGCCGCCGGGAATGACGGCCAGCAGGTTGTCCCAGCCGCCGGTGATCCCGCCGCAATGCGTGTCGATCAGCTCGCGGAAGGTGATACCCATCGCCTCCTCCACCACGCAGGGGCGCTCCACGTGGCCGGAGATGCAGAACAGCTTGGTGCCGGTGTTGTTGGGCTTGCCGATGCCGGCAAACCATGAGCCGCCACGGCGCAGGATCTCGCCCACGTCGGCAATGCTCTCCACGTTGTTCACCGTGGACGGACAGCCATACAGCCCGGCATTGGCCGGAAACGGCGGCTTCAGCCGTGGCTGGCCCTTCTTGCCCTCGATCGATTCGATCAGCGCCGTTTCCTCGCCGCAGATGTAGGCCCCGGCACCATGATGCACGACGATGTCCAGATCCCAGCCGAAGATGCTGTTCTTGCCCAGGATGCGTGCATCATAGGCTTCCTGCACCGCTTTCTCGAAGGCATGGCGCTCCACCATGAACTCGCCGCGGAAGTAGATGTAGGCGGTATGCGCCTGCACCGCGCAGGACGCGAGGATCATGCCCTCGATCAGCCGGTGCGGGTCGTGCCTGAGAATCTCGCGATCCTTGCAGGTGCCAGGCTCCGATTCGTCGGCATTGACGATGAGGTAATGCGGCCGATCCCCCACCTCCTGCGGCATGAACGACCACTTCAGGCCGGTGGGAAAGCCCGCGCCCCCGCGCCCGCGCAGGCCGGATTCCTTCACCTCCTCGATGATCCACTCGCGCCCCTTGGCGATGAACCCCTTCACGCCATCATAGACCCCGCGCGCCAGCGCGCCCTTCAGGCCCGGATCATGCAGCCCGTAGAGGTTCGTGTATATGCGGTCCCTGTCCTGCAGCATGTGCCGCTCACTCTCCCGGTTCCTGTGCAGCCGCCCAAAATCCGCGGTGCATTGCTTCACAATGCACCATGCGCCACTTGCGCCCGAGCAACCAACCTTCCCACCCCCGTGGTCAGGATGCCGCTCCCTCCGCCTTTTCCAGGTGCTCGTCCAACCCTGCCAATTCGCCTTGCAACGCTTTCAGTTGCTGCTCCACTGCCTGCATCCGTTCACGCATCCGGTTCAGTTGCTGCATCATGCTTTCATGCCCATGATGCATCTTTTCCAGATCGCGCTCCATGTCATCGAGCACCGCCCGCACGGCAGCACCATCCAGCCTCGACATTGTCTTGCCCCCAGCCTTTCAGCCATTGCATTCCGCTTCAGCACCAAACACGTATGCCCCACCAACACACTGCACCTTCCGAACCCACACACCAGGCAACCGCCGGACCATGCCAGAGAAGTACAGCACTCACCGCGGCTTCTTGCCGAAGCGGCGGATGTATTCCTCCTCGCCGCCCAGCGCCAGCGCCGCGGCCTGCTCCACCCACTGATCCCGCACGATGCGGCCCTTGAACTTCAGCCGATCGTCCACCCACTTGATCTCCGCCGGTCCCCAGCTCGCCACCTGCGCGAAGGTATAGATGCCCAGGCTATGCAACAGCTTCTCCAGCTTCGGCCCGACGCCGGAAATCAGTTTCAGGTCATCGATTTGCGCCGGCGGCTCGGCGAACAGCTTCGGCTCCTTCGGCACCGCCTTCTCCACCTCCTCGGCCGGCGGCGTGGAAGCCGTCTTCAGCGCCTCCGCATCCAGCAGGCCATGCAATGGTGCGGCAGTGCCCCCCTTCTCCGAGGCAGCGGCACCCGCACCGGCCTTGCCGGCATCGCCAGCCGCCACCTTCTTCTTCGATGCAATCTTTTTCGCGGCAGGCTTCTTCTCGGCGCGCTTCTCCGCCACCGCCTGCTCCGCACCGGCCTTGCGCGCAGCCTTGCCGCCCGCCAGCGCGGCGGCAATCAGCGCCTCGGCATCGGAGCCCTTGCTGAACAGCGATTCATCGTTGAGCGACGTCAGCCCGCCCAGCGGCTCTGATGACCTGCGCCCGTTCTGCGGCCCCGGTTGCGGCCACTCATCCGGCGTTTCCGCCTCGGCGATGGCATCGAGAATTTCCTCGAACCGCTCCGGCGAGAGATCCTCATACACCCGCTCACCGATCTGGATCATCGGCGCATTGGAACAGGCGCCAAGGCATTCCACCTCCTCCCACGAGAAGTTGCCATCCTCGGACAGCTGATGCGCCTTCGCCGCGATGCGCTTCTTGCACACCTTGATCAGCTCTTCCGCCCCGCGCAGCCGGCACGGCGTGGTGCCGCACACCCACACATGCGCCTTCTTCCCCACCGGGGCGAGCTGGAACATGGTGTAGAAGGTCGCCACCTCCAGCACGCGAATGGGCCGCATGTTCAGCATCTCGGCGATGGTGCGGATCATCGGCTCGGTAACCCAGCCGCCGTTCTGCTCCTGCGCCCGCTGCAGCAGCGGAATGACGGCAGAAGCCTCCCGCCCCTCAGGATAGCGCGCAATCACTTCCTTCGCCCACGCCAGGTTCTCCGGCGTGAACTCGAAGTGGTCCGGCTGCTCGGGATGCAGACGCCTGAAACTCATGCCTCGCCTCCTCCCGCAACTTCAGCGAGATCACGCCCCCCTGACCGGCAAGGGGAAAAAGCCGCAACCCGTTGATCAACCAAGGTTGTCATCTGTCAATCTCCCCGAACACGATGTCCAGCGAACCGATCAGGGCGGAAACGTCCGCCAGCATGTGGCCGCGGCCCATGTAGTCCAGCGCCGCCAGGTGGGCGAAGCCCGGCGCCCGGATCTTGCAGCGATAGGGCCGGTTGGAGCCGTCGGAGACGAGATACACGCCGAACTCGCCCTTCGGCGCCTCCACCGCCGCATAGACCTCGCCTTCCGGCACCTTCACGCCCTCGGTATAGAGCTTGAAGTGCTCGATCAGCGCCTCCATGGAGGTCTTCATCTCGGCCCGGCGCGGTGGCGCGACCTTGCGGTTGTCCACCATCACCTCGCCCTGCCCCTTCTGCGAGGACAGGATCTCCACGCACTGCTTCATGATGTGCACGGACTGATACATTTCCTCCATGCGCACCAGGTAGCGGTCGTAGCAGTCGCCGTTGCGGCCCACCGCCACCTTGAAGTCCAGCTCGTCGTAGATCTCGTAGGGCTGCGCCTTGCGCAGGTCCCACGCCGCCCCGGAACCGCGCACCATCACGCCGGAGAAGCCGCGCGCAAACGCCTCCTCCACGGAGATGACGCCGATATCCACATTGCGCTGCTTGAAGATGCGGTTCTCCGTCAGCAGCCCCTCGATGTCGCGCAGCACCTTCGGATGCGTCTCGCAGAACTCGCCGATGTCGTCGATCAGCTCCGGCGGCAGGTCCTGGTGCACGCCGCCGATGCGGAAATAGGCCGCATGCATGCGCGAGCCGGAGGCGCGCTCGTAGAAGATCATCAGCTTCTCGCGCTCCTCGAAACCCCACAGCGGCGGCGTCAGTGCGCCGACGTCCATCGCCTGCGTGGTAACGTTGAGGATGTGCGACAGCAGCCGCCCGATCTCCGAATACAGCACCCTGATGACCTTGGCGCGATACGGAATCTCGATGCCCAGCAGCTTCTCCGCCGCCAGCACGAAGGCGTGCTCCTGGTTCATCGGTGCCACGTAGTCGAGCCGGTCGAAATACGGCACCGCCTGATGATACGTCTTGGTCTCGATCAGCTTTTCGGTGCCGCGGTGCAACAGGCCGATATGCGGGTCGGCACGCTCCACCACCTCGCCGTCCAGCTCCAGCACCAGGCGCAGCACACCATGCGCCGCCGGGTGCTGCGGCCCGAAGTTGATGGTGAAGTTGCGCACGCTCACATCACGCTCGCTCATCACGCCGCCCCTTCATCCTGCTGCTTCTCCTGTGCCGCGGAGGCCTTTTCGTCCCCCGGCAACACCGCCGGCTCCCCCCGCCATGGCGACAGGAAGTCGAACTCGCGCCACGCCTGCTGCAGGTTCACCGGCTCGTAGATCACCCGCTTGCGATCCTCGTCGTAGCGCACCTCGACGAAACCGGTTACCGGAAAGTCCTTGCGCAGCGGATGGCCGTTGAAGCCATAATCGGTGAGGATGCGCCGAAGGTCCGGATGATCGGTGAAGAACACCCCATACATGTCATAGACCTCGCGCTCGAACCACTCCGCGCCCGGAAACACCTCGATGACCGAAGGAATGGTCTCGCCCTCGCCCACCGGTGCCTTCACCCGCACCCGCGCATTGATGCTGGGGGAAAGCAGGTGATAGACCACCTCGAAGCGCTTTTCCCGCTGCGGATAATCGACACCACAGATATCGGTGAAGCAGACAAAGCGGCACGACGGATCATCGCGCAGGAAGCGCAGCACCTCGCGAATCTTCTCCGCCTGCGCCACCATCTGCAACTGCCCGTGCACCACGCGCACGTCAGACACCGCCTCCCCCAGCGATGCCGCCACGTGCTCGCCCAGGTTACGCAGATCCTCTTCCGTCATCACCGCCATGCGCTCACCGTTTCAACCGTTGCTTCTCGCCTCTCTTTCCCCTTCACGGGGGCCATCACCTCCTCAGAGCCGTCGCCCCTGCGCTTGCCGCCACCGGCACCCGGATCAAGCCCGAACATGACGGCCAAAAGGCCCCTGCCCTTCTCACCCCTCCCCGCGCACACGAGGATTCAATGCACCTCCCATCACGCTGCGGCAGCTCCACCTCAGGTCCCAGCCCGCCGCCAGCTCCCAGCCATTGGCTGGCACCTCGGAAATCCGCGGCACTCAACGCTCGATCGTGCCGGTGCGGCGGATCTTGCGCTGCAACAGCAGGATGCCATACATCAGCGCCTCCGCCGAGGGCGGACAGCCGGGCACGTATATGTCCACCGGCAGCACCCGGTCGCAGCCGCGCACCACCGAATAGGAGTAGTGGTAATATCCACCACCATTGGCGCACGAGCCCATGGAGATGACCCACTTCGGATCCGGCATCTGGTCATAGACCTTGCGAATGGCCGGGGCCATCTTGTTGGTCAGCGTGCCGGCGACGATGATCACGTCCGACTGCCTTGGTGAGGCACGCGGCGCGAAGCCGAAGCGCTCCATGTCGTAGCGCGGCATGGCCGCCTGCATCATCTCCACCGCACAGCAGGCAAGGCCGAAAGTCATCCACATCAGCGAGCCGGTACGCGCCCAGTTGATGAGATCATCGGTGGTGGTGGTGATGAACCCCTTGTCGGCCAGCGCATCATTGATACCCACCAGGGAGGCGCGATGCGCTGCGGTGGCGGAAACCATCGTCTCCGGCTCGCCGGGCCTGATGAAGATGGGCTTTTCATCCTGCTTGCGCATGGGCCTGCCTCCCTCAGTTCCACTCAAGCGCGCCCTTGCGCCACTCGTAGATGAAGCCAATGGTCAGCACGCCGAGGAACACCATCATCGACCAGAAGCCGAACACGCCCGTTTCCTTCAGCGTTACCGCCCACGGGAAGAGGAAGGCCACTTCCAGATCGAAGATGATGAACAGGATCGCCACCAGGTAGAAGCGCACATCGAACTTCATGCGCGCATCATCGAACGGATCGAAACCGCATTCATAGGCCGAGTTCTTTTCCGGGTCGGGATTGCTGGGCGCAATCACCACGGCGGAGAGAAACAATGCCAGCCCGATGACAATGGAAATGCCGATGAAGATGGCCACCGGCAGATATTGCATCAGCAGATCCTGCATCTCCCCTCCTCTTTCCCTCTGACTCCGGCGCAATGCCTTTCCGGGCTTCTTGCGGCTGTCGCGGCACCGGAGCTTGCAACGGGATAGCGAACCGTTCCTTGCCACGCAAGCGCCACAATCGTCATTTTCCCGGCGCAAGGTGTCGCACCCCGGCAACGAAGCCGCCTGTCGGCACCATGTGATTCACATGATTCACGCCCTTGAGGATAGAGACAAACCGGCCTGCAAGAAACCATCCGCCACAATCTTTTGCACGATGGAAAAGGCCGCGAGCAGGTAGCTGAACGGCAATGCAGTGGATTCGGACAAGGCAGGCGCCCCCCTCGCACCTGCAATGGCCAACCTGCCGAAAAACAGCCAGAACACGCGAAAACACCCGAAAAGGGGGATAAAAGCCGCATCAAGCACCCTTGAATCGGCGCTGTCGAACGGCAGCACCAACCTTCACAAGCACGCCAACGCCAGAGGATTGAAGAGAGAAGCTGCCCGGGCACCCTTGGTCTGTGAAAGTCAGCCTGCCAAACGGCAGTCTGCCGAACGGCAGCACCGGCCTTGCACAAGCACACAAGCGTCAGAGGATAAAGAGAGAGGCTGCGCCGAACACCCTACGTCTGAAAAGGTTGGTTGCCGAACGCCAGCACAGGCCTGCCAGCGCATGCAGGAGCCAAGGGATGAAGAGAGAGCCTGCGCCGAACGCCCTATGTCTGCAAAAGTTAATATGCCGAACGGCAGTGGCGCGAGCGACGGGACTCGAACCCGCGACCTCCGGCGTGACAGGCCGGCGTTCTAACCAACTGAACTACGCCCGCATCAGGGTGTTGCACCATGTGCGGCCATCTTCGGCCGCCTGGGAACGGTGCATGACTTAAGGGCTGTGCGCCGGCAAGTCAAGCCCGATGATGCACGGCTTGCGTGCCTTTTGCGCATGGCTGTGCGCACGGGCCATTTTGCCGCCTTGCCCGCGCAGCTTCATGCTCCCATGTTACGATGACAGACACAAGACTGCAAAAATCGTCGGGCAGACATGCAAGCCGGATGCAATCGGGAATGATACGCGCATGAGCAACATCGAGGAAGAACAGGAGAATGGCCGGCACGGCAGGCACGAGCTGCAAGGTGGGGAAACAATTCCCGTGCCGAAGGTATTCTATCGCATTGACCGCAACCTGGCGCGTTTCGTCGATCCGCTGGGCAACCTGCTGGTGGACATTTTCCACTATGTCGGCCTGTTCGTCATTGGCGCTGCCACGGTGTGGGCCGCGGCATACGAGTTCACGTTGATCTTCCAGAAGGGGCATGCCACCGTCGCCGACCTGCTGCTGCTGTTCATCTACCTGGAAATCGGCGCGATGGTGGGCATCTACTTCCGCACCTCGCGCCTGCCGGTGCGCTTCCTGGTGTATGTGGCCGTTACCGCCCTCACCCGCCTGCTCATTGGCGAAGTCGGCAAGCTGGAGGCCGGCAAGGGCGGCAACGTGCTGGAGCTCATCTATATCGGCGGTGCGGTGCTGGTGCTGGCGCTGGCCCTGCTGCTGCTGCGCTACGGTTCTTCGCGCTTCCCGTCCTCGCCGTCGGATTACCAGTCGCAACTGCGCAGGACACGCGACGAAAAGGCAGGCAAGCGTGGCAGCAAGGCAGATGCCGGCAGGCAAGCGCAAAGCTCTGCTGCCCGCACACGGGACGATACACCAGCCGGGGCATGATATAAAAAAGTCTTTATATGACCTGCCCCTGCTGATAAGAAGCACGCAGGAAACGACATTCTGCGGAGACGAGGTTTCATGTCCAGGACGGCACTCGATGCACTGATGCAGGAGCGCGGCCTGCTGCTGGCCGATGGCGCCACCGGCACCAACCTGTTCATGCAGGGGCTGGAGTCGGGTTATCCGCCGGAGCTGTGGAACGACGAGAAGCCGGACGTGATTCGCTGGCTGCATCAGGGCTTCATCGATGCCGGGTCGGACATCATCCTCACCAACTCCTTTGGCGGCAGCCGATATCGGCTGATGCTGCACGGCGCGCAGGACCGCGTGGCCGAGCTCAACGAGAAGGCGGCCAGGCTTGCCGGCACCTTGGCCGAGCAGGCGCCGCGCCCGGTAGTGGTGGCCGGTTCCGTCGGCCCCACCGGCGAGATCCTGCAGGACGCCGGCGGCACCCTCACGTTCGAGGAGGCCGTGGAGGCCTTTGCCGAGCAGATCGCGGCGCTGGCCGAAGGCGGCATTGACGTGGTGTGGATCGAAACCATGTCCTCCACCGAGGAAACACGTGCTGCCGTGGAGGCGGCGCGCAAGGTGGCCCCTGGCCTGCCGGTGGTGGCGACCATGAGCTTCGACACTGCCGGGCGCACCATGATGGGCGTGCAGCCCGCCGCGCTTGCCGCCTTCGCGCAGGAGCATGGCCTCTTCGCCTTCGGTGCCAACTGCGGCACCGGAGCGCCGGATCTGCTGCTGGGCGTGCTGGAAATGACCGAGGCCGCACCTGATGCCATCGTGGTGGCCAAGGCCAATGCCGGCGTGCCGGAGTTCAAGGATGGCGACATCGTCTATTCCGGCACCGTGGAACTGGCCGGCGAATACGCGAAAATGGCCTTCGATGCCGGGGCGCGCATCATTGGCGGCTGCTGCGGCAACAGCTTCGACCACGTCGCCGAGATGCGCCGCGCGCTTGATGATCACACGCCCGGCCCCCGCCCCACCCGCGAGGACGTGGAGGCCCGCCTTGGCCCCATTCAGCAGCAGGCTGCCGGCCACAAGTGCGCGCACGGCCACCATGGCAATGATGGCGAAGGCCGCCGCCGTCGCCGCCGTCGCCGCGGCTGAGATGAACCCCCTCTCCGGTTGATACCCCCTGCCCTCACGTCTCGGGCTCCATGCCGCTGCATGCACACAATGCTGCAGCACGACATCGCAACCCCCTGTTTACCAAGCCGCTTCACCGCACGGTGAAGATGATCTGCCAGAACATCCCCGATACCAGTGCTGCAAACTGGGCAGTGCATCAGTTCGTTCGACACATGGTGGGGGCATTGGAGAAAATGGATCGGCAGCAAGGGATTTTTCGCGACCTTTCGACAGATTGCATTGCGTTCCTGCAGAAACACCAGGCAACCCTGCAGCACGCCGAAAGGCTGCTGCGGCAGGCCCGGCCGCAGGAAGCACTGACGTTGCTGCAGGAGATCTGCGCCCCTGCGGAGGCGGATGATCGCTGCCCGCCCCGCGCCATGCTGCTGCTGGGCCGAGCCCTGCTGGCGACGGGAGATACCAGCGGCGTGCACCGCATGCTGCAGGCAGCGCAAGCCGATCCCGCGCTGCTGGCGGAGGCCGCCACCAACATCGAGCAATGGCTGAGCGGCGAGGGACGCGAGCATGACAGCATGCTGCTGCGCCACGAGCTCAACCGCATGCACAGCCTGCACGCCAGCGCCCGCAAGGAGCGCGAAACCCTCACCGGCCGCGAGTGCCTGCACGAGCCGGACGAAGCCATCGCCGCCATGTTGCGCGAGGCACTGCTGCCGTGGCGGGAGGACATCCGCACCGCATGGCTGGCCACGCGTTTCTGCACCCACGCCCCACGTTGGCAACATCACGAGCTGCTGCTGGAGCTGCGCCCGCGCCGCTGGCATTTTCATGCCGATGCCGAACGTCGCCTGCAACGCATGGCGCAAGACATCCGCCTGCGCATCCCCCTGTGCAGCGGCACGCTGAACGTGAGCCTGCACCCGCTGCACGCGCCTTTGGCCCACGTGCGCAACATGCGCGCCCACGCCCTGCAACTGGAGCTGACGGAAACCTGTGGCACCCACAAGACAGCAACGGCAGAACAGCAGGCAGCAGACAACGGCATCCTGTCCGCGGCAACGACACCCCGCCCACGACAGGCAACCCCTGCCGAAGGCAACGACACCCCGATGCCCCTGCCCCGTGCCGCCACGGCATCACCTGAAAGCACCGGCATCGGCAAACCCCGCCGCCCGGCATTGCTGCGCAGCACGGCGCTGGCGGCCATGCTGCTGCTTCCCGTGTGGATAGGCTGGGAGATGGTATCGAACCACGACACGCGCCAGCAGGTGGCAGCGCTGGAAGACCGGCACACGAAGCTGCTGCATCAGCGCTGGTGGCGGCGCGAGGCTGCCGCCGGGCTGTTCAGCCCTGCAAAAACCGTGCATGCCTTCGCCGCCGCCCTGCAGCATGGCGAGAAATCGCCCCTGCTGCCGCTGCTTGATGGCGAATCGCGCCGCACGCGTGCATGGACACGCATTACCGGCGCACACTGGCGCGGTTGCGGCGCGGCAGAGATCCGCATTGCCTACAACCATGCCGCAGCCCTGTGGCCACGCACACAGCGCTTCTGTCCGCCACTGTTGTTGCGCCGCGAGGGTGGCCGCTGGCGCATCGCCCTGCGCGCCACGCTGGCCGCCTTCCATGTCGATGCCCGCGGCTACTGGCACCTCATCACCCCGCACGGCAACGCCCCGCGTGGCTGGGCATTCGCCTTCCCGCAGGCCACCGGCGGCATGGCCCGCACCGCAAGCACGCCGGACGCAGCGGAAAATGCTGCCGCTGGCAGCACCGCACGGCAATCCGCCTGGCGGCTCATCACCCCACCTCGCGCATCGGCACCGCAGCACCTTCCCGCGCCTGCAACCGCCCGGCACCCCGCCACACCCCCGCATGACGAAAACATGCCAGCCTTGCACACCGGCAGCCTTGAGCCATTCCGGCAGGCACGGCAATGACTTGGCAGCGATTCGCAAATGCTGGTAAGGTTGTGCGCAACACGCAACCACAGGCGCAATCAACGATACATGGCGGCCCATGAGCGATAACGACAACAACGAAGACGACGATCTTGACCTGCGCTCGCTGACCGACGAGGAACTGGCGGAGCAGATCGGCGATGACCTCTACGACGGCCTGAAGGACGAGGTGGTGGAGGGCGTCGAGATCCTGCTGGAGCGTGGCTGGCAGCCCTATGATGTGCTGACCAAGGCGCTGGTGGCGGGCATGAAGATCGTCGGCGACGATTTTCGCGACGGCATCCTGTTCGTGCCGGAGGTGCTGCTGGCGGCCAACGCCATGAAGGCCGGCATGGAAATCCTGCGCCCGCTGCTGGTGGAGACCGATGCGCCGAAGGCCGGCAAGATGGTCATCGGCACGGTGAAGGGCGACATCCACGACATCGGCAAGAACATCGTGGCGATGATGATGGAAGGCGCCGGCTTCGAGGTCATCAACCTCGGCATCAACGTCGATGCGGAGCAGTTCCTCGCCGCCATCGAGGAGCACAAGCCGCACATCCTCGGCATGTCCGCCCTGCTGACCACCACCATGCCCTACATGAAGACGGTCATCGAGGAGCTGGAGAAGAAGGGCATCCGCGATGACATCATCGTGCTGGTGGGCGGCGCGCCGCTGAACGAGGACTTCGCCGAGGCCATCAGGGCCGATGCCTACTGCAAGGATGCGGCGGTGGCCGTGGATACGGCACGGGAGCTGATGAAGCGCAAGCACAACATCAGCACCTGAGAATCAGCCGCCACCACCACCGGGGGCCGCACCTTCCGACAGTAGCCGCCCCTGCCTGCTGCCTTGCCCCTGCAAAAAATGCCCTGCCCTCCCCATATTGAGGGAAGCGACAGCCTCTTCAGCCATCACCAGGTCAACGAGGAGGGCAGAGCCATGCGCAATATCATCATCGATCGCGACAAGTGGGCGGACGAACTCACCCGCATCTGGAAGGCGCTGGATGGCCATGAGGTGGAAGTGGAGGTGGAGGCCCTGAACCTCGGCGATCAGATCGAGGCCGAGCACGTGCCGCTGAAGGGCCTCAGCTACGACCCGAAGGATGACGTGGTGCAGCTCTGGGTGGGCGAGATAGACCACCTCATCCGCCAGCCGACACAGATCATGATGGTGGAGGATGACGAAGGCCGCCTGCTGGCCATCGACATCACCGACCACGAAGGCGTGCAGCACCTCGTCAACATCCGCCAGCCGGTGAAGCTGGCGGCCTGAGGCGAGCGGCACGGCACATCACGCCGTTCACGAATGCCCCGGCATGACAGCATCATGCCGGGGATGCCACGTCTCGCACGCGCAATGAGCCATTGGCATCACGCCACACGTCAAGCAGCCTGAATGTTTCCGCCAGCCCCTGCTCCATCGGGTATCCGCGCGCATGGCACAGCACCGACACGCCGCCGGAAAGCACCTTCTGGCAGGCATGCACGTGCCCGTGAATCCACAGGTGCACATCCTCGAAGCCATGCCCCTCGCGGTCGAGAATCGACGAGACGTAGAACGGATTGTAGATGCTGCCATCCATGCGCGGCGGCACGCAAGCGTAGCTAGGCGCGTGATGGGTGATGACGACATCCGCCCCGGCCTCGCGCAGGAAGGCCAGGTGATGCGCATGCACCTCCTGCATCCGTTCCCACGAGATGCCGCGAATGACCCGCGCATCGGTCATGCCGTGCTTGAAGTCCGGCCACCAGCGTTCCGGAAAGCCCGTCCACAGCGTCGCCCCGGCAAACCGCACGCCGTTGATCTCGCACGTGAACAGGCCGTCTTCCGGTGCCGGGAAGTCATGCCCGTAATAGTCGTGATTGCCCGGCACGAACAGCACCTCGCCGGGCAGCGAACACAGGAAGTCCTCCCGCGCCCGCGGGTCGGGATGCAGATCACCGGCGACGATGAACACATCCGCTTCCGGCACCGGCAGCGGCGGCTGCCCGCGAAACTCCAGGTGCACGTCGCTGATCACCGCCAGCCGCAGCAGATGCTCTTCCACCGCCTGCTCCATGCTCCGCCCCCGTTCATCACCCTCCGGCACGCTGGAAGGCACGGCGAATGTCTTCCAGCAGCACCTCCGCCCGCAACCGGGAAAGGGCGCTGGCATCCAGCCGCATTTCCACCCGCGGCAACGTTATCGCGCCACGCCGCAGCGGCGGCAGCGGGCGAATGCTGATGCGCGCCCCTTCCAGCTCCCAGCAGGAAGCCGCTTCCGCCACGCCATCATCCACGGGCTGTGCCCCCAGCCGCTCGATGATGCGGGCGAACTCGGCACGGGAGATGCTCATTTCCCGCGTGATGATCAATAACAGAAGTCCTCACCTCTGGCCTTGCAGTTGTAGCGCTCAACGGCCTGCCGATAATCCGTCAGCAAGTCATCCACCTTGCTGCGCAGCTCCTCTTGCTCGTTGCGCAATTCCTGTTGTCTGCACTCGATGAAGCTTGCCAATTCTTCCTTGAACGATTCCAATTCGCTACGGCAGCCATCAAATTCCCGGCCGTTGCTGCTTTTGTCGAGATAGTCGGCACATCCGGCTCCGTGCACAAGGAGATTGCCCTGCCCTCCTGCGCCAGCAAGGCCATTGACAGGCATACGAACAGCATCCACCAGCGCATGATACCCTCATCCGCCGGCCACCGGCGGCCACACGGCCAGCGACTGGCCGGGCTGCAGCACGGTGTCATCCAGCCCATCGTTGTCGATGAAGCGGCCATCCACCAGCACCAGGTGCACCTGCTCGCGCGGCACGCCGAGGCTGTCCAGCACCGCGCCGATGCTGGCACCTTCCGCCACCTCCATCTCCACCTCGTTGTGCGCCTGTCGTGCCGGCGGCAGGTATTGCTCCAGCGTGGCGAACAGTTTCAGGGTGATGCGCATTGCAATGGCCTCGTTCAGCGTATCAGTTGCAGCGCCAGCCACGGCATCAGGTTGAAGAAGTATATCAGCAGCTCGTAGCGCGCCAGCCAGCGCAGGTATTCCTCGTTCAGCCGCTCTTCCGGCAACGGCAGCAGGCGCACGATGATGGAGTTCATCCACCGCCTGCCCGTCAGCACGATGACCCACGAAACGCCCAGGAACACGGCGTTCAGCACCGTCATCCAGCCGAGAAAGGCGGAGAGTTGTTCCAGCGTCATGACACGCCCTCCCTTGCTGCATGGCCATTCATGCTCTCACCATGCAAATGGGAAGGATGCGGCATGATTTCACGCGCCCTGCGGGCACAAGCCGTCTTCCACTCCGCCGGCATCACGCCACGTGGGTGAGATCCACGTAGGCCTCTGCCACGCGCTCCGGGTGCTTCAGCAGCTTGTCCTTCCACTCCTTCAGTGGCAACCGGCTCTGGATGAGGCCGCGCAGCATGCCCACCATGTGCACGTGCCCCGCCGTCTGCGCGCCGATGAGCCTGTCTTCGTCAAACTCCAGCCGGATGTAGCGCCACTCGTCGGCATTGTGCAGCACCGCCCGCGGGCCTCCGACGCCATCATGCTTGCCGAAGCTGGTGGTGATCAGCCCCAGCGTGTCCAGCACGTTCATCGGCAGCGCGCAGTGATATTCGGCTTCCACGCCGGCCATGTTCTTCGCTGCCGTGATGGCCTGCTCCACCGCCACCGGCTGAATGGCCAGGGTGGAGAGATTGCCTGTGGAGAAGTCGCAGCCCTCGGCGCAGTCGCCTGCCGCCCACACGTCCGGCAGCGAAGTTTCCATGCGGGCGTTGACGATGATGCCGGCGCGCTTCTCCACGCCGGTGCCCTCCATGAACTCGATGTTCGGTGCCACGCCGGCGGCCACCACCAGCAGGTCGGCATCCAGCGTCTCGCCACTGGAGACGCCGACCACGAGCCTGCCATCCCCCGCCTCTTCCACTTTCTCGATGGCAGTGGAGGTAAGCACCTTGACGCCGTTGTTCTCGCACCACCGCTGCAACATGCCGCCGGCCACCTCGTCCAGCATGCGCGGCACCATGCGATCCTCTATCTCCACCACGGTGAGCTTCACCCGCCGCTTCACCAGCGCCTCCAGGATGATGCAGCCGATGAAGCCCGCGCCCATCAGCACCACCTCCGCACCCGGCTGCGCCAGCTTCTCGATGGCGCGGGCGTCCTCCAGCGTCCAGCAGTGGTGCACGCGCTCATGCCCCAGCCCTTCCACCGGCGGCTTGATGGCGCGCGCGCCGGTAGCCACCAGCAGCCGGTCGTAGTCCAGCGCCGTGCCGTCTTCCATCATCACGCGCTTCGCCGCCGCATCCAGCTCTTGCGCCCGCCCCCGCACCAGCGCGATGCGCTGCTGGCTGTAGAACTCCAGCGGGCGGTGCAGCCACGTGCCCTGTTCCCCGATCTTGCCTTCCAGCAGGTAGGGAATGGCCATGCGTGAATAGGGCGCCTCACCCTCGCCATCCACCAGGGTGATGTCGGCCTCGGGCTGCAGCGCGCGAATGGTCTCCGCCGCCCGCACCCCCGCCGGCCCCGCTCCGATGATCACATGCCGCATTGCTCTTCCTCCCCGTGCCTGTCGGCACGTTTGCTTTCCTGACAAATTGTAGTTACACTCTGTGCATGCGGTATGAATGGGATCCTCGCAAGGCTGCCGCCAACCTGGCCAAGCATGGTGTCCCCTTCACCGCCGCCGAGGATTTCGACTGGGATCAGGCGCTGGTGCGCCGGGACGACCGGCGCGATTACGGAGAAGAGCGCTGGATAGCACTGGCTCCCATCGGCCAGCGCCTGCACGTGATGGTGTTCACCCTGCGCGGCGCCATCGTCCGCATCATCAGCCTGCGCAAGGCTAACCGGAGAGAATGCGATGCCTGGCAAAAAGCCCGTCCGCCACGTGGTGTCTGAGCCGGAGGAGCGCCGCATCAATGCCGCCGCCCGGCGCGATGCGGACAACCCGCCGCTGAGCGATGCCGAACTGGCCGCCATGCGCCCGGCCAGCGAGGTGCTGCCGCATGTGGTGGCGGCTTTCCGCCGCACGCGCGGGCCGGGGCGCAAGCCGCGCAAGCAGCAGATCACCCTGCGTCTGGATCCGGACATCATCGCTTTCTTCCGTTCCACGGGACGCGGCTGGCAGACGCGCATCAACGACATTTTGCGCGCCCATGTGCGCCGCCACACCGAGGATGCCTCTTAAACCCGTGCCGCCCGCTTGACCAGCGGATGAGAAATGCCCGGAATCTGCGTAAGATTCCGGGCGTTGCGCGAGCCGTCTCAGGCCAGGCCGAAGCGTTGCAGCGTCTGCTCGGTGGGCACGCCGTCCGGCGTCCAGCCGCGCAGCGCGTAGTATTCGGGCAGCATCTTGTCCAGCCCGTTCACCAGCCCCTTGGCCGGGCCGGTCTTCGCCGCATCCTTCAGCAGGCGCTTCGGCAGCGTGTCCTGATCCGGCGTGATGCCGGCATCGAGGTTGAACTTGCGCTCCATGTTCCAGATGCGCTCGCCCACCTCCAGCAGGCGCTCCGCCGTCCATTCGCCCTCGCAGGCAGCATCGATCTGCGGGGCGATGTCCTCCAGCGTCCAGGCGAAGGTGGTGAAGATGCAAAGGCCTGATGAATCCACCGCCGCCGTGGCGTCCTGGAAGGCCTTCACCAGCGCCGCCTTGCCATCGGTGGTGAGCGGGTCGGTCTTCTCCGGAATGCCCAGCACCTCCGAGGCCACGGTGTAGGAACGCAGGTGGCAGGCGCCGCGGTTGGAGGTGGCGTAGGTCAGCCCCATGCCCTGGATGCCGCGCGGATCATAGGCCGGGAACTCCTGCCCCTTCACCGTCATCGAAAGCTCCGGGCGGCCATAGTGCTCGCACAGGCGCTTCGAGCCCATCGCCAGCTTCTTGCCGAACTCCGTGCCCTCGCACATGGCATCCACGGCAGCGCACAGGGCCTCTGCCGAACCGAACTTCAGCTCGATGCCGCCGGTCTCCTCCTTGTCGATGACGCCCTCCTCGTAAAGCTCCATCGCCGCGGCAACGGTGGCACCGACGGAGATGGGATCCATCGCATGCTCGTTGCAGCGATAGTTGCAGTAGGTCAGCGCCTCCAGGTCATCGACGCCGCAATCCGCGCCCAGCGACCAGGCGTTCTCGTATTCCACGCCGCCGGAGGCGATGTGATACTGCGGCTTGTCCTTCACGCTGAAGTGCGTCGGGTCGATCTTCGAGACGCGCCCGCAGGCGATGGTGCAACCGAAGCAGCCCTGGTTGGTAACCAGGTTGGGCTTGCCGTCGGAGCGGCGCGGGCGGTGCATGGCCTCTCCGGAGATCTCGTTCGCACCCTCGAACTGCACCTCCCGCGCATTGCGCGTCGGCAGCGCGCCGATCTCGTTGATGATGTTCATCAGCACGTTGGTGCCGTAGGTGGGCAGCGCCTCGCCGGTAACGGCATTCTCCGCCAGCACCTTCTTGCCGGCGTTCACCGCCGCCACGAAGGCCTCCGGATCCTTCACCTTCAGCCCCTTGGTGCCATGCACGGCCACCGCCTTCAGGTTTTTCGAGCCCATCACGGTGCCAACGCCGGAGCGCCCGGCGGCGCGGTGGCCATCGTTCACCACTGCCGAAAGCAGCGCGCCATATTCGCCCGGATGGCCAATGGTGGCGATGTGCAGCAGCGGCTCCTGGTGCTTCTCCTTGATGGCGGCATCCGTCTCCCACACGGACTTGCCCCACAGATCGGAGGCATCCACCAGCTCCACGTTGTCGTCTTCCACCAGCAGATACACCGGGTTCGGCGCCTTGCCCTCGAAGATGATCATGTCATAGCCGGCGTATTTCAGCTCCGGGCCGAAGTAGCCGCCGGAGTTGGAGCAGGCCACGCAGCCCGTCAGCGGCGACTTGGTGATGACCGAATAGCGCGCCGAGGTGGAGGCACCGGTGCCCGTCAGCGGGCCGGTGGCGAAGATGAGCTTGTTGTCGGGCGAGAGCGGATCGACCTTCGGGTCGATCTCCTCCACCAGGTATTTCGTGCCCAGGCCGCGCTGACCAAGATACTGCTGCGCCCATTCCATGTTCAGCGGTTCCTCGGTAATGGAACCGTCGGTGAGGTTCACCCTCAGGATCTTGCCCGTCCAGCTCATCGTCTTCATCCTCCCAATCATCCGCGCCAGGCCGGAATGGCCTTCGAATCAGATGCCGCTCCGGCGGCGCGCGAAACATTGAATCGCATGTCGCTGCGCAATCGCGCGCCTCACGCGCTGGCCTGCGGGCCGGTGTCGGTGCGCTCCGCCCACTCGCGCATCTTCTCGTATCCCTGCACGGCGATGTCGGTGAACACGATGGCCTCCGTCGGGCAGGCCTCCGCACAGGCCGGTTCGCCATCGCACAGGTCGCACTTGATGACCTTGCCGGACTGCGGATCGTAGTTCACCGTGCCGAACGGGCAGGCGATGGTGCACACCTTGCAGCCCACGCAGATGGCCTCGTTCACCACCTTGATGCCGTTCTCGTTGGTGATGGCCTCCACCGGGCACACCTGCTGGCACCAAGCCTGGTCGCACTGCGTGCAGGTGTAGGGCACGAAGCGCCCCTTGGTGTGAAAGTCGAACACCACGATGCGCGAGCGCGACGGGTTGTAGGCCCCGGTGTGGCGAAACGAGCACGCCAGCTCGCACTGCCGGCAACCGGTGCACTTGTCAGGGTCGATGACCAGCGCCAGTTCCATTGTCTCCTCCTCCCTCCAGCTTTGCGCCTGTGTGCGCAATCATTGCACTCCTGCGCATGATCGCACCTGTAATTGAAGCTGGTCGCCCGTCGGCGGGATGGATGGCCGCAAGCACAGGTCAGCACCCGTCGGCGGCAATGGCGACCGTGGTGAAAGGCCGGCAACGCATCATGTGCACGTTGCGGTCAGATGCCATGAAGTGTGCGCCCATTGCCCAACCCTGTCAATGGAAAATCATCCCGCCTTGTGGTGATTTGCCCGCTGAAAGAGCGCTTGCGTGCACCTCGTTCCTGCTGCAAGAGATACTGTAATGGGAGGACATGCTGGGAGGTATGCCACATGAGCATTGGCGATGAAGAAATGCAGATACAGCCCATCGCCCGCGGCTGCATCTACGATGACATCACCCAGACCATTGGCGGCACGCCGCTGGTGCGGCTCAATCGCCTGCCAGAGGCGCATGGTGCAAGGGCCGAGATCCTGGTGAAATGCGAGTTCTTCAACCCGCTGTCCTCGGTGAAGGACCGCATTGCCCTGAGCATGATCAACGCCCTGCAGGCCGAGGGGCGCATCGGCCCGGACACCATCCTGGTGGAGCCGACCTCCGGCAACACCGGCATAGGTCTTGCCTTTGTCTGTGCGGCGCGCGGCATCCGCCTGCTGCTGGTGATGCCGGAGAGCATGTCCATCGAGCGGCGCAAGATGTTCCGCCTGCTCGGCGCCGACCTGGAGCTTACCCCGGCGGAAAGGGGCATGAAGGGCGCAGTGGCCCGCGCCGAGGAAATCGTTGCCGCCAACCCCAACGCCATCATGCCACAGCAGTTCGAGAACCCTGCCAACCCGGCCATCCACCGCGCCACCACGGCGGAAGAGATCTGGGCCGACACCGGCGGAGAGCTCGATGCCGTCGTCTCCGGTGTGGGTACCGGCGGCACTCTCACCGGCATCGGCCAGGTGCTGAAGGAGCGCAATCCCGGCATCCGCATGATTGCCGTGGAACCGGCGGAAAGCCCGGTGCTCTCCGGCGGCGAGCCGGGGCCGCACAAGATCCAGGGCATCGGCGCCGGCTTCGTGCCGAAGGTGCTGGACACGGACATCATCGACGAGGTGGTGAAGGTGGAAAGCGACCGCGCCCTGTGGATGGCCCGGCAACTGGCGGCGGACGAGGGCATCCCTGGCGGCATTTCCTCCGGCGCGGCGGTGGCGGCAGCGCTTCAGGTGGGCGCGCGGGAAGAGATGGCCGGCAAGCGCATCGTCGTCATCCTCCCCTCCATCGCCGAGCGCTACCTCTCCACCGCCCTGTTCGAGGACATCACGTAGCATCGCAACGGGCGCATCGCATCACCCCGCTTCGGAAACCCCACCCATGCCCGACTTCACGCCAGAGGAGCTTGAGCGCTACCGCCGCCACATCGTGCTGCGCGACTTCGGCGGCCCTGCCCAGGCACGCATGAAGGCATCCTCGGCCCTCATCATCGGCGCTGGCGGGCTGGGCAGCCCGGCGGCGCTGTATCTGGCCGCCGCCGGTATCGGCAGGCTCGGCATCATCGATGATGACACGGTCAGCCTCTCCAACCTGCAGCGGCAGATACTGCACGCCACCTCCCGCATCGGCCAGCCGAAGACGCAAAGCGCCGCCGAAACGCTGCGGGAGATCAACCCGCACGTGGCGCTGGAGCTGTTCGACGAGCGCCTGACGCCGGACAACGCGCTGGCCATCATCAGCCGCTTCGACGTGGTGCTGGACGGCTCCGACAACTTCGCCACCCGCTACCTCGTCTCCGATGCCTGCTTCTTCGCGCAGAAGCCCCTCGTCTGGGCTGCCATCGGCCAGTTCACCGGCCAGCTTGCCACCTTCAGGCCATACGAGACGGACGAGAACGGCACACCACTGCCCGGCTACCGAGATTTCCTGCCGGAGCCGCCACCACCGGGCAGTGTGCCCAACTGCGCCGAGGCCGGTGTCATCGGTGCACTGCCCGGCGTCATGGGATCATTGCAGGCCATGGAAGCCATCAAGGAGATCACCGGCATCGGCACATCATTGGCCGGCTGGCTCGTCATCTACGAGGCACTCTCCACCGAGTTCCTCAAGGTGCGCCTGCAATGGCGCCCGGACAACCCGCTCACCGGCGAGCACCCCACCATCCATTCCCTCGCTGACGCCGCCAGCGATTACACTGCCAGAGGTGGAGCCAGACCTTGAAGAACATGCCATGGTAGATGGCTCGGTCATGATGGTGCACCGGCATGACCAAGACGCAAAAGAGGGAGTGTTGAAGCAGGCCATTGGTTGCTCGCGGAGCAAGGCGTGCGCAAGCGGGCGTCAGGCTGGAGAAACTGCCGCTGCCGGAATGAAGGCGGTAGTGTATGGATCAGGTCTCTTCCGTCTCGCGCTGCAGGGCTGCCTGCAGGGCGCGGGCGATGAAGGCGCGGCGCTGGCCGGCGGGCACCTGCTCCTGCAATGCCTGCACCACGGAGCGCGGCAGGAACACGGTGAGCTGCTCCAGCGGCTCGGCGGCGGGGCGGTGCAGGGCTGGCTGGTTGTTGTTGTGATGGTGCATGTTCATGCCAAGTGCCTCCCGGTGAGCGAATCCCTTTGCCTGTCATGCCCTTTCCTGCCTGCCCAATGCGGCGTCAGTTTGGCCGGGAACTTAACGGTGGATGAACAGCTGGTCATGCATGGTTGCGGCTTGTGGGGCTGGCGGGGGTGTTCTACCATTGTCCCATGAGCAGCCATCATCACAGCGATTCGCCGAAGGGCGAGGCCGTTTCCCTGAAGGAGGCGCTGGAGGAGCGTTACCTCGCCTATGCGCTTTCCACCATCATGCACCGGGCGCTGCCGGACGTGCGCGACGGGCTGAAGCCCGTGCACCGGCGGCTGCTCTATGCCATGCACGTGCTCAGGCTGGATCCGCGCGCCGGCTTCAAGAAATGCGCGCGGGTGGTGGGTGATGTCATCGGCAAGTTCCACCCGCATGGCGATCAGGCGGTGTATGACGCCATGGTGCGGCTGGCGCAGGATTTTGCCGTGCGCTGGCCGCTGATCGAGGGGCAAGGCAACTTCGGCAACATCGACGGCGATGGCGCCGCCGCCTACCGCTATACGGAAGCGCGGCTCACCGACGTGGCGATGGCGCTGCTGGAGGGGCTGGACGAGGACGCCGTCGATTTCCGCGAGACCTACAACGGCGAGGACGAGGAGCCGGTGGTGCTGCCGGCGGCCTTTCCCAACCTGCTGGCCAATGGCGCGCAGGGTATTGCCGTGGGCATGGCCACCGCCATTCCGCCGCACAACGTGGAGGAACTGTGCAACGCCGCGCTGCACCTCATCAAGCATCGCAATGCCTCCATCGACAAGCTGCTGGAATTCGTGCCGGGGCCGGACTTTCCCACTGGCGGGGTGCTGGTGGAGCCGCGGGAGAGCATTCGCAAGGCCTACGAGACCGGGCGCGGCGGCTTTCGCCTGCGGGCACGGTGGGAGAAGGAGGAGCTGGGGCGCGGGCAGTGGCAGATCGTGGTTACCGAAATGCCCTACCAGGTGCCGAAGGCGAAGCTGGTGGAGAAGATCGCCGAGCTGATCACCGCCCGCAAGCTGCCGCTGCTGGATGACGTGCGAGACGAATCGGCTGAGGACGTGCGGCTGGTGCTGGTGCCGAAGAGCCGCAACGTGGATCCGCAGGTGCTGATGGAGTCGCTGTTCCGCCTCACCGACCTGGAGGTGCGCGTGCCGCTGAACATGAACGTGCTCAGCGGCGGGCGGGTACCGAAGGTGATGGGCCTGCGGGAGGTGCTGCGGGAGTGGCTTCAGCACCGCATGGACGTGCTTATCCGCCGCACCTACTGGCGGCTGGAGAAGATCGCCCACCGCATGGAAGTGCTGGAAGGGCTGCTGATCGCCTACCTCAACATCGACGAGGTGATCCGCATCATCCGCTTCGAGGACGATCCGAAGGCGGAGCTGATGAGCCGCTTCGGCCTGACAGAGGTGCAGGCGGAGGCCATTCTCAACATGCGGCTGCGCGCCCTGAACAAGCTGCAGGAAATCGAGATTCGCCGCGAGCACGAGGAGCTGGCGAAGGAACGCGAAGAACTGCAGGCACTGCTGGCCTCGGAGGAGAAGCAGTGGAGCCGCATCGCCTGGGAAGTGCGCGGCATGCGCGAGCGCTGGGGCAAGAAGACGGAACTGGGGCGGCGGCGCACGGAGGTGGCCGAGGCACCGGTGGTGGAGGTGGACCTGGACGCGGTGCTGGTGGAGAAGGAGCCGATCACCGTGGTGTGCTCGGCCAAGGGCTGGATTCGCGCACTCAAGGGTCATCTGAACGAGGAGGCGATTGCGAAGATCTCCTACAAGGAAGGGGACTCCGCCGGCTTCGTGTTCCATGCCCAGAGCACGGACAAGCTGCTGCTGGCTTCCTCGTCAGGGCGGTTCTACACGCTGGAGGCGGCAAAGCTGCCGGGCGGGCGCGGGGCCGGGGAGCCGGTGCGGCTGTCCATCGACATGGCGGCGGAAGACGACATCGTGGCCTTGATGGTGCATGACCCGAAGGCGCGGCTGCTGCTGGCCTCCAGCGAGGGCAACGGCTTCATCGTGAAGGAGGCGGACGTGCTGGCCACCACCCGCAAGGGGCGGCAGGTGATGAACGTGAAGGCACCGGCGCGGCTGGCCGTGTGCCGGCGGGTGCCGGAGGGGCATGACATGGTGGCGGTGCTGGGGGAGAATCGGCGGCTGCTGGTGTTTCCGCTTTCCGAGCTGCCGGAGATGGGCCGCGGCAAGGGCGTGCGCCTGCAACGCTACAAGGATGGTGGACTGGCCGATGCCGTTACCTTCCGGCAGGAGGAGGGCATCCGCTGGGCTGCCGAGGGCAAGACGGCGCGGCTGCTGCAGGACATCACGCCGTGGCTGGGCCGGCGCGCCGCCGTCGGCAAGCCGATGCCGAAAGGCATTGGCAAGGGGCGGCTGTTTGCATGAGCATGGGCAGGCATGATAATGCTGCGTGCAGGTGGCTTTGCCTGTGCGGCATGACTTGCGGGCCCGTCATTTCGCTTGCTTCCATCCGTTCGCCATTTCGCTATCACGCCACCCGTTCGGGTGGGGTTTTGCACAATAATTGCGAGAAACCGGCTTGCTTTCCCTGTAGGGAAGGCAAAGCATCCCTTGATATGGTGGCGTGATTCTCGATGATGCTGACGAGACGTGCGTGATGGCAGATGGTGGCCACAAGAAGGGGGCAAAGGCCTTGCGCAAGAAGGGCGGGCTGCTGTTGCTGCTGTGCCTGGCCGTTGCTTCTGGCGGGCGCGAGGCGCAGGCCATCATAACGCCGCCGGGGTTTCAGTGCACCTTCAGTGTTTCGGACATCGACTTCGGCAATATCAACGTGCTCTCCGGTGCCACCATCTCCACAACGGGCGTGCTTGCCATCACCTGCACCAATGGCAACCCCAACGGCCTGGTCAGCATCTGCCCCAGCTTCGGTTACGGCACTGGCGGCACCACCGGCAACCCCCGGACGCTGGACAGCAGCGGCAACAAGCTCTCCTACAATCTCTACGAACCAGGCACATCCAACATCTGGGGCTCGGATTTCTGGGCCGAACCACAGCGTGCGCCGGTGTTCCGCTTCCGCCTGGATGGTGCCGGCAACGGCAGCTGGACACAGGTGATCGATGCGCGCATTCCGGCGGGGCAGAATACCGTCGTGCCGGGGTTTTATACGTCCAGCTTTTCCGGATTCGATGCCCGGATCGAGTATTCCTCCAGCAGCATTGGTGCATGCCTGTTTGTTGACGGCGCGCAGAATGTCAGCTTCCAGGTGCGGGCGAATGTCATTCCCTTCTGCGAAGTGTCGGCAACGGACATAAACTTTGGTGTCGCAGGGGTGCTCAACAGCAATGTCGATGCCAATGGCCGGGTTGATGTCCGCTGCACCAATGGCACACCTTACCGGGTGGAGCTGAATGGCGGCCTTGCCAATGCCGCCACTCCCGACCAGCGGCGCATGAGCAGCGGGGCGGAATCGGTACGCTATGGCATCTATCGCGATGCAGCGCGCACGCTGGGCTGGGGCAACACTCCGGCCAACAGCATCAGCGGCATCGGCACGGGCAACGTGCAGAGCTATACCACCTACGGGCGGGTGTTTCCGCAGACCACACCCAGCCCTGGCACCTATACGGATACCATCGTGGTAACCGTCATCTACTGAAGGTATCGAGGACAGGCACGCATGGTTGATGCCGATGCACAACGGTTCGTCAGTGCTGCCCTGGCACGCGAGGATGCGCAGCGGCTGGCTGCCGTGGCGGGCGAGGCGGGGTGGCCGCTGGTGGTTGCGGCCAGCGCCTTCGAGCTGCCGGATGATGCTGCCGCGGCATGGCAGGTGGAGGTGTTCTGTGATGCCGCGCAGGCTGCAGTGTTGGAGGCAAGCATCGAAGAACATTTGCAGGAGCTGGCAGCACTGGCAGGCATTGCCGAGGCAGGCTTCAGGCCTGAAGCATTGCCTGACGTGGACTGGGTGGCCAGGGTGCAGCAGGGGTTGCGGCCGGTGCGTGCCGGGCGCTTCTTCGTGCATGGCGCACATGATCGGCAGCAGCGAGCCCTCCATGCCATCAACATCGAGATAGAAGCCGGGCAGGCGTTCGGCACAGGGCATCATGGCACCACGCAAGGCTGCCTGCTGGCATTGGAATGGCTGCTGAAACGGCGGCACCTGGGGCCTTCCGGCATGTGCCCGATACGGGTGCTGGATGTGGGCACGGGCAGTGGCGTGCTGGGCATTGCCGCGGCGCGGGCCTTGAAAGTGCGTGTTGTGGCCACGGATATCGACCCCGTGGCGGTGGCAACAGCACGGGAGAATGCGCGGCTCAATGGTGTGCCGGGCATGCGACTGGTGGTGGCAGCAGGCACGCGGCACGCTCTGGTGCAGCGTTTTGGTGGTGGTGAACGCCCGCTTCACCGCGCGGTGATACCGCGGCCTGGCGTGCAACGGGTGCGGCGGGCATTGGCGGCATCGCGGGTGCCGCAGGCACTGTATTCGCGCTGGCGAGTATTGCGTCCACCGCCCGGAATGCCTGTGCGGCAGAACGGACATGACCTGGTGTTTGCCAACATCCTGGCGCGGCCTTTGATGCGCATGGCAGCAGAGCTGCGGGCGCAGATGCGGCCTGGTGGCTGGCTGGTGCTTTCCGGGCTGCTGCGGCAGCAGGAAGCGATGGTGCTGGCGGCCTTCCTGCCGCGCGGCTTGCGGCTGGAGCGGCGCTGGCGGCTGGGCGAGTGGAGCACGTTGTTGCTGCGGCTGCCCGGCGTTGCCTGAAATCCTGCGCAGGCGCTGCCAATGTTGCACGGGGGCAATTGGCGCATTACCTTGTGGGCATGACGGGCAAGATGCGCAAGGGGCTGTTCATCATCATTGGCGTGCTGTTCACCGCGCTGGGCGTGGTGGGGGCCTTTCTGCCGGTGCTGCCCACGGTGCCGTTCCTGCTGGTGGCGGCGTGGGCCTTTGCCAACAGCTCCGAGCGGCTGCACCGCTGGTTGCTGGAGCATGCGCGGCTGGGGCCGCCGCTGAAGGCCTGGCAGGAGCAGCGGGCAATACCGGCGCGCGGCAAGCTGCTGGCGGTGGGCAGCATGGGCATTACCAGCATCTGGCTGCTGGCCTTTGCGCCGCTGGCATGGTGGGTGGTGGCGCTGTCGCTGGCCATCATCGCTTATGGTGCGTGGTTTGTCCTTTCGCGCCCCACGCTGAAGTGATTTTCCGAGGCTCTCTGCAAGCTGGCGGTTGCTGGCGGCATGCATGTGGTCATGTCCGCCTTGATCAGGCGATTGGCGGGGCAAAGAAAAGGCCCGGCTGGGGGAGGGGTCCAGCCGGGCCAGATGCAGAAGTCAGGAGGGAGGAAGAAGAGGGAGGGGAGAACTTCTTGCCTGACTTCCGAAACAGCAACAGAGGGAGGAGAAGCAGTTGCGCCACCTTGCGGGTGGCGCGCTCCGTTCTGTCGTGGGTTATATGATACGCCGCGCCTGATTAAGCAATGGTTAATCACGTAATACTGATATGCATTTTTTGCATGCAATTGAAAAAATGATAACTATCTGTATTTTTTGATGAAAAATATCATTTCCAACAATTCGTTCATGTGATTTTCGTATTTCCGAGTGTGAGATTCGGATTTGGTGTCATGGTGCCTCTTGCGAATCCTGTCAAAACGCCTCCCCGCTTCGGTAAACATGTTGGGCCGGTTCTTGACCGCTTCGTGCACAGGGCGCAGGTTGTGCCAGAGTGGTGTTTTTTCGGTGTCAGGAGATGAGGCATGGATACCAGCGTTGCGGACAGGCCGGGCAGAAGCCGGTTTCAGGTATTCACGGACGCAGCCGAGCCGCAAAAGGCAGGGGGGCGACTTGCGGCGTTGCGTGCGCGGATGCGCAAGCTGGGGCTGGATTATCTCATCGTGCCGCGGGCCGATGCCTTTCAGAATGAATATCTGCCGGAATCGGAGGAGCGGCTGGCGTGGCTCACCGGTTTCACCGGCTCCGCCGGTCTGCTGATCGTGCCGGTGGCGGAAGGTGAGCGCGCGGCGCTGTTCGTGGACGGGCGCTATACGCTGCAGGCGGCACAGCAGGTGGATGAAGCCATCATCGAGGTGGTGCCCATTGCCGAGGTGCGCCCGGCACAGTGGCTGCGCGAGCGGCTACGGGAAGGGCAGGTAGCGGGCGTGAACCCGTGGCTGCTGACGGAAGAGGCGGCGCAGCGATATCAGCGGGCGGTGGAGAAGGCCGGGGCAACACTGCGCTTCGTGCTGCCCGATCCGGTGGAGGAGATCTGGGAAGATCGCCCGCAGCCCGTGCTGGCGGAGATCTTCGCGCATGATGTGCGCCTTGCCGGGCGCTCGGTGGCGGAGAAGCTGGCGCTGGTGCGCGATGCCCTGCGCGGGCAGGGGGCAGATGCGGCGCTGATTACCGCTACCGATTCGGTGAGCTGGCTGTTCAACATTCGCAGCCGCGCCATCGTGCACAACCCGGTGGTGCTGGGCATGGCGCTGGTGTTCGCCGACGAGGCGCAGCCAGCGCGGCTGTTCCTGCACGAGACGACGCATTTTCGCGATGCCGGGACGCCGGCGTTCACACCGCAAGTGCTGGAGCAGGTACGGGGGTTGGCCGAGGTGCTGCCGTTCTCCGCGCTTCAGGCGCTGGGCGAGGATGCGGCACTGCAAGGCAGGCGGGTGCTGGCGGATGCGCGTTCGGCGGCGGCGCAGGTGTTCTCGCTGCTGGCGGCGGCAGGGGCGGAGGTGGTGCGCGGCGATGATCCGTGCCTGTGGCCGAAGGCGTGCAAGACGCAAGCCGAGCAGGAGGGCATGAAGGCCGCGCACGTGCGCGACGGGGTGGCGCTGGTGCGCTTCTTTGCGTGGCTGGAGGAGGCGGCGGCAGATGGCTCGGTGGACGAGATTTCCGCCGCGGTGAAGCTGGAGGAACTGCGCATCGACACGGCGCAGGCGATGGGCAGCGAGCTGTTCGACCTGTCGTTCGACACCATCTCCGGTGCCGGGCCGAACGGGGCCATCGTGCATTATCGCGTTACCACCGCCAGCAACCGCGCGCTGAAGCCGGGAGAACTCTACCTGGTGGACTCCGGCGGGCAATACGAGGACGGCACCACGGACGTAACCCGCACGGTGTTCATCGGCCCCGCCGGCATGCAGCCGACGGCAGAGCAGAAGCGGCATTTCACGCTGGTGCTGAAGGGCATGCTGGCGCTGTCCTGCGCGCGCTTTCCCGCCGGGGTGAAGGGCGCGAACCTGGATGTGCTGGCGCGGCAGTTCCTGTGGGCGGCGGGGCTGGATTACGACCACGGCACGGGGCATGGTGTGGGCTGTTTCCTGAACGTGCACGAGGGGCCGCAGAGCATCTCCCTGCGTGGGCAGGCAGCGCTGAAGCCGGGCATGATCACATCCAACGAGCCGGGTTATTATCGCGAAGGGCATTACGGCATCCGCATCGAGAATCTCATCCTGTGCCGCGAGGCGGAGACACCGAAAGATGGCGAGCGGGCGATGCTGTCGTTCGAGACCATCACTCTCTGCCCCATTGACCGGCGGCTGATAGAGGTTTCCATGCTGACGACGCAGGAGGTGGCGCAGGTAGATGCCTACCACGCACGTGTGCGCGAAGCACTGCTGCCCCATGTCGGGAAGCTGGACAGCCGTGCCGCGGCGTGGTTGAAGCGGGTAACGGAACCGTTGCGGCAGGAGAGCGCATGAGATGAACGATCGGCAGGAAACGGGCAGTATGTGGCATGGGGGTGGCACGTGGCATGGCACCACCATTCTCGGCGTGCGCAAGGATGGCGCGGTGGTGCTGGCGGGCGACGGGCAGGTGTCGCTGGGCAACACGGTGATCAAGCACTCTGCGCGCAAGGTGCGCACTTTGGCGGGCGGCAAGGTGCTGGCCGGCTTTGCCGGGGCGACGGCGGATGCCTTCACCCTGCTGGAGCGGCTGGAGGCGAAGCTGGAGCAGTATCCGGGGCAGTTGCTCCGCGCCTGCGTGGAGCTGGCCAAGGACTGGCGCACCGATCGTTATCTCAGGCGGCTGGAGGCGATGATGATCGTCGCCGACGCGGAGCACCTGCTGGTGCTGACCGGTACCGGCGACGTGCTGGAGCCGGAAGGTGGCGTGGCGGCCATCGGCTCTGGCGGGATGTATGCGCTGGCGGCGGCCCGCGCGCTGATGGCAACGGATGCCGATGCCGAAACCATCGCCCGCAAGGCCATGTCCATCGCGGCGGAGATCTGCGTGTTCACCAACGATAAGGTGGTGGTGGAGAAGCTGGGCTGAAAACGACTCACGGCAACAGACGGAAAAAGAGCAGAAAGAGCCACCTCCCGCCCCTTTTGTCTTTCGATCGATCAGTCAAATCGCATGATTGTGCATGAGGCTCATGGTGCAGGGAGGTGGAGGATAAAGGGTAATGGATCCTGGCATCCGGCATTTGCAAAAGGCAGGCTTGCACCGCCAAAGGTAAAAAACTCCCCGGCCTGGCAGGCCGGGGAACTTTTTCCATGTTCGCCTGTCAAGGGGCTGCCGAGCACTGCGCCAGCCGTCGAACAAGCAACAGCACCAGCACCAACCAGCTCAGCCCGGGTGCTTCAGCACCATTTCACCGGCATAACGCGCCTGCGAACCAAGCCCCTCCTCGATGCGCAGCAGCTGGTTGTATTTCGCCGTGCGCTCGGAGCGCGACAGTGAGCCGGTCTTGATCTGCCCGCAGCTGGTAGCCACGGCAAGGTCGGAGATGAAGGTATCTTCCGTCTCGCCGGAGCGATGGGAGATGACGGCACGGTAACCGGCCTTGTGCGCCAGGTCCACTGCCTCCAGCGTCTCCGACAGGGTGCCGATCTGGTTCACCTTGATGAGAATGGCGTTGCCGGCACCCATCTCGATGCCCTGCGCCAGGCGCTGCGGATTGGTAACGAACAGGTCATCGCCCACCAGCTGCACGCGCCGCCCGAGGCGCTCGGTGAGCATCTTCCAGCCGTCCCAGTCATCTTCAGCCATGCCGTCCTCGATGGAGAGGATGGGATATTCGTTCACCAGCTCTTCCAGGTAGTCCACCATGCCGGCGGCATCCAGCTCCAGCCCCTGGCCGCCACGCGCACCCTTCAGGCGATACTTGCCATCCTCGTAAAACTCCGTGGAGGCCACGTCCATGGCCAGCCAGAAGTCCTCGCCGGGCTTGTAACCGGCCTTCTCGATGGCCTGCATGATGAGGTTGAGCGCCGGGCGCGTGCCGGGCAGCTCCGGCGCAAAACCGCCCTCATCCCCCACGCTGGTGCTGTAGTTGCCTTCATCCAGCAGCTTCTGCAACGCGTGGAACACTTCCGAGCCCATGCGCACCGCATCGCTCATGGAGGACGCGGCCACCGGCATCACCATGAATTCCTGAAAGTCGATGGAATTGTTGGCGTGCGCACCGCCGTTGATGATGTTCATCATCGGCACCGGCATGATGCGCGCCAGCACCCCGCCCATGTAAGAATAAAGCGGCAGACCCGCCGAGGCCGCCGCCGCCTTTGCCACCGCCAACGAAACGCCGAGAATGGCATTCGCCCCAAGCTTGCCCTTGTTCGGCGTGCCGTCGAGGTCGATCATTGCCTGGTCGATGGCCTGCTGATCACGCGCATCCATGCCAACCAGTGCATTGGCGATGATGCCATTGACATTGCCCACCGCCTGCAGCACTCCCTTGCCGCCAAAACGCGCGAGATCGCCATCGCGCAGCTCCACGGCCTCGTGCCGGCCGGTGGAAGCACCGGAAGGCACCGCCGCGCGGCCAAACGCGCCATCTTCCAGGAAAACATCGACTTCAACGGTGGGATTGCCGCGGCTGTCCAGGATCTCGCGGCCGATGATGCGCTCGATTTTGCTCATGAGAATCCGCCCGGATTGGCGAGGTGATCCACTTGCCCCCTGTCATCACCAAGGGTCTATAGCGCCCGCAATGCGCCATGACAATGGCGCGCGGATGCATGCAAGCTATTTTGTGCGCTCAAGGCAGATGCCCGGCATCAGGCCTGCTCCTTGGCAATGGCATCGAAGCGCTGCAACAGCTTCACCAGCCGCGGCAGATCATCCACGGGAACCATGTTGGGGCCGTCAGACGGCGCATTGTCCGGATCATCATGGGTTTCCATGAACACCGCCGCCACCCCCACGGCCACGGCTGCCCGCGCCAGTGGCTCGACGAAGCGCCGGTCGCCACCCGATGCACCGCCCAGCCCGCCGGGCTGCTGCACGGAATGGGTGGCGTCGAACACCAGCGGAGCCCCATATCCCTTCATGTGGGCCAGCCCCTTGAAGTCGTTCACCAGCGTATTGTAGCCAAAGCTGCTGCCGCGCTCGGTAATCAGCACGTTGGCGTTGCCCGAGCCGGTTACCTTGCCGATGACCGGGCCAATGTCCCACGGCGCCAGGAACTGCCCCTTCTTCACGTTCACCACCCGCCCCGTCTGCGCTGCAGCCACCAGCAGGTCGGTCTGCCGGCACAGGAAGGCGGGAATCTGCAGGATGTCCACCACCTCCGCCACCCTTGCGCACTGCTCCGGCCAATGCACGTCGGTAAGCACCGGCAGGCCGGTGCGCTCGCGGATTTCGGCAAACACCTCCAGCGCCGGCTCCAGCCCCATGCCGCGCGCGCCGGAAAGGGAGGTGCGGTTGGCCTTGTCGAAGGAAGACTTGAAAATGACGGCAATGCCCTGCGCTTCCGCCAGCTCCGCCAGCCGCTCGGCCATCATCAGGCCATGCGCGCGCGATTCAAGCTGGCACGGCCCGGCGATGAGCACCAGCGGCTGATCATTGCCAAGGCGAATGACATCACCGGCGGGTGTCGACAGCTCCACCACGGCATTGGGCTTTTGTGCAGGCGCGTTCATGGCTTTATATCCGAATCAGCAGCAATCTTCTCGAAGACCGGAAGCCAACGCCCGCGGCTGCCGCGGGCGTTGAAGAGGTTCTCGCACTCAGTAACCGGAGCGTTGCGAGCCGGGGCTTTCCGCCGGCGGCAGCCCCTCCAGCCCCATCAGCAGCTCTTCCTCGCTCATGCGGTCTGCCTCCACCACATCCTCGGCGGAAGCTTCCTCCGCCTGCTGCTGACCGGCCAGCAGCGGTGCCTCGGAAGGCTCCGGCTCGTCCACTTCCGCATGCTTCTGCAGGCTGTGAATGAGCTGCTCCTTCAGGTCTTCCGTGTCGATGGTGCCCTCGGCAATCTCGCGCAGGGCCACCACCGAGTTCTTGTCGTTGTCGCGATCAACCGTCAGCGGTGCACCCTGAGAGAGCTGCCGCGCCCGGAAAGCGGCCAGCAACACCAGGTCAAAACGGTTGGAAACCTTGTCGATGCAGTCCTCGACGGTAACACGAGCCATGTCGATTGTTCTCCATGTCGGTCAGGAAAAAGGTCCCTGCCCTGTCTGCATGCGCCTTCACAGGCCAGATGCCAGGGCAGCAAAACAGCAAAAGTGTGCCATCCCGCCCGGGACAGCACACCTTTCTGCATTCTGCCGGAAGCATAGCACGCGGCAATACTTCCGCGCAAGCCTGACAGGCACGCCAGCCACAAGGCTGCCACCCGCCTGCTCAGTTCTCCACGATGACCCGCGCGCCCACCTTCACCTTCTCGTAAAGCTCGCTGACCTCGTCATTCGTCATGCGAATGCAGCCGGAAGACACGAACTTGCCGATGGAGCGCGGATTGTTGGTGCCGTGGATGCGATACAGCGTGCTGCCGATATACAAGGCGCGCGCCCCCAGCGGATTGTCCGGCCCGCCCGGCATCACGTCCGGCAGCTTGCGGCCATACTTGATGAGCTCGCGCTTCTTCATCTCTTCCGGCGGCCGCCACTCCGGCCACTTCTTCTTGGCGGAGATCCGGTTGACACCAGACCACTGAAAACCCTCGCGCCCCACGCCAACGCCATATTTCTCCGCCTTGCCACCCGGCAACACGTAATACAGCGCCCGCTCCTTCGTCTTCACCAGTATGGTGCCGGGCTTCAGCTTCCTGTCAAACTTCACGATGGTCTTGCCCAGGTAGCGCCCCGATGCATCGTAGATCCGCCCGTCGCGACGAGTGCTTGACGCTGCCTGCGACGCGCCGCCGAACAGGGCCGCCACCTTCACCGCCTTCTGCTGCCGCTTCACCTGCGGTTTCTTCTGCTGCCGCTGGGCCAGCCGCCCCGAGCGGAAGTTGACCTTGCGCACGGCCTTCTTGTGCCGCGCCACCCGCTTTTTTGCCTTTGCTGCCTGCTTGACATTCTTCACCTGCGGTGCTGCCTGCGCATCACCACCAACACCACTCATGCCAAGCACGCCGGCGGCAATGAAGGCTGCCGCCATTGCCGATGCCAGTATCTTTTGCATCTTGTTCATTCCTCGCATCCCGTATCCAACCACCGGCCGGAACCATGATCTGACCACGCCAGCCCGGCTGCCCCCTTGCGGGCAGACATGACAGCCGGAAAAGGCCAGAGGCCGGACACCCCCGCCGGGCAAGCCCTGCAAGGCCATCATGGCCTTGCGAAAACACCTCGGAAACTGAGAGATTCGCACGTGCATTGTCAATGCCCGAGCGGGCAGAAACACCCGATTGTGAACATCTTGTGAGACTTGATGCTGCCGCCGGCGCACATGGCGGCGCGATGCACCGCCTTCAGGCAACCAGCCGCGCACCCAGCGGCCTGCACTGCGCCCGCACCGCTGGCGGCAACCTGCCAAGCAGCGCACTGGCCGTAGCCCCCAGCAGCGGATGCCGCCACCCAGGTGCCACTTCCTGCAACGGCCACAGCACGAAGGCACGCAAGGCAATGCCGGGATGCGGCAGCACCAGCCCCTTGCGCTGCCATCGCCACATGCACCTGCCACCAGCTGCCATGCCTTGCAGCCTGCCCATGCCGACAGGCCGCATCACGCGCCCTCCCACATCAAGCAGGTCGAGATCCAGCGCCCGCGCCCCCCAGATGACCCCCCTTCGCCTGCCTGCCGCCCGCTCCACATCCCGCAGCGTCGCCAGCAGCGCATGTGGCAGCAATGCAGTCTCGAGCCGCACCACGGCATTGATGAACGGCGGCTGCGCCACCCCGCCAAACGGCGCACTGCGCCACAGCCCGGACGCCACCACCACGCGCATGCCGGGCAGTGCATCGAGCACGGCCACCGCACGCCGCAACGTCTGCTCCGGCCGCCCCCAGCGCCCGGCCACGTTCGCCCCCAGCGCCACCAGCGCCATCACGCGCCCGTTGTCCAGTCCCCCACACGAACCGCCTGTCATGCCCTTCCCCTTGCCGTGCAGGCGTTTCCGGCATCAGCCCGGCCAATCCTCATGTTCATCGCAACATGCATTGCGCGCCATGCCTCCGTTCATGCCATTGCCGCTTCAACCCATGAGAAGTCCATGAGCAAGGCATTGCCATGCACGGCTGCATCTCGGCTGCAAAAATCCGTCATTTGAAACACCGCCAGATGACAAAAGCCTTACAAACACCATTCGAGCTTGACGTTATACTGCATCTTTGCCAGTCCTGTGGGGGTGGCGGCAGCTGCCGCATTCCTGCCTTCCTTGATCTTGCGGAAATGCCGGATTACGGCAGCAACTGCCCCCCGAAACCTGACATTCACGACCATGATCGCACCCACGATCATTCAGACAATCAGGACATACTCATGATGCATCTGTACAAGGACGAACGCACCGCGCTGTTTCTTGATGGTTCCAACCTCTATGCCACGGCCCGCACGCTCGGCTTCGACATAGATTACAAGAAACTCCTCGCCTACTTTCGCGAGCGCACCCGGCTCATCCGCGCCATCTACTACACGGCGTTGCTGGACGATGCCGAATACTCCCCCCTGCGCCCACTCATCGACTGGCTGGACTACAACGGCTACATGGTTGTTACCAAGCCGGTGAAGGAGTTTACCGACAGCCAGGGGCGGCGCAAGATCAAGGGCAACATGGACATCGAGCTGGCAGTGGACATGATGCAGCTCGCCCCGAAGCTCGACCACGTCATCCTGTTCTCCGGCGATGGCGACTTCCGCTCGCTGGTGGAGGCAGTGCAGGGCATGGGCTGCCGGGTTACCGTCATCTCCTCCGTCGCCACCAAGCCTTCCATGATTGCCGACGACCTGCGCCGGCAGGCGGATGACTTCGTCGAGATCCTCGACATGAAGGACATCATCGGCCGTCCACCGCGCCCGCCACGCCCGGCAGAAGAGGAAGACTACCTGCCGGCAGACGAGGACATGGATGCCGAGTGAGGCAGGCAGCAGCGAACACGGCGGCAGGCAGATGCGCGGGCAATCATGCGAAAGATTGCACGGGCGTGTGCAGCAGCAGCGCCTGCCGCCGCCAGACTGCAACCTGTGCCCGCGCCTGCATGCCTTCCTGCAGGAGCAGCGCCGCCTGCACCCGGACTGGTTCAATGCCCCGGCACCCCCTTTCGGCCCCGATGACGCCCGGCTCGCCATCATCGGGCTGGCCCCGGGGCTGCGCGGGGCCAACCGCACGGGCCGTCCGTTCACCGGCGATTTTGCCGGCGAGCTGCTCTACGCAAGCCTCAAGCGGCATGGGCTGGCACGCGGCACCTACGACGCCCGTCCCGATGACGGGCTGACGCTGGTGGATACGGTCATCATCAATGCCGTGCGCTGCGTGCCGCCGCAAAACAGGCCAACCCCGGCGGAGATTCGCACCTGCAACCGCTTCCTGCAGGCGGAGTTTCAGGCCCGCCCCATGCTGCGCGTGATCCTGGCGCTGGGCAAGGTGGCGCATGACGCGGTGCTGATGGCTCACGGCCTGGTGCGCGCACGCCACCCCTTCGCCCACGCGGCAGAGCATCCGCTGCCCGGCGGCCGCGTCCTCGTCGACAGCTATCACTGCTCCCGCTACAACACCCAGACGGGGCGGCTGACGGAAGAAATGTTCAACGACATCATCGCCCGCGCCACAGAGCTGCTGCGCGAGGCATGAATCGCGTGAAGCAGGCAACCGCCGCAGTGGATTGCGCAGTCTCTCTCTCCGGCAGTGCTGGCGGGGTTTCCAACACTTGCAAGGAAGGCACCCCTGCGCATCCGCACCCGAACCGCATCAACTGATGCATGCCTCATGCTGCATGCCGCAGCAGCGACTGCGTGAACCGCCCGGCCAGCGGCCGCACGCTCTCATCGCCCAGCTGCTCCAGCAGGCTGGCTGCTTCCAGCTTCTCCGCCACCGAAAGCGCATCGGCTTCGGCGATGGTTTCCATCAACCGCGGGCCGAAGGCCATCAGCCGCGCCCCCACCCGCGCCGCATCATCACCCGCACCACGCGCCGCCAGCAATACCGCCAGCGCCAGCGCATGGGTGGTTTCCGGCAGGCCGGAGCGCATCAGCGCCGTGCGCATCACCCCCAGCGAAGCCCCCTTGCGCAGCGCCGTGTGCAAGCGCCCCACGCGCATGCCGGAAAGCCACGCCAGCGCATGCAGCAGCACCGCCACGTGCCCGCCACACGCCGCGCGCAACAGCACCGCCGCCGTCAGCTTGCCACGCCGCGACAGGAACTCGAGCGCCGCCTGCAACTGTTCCTCGTCCTCCACGCCGGCCAGAATCTCCGCCAGCGCCTGCTCTTCCACCGCCGCTACCGGATCGCTGCCACCGGCAGCAGCCGCCTGCCATTCGCTGCGCTCCATCACCTGCCGCAGCCGGCCTGACTGGATCTCCACGTGCGCAATGCGCACCTCCAGCGGCAGGTCGGGGCGTTCCAGCAGCGCCGCGATGATCTCCTCGTCTTCCCGGTGCCGCACATACAGCCGCCGTGCCTGCTCTGGCGAGAGCGCTGCCTGGGCATTGCGCAGGCAACACAACACCACCTCGCGCTGGCCATTTTCCAGCGCCTCGGCCACCACGGCGGCATCCACGTCCGCACGCCCGCACACGGCCAGCCGCCGCCGCACGTCTCCGGCACGGTAGATGGCCAACTGCTTCACGCGCTCAAGACTCACCGCCCCGGCAATGAACGGCAGCGCAATGTCATCCTCGTTGCCGGCGATGCAGAATACCACCTCGGCATCCAGGTTCTGGCAATCGCACGCCGCCTCGGCCACGTATGCCCGCACCGCCCGCTGCGGATGCGTCGCCAGCCGCGCCAGGTAGGGCATCACCAGCGCACGTTCCTCGGGCAGCGTGGAAGGCTCGTCGACAAACGCCAGCAACTGCGATGCCAGCCGCTGGCAGGCCTGCACATCCCCCTGCTCCAGTACTTGGGCGAATACCGATGTATCAAGCAGCGCGCGCTGCCTGCGACGCCATTTCCGGATACGCGAAAAGACCATTGCGACCATCCGCTGTCATTGCGCCCCGCAGTCGTCGAAACACTGTGCAGGGCCATTGTTGCACCTGCCGGAAGGGTAAGGGAAACATGGTTAACGAACGGTATGCGGCTGCTGCACATGGCTCACCTGCGGGGGCTGTCCTTGCCAATTGCGTGGCAATGAGCTAGCCAACAACAGGGGCTTTGCCATGAGCACCCCTCGGCCAAGATGGCCCTGTGCCCAACGGTTGCTGAAACAACGGGAGACGGGAAGGCGGCATGAGCGACGGCAAGACCGACACGGCCACCCTGAAACTGGGGGAGAAGGAGCTGCAACTGCAGGTGCTGCACGGCAGCATGGGCCCAAGTGCCGTGGACGTGCGCAGCCTCTACCGGCAAGCCGGGGTCTTCACCTTCGATGTCGGCTACACCTCCACCGCCTCCTGCGAATCGAAGATCACCTTCATCGACGGCGAGCAGGGCACGCTGCTGTATCGCGGCTACCCCATCGAGCAGCTGGCGCGCTACGGCGATTACCTGGAAACCAGCTACCTGCTGCTGTATGGCGACCTGCCCACGCAGGAGGAGCTTGCCCGTTTCCAGCAGGAGATCACCAGCCACACCATGGTGCACGAGCAGATCTCCAACTTCTTCCGCGGCTTCAGGCGCGATGCCCACCCCATGGCCATCATGGTGGCGGTAGTCGGCGCGCTTTCCGCCTTTTACCATGACAGCACCGACATCAACGACCCCTATCAGCGCGAGCTGGCCACGCGGCGCATCATCGCCAAGATGCCCACGCTGGCGGCAATGGCCTACAAGTATTCGCTGGGCCAGCCCTTCATCTATCCGCGCAACGAGCTGGATTATGCCAGCAACTTCATGCGCATGTGCTTCGCGGTGCCAACCGAGGACTACCACGTCAACCCCATCCTTGCCCGCGCGCTGGACCGCATCTTCATCCTGCATGCGGATCACGAGCAGAACGCCTCCACCTCCACGGTGCGCCTGGCCGGTTCGTCGGGTGCCAACCCGTTCGCCTGCATTGCTTCCGGCATCGCCTGCCTGTGGGGGCCGGCGCACGGTGGTGCCAACGAGGCAGCGCTGAAGATGCTGATGGAGATCGGCACGCCGGAGCGCATTCCGGAGTTCATCGCGCGCGCCAAGGACAGGAACGATCCGTTCCGCCTCATGGGCTTCGGCCACCGCGTCTACAAGAACTACGACCCGCGCGCGCGCATCATGCAGCAGATCGCAAAGGAGGTCCTGGCCGAGGTGGGCGACCCCAACGATCCGCTGCTGGAGGTGGCCCGCCAGCTGGAGGAAATGGCGCTGAAGGACGAATACTTCCTCTCCCGCGGGCTGTATCCGAACATCGACTTCTATTCCGGCATCACCCTGCGCGCGCTGGGCTTCCCCACCGACATGTTCACGGTGCTGTTCGCCATTGCCCGCACCGTGGGGTGGATCGCCCACTGGCGAGAGATGATTGCCGATCCCAACCGCAAGATCGGCCGCCCGCGCCAGCTTTACACCGGCCCGGTGCAACGCGACTATGTACCGATGACCGAGCGCGGCAACGGCCTGTCCGACGAGGTGCACAACCGGCAGGCGTAAATGCCCGCAGGGCCCCGGACATCTTTCACCACCACGCACCCGCACTGTTTTTTCTGAAGAAAAGCATCTCCGCCTGCTGTGCAGGCCGGAAAACCCTTCTTCACGTTCGCCTCATTCTCCCAGCAGGTGCGCCACCACCTGCCGCGTGTGCGGCGCACGGCGGTGCTCGAACAGGAATACGCCCTGCCACGTGCCCAGCACCAGCGCGCCGTTCATCACCGGAATGTTGAGGCTGACATCGGTCAGGGCCGAGCGAATGTGTGCCGGCATGTCGTCCGGTCCCTCGGAACGGTGCCGGTACCACGGCTCATCCTCCCGCACCAGCCGGGCAAAGAACTCGGAAAGATCGCGCACCACGTCCGGGTCGGCATTCTCCTGGATGGTCAGCGAGGCCGAGGTATGACGGCAATACAGCGTCAGCAGCCCCGTCTGCACCCCGGCTGCACGCACGAACCGCGCCACCTCCGCCGTCATCTCGTACAGCCCCTGCCCCTGCGTGCGCACCGAAATCACTTCCTGCCACTGCTGCATGCCTTTCCCCTTTCTCGTTCCATGCATGGTGAATCAAGGGTTTACGCGCCCGTTTAACTTTGATTCCATCTCTTCGTTGGCCGGCAAACTTTCCCTGTTAGCATGACCGAAGATCGGCAGAAGCACGTTGCTCCCATCCGGCAAGCAGGGAGGCGCACCTTCTGCCTGATCCGACAGCGCCGCAACACAAAAAACAACAGCGGCCACGGCGTCAACATGATGGACAGGAACACCGGCCATGTGGAGGAAACACCACAGGGCGCAGGAACACTTGCGCCCATGCGCAACCACCCACCAGCCTGCCAGCAGGCGGCGCGTGCGTGGCAGCCGCGGGAAGAACACACTGCTGGGCCTGCTTCTGCTGCCCATGCTGGCGCTGACCTCCATGGGCAGCATCACCAGCAGCGCCAGCGCACAGGGCACTGCACATGCGCGCATCAACCTTGCCAGCAAGCTGCATGCGCCGGCCATTGCCCCGGCCAGCCCGCCGGTGGGCTTCGTCGAGTTCTGTGATCGCTACCCGGAGGAATGCCGCCCCATCGGCAGGCCCACCACCTTCCAGATCCGGCTCACTCCCACCCGCTGGGACCTGATCCGGCAGGTAAACGCCTACATCAACCGCAAGGTCAAGCCACTGACCGACCAGGAGATATACAATCGCCCCGAGGTCTGGGAATATCCCACCAGCGGTGTTGGCGACTGCGAAGACTACGTGCTGCTGAAGAAGCGTTATCTCGAAGCCTTGGGCTTCCCGCCGGAAGCGCTGCTCATCGCCGTGGTGCTGGACGAGAACGGCGGAGGGCATGCGGTGCTGCTGGTGCGCACGGACCGTGGCGACTTCGCGCTGGACAACCGCCGCAACCGCATCCTGCCGTGGAACCGCACCGGCTACACCTACCTGCTGCGCCAGTCTCAACGCGACCCCGGCCAGTGGGTGGCCATAACCCGCAACCCGGCCATCAAGCCAAAGGTTTACGGCAACAACTGAGCACGATGCCTTCACGCTGCTGCCATGCCACGGCCAGCATGCCGCGAAGAAACAACCGTGGTGTCTCCCACACCCGCCAGGCGGCCCGCAAGCGAAAGTGCGGGCCGCCTTTTTTCACGCTCATCGCACCCTCACCTGCCAGCATGCCCCAGCCACACGAACAGGACACGCAAAAGGGATGACTGCCAAGAAAAGATGCCGGCTGCAAAACCCTCAATACAAGATGAACACAAAGCAATGAATCCCGTCTTCTGCTTTCACTTCACTGCCACATTTTGCTGGTAGAAGGATAATCACGAGACAGGAACACGCAACGACAAACCCGGTCCTCCCCTCCCCCCACCCTCCCCCATCAGAGGCCGGGATACGCCGGCTCCGGATCCCCCACCGGAGCCGGCTTTCTTCTTTCCGGCCTCAAGAAAGGCAGAGAAGGAACATCGGAAGAGAAAACAGCCCGTGAGCTCCCGCTTCACGCCTCTTCCAGCCCGCGCAGATAGCGGGGGATGGCTTTCTGGTAATCCTCGGCATTGCGGATGATGTCCGCCACCTGCTCGTCGCTCACTTCCTTCACCACCTTGCCCGGCACCCCCAGCACCAGCGAGCGCGGCGGGATCTTCTTGCCTTCCGGCACCACGGCACCGGCACCGATGATGCACTCATCGCCCACTTCCGCACCGTTCATCACAATCGCCCCCATGCCCACCAGCACCCGGTTGCCGATGGTGCAGCCGTGCAGGATCACCTTGTGTCCCACCACCACGTTCTCGCCCACCGTGGTGGGGCAGCCCCAGTCCGTATGCACCACGGAATTGTCCTGGATGTTGGTGCCGTTGCCGATGCGGATGAACTCGTAATCTCCGCGCAGCACCGCACCGAACCAGATGGAAACCTTGCGTCCCACTTCCACCTTGCCGATGACATCGGCCGAAGGCGCAATGAATGCCTCGCCCGCCGGCGGCAGTTTCGGGCGGTGTCCGTCCAGCACGTGAATGGCCATGATCTCACTCTCCGTTTGTCGCAGACCCCCGGGAATGGGAAGAAGAAGCCGCGGCAGCATCCGGTGCCTGTCCGTCGCAAGCACCGGCATTGCCACCACCGGCCCGCGTGGCAGGAGCGCGTGCACCGGCATCGCCAGCCTCGTCAGCCTTGGCATCGGCTGCCGGGGACGTGGTGGAAGCCTCCTCGTCCACGGCCCCATTGCCGGGGGCTACATCACGCAGGTCCTGCACTTCCACCTGCAGCACATCCTCCAGCCGTGATGCCAGTGCCGCACCGGCCTCATCATACACCCGAAACACCCGCCCCTTGAAGTGCCGGCGCAGCCTTTGCGCCCGCTTTTCATCACTGCCAGCCTGCAACACCTGCCCGCGCAGCCACCATTGCGCCGCAGCCTTTTCCTGCTGTCTGCCGTCTTCCTGCCGGTCTGCGCCTGCCTGCGGCCCATCCTTCTGCAGGCGCAACACATGCAGCTGCACGGCAAGCCCATCGCCCAGCCGCGCCTTGACAATCGCAACCTCCCGCAGGTGGCGCACCTCATCGGCATCCGCCGGCACCACTGCCCGGAACCGCAAGGAGCCGAGCACCGCCTGCAATTGTTTCAGCCTCTCCTCGCGCACCTTGCTGCCCGGTGGCGCATCCGCCAGCCGCAGCTGCGCCCCAGTGGTCTTGCCCTTTTCGCCTCCCCTTGCGCCAGGCGCATCCCGGCCTTCCGCCGCCAGTCGCAACACTTCCCCATCGGCATGACGGATGATGACCTCCGCCAATTGCTCCACCGGCAACGCCAGCAACGTCGTGTCGGCCCAGTCCTGCAACGCCGTGGAGGCCCGCACCCGCCCCTCCACCAGCCATGCCTGCTGCTCGTCGGCCAGCCGCACGAACTGCGCCTCGCGCCCGCCACCAAGCCAGCCTTCCGCCTCCTGCCCCAGCAGCACATGCGCCAGCACCCGCCCTTCGGCATCACGCACCAGCACGGCCGCGCTGTTTTCATCCCGGGCCGGATCCCCCACCCCGATCAATGCATATCGCTGCGGCAGCGCCGTGGCCGGGCGCACCTTGCGCATCTGCGCCAGCGTCAGCAGCACGGAACGCACCTGCCCCCCTTCCACCGGCCAGCCCGCAGGCTCCGCCACCCACAGCCCCTCCTCCGTGCGTGTCAGCAACAGTTGCGCGCCCTTGCGGCGCACCGCAAGCTGCGCCACGTCGCCCAGCTGCTCCCCCAGTCGCGGCAGCAGCAGCTCGCCCTGCTCCGCCACCTGCAACGGTGCCCGCACCTGCATCCATGCCCACGCCGCCAGCGCCACCGAAGCACCGGCAAGCAACAGCAGCACCGCCACCATGCGCCAATGCCGCCTCATGCCCGCACCTCCCCCGCCTGCCGACCGCCACCAGCCCGCTGCCAGCGCGCCGCCCGCCAGCGCCGCCAGCCAAGACCTGCCAGCGCCAGCAACGCCAGCAGCACCACCGGCCCGACAATGTTCAGTGCCTGCAGGCGAAACTCCAGCCGCCGGATGTCCCGCGCCAGTGCCTGCTGCACATCACGCAGCTGCCGCCGCAGCTTCAGGATCTCCTGCCGCGCCTGTTGCAATGCCTGCCTGTCCTGCAGGGAAATGGCCGCGTTGCCCTGCTGCACGCTGCTGATGACAGCCTGCAACCGCTGCTCGGCCGCCTTCAGCTGGCGTTGCAGCTCCTGTTCGCGCGCCCGGTATTGCTCCTCCGCCGCCGCACGCAACGCCTCCACGCGCTCGAACGGGCGCTGGCGCACCATACGCCCGCTTAAGCCCTGCAGCACCTCGCCCCCCGTCAACCGCGCCAGGGCATTGAGCAGGAAGGTGGCATTGCCCGCCAGCGGCAGCACCAGCTTGCGCCCACCGCCAATGTCCTGCAACCGCGCCCAGAAGCGATCCGCCAGGAAGTCGGAATCGGCAATCACCAGCACGTTGAGCCTGCCACCGGCCACATTGGCATTGGTGGCATCGGCAGCAGTATCGACAGCCTCGGCAGCAGAATCGGCACCGGCCTTCCGCGCCCCTTGCACCCGCCCGCGCAGCCACGCTGCCAGCCACGGGCGCTGTCCTGCATCGGCCTTCTCCCCTGCGCCGGCATTGCCTGCCTTCTCGTAGGCCGCCAGCAACTTCAACGGATCAGGCGGAAACAGCAGCGCCACGTCCAGCAACCGCGCCCGGTCGGAGGCTGCAATCACCGGCTCCAGCCGCACCTGTTCGCCACCGGCATCGCCGCCCTCCTTCCCGCCGTTGCCACCGGAAATCTTGCGCACCACCCCGGCAGAACCGAAGTTCATCACCGGCGCATTGATGAACAGTTGCTCCTGTGCGGCAGAGAAGGCATCGCCATCAAGCTCCAGCCATGCCAGCCACGGCGCTTCCCGCCTGCGCCCGGCATCATCGGCAAACACCACCCGCCGGGCAAAGGCGGGATCGGCCACGAAGCGCCCGCTGGCCACCTCCACGCCAAGCCGGCGCAATATCCCAGACAACGGATGGTCCGCCTTCAGCGTTCCCTGCCCGATGAAGGCGACATCGCCCATCACCGCCTCGGTATAAGGGTCGATCATCAGCACCGCAGCACCACCCCGCCGCAGATACTGCTCCACCGCCTTCCACGTCTGCGGCTGCGCCTGCACCGGTGTTGCCACCACCAGCACGTCGATGCCGGACAGGGCCTCGGCTTCACCGGCCGGGTTCACGGCACGCACGTCGAACAACTGCCTGAGCTGGGCGATGATGGCCCACTCCTGCGCCCGCCGTCCGTCCGGCCGCGGCCCGCCAAACAGCGGCAGGCTGCTCAGCACTCCCACCACCGGGCGCTTCGCCATGCCCAACCGGTGCACCAGCATGGTCAGGTCATGCTCCAGCAGCGGCGCGCGTTCCAGCGGCATGAACGGCAGCACCTCGCGCATGCCGGTCGTGTTCTCGCCCACGATGCCAAACCACGCATTGCCTCCCTCGGGCAGAGGCACTGCCTGCAATCCGGCGGCAATGGCCTCGTCCTCACGGTCGGAGAACGGTTCCGGATCGATGATCTCCACCCGCAGCCGCCCCGGCGCACGGCGCTCGTATTCCCGCAGCAGGGCCACGATGCGTGCGCCATGCGCCGCGTAGGGTGCGGCCCGCTCCGCCAGCGCCCGCGACTGGTAGAAGCGCAGCGTTACCGGCTCTTCCAGCCGCGCCAGCACCCGTTGCGTCGCCGGGGTGATGGTAAACAGCTTCTCCTGCGTAACGTCCCACTGCAGCGATTGCAGCTTCAGCCAGCCAAACAGGTTCACCCCCAGCACCGCCACCACGGCCAGCACCACCGCCAGCAGCATTGCTGCCAGCGCCGCCGCACGCCCACGGGCCAGGCCACGCCAGCCACCGCCAACCTGTGCACAGGGTGAGCTCATGCCGCCTTCTTCCATTCCACCACCAGCACGTTGAGAAACAGCCAGAATGCCGTCATCGACAGCCAGTAGAGCACATCCGCCAGGCTGATGACGCCCTGTGCCGCTGGCGCAAAATGGGTGGTGAGGGAAATGGCCAGCAGGCTCTCCGCCACCGCCGCCGGCAACCAGGCGGAGAGCACCCCGCGCACCAGCGGCGTGCCGGCGCTCAGCAGCAGGAATGCCAGCAATGCCCCCAGCACGAAGGCAATTACCTGGTTGCGCGTCAGCGCCGAGGCCGTGGCTCCGGCCGCCAGCAGCACCCCCGCACTCATCCACGCCGCCACATAGCCCAGCGCAATGACGCCATTGTCCGGCGTTCCCAGCCAGTTCACGCTCAGCCACAGCCCCGTGGTGGAAAGCAGCGCCAGCCCCAGGAACAGCCAGCCCGCCAGCCACTTCGCCAGCACCGCCTGCCAGGTGGAGATGGGCAGGGTCATCAGCAGTTCGATGCTGCCGCTGGCGCGCTCCTCCGCCCACAGGCGCATGGATACCGCCGGCGTCAGCACCGCCAGCAGCCACGGCAGATACATGAAGAACGGGGCCAGATCAGCCACCCCGCGCCCCATGAAGTTGCCCACCCTGAAGGTGAACACGGCGGCAAGTGCCGCAAAGGCGGCCAGGAACACCCATGCAATGGGCGTGGCGAAATAGGCCGAGAACTCGCGCCGCACCAGCGCCATGAGGGCACGCAGCCACACCCCGCTCATTCCAGTGGCAGCAATGGCAGTGGCGGCGGTGCTGGCAGCAGCATCGCTGCCAGCCTCGTGGCCATTGCCGGCCTCGCGATTGTCGATGCCACTGCCTGCCACGCGGCTCATGCTCTGCCTCCCGGTGCCACGGCACCCTGCAACCTCGCCCCACGGGTGGTCAGATGCCGGAACGCCGCTTCCAGGGATGGTTCCACACCCTCCGGCACCTGCTGTGCCAGCTCGTCTGCCGTTCCTTCGGCCACCACGCGCCCTTGCGCGATAACCACCACCCGGTCGCACACTGCCGGCACTTCCTCCAGGATGTGGGTGGAAACGATGATGCCGCAATGTTGCGCCATGTCGCGAATGAGCTGGCGCACCACCACCTTCTGGTTGGGGTCCAGCCCGTCCGTCGGCTCGTCAAGGATCAGCACGTCAGGCTGGTGGATGATGGCCTGCGCCAGCCCCACCCGCCGGCGGTAGCCCTTCGACAGCCCGCCAATGCCGCGCTCCCACACCGATGCAAGCTGCAGACGTTCGGCCACGCCCTCCAGCGCCGAGCGCAACCGCGCACCACGCAGCCCGCGCACCCGCCCGCAGAAGCGCAGGAACCCGCGCACCGTCATCTCGTCATATAGCGGTGCGCCTTCCGGCAGGTAGCCCAGACGCTGGCGCGCCGGCAGGGGAGTGCGCAGCATGTCGATGCCACACACCATCACTTCCCCCGAATCCGGCGGCAGGAAGCCCGCGGCCATCTTCATGGTGGTGGACTTGCCCGCACCGTTCGGCCCCAGAAACCCCAGCACTTCCCCCCGCCGCACCGCCAGGGAAATGCCATCCACCGCCTGCACGCCGGCAAAGTTCTTGCACAGCTTGCGCACCTGCAACACCGCCGTCATGCATCAAGGCTCCGTGCCGAATCGCAACCGGTTTCTTCAGGGAAATGGGAAAGTACAGGACATACAGAAAGTTGCAAACGCCCGCCGCAAATGCTGCAAGCAGCGTTGCCGCCAACGGGCCGCCCCCTGCATAGCGCCACGGCAAGCCGTCATCAATACCCTGCCGGCCAAAGCCCCCATGCCATCGAAATCACTCGAAACCACTGCAACCGGCATGAAAAAGGCTCCGAAGCACAGATGCTTCGGAGCCATGTCGCCAAAAACCCGGCACGCGGCTGGGGCAGCCTTGCTCCCCTGCCGCACGCCGCTGCTCAGTGCGAGTAGAACTCCACCACCATGTGCGGCTCCATCTGCACCGGATAAGGCACATCCGCCAGCTCCGGTACCCGCAGGTAGGTGGCCTTCATGTTCTTGTGATCCACCTCGATATAGTCCGGCACCTCGCGCTCGGCAGAGGCGATGGCCTCCAGCACCATGGGGATCTGGCGCGACTTCTCGCGCACCTCGATGACATCACCCGGCTTCACCCGGTAGCTGGGGATGGTAACCCGGCGGCCGTTCACCAGCACATGCCCGTGGTTGACGAACTGCCGCGCGGCAAAGATCGTCGGCACGAACTTGGCGCGATAGACCACCGCATCCAGCCGGCGCTCCAGCAGGCCGATGATGTTCTCCGCCGTGTTGCCCTTCATCCGCGAGGCTTCCACGTAGATGCGGTGGAACTGCTTCTCGGTGATGTCGCCGTAATACTTCTTCAGCTTCTGCTTGGCGCGCAGGTGCAGGCCGTAGTCGGAAAGCTTGCCGCGACGGTTCTGCCCGTGCTGTCCGGGCGGGTAGTCGCGCCGGTTGATGGGGCTTTTCGGCCTGCCCCACAGGTTCACGCCCAGCGCGCGATCGACCTTGTACTTGGCCTGATGGCGCTTGCCGGAGTTCTTCTTGGCCATGTGGCTGCTCCTTGCAATCGGTTCTACATTTGCAATGCAAAGAGGCACGCCGCCTGCCCGAAATACCCTCAAGCAGCGCGAAGCGCACCTCTCGACCCAAGTTCGCCAGCCCTCCTCGCTGCCGCTCTCGCGGCATGACAGGATGTGGTGATTGCTGAAAAAACACCATGACACCACACCCGCGGGCCGACCACGCCTGTCTGCCAACACACCCGGTGAATGCATCAACCACAGCGGATGCACCGCATCCCGGCCGCAGCAGACAAGGCCGCTGCGTTTTACGCACAACATCTGCTGTCGTCAAGGATGACTGCACTGGCAAGGAGACGGGAAGAACCGCAAGGTTCTCAGGCATCCTCCAGCATGACGATCTTCCCGAAGCCCTCGCCTTCCAGCAGGTTGACAAGTTCCCAGCGCGTCCAGCCGGCGGCCTCGCCGGTCAGCAGCGCCACCTGCAAGGGGGCCGCCGCCCCCTTCCTGCCGCGCGCCTGTTGCATCACCCGCAGCGCCTGCCGGGCTATGGCATCGGACGGATCGATGAACAGCACCGGCCACGGAGCCGCCTTGCGCAGCTCCGGCAGCAACAGCGGATAATGGGTGCAGCCCAGCACCACCACGTCGGTGTGCGCGCCATCTGCGGCCTGCACGAAGGCAGGCGCAATTTCCCGCCGCAACTGCTCGCCATCCACCTTTCCGGTGCGCAATTTCTCCTCTGCCAGCGCCGCCAGCCCGCGCGCACCATGCAGCACCACCCGGTGATGCCAGGCAAAGGTATGCACCAGTTTCTCGGTATATTCCCGCCGCACCGTGCCGGGTGTGGCCAGCACGCCGATGACACCGCTCTGCGTCGCCTGCGCCGCCGGCTTGATGGCCGGCACCGTGCCGACGAAGGAGATATGCGGATATTGCGCCCGCAATGCTTCCAGCGCCACCGTGCTGGCGGTGTTGCAGGCAATCACCACCACGCTCGCCGCCGAGCGCTGCAGCAACCGCCCCATCAGCGCCACCAGGTGCGCCTTCAGCGCATCCTCTTCCCAGTCGCCGTAGGGGAAGCCGGCAAAGTCTGCCGCGTAATCCAGCCGCACCTGCCCCGCCGCCAGCCGCCGCAGGGCGCGTGCCACCGTCAGCCCGCCCAGCCCGGAATCGAACACCAGCATGCGCACGGAAGCACTCAACGGCCTTGCCGCCCCCTGCTCAATCCGCCTCCTCCTGCCGCTTCCGCCACTGCCGCGCGCCCGCCAGCGTGCGGATGACACCGTGAAACGTCCGCACCTCCTGCTCGGAAAGCTCGGCACGCTCGAACATGTTGCGCAGGTTGCGCACGATCACCGGCTTCATGTCCGGCGAGCGGAAGTAGCCGGCATCCTCCAGCGCCGTTTCCAGGTGCTCGAACAGCGCCAGCAGCTCGCGCCGCGTGGCCGGGCGCGAATCGGGCGTCTGCAGCCCCGGGCGCACCGGCGGTGCCTCCTCCGTGCCCATGCCCAGGCTCTCCTCGCCGGCCACGTGCCGATACCACTCGTAGGCCACCAGCAACACTGCCTGCGCAATGTTCAGCGAGGCAAAGTCCGGATTCACCGGTGCGGTGATGATGACATCGGCCAGCGACACCTCGTCGTTGGTCAGCCCCCAGCGCTCGCGGCCGAACAGGATGCCCAGCTTCTGCTGCCGCTTCACCCGCGCATGCATGTCTCGCCCCGCCTGCTCCGGGGTGATGACCGTCTTGGTCATGCCGCGTGGCCGGGCGGTGGTGGCATAGACGTGATGCAGGTCGGCAATGGCGTCTTCCAGGCGCTCGAACACCTCCACCCCGTCGATGATCCAGTCCGCCCCGGCGGCGGCCTTGCGTGCCCGCTCGTTGGGCCAGCCATCACGCGGATCCACCAGCCGCAAGGCAGAAAGGCCGAAGTTGGCCATGGCGCGGGCCGTGGTGCCGATGTTCTCGCCCAGTTGCGGATTGACAAGGATGACCACCGGTGCCGCGGGATCGATGTTTTCAGGAGCGCGGGCCTTGCTCATGGCAGCTGTTTTCCGTCGAATCTGCTTCCCCTCATGCTCTTGCAGGGGGGATGCCCGCTGCACGCCATCTTGTCAACGCGGCCCGACGCTCTCCCGGCCGCTTCGCCCGCATGCCGGCATGCACGGGTCGCGCTGTCAGCGCCTGCCCGGCTATTGCGCCCCACCACGCTTGCGCCGCATGAAACGCTCGAACTGCGCGCACGGATCCTCGCGCTCTGCCTTCGGCGTGCCGATGACAACATCGGCCACCTTGCGTGGCGGCAGGGCGTCCTCGGGCAGCAGCTCTTCCATTCTCGTGGCCTGTGCGCGCACCTCCGCCTGCCACACCACCAGCGGCACCGGCACGTCGCCATGCCGTTGCAGGTAGAAGGGCACGGCCCTGTCCTTCCGCGCATGGCCGTTGCCGGTGATGAGCACCGCCGCTCCCTGCGCCCTGAAGCCGCGCCGCACACCATCGGCCAGCATGGCATCACGCAGCCGCTGCGCCGCACTCATGCGCCGCGCCACCTCGGGCGGAATCATGTCGCAATGGCTCTTCACGATGTCCGCCACCAGCGCCTCCATCAGCGCCCGCGGCAACGGCCCAAGCTGCATCTGCTGCTGCCGCGCCTGCGGCAACACGGCATCCAGCCCCTGCCGCGTCGCCTTGCGCACATCCGCCCGCGGCACGCCAGCGGCAATCACCGGCGCGCGCAACGCCACCACCGCCTCCATCACGGGCCGGTAGAGATCGCGCGAGGGCCAGCCCGATTCATCCCAGCGCACGGCATCGAAGATCATGTCGGCATCCAGCCCCTCCACCCCGAGGATGGAATCGAGGCGCTGCTGCATGGTGGCCGGAATCATCTCGAACACCACCGCAGGCGGCTTGCCGCGCCCCGCGGCGAAGGCATGCAGCAACTGCCCCTGGATGCGGTGATGATCCGGGTTGTCGTGCACCTCGCCAAGGATGGCCACGGCATGCCGGCGCAGCCGCTGCTCCAGCGCGGTGCGCGCGATGGGACGCTCGCCATCGGTGTCGAGAATCATGCCCGCCAGCGGATGCTCGCGCAGAAGCGGCGCCCGCCAGGGGCCGAATGGTGGCGCACCAGCCGCCTGCGCTCTTGCCTTGGCAACGCGCGATGGCACTGCCGGCATGCTCGCCGCCACGGCCAGCGCCGCCAACCCGGCCAGCACCCGCCGCCTGCCTGCACCGTGCAATGAAATCCGCCCCGCCACGGCGCAATCATGACCAACTTGTTCATGGACTTTGCGCATGCCCCTGTCCTATACAGGCGGGCGAGAAGGGCGGCAAATGACCTTTGCGCAAGGTGGGCGGCATCGCCACCGGGACGGCCCGGGTGCCGTCATGAAACCCTGCGCGAGAGTCATGCGCGGCTCACGAGAGCCGCACACGAATGCCGCGCAGGCAGACTGTCAGAAACCGCACGGCAGCAACCATACAACAGCAGGAAGCGTTCATGGCCTGGAACAATCAGTCCGGCGGCCCGTGGAGCCAGGGGCCGAACAACCAGGGCCCCTGGGGCCAGGGGCCGCGCCAGCAGCGCCCCGGCGGCACCCCGCCCGATCTGGAAGACATCATCCGCAAGGGGCAGGACAAGCTCAAGGACGTGCTGCCCGGTGGAGGCGGGCGCGGCATGTGGCTGCTGATCCTGCTGGCGCTGGGTGTCATCTGGGGGCTGAACAGCTTCTACCGCGTGCAGCCGGATGAAGCCGGCGTGGTGCTGCGCTTTGGCGAATATGCCCGCACCACCGGCCCCGGCCTGCACTTTGCCGTCTGGCCTATCGAGACGGTGGAAAAGGTGCCGGTGGGCCGCGAAAACCAGCTCAGCTTCGGCAACACCGACGAAGAGAGCCTGATGCTGGCCGGTGATCAGAACATCGTCGACATCAAGTTCACCGTGCTGTGGCGCATCCGCGACCCGGAAGATTTCCTGTTCGACGTCAACACGCCGGAGCTCTTGACGCGGCTGGTGGCGGAAAGCGCCATGCGCGAGGTCGTGGGCCGCACCCCGGCGGAAGAGATCCGCACCCGTGGCCGCCTGAAGGTGCAGGAAGAGGTGAAGGCGCTGACCCAGGCCACGCTTGACCGCTACAAGGCCGGCATCCAGATCACCTCCGTGCAGCTCGAGAAGGCCGATCCGCCGGCGCAGGTCATCGACGCCTTCGAGGAGGTGCAGCGTGCCGAGCAGAACCTGAACAAGTTCATCCGCGAGGCCGAGCGCTATCGCAACCGCGTGCTGGGTGAGGCCCGCGGCCGCTCGGCCCAGATCATCGAGCAGGCCAAGGCCTACAAGGCGAAGGTGGTGGCCGAGGCCAAGGGTGAGGCCGAGCGCTTCACCCAGGTGTTGCAGCAATACCGCAAGGCCCCGGACGTAACCCGCAAGCGGCTGTATATCGAAACCATGGAAAAGGTGCTGGGCAAGTCCGGCAAGATCGTGCTGGACACGGAAAAGACCGGCGTGCTGCCCTACCTGCCGCTTGACCGGCTGCAACAGCAGTCTGCCACGGCAGCGCCGCGCGCCCGCGTCATGACCCCCAACACGACCACCACCACGGGAGGCACGCAATGAGCTCGACCATGAAGACCGCTTCCCTCATCCTCGCCGCCGCGCTGGCCTTTCTCGCCTGGTCCGCCACCTACGTGGTGGATGAGCGCGAGCAGGTGCTGGTCATCCGCTTCGGCAAGATCAACAAGGTGGTGCGCGAGCCGGGGCTGAACTTCAAGCTGCCGGTGCTGGACGAGCTGGTGCGCATCGATGACCGCATCCTCTACTTCGACACGCCGGACAAGGCGGTGCAGGTCATCGACGGCCGCCGTTACCTGGTGGATGCCATTACTGCCTTCAAGGTGGTCGATCCGGTACGCTTCCGCGAGCGCGTCGGTGCCTCTCTCATCCGCGCCAAGAGCCGGCTGGAGCCACGCATCGAGGCAGCGCTGCGCGCCGTCTATGGCCGCCGCAGCTTCGATGCCGCGCTGTCGAAGGACCGCGAGGCAATGATGCGGGAAATCGCCGAGATGGTGCGGCCGGAGGCACAGGACCTCGGCATCCGCATCGTTGATGTGCGCATCCGGCGCACCGACCTGCTGCCCGAGGTGCTGAAGGACACCTACGAGCGCATGAGCGCCGAGCGTTTTGCCGAGGCCGCCGACCTGCGCGCAAGAGGCCGTGCCCGCGCCGCCAAGATCACCGCCGAAGCCGACAGGCAGAAGGTGGAGATGATTGCCGATGCCCAGAAGCAGGCGGAGATCATCCGTGGCCAGGGCGATGCGGAACGGGTGCGCATCTTTGCCGAGGCCTTCACGCAGGACAGGGACTTCTTCGCTTTCTGGCGCTCCATGAAGGCCTACGAGCAGAGCATCGGTGCCGGCACCAGCATCATCCTGGAGCCGGATTCGGAGTTCTTCCGCTATTTCCGCAACTCCACCGAACAGCCCCTGGCTGACCAGAAACGGGAGAGCGCGCAATGAGGATCCACGGCACCGGCAAGTTGCACCCCCTGCCTGCCCGGCGACTGGCGCTGCGTGTATCGATGATGGCCCTGCTGCTGGGCGCAAGCGGCTTGGCGGGCATTGCGCAGGCGGAATCGGAGCCGGTGAAGGCCGCGCCAGCTCCAGCCTCGCAGACGGCGGCGCTGAAGGATTTCGCCGGCCCGCCCTCGCTGGCCCCGCTGGCCGCGCCGCTGGCAAAGGCGGTGGTGAACATCTCTGCCGCGCCGAAGCGGGAACAGAAGAAAGCAGGCGAAGACAACGCCGAAAAACGGGAGGATGACCCCTTCCGCTTCTTCGAGCGCCGGCGCGAGCGCCAGGTGCCTCCCGGCCATCCACCCCTGCGCCGCGCTTCGCTGGGGTCTGGTTTCATCATCGACCCGAAGGGCATCATCGTTACCAACAATCACGTCATCGAGAATGCCGGCGAAATCATCGTGCGCCTGCATGACGGCACCCGCCTGAAGGCCGAGGTGCGCGGGCGCGACCCCAAGACCGACCTCGCCGTGCTGGTGGTGAAGCCTGAGAAACCGTTGCCGTGGGTGGAGTTCGGCGATTCCGACAAGGTGCAGGTGGGCGACTGGGTGCTGGCCATCGGCAACCCGTTCGGGCTGGGCGGCACGGTAACCACCGGCATCGTCTCTGCCCGCAACCGCGACATCAACGCCGGGCCGTATGACGACTTCATCCAGACCGACGCCGCCATCAACAAGGGCAATTCCGGCGGCCCGCTGTTCGACATGAAGGGCCGCGTGGTGGGCGTGAACTCTGCCATTCTCTCCCCCACCGGAGGCTCGGTGGGCATCGGTTTTTCCATCCCCTCCAACCTGGCCAGGCGCGTGGTGGCACAACTGGTGAAATACGGCGAGACCCGCCGCGGCTGGCTGGGCGTGCGCATCCAGAGCATTTCCGAGGAACTGGCGGAAGGCCTGGGGCTTGATGCACCGAAGGGCGCACTGGTTACCGATGTTACGCCAAACGGCCCGGCGGCAAAGGCCGGCATCCGCCCGCGAGACATCATCATTGCCTTCAACGGCCGCCCGGTGGAGCGCATGCGTGATCTGCCGCGCATGGTGGCTGAAAGTCCGGTGGGTGAGGAAATCGCCGTTACCGTGCTGCGCGATGGCCGCAAGGTGCAACTGAAGGTAACTCTCGGACGGCTGGAAGATGCCGAGAAGAAAGGGCTGCTGAAAGCAGCCGGCAAGGCAGGCACCGACAACAAGAAGGATGATGCCGCCACACCGCGCACCATGCTGGGCATGCAGCTGGGCAGACTGGACGAACGCCTGCGCAGGCAGCACGGCATTCCGGCGCAGGTGAAGCAGGGGCTGGTGGTGCTGAAGGTGGCTGCCGAATCGCAGGCACAGGAAAAGGGCATCATGCCCGGCGATGTGATTGCCGAGGCCGCCGGCAGCGAGCTGCAGACGCCATCAGACCTGCAGGCCGCCATCGAGCGCGTGCGCAAGATGAAGCGCAAGGCCATCCCGCTGCTGGTGCTGCGCAAGGCAGCCAATTACGAGCCGCAGTTCATCGCGCTGCGCCTGCCGGCAGAAAAGGGCAACGGCGCTCGGTGAACCGGCGCAGGGGGTGCCAGCCTTCCCGCCGTTGCGCCTTCGCGCCATCGAACCGACCCGGAAACCCACGCAACGGCACCTGCAGGCCTTGCACCACATAGTCGAGCCACTACACGACGGAAAGGGGCTGTCCCGGACAGGGCTGTTTTTTCCGCAAGCCCATGATTGTCAAGGACGCCCCTTCGGGCGTCGCTTTCAGCGATTTCATCCTTGGCAAAGGAGCGCCAATGGCGATTTTTCGCCATTGGCGCTTTTCTTGGCCAACACCATCAAAATGGCAAAATTGCAAACAGTTGCAGTGGAAGCTGTTTAGGTTGTCCAGAACAGCCTCGAAAAGTATTTCCAGCCTGCAAGGCAGGCCGGAAAAACTTTTCTTCACGTTCGACCAGGCGCCGTGGATTTCACCAGAATCCACCCTGATCAGTCGTTGACGAACTCGTCGCGCCTGTAGCCCTGCAGATACAGCAGGGCGGTGA
>Ga0256839_1000177_pt1 | contig 83633 bp, 35 predicted proteins | sample 354166metaG_FD_185968 | JGI IMG/M metagenome (GOLD analysis project Ga0256839, IMG submission 185968) | Hydrothermal vent microbial communities from Mid Atlantic Ridge, Atlantic Ocean - 354-166 | ecosystem: Environmental > Aquatic > Marine > Hydrothermal vents | place: Atlantic Ocean: Mid... | reverse complement strand
CACCGTGCCCCAAATCCACCGAGAGAATGGAACCCGCTATTGCTCCCAGTATCCGCGCAAGCCCGTCGGGGAGGCCAAAACTCAGCAACCACGCGACTCCGTGGACCGCGGCTCCGTGCCACTGCCTGATGCCCCTGTAGGATTTTTCGACCGCCTCCGCCAGTTTCGAACCGACGAAAAGCGCCGCCTGGAGTGGCCTGGGTTGGGCAAACAGGAAAGTCGTCAGGAGCACTGAGCAAGCAACTGAGGCGATGGGCAAGCCAAGCCACGAAATCGTGGCGACCGATTTTCCCCCTGTGTCTTCGATATCCGCTTCTACTCTGACCAGGGCGGCCGAAGACGGCCCGAAGCACAGCAAACCGACTAGGGCTCTGTGGCTGTTCCCGCCGTAAAGGACGAGCGACCATGTGCAGGTTACGGCTTCGAGCCCGAGACTTAGTACCCAGGACAGAACCGTTCCACGGGATTGAGGTTCCCTGTTGGCGGTCGCCTTGTACGCCGTTGGACCGGTGGTCCGCTGAGCTTCCCGACGCAGAACGTGCACCGCTCGAACCGCTGCCAGCCCGGTAATCACGGCGAAGATGAATGGGAAAAAATAGCGAAGACGATAAGAGCCCCGAGAAGGGCACCCGCCCACTCTATCGCCTCATCCGGCCTGTATTCAGGGCACCCGCTCATCATCTGATTCTGCAGGTGCACGGAGATCCTGCGCAACTCCTCGAATTTTCCCTAAGGCCCCGCTAGTCGGGAGATTAGGCGGGGGACGCGGGCATTCTGGTGGGTTCGGGTGTCACCCGGGCGCTGGTACGACGACAGACACTCTTGACAGAGCTGAAGACTGTCGCTAGTCTTACGAGTGACGTGCTGCGAGTGACTACGAAGATGGCGAAGAGCTGCGCGGACAAGTTGGACCGTCTGATCGCCCGGAGCGGGTGGTGGTGGCGGTTCTTTTACTTTAGCCCTGCTGGGCCGCAGGGCCGCGTCGGCTCTCCCGCCACCTGAAACTGGCAACGAACAAGCGAGAGCGATCGAAGCCCTGAGGCCTGGAAAAAGCCTCAGGGCTTTTTGTTTTGGCGTTCAGCGTGCGGAGGTTGAGCCAACGATGGTGATCGTGATGAAACCGCGAACACCGCAACCACTCGTCGATGCCGTGGTGAGGAGAATCGAAGCTATGGGGATGAAGGGGCACGTAATTGTCGGGACCGAGCGTACGGTTGTTGCTGCCATTGGTGAGAAAAGGGACGGTGCGCGGGAGGCGCTCGAGACGATGGAGGGGGTCGAACAGGTCGTGCCTATCCTGGCTCCCTATAAGATTGCCAGCCGCGAAGTGCGGCCGGAGAAGACGGTCGTTCGTGCGGGTTCGCTGGAAGTCGGCGGCGAACGGGTGGCGGTGATCGCAGGACCGTGTTCGGTGGAAACCGAGGAACAGATCCTCGCTACGGCGCGGGCGGTCAAGGCGGCCGGAGCGACAGCTTTGCGGGGAGGCGCCTTCAAGCCCCGTACAAGTCCATACAGCTTCCAAGGACTCAAGGAAAAGGGGCTCGAGTTGCTCGCCCTTGCGCGCGAAGAGACCGGCCTGGCCGTGGTCACCGAAGTGCTGTCGCCGGAACAGGTGCCGCTGGTGGCGGAGTACGCCGACGTCCTCCAGATCGGTGCAAGAAATATGCAGAATTACCTGCTGCTGCAGGCCGTCGGCGATTCGGGCAAGCCCGTCCTCCTCAAGCGCGGCCACGGTGCAACGGTGGATGAGTTCTTGCTGGCCGCCGAGTACATCCTCGATCGAGGCAACCAGCAGGTGATCCTGTGTGAACGGGGCATCCGCACGTTCGAGACGCACACGCGGTTCACCCTTCCCCTGGCGACCGTTCCCTACCTGCAAGAGCGGACCCATCTTCCTGTGATCGTCGATCCCAGTCACGGAACCGGCAAGGCTTCCCTCGTGCGTCCGATGGCTCGGGCCGCGGTGGCAGCCGGCGCAGACGGGTTGATCGTGGAGGTGCACCCACGACCGGAGGAGGCGTGGAGCGACGGCTACCAGTCGATCAATTTCGACCAGTTCGATCAGCTCATGGCCGAGTGCGCCCGGGTGGCGGAAGCAATCGGTCGCTCCATCGCGACGCTGGTCAGCCAGACCTGACAGGTGTGCGTGATCGGTCCGCCGCTACCCACATTGCTGGGCCCGCCCTCGGTTCGATTCCGTCACACCTGGCTGATCTCCAGGTACGGCCTGGGGGAGGATACGGCCGTCCCCGGTCAGGTGGACTCTGTTCGACGACTTACTCGCGACCGGGGCCACGAGCGGCTATGGTTGCGCGAAGCGGCCCGTGCCGGGTGCGAAGGTTTTTCCGGCCGATTGGGTACTTGCTCGTCGGATAGCTTTGTGAGTGCCCCGCCCCCTGAGCAGGGAACGCGTAGCCGGAACGCTGCGGGCGTTACGGAAGACATGCCGCTGGCCGACTAAAGCGGCTGTACTCTGCAGATCAGGCATTTCAGGTAGTCGTTTTCGGGGCAGTACACGGACACAGGGTGATCGGGCGCGGCGCCCCTGTGTTCGAGAATCTGCAGCCCCTTACCGGCGTCGAACGCTGCCTGACGGATCACCTCCAGGAACAGCTCGCGTGTGACCAGTCCGGAGCAACTGCAGGTTACCAGGATACCCCCGGGGCGGAGCCGGCGCAGCGCGGCGCGGTTCAGGTGCAGGTAACCTCGGACTGCCCCGTTGATGCCCTTCTTTTTCCTGGCCAGCCGCGGGGGATCGAGGATGATCATGTCCCAGAGGTCGCCTTCGCCCGGTTCTTCGGCCAGCCAGCGGACGATGTCTTCTTTCCGGGTGCGGAAGTTGGTGATCTGGTTCAGTGCGGCGTTCTGTTCCGCCAGGGTCAGGGCTGCCTCGGACGAATCGACGGCGACGACTTCGGCTGCTCCGAAGCGAGCGCAGAGCAGTCCAAACCCACCGGCGTAGGAGAATAGGTCCAGCACGCGCCGGCCGGCGGCATAGCGTGCTACAGCCCTTCGGTTCTCGCGCTGGTCCAGGTACCAACCGGTCTTGTGCCCGACGCGGATGTTCACCGCAAACTTCAGACCGTTTTCCTCAATCTGCACGGTCTCCGGTGGCTCTTCGCCCAGCAGGGGGCCGTCCTGGAGTTCGATCCCCTCGGCTTCTTTCATTCCCTTCTCTGTGCGTACATAGACGCCCCTCGCACCGGTGAGCTCCATCAGCACCGGCGCCAGCATTTCCAACCTTTTGTAGATACCCAAGCTCGTCACCTGTACGGCCAACCAGCCGGCGTACCAGTCGGCGATGAGACCGGACAGCCCGTCTGCTTCGCTGAAGACAAGTCGGCACGCGGTTGTGGGGCTGAGTAGGCCGAGGACGTCGCGGCGGAGCGCCACCGCTTGGTCGAGCTGTTCGCGCCAGAAGTCGGTCGTGAGCTTGCGGTCGTAATCCCAGGAATAGAGCCGCACGTGAATCTGGCTGTGGGGATTGAACAGCCCCCATGCGATGAACTCCCCCTCGTAGCTGAATACCGCCACCTCGTCACCAGGCGCCGGTTCGCCGATAACGCGCGCGATCGCTCCACTGAACACCCACGGGTGTCGGCCGAAGAGAGGGCGAGCCTTCTGTGGCTTGAGAACAACTCGACCCGCTGGTTCAGACACCGTGTTGCCTCACTGTTCGTTGGTTCGCACCGTTCACCACTGAAAACGGGAATACAGCAGTGTATCGGGAAAAGGGCGGGGAGGGGTCAGGGCCAAAGGCCCCCACGATGGCTGACCGTCAGGGCGGCGCCGTAAGCGACTGCGACGGCCAGCAGTGCCCATCGGGTCAGTCGCCGGCCCATTCGGTTGTGCAGCCAGCGGTACCAGGCGAGGCTCAGGGCGGTCACCAGAAGCACCAGCGCCAGATGCGGCCACCAGTGGTACCGGCCCGAATCGAGCAAGATGCGGTGTGGTAGCCAGGCCCGAAACAAAAGCGGCACGCTGTAGCCCGCGACCAGCAGGACAACGGCGACGGAGCTAATGGTTCCGGCGAGGTCGGTGCGCCGTCGACCGGTGAACCATGCGATCCAGGTCACTGCCAGAGCGACGCTTGCTGCCAGGGCGGGAGCGAGGGGAGGGTTAGCGAAGAAGGGCACGTAGGCCGTGGCCACGTCCCCTGGGACACGGGCGAGTTCGTAGAGGGCCCGAAAGGAAGCAACCCCCTGCGTGAAGGACTGCCCCCCATAGTCGGCAGTACGGACGGTCTCAGGCAAGATAGCGGTCATGCCCAGTGCGAGGGCGGTCGCGGACGCAGCAGCGATCAGGGCTGCTCGGCTGCGGCGGCCGAAGGCGAGGGACAGGCCGACGCAGAGGAGGATTCCCAGCAAGGAGATCGTGTAGTTGAGCGGTGCCAGAGCGGCCAGAACCGCGGCCGCGACAACGGCGCCGCGGCGATCGATCAAGCTCAGATGACACGCCGCGAGGGCGAGAGCGGAGCCGATCAGCCACTGGGACGCGGCGAACCACTGGACCATCTCGTCGGCGACCGGAACAAGGAAGAGCGCGCACATGGGCAAAAGGACTGCGGCCGTGCCGGTCAGCCGCCAGAGCAGCGCGGAGAAGAGGAGGAGATTGACGAGCGCCGCGAGTCTACACCACCACGCCGCTGCAATCACGAGTGTGCGATCGTCGAGCTGGGCGAGGGGTAGCATCAACAGCCGCGTGCCCACGCAGAGGTGCTCGTTGTAGGGGGTAAGCAGGTAGCGAAGAAGGGGGCCACGCTCGCGAGCGGCGTTAAGATAGTCGTGATCGTCGGCGCGCAGTTGGAACGAGCTGGGCGGCGGGGTTAAGTACGCGAGCCACAGGATGGCTAGGACCACAACCGCGATGACAAACAAGGCGCGGTCGCCACGGGCCGGTACCGTCGGGCTGGTCTTGTGGCTGCGGATCAGGACGGCCAGGGTGTTGGCTGCCATGAGCAGCAAGGATACGCCTACGGCTCCCGAAAACAGTTCCTCTGGTCGAAGAACCGCCGGTACGAGCAGGCCGACGAGTCCGGTGACCAGCGGCAGCACGATCGGCCAGAGGGCGCTGGTCATGCCGGTCCCCTTTGAATCATGGTGTTTCGCTAGTGGTGCCGGATCCGCGTGTGTTGCCTGGGGCTGAGTGGGCATCGCGGTATCGTTGCCGTTGGTTCTTGGCTCGACCTGGCGGCATCTCCCCGAACAACGGCCGCGAGGGCTTCTGGTCCAGGGGGTTGTTAGGAGCGCCCAGGCAGTCCTGGATCGGCTGCTTGGGTGGCGTCTGCAGGGAAGCTCAGTTTTCGGCCGGTCGGAGCAGTTTGGGACGCCCGTTGCCGTCCTGGTCTGCTTCGGTTTGGTCCGAGCAGACGTTGGGCAGGAACATCCGCCAGGACTGGTACTTGATGTTGCGGAGCTTCATCTGCATGATCGGGTTCCGCTGGGGCCGCTGCGGCTTGCGGATGAGCCGCATACCGGCCTCGGCGGGGGTCCGGTCGCCCTTGCGCAGGTTGCAGCGCACACAGGCAGCGACGACGTTCTCCCAGGAGGTGCTCCCGCCGCGGCTGCGCGGAATCACGTGGTCCAGGGTCAATTGATGGGCGGAGAAGTGCTTGCCGCAGTACTGGCAGCGGAAGTTATCACGGGCCAGGATGTTCTTGCGGTTGAACTTGACCCCGTCCTTGGGCACGCGGTCGTAGGTGAGGAGGCGAATCACGCGCGGGACCTGGATCTCGAACCGTACGCAACGTATCCAGTCATCGTCCGGCTTCTTCTGCAGGCGGCGCATCTGGCTCACGGCAACCCAGCCGTCGAAGTCGTAAGACACAAAGCCCCCGTCCTCTACGTCGATAACCTCAGCGAGGCTCTTGTAGAGCAAGCCAAACGCCCGCCTGGCCGGAATGATGTGCACAACCAGGAACAGGCGGTTCAGCACGAGTACGCTGGTTTCCAGAGCCGCCTGACCGTTACGTCTCATTTCTGTGCTCCACCCCGTGTAGCGAGGGGCCGGCCTGGCCCGCTACACAGGCGACGGAAGGCGCGCTCCATCCGTGCGCGGATACCCTTGCGAAGCCCACTGCCGCAACCCCAAGCTCTTCAAAACATTCTACTCCTCCAGATCCAGTGCCTGGACGACCAGGTCCCCTACTTCCGAGGTGGAATAGCCCATCTTGCCGGCTGCCATGCTTTTGAGCTTTGTGCCTGTCACGTGCTGGATGGCTCGCTCGACCCTGCGGGCAGCCGCGGGTTCGCCGATCTGCTCCAGCAACATTCCCAACGCTGCGATGGCGGCGATGGGGTTGATCACCCCCTTGCCGGTGTACTTGGGGGCCGAACCGCCCATGGGTTCGAACATGCTTACGCCGTGCGGGTTGATGTTCGCGCCGGCCGCCACGCCGAGTCCCCCCTGGATGATTGCTCCCAGGTCCGTTATGATGTCCCCGAACATGTTGGAGGTCACGATCACGTCGTACCATTCGGGGTTTTTCACCATCCACATGCAGCAGGCGTCCACGTGGTTATAGTCGGTGGCGATGTCGGGGTAGTCCTCGGCCACCTCCTGAAAGACCCGGTACCACAGGCCGCTCGCATAGGTGAGGACGTTGGTCTTGGCCACCAGGGTGAGGCGGCCGATTTTGTTCGCGGCGCGTTCCTGCTCGGAGAGCCCGCGCCACGGGCCATCGGCATGCCGCTTCCGGCAGTACTCGAACGCCCAGCGGATGCACCGTTCCACGCCCTTGCGCGTGTTGATCGACGTCTGGATCGCAACCTCGTCCGGCGTCCCCTCACGCAGGGTGCCGCCCGTTCCGGCGTAGAGGTCCTCCGTGTTCTCCCGGACCACGACGAAATCGATATGTTCCGGTCCTTTGTCCTTCAGCGGTGTCTCGACGCCGGGGTAGAGTTTGACCGGCCGGAGGTTGATGTACTGGTCCAGTTCGAAGCGGATCCGCAACAGAAGCCCTCTTTCCAGGATTCCGGGGGGGACGTCCGGATGCCCCACTGCACCGAGATAGATCGCATCGAACGTTTTGAGCTCCTCCAGAACGCGATCCGGCAACACCTCACCGGTGCGAAGGTAATAGTCCCCGCCCAGGGGGTATTCGACCAGCTCGTAGGTGAACCGTTCCAACTTCGCGACTGCTTCCAGTACCTTCAGACCTTCACGTACCACCTCTGGCCCGGTGCCGTCGCCTGGGATGACTGCGATCTTGTGAGCCACGGTCTATCTCCTGCACGTCCTTGGGAACCGGAATACCGGACAAGCCGTATGGAGATTGTACGCCGCCTCGAATAGGCGGCCGCTTTCTGGCACGAAACCGGCCCTGGTATAGACTAGTGTGTGGGATCGGACTTCGTTGGGCTCGAGCGGTTTGCCGGTGTTGCAGGGGCCGTTTGGGCCACTCAGGAAGGTCCCGAGGGGTAGGTGGAGCCACCTGTGATGAGCGGTGCTGGTGGGGAGAAACCATCCACATCGGCGGCCCTTTCGGCCAGTCCTGACGAGTTGATCCGCTTGCTGACCCAGCGTGGGTTGGTGGGCGAGGAGGAATTGTCCCGTTTGCGCGAGCAGATTGCCGCCCTTCGAGGAGCGGGCAAACCGAACGGCACCGTCGAACTGCTCAAGCTGCTCCACCGCGAGGGCCTGCTGACCGCCAGCCAGGCTCAGCGGGTTGCGAAGGAGGTGCTGGAGCGGCCGAGCGGTGTGCCGCGCCACCTGCCTGGGTACGACCTCATCGAGCTCATTGGCCGAGGCTCGATGGGGGTCGTCTTCAAGGCGCGGCAGCTCAGCATGGACCGGATCGTCGCGGTGAAGATCTTGCGCCGGGAGCTTGCCTCGAACAGGGAATTCATCCAGCGGTTTCACCGAGAGGCGAAGATAGCGGCCAAGCTGTCCCACAACAACATCGTCCAGGCGATCGACTCCGGCGAGTACAAGGGGTACCACTACTTCGTGATGGAGTACGTGGACGGCACGAACATCCGCCAGGAGCTCGAGAAGGGCAAGGTGTACACCGAGCAGGAGGCGCTGGAAATCATCGTGCAGGTGGCCGACGCACTCAACCATGCCCACCAGCGCGGGCTCGTGCACCGCGACATCAAGCCAGAAAACATCATGCTCACCAGGGAACGGGTCCCTAAACTCGCTGACCTCGGGCTGGCTCGACTTTCCCAGGGCGACCCGATGGCCAAGGCGGAAAAAGGCGTCGCCATCGGAACTCCCTATTACATCGCTCCCGAACAGATCCGCGGCCAGGAGGATATCGACATCCGAGCCGATATCTACTCGCTTGGGGCAACCCTCTACCACATGGTCACCGGCCGTGTACCCTTCCCGGGCAACGATCCGGTGGAGGTGATGAAGAAACACCTGCACGAACCACTCACCCCCCCGGATCACATCAATCAGCGGCTCTCCAGTGGGCTCGGTGAAGTGGTCGAGAAGGCGATGGCCAAACGGCGTGAAGAACGGTACCAGACACCGGAAGAGCTGCTTACCGACTTGAAGCGGTTACTCGCCGGCGAGCCCCCCCTGCTGGCTCGCCAACAGATCGACATCGCGGCCCTTGAGCGGATCGAGCAGACCGGCCAGCCGATTGGTGACGCGGTGGGGGCAGCGGCACCACCGTCGGTACGAAAGCTAACGGAGCTGCAGAGCAAACTGGCGTTCTGGCAGATCATGGCCCTTCTCGCTGCCGCCCTCTTCGTGGGCTCCCTGATCCTTAACGTCATCCTGTTGGTTGCCCGTTGATCAGAGAGCCTGCGACAGAGCCAGGGCTTGGGGGGATGTCCTGTGCGCCCTCAACGACGCGCCACGGCTGAGGCGTTCGCTCTTCGCTGGGACCGTTTCCGCCTCCGGCGAAGCTCAGGGACCGACTCAGGGGGCGCGATATCGACCATGTCGCAGATCCGTTCCACCAGCGTCCTGAAACTGAAAGGCTTGGCCAGGAAATCATCCGCCCCCGCTCGCTTCAGGTCGTTGATGCGGCGGCGATTCACCATGCCGCTGATGCAGAGGATCTTGACATGTTTGAGATCTGGGTCGGACCGGATCCTCTGACAGACCTGCTTGCCGTTGATGTCAGGCAACATAACGTCCAGGACGATCACATCCGGCTCGAACTCCTTCACCAGCATGCCGGCCTCAAACCCGGTCGATGCCGTTCGAACGAGGAACCGTTTTTCCCGTTGCAAGACGTCGGTGATGAGCTCGAGCAGATCGGGGTCGTCATCGACGACGAGCACCTTGATCTGGTCCTCTTCGAGCAGCGCATCCATCGGGATGTTGTACTTCCTCATGAAGCGGATCAGCTCTTCCCGAGGGATCCGCCGGAAACGCGATCCGGGCACGCGAAAGCCGCGCAATTGGCCCGAATCAAAGCAGCGAATGATGGTTTGCTGGCTGACCTTGCAGATCCTCGCTGCTTCACCGGTGGTAAAGACTTCTTTCATCGCACTTGTCCGACAATTCCCCTGCCGCCGACCGGGTGACCGGCGGCCTCCTTTTGCATCCGCAACGCTGCCCGAAAGAACGTCCAACCCTTCCTCAAACGAGCTCCCCGGACAACGGCGCGATTCTAAGAACGCACCCGAAACGTGTCAACCAGACCTTTGGTTATTCCACCCAGAGTGTCCTAACTGCACAGATTCCCCATTTTCTCATCGGCGTTCGACGGCGTGCACTCCAGCGGTAACCCCTTCGTCGCCATCGGCTCACGTTTCCAAGACGACTGGTGACTACTGTGGCACGCGTTCAGGTCCGCTCGTCGTCGACAGGCTGGCTCATCAGAACGGGCCGCCCGCGTGCGGCCGTCAGTTTCGGATCACCCCCGCGACCCAACGGGGCCAGGCGGTTCGCCGGGCGAAGTATCGGACGGTTTGCGCGCGCTACCGCCACCGTCCAGCCTCAACATCAACACGGCGATGTCCGCGGGCGTGATGCCCGGAATACGTGCCGCCTGGCCCAGGGTCCGCGGCCGAATCCGCTTCAGCTTCTCCCTCGCCTCAAACCGCAGGTGGGGCACGGTGTCATAGTCGAGGCTCGGCGGAATTCGCCTACCTTCCTGCTGGCGAAGCCGCTCGACCTGGGCTTTCTGCCGTTCGATGTAGCCGGCGTACTTCGTTTCGATCACCACCTGTTCCACGGCCGCCGGTTCCGCCTCAATGGTGGCGAGCTCGGGGCAGCGAGCGAGCAGATAGTCCCAATCGATTTCAGGGCGGCGGAGAAGCTGGTTGAGCGGTACGCCCTCGAGTCGGTGCGACTCGAGAAACTGCTGCAGCCGCCGAATCTGTTCCTCCTTCCGTTGCAGACGCTCCCAGTCCTCACGCCGTACCAGACCGATTCGCCAACCGATGGGGGTCAACCTGCGGTCCGCATTGTCCTGGCGCAAGAGCAGGCGATGCTCGGCGCGCGACGTGAACATGCGATACGGTTCGTCCGTGCCACGGGTGACAAGATCATCGATCAGGACGCCGATGTACGCTTCGGCGCGGCTCAGCACCACGGGGTCTTTGCCTTGCAGCTTGCACGCGGCATTGATGCCGGCCATCAGCCCCTGGGCAGCCGCTTCCTCGTAGCCCGTCGTGCCATTGATCTGTCCCGCAAAGTAGAGGCCCTCGACGCGCTTCGTTTCAAGCGTGGGATGGAGCTGCGTCGGAGGGGCGTAGTCATACTCGACCGCGTAGCCGAACCGCAGGATCTCCGCCCGCTCGAGGCCGGGAATGAGCCGGAGGATCTCCTGTTGGACGTCCTTGGGCAGGCTGGTGGAGATCCCATTGCAGTAGTATTCCCATGTCCGCCTTCCTTCGGGCTCCAGGAAAATCTGATGCCTCTCCTTCTCAGCAAACCGCACGACCTTGTCCTCGATGGAGGGGCAATATCGGGGACCCCGGCTGCGGATCTGGCCGCTGTACATGGGCGCACGGTGCAAGTTCGCTCGAATGAGCTCGTGTACGGCGGGATTCGTGTACGTAATGTGACAGGGAAGCTGTGGCTGTGCGATTCGCGTCGTGCTGAAGGAGAACGGCTGGGGATCGGGGTCGCCCTCCTGTACCTCGAGGACCGAAAAATCAATCGTGCGGCCATTGACCCGGGGAGGGGTTCCCGTCTTGAACCGAGCCAGTTCGAAACCGAGCTGGCGGAGGCAACGCGACAACCCCGAAGCGGTACCCTCGCCGGCTCGTCCCCCTGGCGTTTTGGCCTCACCCATGTGCATCAGGGCTTGCATGAACGTGCCCGTGGTGAGGATGACCGCACGCGCCCGGTAGAACGTCCCCCCACGGCAGCGTACCCCGGTCACACGCGCCACGTAGTCGGGCACCGGACCTGGTCCAATGGAATCGGGATCGCGGAGCCACTCGACTTCGATCGCCTCAACGATCTCCTGACGGAGGGAAAGCCCGGGCTGTGATTCGACCCGGTACTTCATCTCGAACTGGTACGCTTTCTTGTCCGCCTGAGCGCGGGGGCTCCACATGGCTGGTCCTTTGCGACGGTTGAGCATCCGGAATTGGATCCCCGTCGCATCGATCACCCGGCCCATTTCGCCACCCAGCGCATCGATTTCGCGGACGAGCTGACCTTTGGCGATACCCCCAATGGCGGGATTGCAGCTCATCTGGGCTACCGTGTCCAGATTCATGGTCAACAGCGCCGTGCGCAGCCCCATCCGCGCGCACGCCAGCGCGGCTTCACAACCCGCGTGGCCGGCGCCGACCACGACAACGTCGTATTCGTAAGTCAGATCTGCCATGGTTCGGTATGTGCGGTTCCTGACGCGGTGTGCAAGACTGACCCAGTACGTGCTTGTTGCATTAACTCTACGCATCTCCTCGCTCTGGAACAACGTACATTCCCGCTCCCGTTCGACGGGGTACTCTCGGCTCGCTCGCCGTCGTAAGATCCGAAGTTCTGGTGCCGTGCACGGGTACACCGGCTCCAGCACGTGAACCGTGCATCGGCTTCGGGAACCCCAAGCTGCTCCAACCCCGGGTGGCGTCTGGCAGAGCCGGCACAGCCCGAAAGAGAACCGGGCGGTGCAGCCGATGATCAGAAGGTGACTGGTGCCGGTCAGGGACGCCATCCGTGCACAGCAGCCTGGGACGACACGTGAGCGGCGATCGTTCGGCGATTGCCGCTGGTGCAGGTTGTTGTTCTCACCGAAGGCGTCTTCCTGTCGACGGGTTACGCCTGTGCGTCGGGCTCGGGTTGACGTTTGGGTGGCGGACGATTATGACCGGGCCAGCGAGGCTTGTCTCTCCTGGCCCGCCGTACGTGGAGGTGCTGCGTGCGCGATGCGCGTCTTACAGAGCAGATTCTCAGTGGCGATGGCTTGCCGCTGCGTCCCGACACCGCGGCGTATTTACTCGCTTTCCACCGTGAACTCACCCATCCGCTGCGGCTCCGTCAGCTTCTTGCGGCCGAGCCCGCTCTACTGATTGCTGCCGTCCGAATGCACGCCGAAGCGCGTCCGGATGTGCTTCCCAGCCTGGAAGAATTGGCTGCGATTGCGACCCGGGACAAGTTTTGGGAGCGGATTGCCGACTGCAACGTGATTCGTTTGGATCGCGATGTGCAACCGACGCTATGCCGTATTTGGCGGTACGGGGCAGCTAGCGCCTTCCTGGCACGACGGCTCGCCGGCCCCCATCACCACGAGCACGGTTCGAAAGCCTTTGTAGCTGCGTGGGTCCGGTGCGTCGGTCTGTACGCTCTGGTTCTGCACGATCCGCGTCGGTGGGAGCAGATCCGTTCTCAGGCGACCGATCCCGAGGACCTACTCGAGCGGGAAGCAGACACCTTCGGGATCGATCATTTCGCCCTCGCTGTGCAGCTTGCCGTTCGGTGGGGATTGACGGTAGAGTGCTTCTTTGACACGGACGCAAAGCTTCCTTCGACCTGGCACCAGGAGCAGCAGCTTCCAACCCCCCCTGCGCTGGCGGCGGTTGCCTCGCGACTTATCGACGCGAGTCCGTTTCGGTTGACCTCGCTGGCGCGTCGCGGAGCTCCGGTGATCGACAGCCTGGATCTCGATGGTGTGACCCATTCAATTGCCACCGCCGAACGACTCCTGGCTGAGTCTCGCCGGGATCGGGCCGGGTGCTGCGACTGGCTACGTGAGGGGGCAAGCTTGGCCGTACGGCAGCTCAGCGCGGAGATCCGCAACCGATGGGACCAGGAGCTGAAACGGATCGACGCGAGCCGTTCGCTGCTGCCGCTGCCGGACGTCGTGGATCAGGTGGCAAGGGCGGTGGCAATCGGTCTGGGCGCTGAGTGCGCCGTTCTGCTGCAGACCCCCAATCAGGGGGACTGGTCCGCACACGCCGATCGGTCCAGAAGCGGTCCCTCGGCTCTCGTCCCCGAGGAACCGGCCGACCGGGAGGGGGGCTTGCTGCCCGAGGAGTTTCGTCGCAGCGGCGAACCGAACGTGTGGACTGTCGACGGCACGGGATGGTGTCTCCGTGTAGCGGTCTCGCGAGGGGCCGTTTTGCCGAAGGACCAGGTGGACCAGGTGCTCGACGCCGTAAAGGAAACGTTGGATCGCTATTTCTCGGAGCGTCGGAAGATCGAGCTCGAAGCGCAGCTTGCGACCGAGCGGCTTCAGGGACGCAGGCGCGTTGCGAACCTGGCCGAGCAGAAGGCGTGGCAGGCACTTGTGGAGATGGCGTACGGAGCCGGACACGAATTGAACAACCGTATGGGGGTAATCGCGGGTCGCGCCGAGCTGCTGCTGGAATCGGAACAGGACGAACAAAGGCGGCTCTGGCTCACGCAAATCCAACAGGAGGTAGGACGAGTCCGCGAGCTGCTCGAACGGCTGTACGACATGGCTGATCCGCCCGATCCCGATTTGACTCAGGTGGACGTAAATGTCCTTCTGCGTAAGGCGATTGCGGTGGCAGAGGACAGATGCCCGGACGCCCGGCTGAGAGTTCGGATCGAAGAGCCGGCCGATCGCCTGTTCCTTTGGGTAGACCCCGAAATGGCGGCGGCTGCACTTGCCGAATTGATTTGCAACGCCCTCCAGCACACCGGTTCGGACACCGATGTCCTGCTCAGCGCCGAGCCTATGGGGCCAGACCGAGCCGTCGTTCGTGTCCAGGATTGGGGGCAAGGGTTTTCCGAACGTGACCTCACCCTAGCCTGGGTGCCGTTCTACTGTGGGAAGGAGGCAGGGCGGCAGCCCGGCTTCGGGCTCGGTATCGCGCGTCGTTTTATCGAGGCGCAGGGGGGACGGTTACGTGTTCTGTCGGGGCCCCACGGAACGACCGTCGAAGCCATCCTCCTCTTGCGGCCTCCCGACCAGTCGGCCCGTTTGCGCTGCGCCTAGTGTGCTTTTCCCTGCTCCTGCCTCGGCTTGTGGGCCGCAGCCCGGTTCGGGGCGAGCGACGGTGTGTGACTGGTACCGCGTAGAAGACACCCCCCCGTAGCGCTGTGTGCTCCCTTAAATGTCGCCGCGGCAGGGCCCGCGCTTGCCCTGTGCCCGGTTCAGTTCGCCGGCCGGTACGTCACCCAGATCGGACTTGCCCAGGCAATCTCGCCATCCCGTTGCACAATACGGAAGTAGTACCAGTGCGTACCGGGAGGGCATTGCTCGTCACGGTGTTTCATCTCGACCTTCTTGATACCCGGCGCAGCCGAGTAGACGTATCGTCCGCTGCGGATCAAGTCCACGCGAGCGATCGGTGCGGTCCCGGTCACACGCAACACCAGGGTGGGCGGCTCGCTCGTTTCGTACTCCTCGCCCATGAAGTGACCGTCGGCCCAGAATTCGAGGATGATGTTGTCCGTCGCTCCGTACGTGTGTCGGCGGCGAATTGCCTCGATCAGTTCCTTCCGGTCCGCCTTGGGGCAATAGACCAGTGCGTAGCTGATGTGCGTTGAGCCGTGGTCGCTCGATGCAATCACGCCCAGCCGATAGCCTTTCTTCCAGGCGTTCCAGACCAGTCCGGCTTTCTGGAAGCCACCTGGAGCCCGGTTGGGCGGCTCGTTCGAGGGATGGACCCGGGGCGCATGCGGAGCTTCGTAGCTGTTTCGCGCCCCCTGATAGATCTCGACCACCGGCTCCACCAGAGGATCATTGTCGCGCCAATCGGTGCCCATGGAGGAGGTGGCCGAGGTGTGCGAGATCGCGATCCCTCCCGTGCGGTGGAGGAATTCGTAGAGCAACTGGGTGTCGTCGTCCGTAACGGCACCTGTGCCCACACCGGGAAAGACGCCGGTCTGGTTCGCACGTAACCGAAAAGCGAACACGGGGACACCTCGGTAACTGTGAAAGATGTTCCGGTGACCATGGGGGAAACGGACACTGCGCTCGTACCCGTAGAGGGGGGTAAAGCGAGGAGCGAGGTAGTAGAGGTCGGCGGATTTTTCGGTGAGCCACCAGGAGTAAGCATAGTGGCCCCCACCCTGGTGGTCTGTGATCGCTCCGAAGTCCATAGCGGCAACGTCGATCATGTACCGGTAGAAGTCGAGGAAGGAACCGTCGTTGCCCGGGCCAACGTCCCAGCTCAGTTCCGTGTGCCGGTGTAAATCGCCCCGGAAGATGCGTGCCTCGTGAGCGCCGATCCTGGCGCGGTGCTTGCGTATCGCCGCCACCTGCTTCGCCTCGCGTTCCCGATCCCACTGCCGCGCTTGCTCGGGGGGCACCGGCGGATCGTACGGAGGAAGCTCACTGGGAACGGCAGGCGGAGTATCGGGCGGGGTGATTTTCTTCACCAGCGCAAGGTCATGGAGTGGACGGTGCGGGTTTGGCAGCGCGCGGCCATCGGCAGAGTAAGCCACCCACAGGCCCCCATCGGACGCCGGTGCAAGCCGCGAAAACACGCTGATCCGTCCGGCGCTTGCCGGCAACGCCACCGCGGGCGCCCAGCCGTTGGGGGTCAAGTAAGTGATCTGCTCGATCCACAGCCGACGCGCTCGATTGGCCACCGGGCGCCGGACCTGGCGGCGGAACCGAAGCCAGATGCGACCATGCCGGTCCGACGCAAGTTCAGGCAAAGCGGTGTTGTGACGGGCCCCACCGCCGGAGAGGCTGCTGCTCACCGATGGCGCAGCCTGCAGTGTGCCCCCCTTCCACGCTGCCACGACGACCCGTCGTGTGCTGCCCAGCGGAGAGCCCACGTTGCGGTTCTCGCGACGCAGCCAGTAACCCTGATCCTTACCCCAGTTCCAGCCGCCTTGCTCCCAAGCGATCCAGATCCGTCCATCCGAGCCAATGGCCAGACTGGCGTGCGCCTCGTAGTAGCCGGACGTTGCGATCGGGATCAGCTTGCCCGCATACTCGCCGCCGGCAGCGGTCAAGAACACGTCGTAGTCCCCATTGCGGTAGCTATCGAAAACCACCCAGGGAATCCCTGCCCGGTCCACTGCAACATGGGGATACCAGTCGCTGGCGGCATCGGAGGTGATGGCCCGCGGCGGAGCCCACTCGTGACCGTCGAAGACCGTGTAGTAGATGTCTCCATTTTGGTGCGGATGAGCTTGCCAAACCACATGGATGGTGCGGTCGGGTGCCACGTGAACATGGGGGTTGATGTCCGGGCCGGGATTGTCGCTGAGTTGCACGAGCGGCCCCCACTGGGTGCCGTCGAACGAGCGGGCAAACAACTCAAAGTTGCCCGATCCGATACCCACTTGCTCAGACCAAATCACCCAAAGGCGGCCACGACTGTCCGCGGCTATCTGTGGCATCCAGATGTCCGGGCGTGGGGTGGCAAGGGGAACGTACGTGTGCGTGGACCAGGTACCGTTCTCGAGCAAACGATGCAGCCGGATCTGGTCGTGCCCGTTGTAGTAGGACGCGTACGCTACGTAGACCGCGCCATCCGAGGTCACCGCTACCGATGCGAAGTCGTCATACGAATCGCCCACGGAAAGGACCGATGCCCCTCCTGCTTCAGCACGCTCGATCATGTCCTGCACATACTCCGACACCGGCGCGTTCGCACGACGCACCTGCCTGGTCAGCGGAGCCGCAAGGAGCTCGTCGGACGGCACATGAGCTGTCTTCTTCCGCTGTTGATGTGACGTCCCGCGGACTGTTCCAAGCAGCACACTGGCGAACAGCATGCCCAGGGCAGTCAGGACCGCGAGCGCTTGCGTGAATCGCACGGTGCGTACCATCTCCTTCTCCTCCGGCGGGTGGGTCCGATTCAAAGGATACCTAATCGTGCACCGACCGGCATCTCTTCAGTGACGCCTCTTGGTGGGAGAGGAAGTGCCGGGCGCGGGCACGGAAGATATGTGGTTCCAACACGAACCAGCTCAGGCCAGACGTCTGGGCATGGGGGGCCCGCCAACCCAAAGGGTGGCACGCCTCGATGTGCACCGGGCTCCGCGGTGCGGGCAAACATGTCACCGGCCGGCGGCGCTGACCGTACCGCGTGAGCCGATCGGCATGGAGCTGTAAGGAAGCGTCGTGATGCCAGGGGTCTTGCAGGTTATTCGGGGGCACAGCCCCGAGCCGAGTTTAGAATTAAGTTCGAACATCCTGTGTTTCGCGAACAACGCATGCGGGGGTAAGTCGATGCTCCGCCTGGTAGCTGCTCTTCTTCTCGCCGGTCTGGCCGCTCGGTCCGGTTCCGATGGTGATCTGCCGGTCGGTCTGGACGGTCGGCCACTGAACCTGGATTTCGAGACCGGTGACCTTCGTGACTGGCGCGCCGAAGGAGAAGCGTTTCGTGGTCAGCCTGTTCGGGGGGACACCGTCCACCGTAGGCGGCAGGATATGCACAGCAGACATCAGGGCCAGTACTGGATCGGGACGTACGAGGTGGGGGGTGACGCCCCCACTGGCGTACTCGTCTCCAGCCCGTTTCGGATTACGAAACCCTGGGCGAGCTTTCTGGTGGGGGGCGGCCATCACAAGGAGACCCGCGTGGAAGTGGTTCTCGCTGATGGAACGGTCTTGTTCCAGGCGTCCGGTCAGGACCGCGAGGACATGCGCCGGGTTGTCGTCGATCTGCGCAAGCACCTGGGCAAAGTGGCGTTTGTCCGCGTAATCGATCAACACTCGGGCCATTGGGGCCACATCAACTTCGATGACTTCCGTCTCCACGATGCCCCCCCAAAAATCCAAGCCCGTGCCGACAACCCGTTCCCGTACCAGGGCCTGAAAGCAGAAGAGGCAGCCCGGGTCATGCAGCTTCCCCCTGGGTTCGAGGTGCGCGTCTTTGCCGCCGAACCGGATGTGCGCCAACCGATCGCCATGACCATCGACGAACGCGGCCGCCTGTGGGTGGTGGAGGCGTACACCTACCCCGTTCGCCAGCCGGAGGGTAAGGGGAAGGACCGGATCCTGATTTTCGAGGACACGGACGGCGATGGGAGGATGGACCGCCGCAAAATCTTCTGCACCGGGCTCAACCTGGTTAGCGGTATCGAGGTCGGCTTCGGTGGGGTATGGGTGGGCGCCGCACCCTATCTGTTGTTCATCCCCGATCGAGACCGAGACGACCGTCCGGATGGGCCACCGGAGGTTGTCTTGGACGGCTGGGGCTATCAGGACACACACGAGACACTGAACTCGTTCATTTGGGGCCCGGACGGTTGGCTGTACGGATGTCACGGCGTCTTCACCCATTCGCGGGTGGGAAAACCGGGCACACCGGATGAGCAGCGTGTGCGGATTAATGCGGGCGTCTGGCGGTACCATCCGGTCAAGAAGCGTTTCGAAGTGTTTGCCTACGGGACGAGTAACCCCTGGGGTGTGGACTTCGACGACTTCGGCCAGGCATTCATCACCGCATGCGTGATCCCCCACTTGTACCATGTAATCCAAGGGGGCAGGTACCAGAGACAGGCGGGGCAGCATTTCAATCCCTACGTCTACGACGACATCAAGACCATCGCCGACCATCTCCACTACAAGGGGGCCATACAGGAACACGCTCACTGGGGCCACACCCCGATCACTCCGGCAGACACTGTAGCAGCCGGGGGTGGCCACGCTCATGCCGGCGCCATGGTCTACCTGGGCGACGCCTGGCCCGCGCAGTACCGCGGCAAGCTGTTCATGAACAACATCCACGGAGCACGAACCAATATGGACATCCTCGAACGCCGCGGCTCCGGGTTCGTCGGCCATCACGGGCCGGATTTCCTGATCACGGGCGATTACTGGTCGCAAATGCTCTACCTGCGGTACGGACCAGACGGACAGGTCTTTGTCATCGACTGGTACGACCGTAACCAGTGCCACCGGACCGACCCCCGAGTGCACGACCGATCGAACGGGCGGGTGTACAAGATCGTGTATCGGGACAGCGGTCAAGATCGGCAGGCCCGTCCAACCGATTCCTTGTACGCGCGGTTGCTGCAGCAGTATCGGTCGGGCAAGCTGGACCTGGCCAGACTGAGCGATGTTGAGCTTGCCAGGCTGCAACATCATCCGAACGACTGGTACGTGCGCGTGGCCAGGCGGCTCCTTCAGGAGCGGGCAGCCTCCGGCGGGGTGAGCGCCGACGCGATCGAGCTGTTGCGGAAGAGCCTGGCGACGGCTCCGGATCCACGGCACCGGCTGCGTGCGGCGTGGGCCCTGCACGTCTGCAACGCGCTCCGTCCTAGCGACCTCACCCGCATGTTGGAAGACAAGAACGAGTACGTCCGCGCCTGGGCCATTCAGCTCGGTTTTGAGGATTCCCCCCCTTCGGAGCTGGTCCAGCGGCTGCCCGATCTTGCTGCCCATGACCCCTCACCCATTGTGCGGCTCTACCTGGCCTCCGCCATGCAGCGGACCGACCTGTCGCAGCGGTGGGAAGTTCTGCGAAGGCTGCTGGCTCATGCGGAGGACAACACCGATCACAACCTGCCGTACATGTACTGGTACGCTTTTGAACCCCTGGTGGCGTCCGATCCCCCCCGGGCGATCCAGGTGGCGCGGAAAGGCGCCATTCGGTTGGTGCGACGCTTCACGTTCCGTCGGGTTGGCGATCTGGGTACGGCTGAGGCTCTGGAGCTGCTCACGAACACATTGGGCAGTTCGAAGTCGGTGGAAGAACAACTCGAGATCCTGGCGGCCTTCGAAACGGCGTTGAAAGGGAAAAGGAAAATCGCTCCGCCGGCAGGATGGGCCCAGGTTGCGGTTCGGCTGATGCGCAGCCCCGATGCCCGGGTGCGTGATGCGGTGGTCGGCTTAAGCGTTCGCTTTGGCGATAAAGCGGCCTTGCGTTCCCTGCGTGACGTCGTCCTGGATCGTTCAGCCCCTCAACCGAGCCGAATGCGAGCCCTCGATGCGCTCATCCAGGTGCACGATCCGGCTCTGGTCGAGATCGTGCGCGTCCTGACCGATGGTCGGGACAGCGAAGCTCTGACGAGCCGGGCGATTCGGGGGGCCGCTGCCGTGGCGGATCCCGTCTTGCCGAAGATCCTACTGGATCGCTATCCCAAGCTTCGCCCCCTCGAAAAGCGAGCGACACTGGCGGTGCTCAGTACCAGACGCGAGTGGGCGGCGAAGTTGCTCGACGCGGTGGCTCATGGAACGGTGCCCCGAACCGACCTCACTGCTGATCTCATTCGGCAGCTTGTCAATGTGTCCGACGACAACCTTCGAAAACGCATCGAAAAAGTTTGGGGGCATGTGCGGCGAAGCGACGCAGAGAAGCAGGCGCTGATCGAACGCTACCGCAAGCTGATCGAAAGGACCGACCTTCCCGCCCCAGATGTGGCCCTGGGACGCGCTGTGTTCCAAAAGATCTGTGCCCAATGTCACACGTTGTTCGGTAAGGGCGGGCACGTGGGGCCAGATTTGACCGGTTCCAACCGGGCCGACCTCGACTACGCTCTTTCCAACGTGCTCGACCCCTCTGCGGTCATGGCCAATGACTACATCCCGCACATCATTGCGACCGCCGACGGTCGAGTCATTACCGGTATCGTACGTCAGCAAACGGACCGGTACCTGGTGGTCCAGACTGCCGACGAGCAACTGACGTTGGCCAGGGACGAGATCGAGGCGATGCGGCAATCGGAGCAGTCGATGATGCCCGACAACCTGCTGGAACAACTCACGCCCCATGAGGTGCGTTCCCTCTTCGCGTATCTCGCCAGTCCCCGGCAGACCCCGATCCTCGCCCGACCGGGCAACATCTCGCTGTTCTTCTCGGGAACCGATCTTACCTACTGGCTCGTGACCGGCCCGACCTGGCGCGCCGAGAACGGAACGCTGGAGGGGCGGCTCAACGGGGGCAGTACGGTCATCCTTTCGGAATTCGAGTTTGAGGATTTCGAGCTTTCCTTCGATTATGAGGTCGATGGAGCGGGAGAGTTCTCGGTTCTGTTCCGGTGTGGGTTTGGAACCGACGGCAAACTCGTTGGCTACCAGATTCCTCTGACAGGGCCGCGCTCTGGAGCGGTCCTGGAGCGTGGGGGGCGCGGCATTCTCCTGCCATCCGCCGGGCTGACGGGGGCGAGGTCCGGGGCCGTGCGGCTCGTTGCTCAGGGTTCGCGGCTAACGCTGTACCGGGATGGGAAAGTGCTGCGTGAGCATGACGATCCCGCGGCTCGGTTGCGCGGCGCCGTCGGATTCGAGATCAGGAGCGACGACGGATTTGCGGTGCGAATACGTAACCTCAAGGTTCGTTTGCTGGGCGATTCTGCGGCCCAGACTGCTGGTGGTCAGTAAAGGAGGTGCACGTGCCGTCCGATCGCTGGCAGGAGCATCGCGTTGTCGGCCATCAAACGCTGGTGTATAAGCCGCAGGCGGTGGGGGACACCGCGATTGTGTGTTTGGGGCACGATTTGTTCGAGCCGTTTGCGTGCGCAGAGCTGATCGAGGAGGAAGCTGAGCAACTGCGCTGTCCCGTGGTTCTGCTGGAGGCCCGGGGTACGTGGTGGCTCCACCGGCAGGTGGAAGAATTCGACGCGCAGCTCACGCCGGACGCGTGGGTGGCCGAAGCCGTCTTTGATTGGCTGCACGAGCGGTATCGGCCCGCTCAGGTCGTGCTGAGCGGGGTTGGCACGGGCGGTCAGGGTGCCTTGCGAATCGCCTTCCGCCATCCCCGGCGGTTCGCCGGGGTTGCTGCCGTGCAGCCCTGGATCGATTTTCACCAGCGCTATTGGGAGGATGAACTGCTCCAGCGGGTGTTTCCGGATGTCGAGAGCGCGCGGCAGTTGACCGCAACGCTCTGGATTAACCCCCTAAACCGGCCTCTTGCGATCAGCCTGCTGGCCAACCGGGACGATGCGACCTGGTTCCGGGGGATCGAGCGGTTGCATGACAAGCTGGTCGCGATCGGTGTCCCCCATCAGTGGGAGGTAGTCTCGGCGCCTGTGGAAGACCTGTTCGGCCTGGCGCGCGCGAAATTGGCGGCCTTGCTGAGGAGCACGGTGCTCGCTCTGCGGAGTAACGAGCTGCGGCCGCTGCCGGGTGGAGAGGCAGAGTAACCTCGACCACGGAACGGTTCGACCAGGTGATCTGGTGTTCACCGGGGCTGCTGGTTGGAGGCTATCCGAAAAGCGCGTGCACCGCAGTGGTACTGGGCTGACGATGACGGGCACTTGATAAGCAGGGGACCGGGTTGTGCGGATGGAGCACGCTCTTGCAGAATCAGCGGCGGGTTCGTTGGCGGAGGGGGCCGTTTTCCCGGACATTTAGCATGATGCCACCTTCCTGGCGGAACTCCCCCGTGACGGGCCAGTAGGTGATCTTTCGGGCGCGTAGCACGTCGGGGCGGCGTCCGGGGACGGTTTGGCGGTAGAAGGTAGCAAAACCGGTTTCGCTCGCCTCGGCGATGATCTTTTCTTCGCCGCCCGTGGTGTCGTATTTGAGGACATCGGCGTAAGCGTAGAAGCCCTGGCCATGGATCTTGGCATTGCCACGCGCGATGAGCTTCTGGATCGAGCCCGTCTCGCCTACGGACGCCACTCCGGTGGTTTTGGTCGTGAGCAGCTCGAGTTGGTCACAGCCGACGAACATGGCCTCGGACGGTGGTGCCGCATGGGAGAACTCGCGATCCGGACCATCGATCGGCGCGTGCCACACACGCACGCGGCCGACGAAGCGGACCAGGCCTTTGTCCTGGTCGACGTCCATGAGCCGATCGAACAGCACCAGAGTACCCTTCCAGCGCGGATCCTGGGGGGGCGGAGCGGCGGGACGAAGGACTGCCGGCGACCCCCTGCCGCTGGACCAGAACCGGCCTGGGCCGGCCACGACGATCTTATTGTCCTGACGTGAATAGACGACGCGGGGGCCTTCGATCCTCGTAATGCCCTGATCGCTCTGGCGACGTAGTTCTACTGCTCCTGTGGCGATGAGCCGGGCGAGGATTGGGGGGGCAGCCTGCTGGGGCCGGCGTGCGAGCTGGATCCGTTCGCTCAAGTGCGCCTCGAGCCGCTCGCAGGTGAGCACCGTCTGACCCTGTTCCACCCGGACCGCGCCCGTGAACTCCGCCACCAGGCCATCGAAGAACATGTCGCGGGACCAGACGATCTGCACGTTCCCGCCGGCCTGTTCGTCCAGGGAAAGGGCAACATCGGTGCGGAAGACAGCGTTGCCTTCCCCCCGTACCCAGGCGACCTGCGTTGCCTGATCGAGGCCGATGAGCTTGCCGTGGAGCGTCAGGGTGTCGGTGCTCACCAGGGCAGGCTGGCCGGTGATTTCGAAGAAGTAGCTACCGTCGAGCCCGCGGGCGTGTACATTGTCGCCGTGTATGGTGAGGCCGGACTGTTCTTCGGAGAGCCGCTCCACGATTGATACGGCCTCGTCTGCCCACATTTCGCGAGCTACGAATTTCTCAGGGCCGGCCTCGATATCGGCGCGGATGCGGCCCGCTGTGATCTCGATCCGGCGGCCGGGCCGGTGGTGCTCTTCGCCTCCATCAGGCGGTGTACCGTCGGCCGGTCCGGGGGGTACTTCGGAATCTGCCGGTGAAACAGCCGGCGTAACGGCCCGGATCCTGATCACCGGCCCCCGTTCCACGTCCTGGCAGAAGACGAAGCTCGGACTCGCAGACTCGGGGCTGGCACGCGCGTCCTCATGGGAATTTTTTTCGGGGGCGTCTGAGTCCCTTCGTTTGGCCGGTGTAAAACGAGCGATCAGGAGTTCCGTGCGCAAGACCAAATCGTCGGAGGTGAGAACCACACCGCCGGTCGCTTCGATCCGCTCAGGAAGGGAAAAACTCTTCTCCGCGGTAGGCTTCGCCGAACCGTTGAACCAGAGCCGGACCGATCGCTGGGCCACCATCTCGCCACGCCCGGGCTGCTCGACCCGCACATTGCCCGTGAGCGTGACGACATGTCGTCCGTCCACAAGCTCAAGGCGGGCGCTTTCTTGCCAGGAGGCGCGGATTCCCTCTGAATCCGCGCCCGCTTTCCCTTTTCCCACCAGTTCTCCAGGACCCGGGGCTTCCCCCTGCAACGCGCCTGGGCTGCCAATCTGCAGTCTGAGCCGAGCAACGCGAATGTCCAGCGCCCCATAGGACGCCTGCACTCCCGAAGGCGACTCAAGGCTGAGCACCCGCGTGGTCATGTCGTAGGCCATGTTGGTCGCGCTGGCCGTCAGACGACGTGTGGGGGAACTGACCACCACCGGCTGACCGACCGCCTCAGCAAGCTTCAACGTAAGCCGGTTCGAGACCGCCGCAGCCGAACCTTCCGATGGTTCGGTCACGCGCGCAAATGCTAGCCGGAGCTCATCGGCTCGCACTACGTCAGGTGATAGCCCAGGAGTTTGAACCGTGACGACCACGTCCCTGTGGAAGATCGCCTGCAGACCAGCGGCATCGAGAACAAGTGGCCCACGACACTCGATCGCCAGATACTGTTCTCTGCCCCCCTTGCTGGGTTTGGAACGCGAGCCACCTCTTTCGGTGGCTACGAGCAGGCTGCGGTTTCGATCGCTGAGAAGCCCTTCCACGCGTACTTGTCGGCTTACCTGCAGGGATTCCACTTCCAGCCGGCCGTCTTGCCCGCCGCGGAGCGTGATCCGCCCCCCGTGGCCGTTGAGCGACATCGTGTCGCTCGTCACCCTGAGCTCGCCCGATGTCCAGACAAGCTTGCGATTGCGGTCGAAGACCAGGTCGGTCAGATAAGCAGTCACGTCGTCGTTTTCGTCCGGCGTGCCGCGGTTCCAGCCGACGACCACGTTACCGGACGCCTGCGCCCGGACCGGGCGAGCGGCTGAAAAGTCGGTTAGGCTGATGGGCCGATCAAACGTAATCGATGCCTTTTCCGCCTGCAGCACAAGATACTCCACGTGACCCCCCTCGAGCGTGCGTTTCCGCACGACACTGACCGGTGCCAGGGTCATGCTCTGTTTGGTCGGGAACGCGTACTCGTTCGCATACAGAAAGAACCCCTGTTCGGCCCAGTACAGGCTAATCACTGCCCGCGTTTGCCAGGCGTCACCACCGAAGACCTCTGCGGCCACCTCGGTGGCGATGTCTTCCTTGGTGTTGACCAGATCCGTGTACCGAGGTGCGCTCGTAGGGGGCAGAAGGTCGGTGGGCAGTTTTTGCAGCGCCCAGAAGCGGCGGAACGCCGCGAGGTAGAGGGCGTACAAAAACATCAGGGCGGTGAATGCAATGGCTGCCGTGACGACGCGACGGACCACGACAGTTGCAACTCCTTCGATGGTTTCCCTACGTGCGGTACGTGGGGCCTCGTGACCTAGTCGTAGATCTCAAGCACCTGTTCCCAGACCCCCTGGGTACGAAGCAGGAACTCGACCAGTTCCCGGACTGCTCCTTTCCCTCCCGGCAGTTCTGTGACATAATCTGCTTTGCTTTTCACCTCCGCTACCGCATCGGCCACGGCCGCGGCCAGGCCCACTCGGGCCAGCGCGCTCAGGTCGGCCAGGTCATCCCCGATGAAGCAGACCCGCTCCAGCGGTACGCCCATCCTTGTGGCAAGTTCTTCGACTGCCCGTCCCTTGTCAAGCCGACCTTGCACCACTTCGTGGACGCCTAGCTCGGCTGCCCGGTGGTACACGGCCTCGCTGATCCGTCCGCTCAGAATCGCGGACTTCTTGCCCATACGGTGCCAGTAGGCCAGAGCGGCCCCGTCACGCACGTAGAACTGTTTCCACTCGCGGCCGTCGTCGCCTACGAGAATGTCGCCTGTGGTCAAGACCCCGTCCACGTCGAGGACCAGCAGCTCGATTGCCCGCGCTTTTTCGAGCAGTTCCTTCTCGTCCGCCGCCATGAGTCGGTCCCCGTTCAGGCAGCTTTGGCCGTCGAGTCTTGCTCACGGTCCAGGTCTGGGATGAGCGTGATCACGTCGGTGATGTCAAGAATGCCTATCGGGCGGCCGTGTTCATCGAGAACGGGCAACTGGCTGAACTTCCCCCGTGACAGCCGTTCCACCGCCTCGCGCACGGTGGCCGATTCCCCGATCGTCGCCGGATTCCTGGTCATCACGTGCTCGATCGGAAGCTCAAGCGGATCGTCCAGGTCGGTTCGTCCGAGCAGCCGAACCAGGTCGCCATCGGTGAAGATGCCCTGCAGCACGCCGCGTTCGTCGACAATCAGCATTGCGCCGGTACGGCGGCCGGGCCGGTGGGCTTCGATCAGCGCCTCGCGCACGGTTCGTCCCGTGTGGGCCAACCGCACCTCAGTTCCAACCCGCATCAGGTTTCGAACCGACTGGGATAGTTTCCCGAGGCTGCCCGCAGGGTGAAACGCGGCGAACTGTTCTGGTTCAAACCGCCGCGCCTTGCTAACGGCGAAGGCAAGGGCATCGCCTACAGCCATCATCGCGGTGGTGGATGTGCTCGGCGCCAGCCCAAGGGGGCAGGCTTCGTTGAGCGGGCCGAGCACGATCGCTACGTCGGCGGCGCACGCCAGGGTGGACTGGCCCCGGCCCGTGATCGCGATCAGCTTCGCCCCGATCTGCCGCACAGGATCCACAAGACGCACCACCTCCTCGGTTTCGCCACTGTACGACAGGGCAAGCACGATGTCCTCGGCACCGATCCGGCCCAGGTCACCGTGCACCGCTTCGGCCGGATGCAACGGATGCGCCCGTGTACCGGTGGAAGCAAGGGTCGCGGCTAGCTTCTGGCCCACAATGCCGGCTTTCCCCATGCCGGTCACAATGACCGATCCCTTGCAAGTGAGCAAAAGATTCACCGCCGCTGCGAACGATTCGTCCAGCCGATCCCGGACGGTTCGCAGAGCGGCGGCTTCGGTTTCGAGCACCTGCCGTGCGTACTCAAGGTGCTCGCGGTTTCCCTCGTGCCGCACATGCAACCGGCGTGGTCGTCCTGTCTCCATACTGCTTCCTGCTCGTCGCTCACCTAACGGGAATTCCTGCAGCGGCGATCTGCCGTGAGCTGCGTTGCTGCCAGGCTACTGGCCATGACCGGATCGGTCAACGGCACCGCAGCGAGCCGAAAAGGTCCTCGTCGCGAGATCGGGATAGTAGGTCGAGACCGGCTCCGGACCACGCCGGGCATCAGAGCGAGAACCCTCGTAGCCGGACCGCGGCTGGCCGCGCCCAGAGGGACCGGACCGTTGCGGCGAAGCGGTGCGATGGTCTGCGCTGCCGTTGAGGATTCGGCTATAATCGCGCACACACGCTGACGGCGCGCGAGCTGGCCGTGGGGAATGTAACGCATTCGGCGGAGGTTGCAAGCCGGCTTTTCCTGAGAAAGGCCAGGTCGTTTCGGGTGTCCGAAATCCAACCGGTCACCGGTATAGCTCTAATGAGAGGGCCCGTCTTGGGCGCGGTTTGAAGCGAGGTTCACGCGAGAGTGGAGGGCAAGTCATGCTCGCCAGATGGGTAGCACCTGCAGCGTTGACGGTGGCGTTCTTTGTTGCCTCCTCGGAACAGTCGTTTGCCCAGTTCACATCTTCGCGACCGAACGTGTTCGGCGGGGTGGACGTCTACCAGGGAAGCCGTCTCCTCTACAGCACCCGGCCCAACATCTTTGGTGGCTTCGATGTTTATCGTGGCGGGCGACTGCTTTACAGCACGCGGCGGAACATTTTTGGTGGCCAGGACGCCTACCGGGGTGTGCGGCCGCTGTTCAGCACCAGGCCGAACATCTTCCGTGGATACGACGTGTACCGGGGAAGCAGTCCGCTATTCAGCACGCGCAGGAACATCTTCGGTGGGCAGGATGCCTATCGCGGCGCGCGGCCGCTGTTCAGCACACGCCCCAACGTCTTCGGAGGGGTCGACATCTGGCGCTGGTAGGCTGAGTGTCGGCGTAGGCGACGTCGCGGTGCGGTTGCCAGCGGCGATGGTGTCCTGCGGACGGGCGCTCTCCATCTCCCGGCGCTTCCGCGATCCGCAAACGCTTGCAAAAGCGAGCGGGGACGGCTCGGGGTGGGCGGCGAAGTCTTCTGCTCCGGCGGCGGAACATCGGTAGTGTGATCCGCCCGCGGGTTCGCCGCAGGGCTTGGCCGGCGTGGGTGGTGGCGGACCGGAACCGCCGCGGGGACGTCGCGGTGATCGACCGAAACCACCTTCCGGATAGCGGCAAACCATCATCGGCCCGATCAGTTTGACTCGCCGAGCTCGCAGCGGCCATCTGCTGCGCAGCCAGCAATAGGGGAGCGCTGCAGGTCTATGCGCGGCGTGACGGGAAGTCCGATCTTCCTTGACGGTCCCGGCCGCCGTGCGGCCGCGCGGGGTCGGTTTCGTTTGCGCTCGGGGACCGTGCCCTGGCCAGGCCGTGCTACCATTGGTCTGGCGATAGACCAGTGGAAGCGCCGTCCGGTGGGGACACGGGCGGCGAGGCTTGGTTTGCGAGACACCGCGGTGCGGCCACCGCGTGAGGGAGGAGCCGTCATAGCTAAGGCGCGGTTTCGGGCGGCGGCTACTCCCAGTTATGACGGAGCTTGGGAAGGAAGCACCCATGAAGCGAACAACTGGTCGCGTATGGTTGGCTGTAGCCGGGCTAGTGCTGGCAATTGGTGCACCGAACCGCTCGCCGGCAGCGGAAAGACCGAACTTCGTGGTCATCTTCTGCGACGACCTGGGCTATGGCGACCTTGGCTGTTATGGTCACCCCACCATCCGTACACCTCATCTGGACCAGATGGCCGCGGAAGGGCAAAAGTGGACGAGCTTCTACTGTGGTGCCCCCGTCTGCACGCCCAGTCGGGCGGCATTACTTACCGGGCGAGTGCCGGTCCGTAGCGGTATGATGTCCGACCGTCGTCGCGTCTTGTTCCCGGACTCTAAAGGGGGACTGCCCGCCGAAGAGGTGACAATTGCAGAGCTTCTAAAGGGGGCAGGATACGCGACGGCTGCGATTGGCAAATGGCATCTCGGACACTTGCCCCCGTACCTCCCCACAGCGCATGGTTTCGACTACTACTACGGGATCCCATACTCGAACGACATGGACGCCAGGAAAGGTTTTCCGAACTACCGTCAGCGGGCGCTCATGGATCCGCACTACATGGCCCCATTCCAACAGTTCAACGTGCCGCTGCTGGACGGAACGAGCATCATCGAACGTCCCGTCGATCAGCGAACGATTACGAGACGCTACGTGGCACGAGCCATCGACTTCATCCGAAAGCACCGGCACCAGCCATTTTTTGTGTACCTCGCTCACAACATGCCACATATTCCCCTGTTCGCAAGCAAGCAGTTCTTCGGCCGAAGTAAACGAGGCCTGTATGGAGACGCCGTCGAAGAGATCGACGCCGGAGTGGGGGCAATCCTGCAGACGCTTCAAGAGCTGGGCCTGGCTGAGCAAACACTCGTGGTGTTCACCTCCGACAACGGTCCCTGGCTTCCCTTCGGCACGCACGGCGGATCCGCAGGATTACTTCGCAACGGTAAGGGGACAACATACGAAGGCGGGATGCGGGTGCCGGGCATCTTCTGGTGGCCCGGGCATGTCCGCCCCGGGATCCAGACGGGGATGGGCTCGGTGCTGGACTTACTGCCCACGTTCTGCTCCCTGGCCGGCGTGCCTCTCCCCAAAGATCGGGTGCTGGATGGCTACGATTTATCCCCGGTCCTGCTCGGAAAAATGGACAAGAGTCCCCGCGACCGGGTGTTCTATTGGCGACAAGAGGAGCTGTACGCCGTGCGGGTCGGTGCCTGGAAAGCACACTTCATAACGCAGGGATCGTACGGCATCGGGCCCCGAAGAGAGGTGCACGAGATACCGGAGCTCTACAACGTCGAAGTGGACCCGGGCGAGAACTTCGACGTGGCCCCGAGGCATCCCGATATCGTCCGTCGCCTGACCCGGGTCGCAGAGGAGCACAAGGCCTCGATCAAGCCGGTACCTAACCAGCTCGAGCGTTAAACCCTGGCCTTTGCACCTGCGAAAGCGGGCGAAGGTTGCCGCTTGGGCGGGTTCGCGGTCCGAGAGTGCGATCGGTCCGTGGTTCCTGATCAGGGCTTAGCGTGCTGCAGAACCACGGCAGGCGATCCGAAACCTCGCTCGGCCGCTGGTGCGCCCGGCTGGGCGGCCAGGCATGGCGGTCTGGGGTAAGGGTGCACCACGAGGAACACGCGTTATCCGGGCCTGAGGTTGCGGTACGAACCGGGACCTCGAGGGTGCGTGGCGGCTGAAGCGGCAGGTCCACTGAGCCCGGTCCAGGTTCCACGCAGTTGCCCGGCTACGGTGGCTCTATTGGTACGCTGCGTACGGTCGTTAAAATCGGCACAGGTTGTATCTTTGTGCGCAGCTTCTCCAGTTTCTCTCAATTCAGCGGTGTATATTTCAAGTGACATGTATCCGGCCAGTTCGTCGCGATGTTGACCACCGTCAACGGAACACGTCACAGGGGGAGCAATGGCAAATCACTCCGTCCTGATCGTCGACAGTGATGCTTCGTTTGTGAATCCTCTGGCGAGCTATCTGGAGGAGCAAGGTTTCGACGTCAGCCGCAGTGGTTCGATCGCTGAAGCTAGGGAGAAATGTTGCAACGGCGACTTCGATATCGTTTTTGTGGAGACCGAATTGCCGGACGGCGACGGCTTTGACCTCCTGGACTGGCTGCGGGAACACTATTCTGATGTTTCTGTCATCCTGGTGACGGGCTACGGCACCGTCGAGAACGCGGTCGAGGCAATTCGACGGGGCGCCGAGGACTATCTGGTGAAGCCGGTCTTTGAGGAAGAGCTCAAGATCGCTCTGGATCGTGCGCTCGCCCGTCGCTCGCTGAAAAAGGAGAACCGTCGGCTGAAGAAGCAACTCGAGCAACGCTACAGTCTCGATGCCATCATCGGCCGCGACGCACGCATGCTCCAGGTGTACGAGCTTATCGAAGCAGTGGCGGACACCCGGACAACGGTGCTGATCACGGGCGAGAGCGGTACGGGCAAGAGCCTCACGGCGCGAGCGATTCACCGGCTCAGTCAGAGGCGTGACGGGCCATTCATTGAGGTTTGTTGCGGCGCCCTGCCGGAGACCCTGCTGGAGAGCGAGCTCTTCGGTCATAAGGCCGGGGCGTTCACTGGTGCGGTCACCGATCGCAAGGGGAAGTTCGAGCTTGCGGACGGTGGCACGGTTTTTCTCGACGAGATTGCCACGGCATCTCCGGCCCTGCAGGTGAAATTGCTCCGCGTGTTGCAAGATATGGAGTTCGAGCCGCTCGGGGGGCAAGAGACGATCCGCGTGGACGCGCGCGTGATCCTGGCCACGAATCAGAACCTGGAGGAGCTCGTGGCCGAAGGCAAGTTCCGTCAGGACCTGTACTACAGGATCAATGTAATCAACATCCAATTGCCACCCCTGCGCGAGCGACGCGCCGACATTCCGCTTCTGGCCGAGCACTTTCTCAAGAAGTACAGGGAGGAAACAGGCAAGGTCGTGCGAGGATTTACGCCGCAGGCGATGGATCTGTTGCAGTGCTACAGTTGGCCGGGCAACATTCGGGAGCTGGAAAACGCGATTGAACGCGCCGTGGTACTGACCCGATCCGAGTACATCGAGCCCGAAGACCTGCCTCCGACAGTTCGTGGCGCGGTTCCAGGGATCAGCGTCCAGGCTCCGGAGCCTGCTCCGAACAACCTGAAGGCGGCTCTTCAGGATCCGGAACGCCGCCTGATCCTGGCGGCTCTGGAGGCGAACAATTGGAACAAGCAGCGCACGGCGCGCGCCCTGGGGATCAACCGCGCCACGCTGTACAAGAAGATGCGTCGACTCGGGCTGCTGCCCGACAAGTCCAGAAACGGCGGGGGCGGCTCGGCAACCCGACCTGCTCGGCACTGCGCTACAACCTGAACCGGTCCCCGTACCGGTGGCTGCCCGGTCCGACACGAGGTTCGGCCGATGGGTTCCGACGGGTGAGCACCCTTGCTGGCAGGGCGCGAAGGCGAGCAACGTTGGATCCGGGGGCCGAGGGCTGTGTAACCCGGTTGTGTCGCCCACCGGGGTAGATCACGTCGGCGGTGCCTGCGCGCTTGCTGGGCCGGTCAATTTGGTGTAGCCAAATGTCGACGGCCGAGCGGTTACGACAGGGATGCAAAAAGGGCTGGGGAAGAGATTCAGGCTGAGCCAGAGGTGCGACAGGCGTCCGGTTTCGGCGGCGCGGTCAGGTTGCGCACGAAGAGGGGGGAAGTACAATTCTCAAGTGGCGATCGCTCGCGTCAGCATGGCAGAGTGACCGCCTTGATTTGCCTGGGTACCCCACCGATGATCTCCTGCTGTGGGACTGGAGAGATGCCCGAGACCGCGACCAGCGTGTACAGGGCTCGCGCTGATTGGTGGGTTCTGGCCTTGCTGGCAACGTCGGGGATCTTGTTGATCGCACTGGCGTTCGGGCTGGTGGCGGCACAGGTCAGGGCTAATGATCCCTGGGGGCTGTACGTCGCTGTCGGCGCTATGTTCGTGGTCGGCGTCTGGGTGCCCGCGATACCGTTCTTGCTGCGGTACGAGCTGCGGGATGACTCGCTCCGCATTCTCCTTTTTCCCTTCCGCCTGACCGTGCCATACCGCTCGATCAGGGCGGTTCGGGCCGACGGCAGGCCGTGCTGGGCAGCGATCAACTTCGCCCTTTCTGTCCGATACGTCCTCATCGAATACGACGGCCTCTTCGGGTTGGGGCGTATGATGCCGCTGGCGATTTCTCCGCAAAGCCCGGACCACTTCGTTGCGGACCTGAGACAACGTTGGCAGCGGGTGGACGCAAAGGGGGTAGATGAGCCATAGGGGGAGGTTGCGTCAGCGGTTGTAAAGGGGGCCGTAGGGGCCATCGTGGTGCGAGGTGTTGCTATCGTAAGGGGGCAGGACCGGCGAGTGGGATCGGTTCTTCAGCGATCCGGCGGACCGAATCAGCAGCCGGGCTGGCCGGCCACGGTGGTCGGTACGAAGAGCTCTGTACGGGAGCGTGCCGCATGCGCCCGCGGAGCAGTCCGGCGTCAGACCGTCCGCGTGAATGAAAACAGGTTTAGGCGGTGTCGGGAGTCATCCGCAAGCTGTCGAGCGTGGAGGTCGCGCCGAGCGCCCTTGTCTGATGGGCCCTTGCAGCGTGAGTGTAGCGGCGGTTCGCTCGAGGCGGAAACCGCCGGCGGATGTGTGTACCATAGAGTGGGGCCAGGGACGGGGATCATTAGAATGCGTTGGTTGGTCCGCCGTAGCACCGCCTGAGTGTGTTCGTAGGGGATGGAAGCGCAAACGACGTCCAATGATTCGGGCACGTTCGAATGCTTCGAGCCAGAGCACTACATCCCGGTGCCTCTGACGGGTATTTCGCGCGTTGTCTGTACTGGGGCCCTCGGTTCCGGCCAATCACACCAGTGGACCAGTTTTTGTCGCATCCTCAAGGCTGTGTACGCGCACGAGGTATGGTCGGAATCGGAGCGGGCTAAGGGCGCCTGGTCGGTCATCCACGCCTCCAATGACCACTGGTGGTGCGACCGGTCTCAGCGCGACGAGGCGATGGATACGTTTCTGGACATTTTTCTGCAAACGTTGAAGCGGGCGAACTTCCGGCCAATCCCGTACAGCGTGATCAAGCAAGCCGAGCGCGATGACTTCCTGTACATGCTCCCCCTGCGCGTCGACTGGTCCAAATTGGACGACTCCTACTTGCGGCGATTCTACGAGCGCCATCCTGAGTGGCGGCACGTCCTTCCGCCTGGCAGACACACCGAGCACATGCTCATCTTCGTGCGCGGCCTGGGCGAGGAGACAGCCGAGGGCCGGTTCCTGCTGCAGAAGATCGATCTACTGGTCGGTGACGTGCTGGACCTGGTTGTGTTTGACCCCTTTCGTGTGGTTGCCGCATTGTGCCGCCGGTTCCTCGGACGAAGCGAGCCGGGCAGCGAAAAGAGCGAAGGGGGCGACGACGGGTTGGTGCACGCCTGGTCGCAGTACCGGACGATTCACAGTCAGGTACGACAACGACGTGTCACCCTGCGCCAGGCCGGGTATGGGTTGAGGAACCTGTTTCGGGTGACGCAGATCACGGAACCGACCTTCAAAGAGGTAGTGCTCCTCTACCGCCTGTGCCCTCCGGAGCATCGGAAGAAGCAGGGGGACGAAGAGTGTTCCTGTACGCCGCTGCAAATCCGCGCCTACCGCGACATTCCGATTTCAGACCTCGAGGTGATCTTCCCGGCCAAGAAGATGTCTATGAAGCCGCTCGACGTGGTGAAGCTTGCGGTCACCGCCTTGGTCGGGGCGGGCATCCTGATAATGAGGCTACTCACCGCCGTTCTAAATCCGGCCGTGTTTTTCGGCACGCTGATTTCCCTTGCCGGCTACGGATCGAAAGTGTTCTTCCAGTTCAAGGTATCCCGGGATCGCTACCTGCTTCTGGTCACGGATGCGCTGTACTCGAAGCACCGCGACAACGATCTGGGTGTCATCCTCTATCTACTGGATTCGGTGGCCGAACAGGAGTGCAAGGAAGCTCTGCTCGCATACGCATTACTCCTTACCGAGGGGCCGTTGCGCGAGTCCGAGCTGGATGCTCGTGCCGAGCGTCTGCTTTACGACCGCTTCGGGGTGAGAGTGGACTTTGAGTCCGACGACGCCTTGCGGAAGCTTGTTGACCTTGGTTTGGCACGCCAGGACGAAGACGCCCTCTGGCATGTTGTGCCGTTGGACGAGGCGTTACGGATCTTGAACGATCGCTGGGACGACTATTTCCTGCACCCGTCGGAGACGGCGGAGGAGGCGACGCGGGTGAGTGGAAATCGAGCGGCGCGGACACCGGAGCCGTAGGCTGCCTTACTTCATTTGAAGCTTGACCCAGATCGGCGAGCTCCACGCGATTCGCTCATCGGTTTGTTGCACGCGTACGTAGTAGTACAGCGGCCCCTCCGGTTCGGGACGGGTGTCCTCGAAAGTAAGGTGAACGATGGTGTCGCGTGGAGCACAGGAGAACACGACTTCGCCCGATCGGACAACTACCAGATTCTCGATTGGGCGCGTGCCTCGGACGTAGATGTTCAGCTTCGGGTACGACGTGCAGCTCGTCACGTCCCCCATAATGGCAACCCTGTCACCGGCAGCGAGCCTAACATCGACGATGATATTGTCAGTTGCTGCGTAGGTGTGACGCTTCTTCATGGCTTCGAACAGCGCCCGTCTCCGGTTTCGGGGGGCGAGAACGCACGCGTAGCTCAGGTGGGTACTCAAATGATCGCTGGATGCCTGGAAGCCTAACCGATATCCCTTCCGCAGGGCGTTTACGACGAAGCCGGCCGGTCGGAAGCCTCCTTCCTGAGTGCTGGGGTCGTCGGGATCGGCTGCCCAGGGGGCACCGATCATCTCATAGTTGGTTCGGTCGCCCTGGAAGATTTCAACCAGCGGCTCCAGCTCGGGATCATTATCTCGCCAGTCCGTGCCCATGCCAGTGGCGCTCGTGTGGGAAAAGCAAATGCCCTGGTTTTCGCGCAGATATGGGTAGAGGAACTTGCCTGAGCCCGCACGGACACGTCCCCGCCGCGGCTGCTCGTCCGGTCGGATCGGCAAGGGCTCGACGCCGCGGTTCAGGAGAAACACGTTGCGATGCCCGTTCGGATAGCCCACGCTTCGCTCGTAGCCATAGAGTGTGACGAAGTAAGGCGGCATGTGGAACAGGTCGTTGGATTTCTCGCGGATCCACCACTGGTAGTGTGCGTAGCCGTCATTGTGGTCTGTAACGAGGAGGTAATCGAGCGAGGCGGCATCAAGGGCGTAGCGATAGACGTCGATCAGCGAGCCTTCGTTGCCCCCGTCCTGCGAGTTCTCCGTATGGCGGTGCATATCTCCGCGCAGGATGCGGAGTTCCCCCTCGGCGGTTTGGACCCGGTAGCTTCTGATCCGAGCCAGGTCCAGGGCCTCGTGAGGATGCACCGGATCGGGCTCCGGCGCATCGAAGGGGGCCGGTTTCCCCGTGACCGCAGCCAGCTCCCCGGAGAGAGGCGCCAAGGAGACGTCCAGCATGCCCGCGAACACGCTCATTGCGTCCGGGCGGGCGCCCAGGATCGTGCGGTGATCCGTCGGCCACGCGATCCACAATGTCCCCTCGTGGAGCGACAGGCCGGGTACTGCATCGAGTCGTCCCGTTGAGTCCGCCAGGAGCAACTCCGGCCCCCACCGGCCTTCGGTCGCGTTGTACCCGGTGATGTACGCCTCCCAGTAGAACCGCCAGCCGACGCCCCGCCGGCTTCGGTCGCTCGTGCTGTAACGCCGATAGAGCAGCCACAGGCGGCCCTGGTCGTCCACGATGAGTTGCGGCCTCTCGGCCGATTCGATCAACGAGGGATCGAAGTTATCCGGGTGCCGGTACGACGGGGGTAGATCGATCGCTCCGGTCTTCGGGTCGAGGACGCGCAGTTCGATCCAGCGGTGCTCGTACAGGCGACTGCCCTGGGGCATCCGTTTCAGCTCAAGCCAATAGCCGGTGTCCTTGCCCCAGTGTTTGCCACCGCGATCGAAGGCGATCCAGAGCCGCCCTTTGCGGTCGGCCGCCACGCTCGCCCGGCAATCGCGCCAGGAACCACTGGTTACCTGGTAAACCCGGCTCACCTGAACGTGGCTCGCGGACTCGGCCCGTGCCAGCCGAGCGAAAACGTCGTAGTTGCCCTGGTCGTAGCTGTCCCAGACGATAGCTATGCCCCCTCCGGGATAGGGGCAAGCACTCGGTTCCCAGTCGTTGCGGGGCGATTCGCTGATACGCGCCGTTTCCGACCAACGCTCGCCGTCGAACACCCTGGCCAGGATATCGCTCTGGCCATCCCGAAAGCCCTGCCACACCAGCCAAAGCAAACCGTCAGCATCTCGAACAAGCGCGTGATGGATATCTGAGTAGGGAGCGTGCGTGAGGCGCTCAGGACCTTGCCAGCCCCCCTTGGTTCGTACCCAACCGTAGAGATCCCAGTTGCCCTCCACCTGGACGCTGGCCACCAGCCAGATCCGGCCCGTTCGATCCCGACCTAATGCCGTACGGTAGACGTCGTTGGCAGGGGGCTGAATGATTTGCACGGGGGTCAAGCTGTTCGCTTCGAAGCGGCGTACGACCAGGACGTCACCGCGGCCCCGTCGGTAGCTCTGGTAGGCGATCCACGCCCCGCCGTTATCGGCGAGCACCGAAGGCCAGTCGTGCCACGTGTGCTCCTCCGGATGGTCTGGCAGCGGCTCGACGCCGGCCGGCTGTCCATACACGGCCAGTGTTGCCCGGACCGCCCCGCGCAACCGCCTGAGCTGCCCCATGCGGAGGATGTCGCGAAGGGGGATATCGAAGTCCCCCTGAGCGGTTTTGAAACGCAATCGGGCGGCAGTGGAGACGTGTTCGAGGTCGATCAGCAGTCCGGGCCGAAGGAAGGGCCATAAGCGGCCGGGCAGGTGGACGTCAAAGACGCGCTGCACCGGACGCGGCCCCCACCAGGAGCCGCATGTCCAGGAGGCCCCGCTCACGCTCATTCCGGGTGCGAACCGCCAGCCACGAACGCGTACGAGGCGCGCTCCCTCGGTCGTGACGGATCCCGACCAGTCCCGCGGGCCCGTGTCCCTTAAGCCGAACTGCACGAAAACTGTGGTCACCGAACCTACCGGAAGTTCGGCTTCCCGAAGGCGGATCTCCGGGGCGACCGGGCGACGTCGCCAATCAGGCCCGCGCTGCTGCCGGACCACCGCCTCAGGATTGGCCGGATAGCTCTGGGCCACAGCCTCGCGAGCCGCCCCGGCCACGGAAACGAGAAGAACTCCAACCAGGGCCGCGGGCCAAACCTTCTGCGTGAGCTTTCCCATGTTCGCCTCCAGCACGCACATCCATGCTCCCGAGTATACTCCGTCCAGCATCGGATTGCCCATGCGACTGGCGACCAGAACACCCTGCGACCACGACCGCTCCGGGGGGCCGACCAGGCCGCCTGCCTCGGTTTGGTCGGTCCGCTAAGCGGCGGAGGAGTGGGCGAGCGTGGGCGGCAACTGTGCGCGGCGCCCGGTCAGCTTGTCGCTACCTAGCCGGCTCGGCTGGCCGGCCGCCGACGGCTGAAGGCACGGTTGCCCTCAACGCCGGTCGTGCGTTGGTCGGTTTTTCGGAGTCCGGCGCCTCACGCCAGGACCGGCCGTTGTCGCGTGTACTTTCGGAACGCAGATTGCAAACCGATCGGATGGCCAGGCGGAACCGTGCTTTCCGAAAGAGCACTGGCGGGAGGTGCGCGATGGGGAGGAAAAGAAAGGCGGCAGTGGCCGGGATCGGCGTCCGGGGGTTGAAGCCTGCCGAGGTGGCCGAGCCTGTCGTGCCGGCCGAGCTGAAAGAGTTTGCCGACCTCATCGAACAGGATGGCGGCAAAGTGCTATGCACCTTTCGTGATCCCTGGGGAGGGCACTGGCAACTGCTTGTCGCCTTGCCCCTGGAGCGGGTCGATCCGACTCCATTCCAGCGAGACCTCTCCACCAGCCACGTGAACCGGCTGGCTGTCGTGATCGAGAAGCTCGACCGCTATCTCGATCCCATCATCGCGGTCCGTACCGAGGATGGGCGGTACTGGACGCCGAACGGCTATCACCGAACGGCCGCCATGAAGCAGCTTGGGGCGACAAGCATCCTGGCGATCGTTCTCCCCGAACGTGAGATCGCCTACCAGATCCTTGCTCTCAATACCGAGAAGGCACACAACCTCAAGGAGAAGTCGCTCGAAGCAGTGCGTATGGCGCAGGACCTTGCGGCGTTCGACCCGCGGCCCGAGGTGGAGTTTGCCGTCCAGTTCGAAGAACCCTACTTCCTCACCCTTGGCTTCTGCTACCTCGATCACGCCAGGTTCTCGGGCGGTGCCTACCAAAGCCTTCTGAAGCGGATCGATCAGTTCCTTGAGGTGCCGTTGCCGGAAGCGCTGGAGGTCCGCAAGGCCCGCGCGCAGAAGCTGCTGCAGCTCGACGAGCGGATCACCGCAATTGTCGACGCCCTGAGAGCTCAGGGCGTGGAGAGCCCGTACCTGAAGACCTATGTGGTAAGTCGGCTGAGCCCCCTGGAGCCGCGAAAAAGGTCGGCCGCCGATTACGATGCCACGATGGACCGTATGCTCGAGGCGGCACACAAGTTCGATCCGGAGCACGTTCGGCTGGACGACCTCGTCGGCTTTAGCAGCTTTGAGGAATAGCGCTACGCGTGCCATCGGAAACCTGGCCCCTTTGCGAACTACGCAAGGGGCCATTTCTGTCTGAGGCCTTGGTACGATCGGTACTAGCGTCGGCTCTGTCGAGCGCGGCCGTGCTTTCCTCTGTGGCGGTGGGACGATGGAAAAGGTGCAGACAGCCATGTGCGGCGTATTTCTGCAGCTAGTGCTGGCCGTGTGGTTCTCCCTGGCGTCCGGCCCAGTCGGTTCCGATCATCCCTTCCCTGCGGCTCGTATATCGCGAGGCGCCTACATCGCCTGGCGCGAGCACATCGTCGATGATGGGGGCGTCGCCGGCGAGCGCATTCTGGGGGCCGACGGGCTGGCAGTGGGGGACCTTGATCGGGACGGCTTTATCGACGTGATTGCCGTGCATGAGGACAGTTCCCATGTTCGCGCTGTATTCGGGGGGCCAATCGAGGTCCGTCGTCAGCCGGGATGGTCGGGGAGCCTCACGCTTGGTAAGGGGCCGCTTGTCGGGGATTGCGAAGACGTTTCCATCGGTGATCTGGACGGCAACGGCTGGGATGACGTGGCCGTGGCGTGCGAACGCGGCCATGTTGTCGTCTTCTTCAACCTGGGGCGGCCGCGCGAGCACAGCGGTTGGCTACCCGTGATCGTGCAAGCCACGCGTGGGCGTGGGAGCTGGATCCGCCTGGCAGTGGTGGACCTCGACGGAGACGGGCACAACGAGCTGGTGGCGGCGAACAAAGGGGGGACAAGCGTGTCTATTCTCTACCCTGGGGCTCAACCCCGCAACGGTCGCGAATGGACGGAGAAAGTGGTCTGGCGGTGCAGGACCCCCATCAACGTGCGCCCCGTCGATTTAGACGGGGATGGCACGTTGGAGCTCGTCGCCGCTAGCAGAGGCGAGAAGCGGATCGTCTGTCTGGACCGCGAGCGGGACACCTGGCGAACGATCCCCATCTACTCGGGTTCAAATCCTCCGAGCGAGGGCTTCATGATGCAGTTCATTGATCTCGATAGGGACGGTCGGCTGGACATCATTACGGAAGAGGACCACGGCGGGCGGGTATTCTGGCTGCAGCAGCCGGCGCGGATGGACGGAGGCCGGTGGCAGCTCCACCTTATCGGCGATGTCTCTCCCGACTGGGCGACAGGGCTCGGGCTAGCGGACATCGACGGCGATGGTCAAAAGGATCTAATCGTGGGGGGCTACAGTGCCGGCCCCCGCCTACACGAACCGGCCGTAATCCGTCCGTCGGACAGGTGCGGCTGCCTGGTCTGGTTTAAGCAGCCCGAGCGACCGACGGAGCTGTGGATCCGCTATCCGATATCGCGCCGCCGTCGGGCAATGTACGACATGTTCATTCCAACCGATCTCAATGAGGACGGACTGGTAGACTTCCTCACGACCCGGGGCAACAGCGGCGCGTTCGACGGGGTGATCTGGATCGAACAGATCCGGTCAACGCGTCCGTGTCCAGCCTTTTTCCGGGCGCGAGCGACGGACAGCCCAGAGGTGCCCTGGCCTTCGAGAGAGAGGCGCTAAACCGGTCCAGCTTCCAGGGGTACGCGGCAGCGATGCCTCAGCGCATCCAGAACCGTTGGGCGAGGCGGACCAACAGTTTTAAGACTGGCTCACGTGGGCAACCCGGAAGCCAATCGGTGCGCCTGTCGGAAGGGCACGGTAGCGGGAGAGGGGCTGTGGAACGAGATCGCGCGAACCCGACGTCGTCGACGGGAAAGCCGCGACTATGGAAGCCGTGGGGCTTCGACTGGAGCATCGCGGTGTCATTCACTGGCCCGCTAGCTACCCGAGCTGGCACGTCCTTCGCCGGGCAGTTCGACCGTAATCGCCATTACGATGGGGGCCGTATTATCGTCGCCTTTCAGAAACTCGATCTTCCGGATAACTTCCCGTTTCTTTGGTTCGATCGCGAGGTAGCGAAGCTGTCTGCCCCGCAGGACGAAGGCAAGCTCCGATCCGGGTACGTCAACCACGCGAATGTAGTCGGCGACGTGTACGCCGTTGATCAGCCGGTGGTCCTCGGAGGAACCGTCGGCGTAATGAAACCGGACGACCATGGAGGTCGTACCCGCGGGTGAGGCCGGGTAGCCCCAACCGGCTACGCCGCCCAGGATGTGGACAACCCGGGCAGGCAGATTGCACTCCACCTCTGCACGCCGCGGCATCTCTCGGCTGACGGCACCATTCGGGCTGTACAGCATGATCGCGTTCGGCTGAAGCGTGCTTTTGGGATCCACGAGGTGGAACGGGACTCCCTTAAACGTTTTCGGCCCCCAATCGCTGAAGACCAATCGCTCGGTGGGGGACTCCTTGCGGTAGAACATGCCCTGGGTCGTCACGATCGTGGCAGCACGCCGGATAGGGATCGGGACGAACCGTCGTTGCTGAGTCAGGAAGGCGAGCAGATCAACGATCTGCTCGGGCTTAAGCTGCTGCTCAAACCCCTCCGGCATGAGCGACTTGCCGGAATTCGTGATCTCTTCAATGTTTTCTCTTAAGACGATCACGCGGTTTCCTTCTGTGTCGATAAGCTCGATGGCGGTGCGGGTCTCGGCAGCAAGTAGGCCGGTCAAGACCCTTCCGTCCCGGGTGAGCACGAGATACTGGGTAAAGTTGCCCTCGACCGAGCGGTTTGGGTCGAGAATGTCCGTCAAGATCGCGCGACGACCGCGAACAGCTACTCCGGTCAGATCCGGGCCCACCGCCTCACCGATCTCCTCGAACCGGTGGCACTTCGCACAGTTCTCCTCGAACACTTTCCGACCTGCCGTTGGATTGCCTTTCCGGTCGGCGAGCGGAAGGTACCGCTTCAGGACGTCCTCTCGACCTGCAGACACAACGGCCCCCTGAAACAGGGCCTGCGCTTGTTCGCGGATGTGTCGATCCGGATGAGCGAGCAGAAGCTGACGTTGGTCCAGGGTGAGGTCGGCGCGGTTTAGGACACCGGCGCGCAGCGCGGCTACCAGTTGACTCGCCCAAACGGGACGCTGCAACAGGGTTCGAACGACGAGGCGGCGCAGTTCGGGCGAGTAAGTTCGCCACCGCTGCAGAAGCTCGCTTGCCACTGCTGGGCTATCCGTGCGAGCCAGGAAATCGATCAGGCTCTTGTTGAACTCCGGCGGTTCGGCAACCGCGATACGGCTCACCAGCGCGCGGACGGTTTCGTCGGAGGGATCGAGTCTCAGGAGACGCTCTGCCGCCTCAAGTCGGTCACGTGTTGGCAGACTACGATTGTCCAGCCTGTGGAGCAATTCTTCCCGCACCTTGGCGACGAATTCGCCGATGGGTGCCGACCAGCCCACTCTGCGGAATAGCAGGACAAGGCCAGGGCGCACAGCAGGGGGAGTGGAGCGTACCAGGTGAAGGACAAGCCGGCGGTCCGACTCATCGAGGTTACCCGCGTCATGACCTTTTGGCCAGCCACGGATGACCCCCTGACAGAAGGCATTTAAGACAGGCTCCGACGCGTTCTGCAACGTTCGAACGAGTTGTCGGAATTGTTCCGGTGCGGGCGCTCCGCGACTCCAATGTTCCGCCACCACCTCTACCGCCCGTGCCAGCAGTTCCGACGCTCTAGCCACCGTACATGCGGCTTTCAGGAAAGCGACGTCATTCGTGGCAGCCGCGCAGATGGCGGCCAGGGGGAGCCAGCGGTCACGAGCCACGCTTTCGTCAAGGAAAACTCCGACGAGTTTGGCGGCGATACGATCGTCCGGGGGGCAATCGGCGAACTTTAGGAGCACCGCAAGCCGCACTCGAAAGTCGTCATCACTGAGGGCGCCGGCTTCGAGCAGGATGCCGACGGTTTCACGAGTAGGCGGCAACGTCTGGACCGCGGCTCGTCGGACCGCCGGATGCTTGCTGCCCAGACACACCCGGGCCGCGCGAACGAGCTCGTCGGTTACCCCCAGACCGTGTAGAGTCCAGAGGACATGAATCGCCGCGCGCGAGTCGCGGTTTGCACGGGCGAACGATTCCAGCTTGGGCGCAACGGACAGGTCGCCTCGTTCGACGAGCTCTTGCTGGGCGTGCAGCCTCCACCACATGCTTTCGTGGCCGAGCAAAGCAACGAGTTCGTCATCGGAGGCATCCGGGAAATTCGGCTGCTCTTGCCGGGCTTCACCTTCGGCCACCACCCGGTACACGCGTCCGTGCGTTTTGTCGCGCAGGGGGGTTTCATAGGCGTTTCCGAGGCCGGTTCGGAAACCGGGGGGAGTCGGATTGTGTTGCACGATGAAGTTGTACCAGTCCAGGAACCAGACGGCACCGTCCGGACCAGGTGCAGCCGCAATGGGGGCTGCCCATTCGTCATCGCTCGCTACCAGGTTGTAGCCGTCGCGAGTAACGAAACCGCTGCCCCGCTGAACCGGTAGACAGACGTGCACCAGGTGCCCCGTCGGCTCTGTCACCAGGGCGGCCCGGTTGTTGTAGATGGGCAAGAGGCGGGTATCGCCGTAGAAGTTGTGACCGCTGGCGGCGGTGAACCCCCCGTGGAAATCCACCTGACGGTACGGTCCTATTGGGTGGTATCTCTTGTGGTCTTCGATTCTGGCGATTCCCGTGGCGTACCAGCCCCGCACCCGTTCGAAGTAGCGGTTGGGTATGGCCAGGTAAAAACTGTGTTGGTTATTGGCCGTGGAGACGAACACATCTCCGTCGGGACTGAAGCCCAGTCCCCACGTGTTGTTTGTTGTGGGGGCTACGAACTCGAAAGCGCTGCCGTCCGGTTTGAATCGGAACACGCCCTGGCGAAAGCTGATCCGCTTGCCGTGGAGCTTGATTTCTCCGCCGCTGTACCCGACCGTGGCCCAGATCCAGTTGTCGAACCCGTAGTGGAAGTTGGCGTGGACGGCATGGGTGTCGGCACGACCGAAGCCGGTGAAAACGATGCGGCGCACGTCGGCACGCCTGTCGCCGTCGGTGTCCTTGAGAAAGAGGATGTGGGGGGCGCAGGCAACGAGCAGACCACCTCTGACGTGGAGAAGGCTGGTCGGGATATTGAGCTTGTCCGCGAAGATGGTGGCTTTGTCCGCTCGACCGTCTCCGTCCGTGTCTTCCAGAATCTTGATCCGATCGTTACCGTTTCGTTCGGGGTTGGGGAGGACGTTGTTCGGATAGTCTACCGACTCCACCACCCAGAGGCGGCCGCGTGGACCGAAGGTCATGCAAATCGGTTTGACGACGAGGGGTTCGCTTGCGAACAGTTGCAGCCGGAGGCCTTCCGGAAGGGCATATCTCTGCATGGAGAGCTCTGCGGGAAGGGGCAGTTGCATCTTCGTCTGACGCTCTACCCGGCGGTCGGGTCGGTACACAGGGATGTTTTCGACCTCCTTGTAGCGGAAGACCGAACGATCGAGGTTGAGATCACCGGTCGCCCACCGCACGGCGCGAGCTACCAGTTCGCGGAAGACGGGCGTCGTGTAGGTCTCTTTCGGCAGAAGGCTGATGAACAGACGGCCACGAGAGGGAAACCTGCGCAGCCAGACGTAGGGTTGGAGACCGCCATCCTGGTAGGCAGCAACAAGGGCACGACAATCGTTGGAGAGCTCCCCTGTTTCGATCCTCTTTAGGGGGCATATTGTTCCACGCAGCCCCTTGCTGACAGGGTGACCGGTGTCGATGAACCAGAGACGTGCCTTGAAGGCCCCCGTCGGGCCGCTGACCTGAGCGCCGACGAGGGCGGACAGGGGAGACAGCTCCCGAGCGACGCCCACAAACACACAGCCCTTCCCGGCCTGCACGAACTGGCGGGCCAGGGTAACGACCGCGTCGAGTCGGTCGGGGGTAACACCAGTGAGATCGACAATCACAGCGCGGTGCTGTTCGATCAGCTCAGGGGGGACGGCCGAGGAAGGCAAGCCTTGCTCGGTGGCCCTGTATGCATCCGGCAAAAGTTCGCTCAGGCTCTTGCCCAGCACCAGTACCCGGTCGGCAGCGTGGGCGGTTTGCGGGCACAGGATCGTGCAGAACAAGCCGACGGTGATAATCGTGCAGAGTGCTTTGCCTCGAAACATCGTTCGCGTCGTCATAGTTGCTTTTCGATAAGCACATGGAGTAAGTCCAGAGAAGGGGGCCGTCTGAAGCGGCTCCCTGTTCGTGATTGTGGCATTTTACGGGTGCGTGGGGGCGGACTTCGCGTAAGAGCCGCGGGCGGGCTTGCTAACGGGCTAGGGGCGTGTAACGCCTGGGTGATGGCGGCCTAATTCCCTTGGTCCGGGTTCCGCCAGAACCGTCCGTCGGCGGCGATCATCCGGTCGGCGCCCGGAGGTCCCCAGGTACCGGCGCGATACGGCTCGGGGGGAGGCAGTTGGTCGAACCATGCGCGGATCGGGTCCACGATCGCCCAGGCAAGCTCGACCTCGTCCCGGCGTGTGAACAGAGTGGCATCGCCAAGCATGGCATCCAGCAGGAGCCGCTCATACGCTTCGGGAGAATACGAGCCGAAATCGTCCCCGAAGCTAAATTCCATGTCCACGGTTCGGATCTGCGTGAGCGTACCGGGCACTTTCGCGTTGAATTCAAGTGAGATCCCCTCGTCGGGCTGGATCTCGATCACGAGAGCGTTGCTCTGGATACTCTGGGGGAACTGCTTCGAAAACAGTACGGATGGGGGCCGGAGGAACTCGATGACGATCTGGGTCACGCGCCGAGCGAGCCGTTTACCGGTACGCAGGTAGAACGGCACGCCCGCCCACCGCCAGTTGTCCACGAACAGCTTCAACGCCACGAACGTCTCGGTCGTCGAATCCGGCGCCACCTCGGGCTCCTCCCGATATCCGGGCACCTCCTTGCCGTCCACGTAGCCGCGCGTGTACTGCCCACGAACGACGACCGGACCCGGTTGAGCCGGTGCCGTCGTTTGGATGGCGCGAAGAACCTTGACCTTTTCGTCGCGTATCGCGTCTGCCTCGAGGGATGCCGGCGGTTCCATCGCGGTGAGGCAAAGCAACTGGAGGAGGTGGTTCTGCACCATGTCCCGAAGCGCTCCTGTGGCGTCGTAATACTCACCGCGGTCTGCCACACCGATGTCTTCTGCCACGGTGATCTGCACGTGGTCGATGTGGTTCCGGTTCCAGACGGGCTCCCAAAGTGCGTTCGCAAACCGGAACACCAACAGATTCTGGACGGTGAACTTGCCCAGGTAATGGTCGATACGAAAGACATGCCGCTCGTGGAACGTGAGACTGATTTCGTGATTTAGGCGGCAAGCTGACCGGAAATCTGTCCCCACGGGCTTCTCGACCACAAGCCGTCTCCAGTCATCGGCCACATCGGCGCGCAGGTCTCCCTGGCCGGTTTCGCGCAATGCCTTGACAATAGGCTCGAACAGGTGGGGGGGAACCGCCAGATAGAACAATCTTCGGCGACCCGTGCCGTACTGCTCGTCCAGTTGATCGAGCTTCCCTTTGAGCTCTTGCAGGCCTTCGGTGGTTGTGAAAGCACACCGCACGTAGAAGGTGCGCTGACTGAGCGACTCCCAGCGTTGTTCATCACCGATTCCCCTCCGGGAGTGGTCCCGGACAGCTTCGCGCATCATGTTGCGGAACTGGTCGTCGCTGAGTTCTCGCCGTCCCACGCCCACGATTACGGTCTGTTCGGGGAGCAGACCGTCCAGATGCAGGTTGTAGAGGGCCGGCATGAGCTTGCGCCGCATGAGATCCCCCGTGGCCCCGAAGACCACAAAGACCGTGGGCTCCGGCAACACGGTGAACGAGTTACGCCTGGCGGAGTCCGCCACGGGTTTTGGCGTACAGGGCATCGCTTCGCGTTCTGTCGATGTCATAGCCGGCACCTGCTCGAGGTACTTGTCCCATTCAGATCGGGACCAGTGCCACAGCTCGGGGGACGCTCCGATCCTCATCGGGACCGGTTGAGCACGGCAGCGATACTGCCACGGGCCCACCTCTCCCCTTCTACCCCTTCAGCTCGGAGACGGCCCTGATCCTTTTTTACGGGATGACGCTTCCGAACGCCGGACCGGAGGCACGCTCGCAACCGCTTACCGGCGTGGGCTCCCTGGGACCCCCGTGTTTGCACGCTCACGTTATTCTCACGCCACCGGTTTCCCTACCGCGAGCCGGAGCGTAATGCGGGCGATCGCCCCTGCTGCGGCGTTCACGGTTCTGCATTGCGACACTCTATCTCAGGAGACCGGCTCGTTGTACACACGGATCTCGTAGATTCGGGCCGAGGGCGCACCGTTTGTCGCGTGAACGAGTACCCGGAGCCGATCCGCGGTGATAGGGTCAAACCGATGTGCCCGACGGCGGACGTAGTTGCCCGTGACGGTGCAAAGCTCCTCCCACCTCCCCTTTTTCCAGACCAGGATGCTGTAGTCACGAACGCATTCAGGGTAGCGGAATAGGGGCAGGGTCACACGTTTGAGGGCGTCGGTATCGAAGGTGATCTGGACGAGGTTGAACTGGATCGGACGATCCCAACGGAGTTCGATCCAGGCGGGCAGGCCTGCCTGGGGGTCGGAGATCCAGATATTCGTCCACCGGTCCGGCCGATTCGTACCTCGGTTGACGTTCTCTGGACCAAAGGGGTAGGAGGGCGGATCCAGCTCCATGAGAAAAGCTCGGCCGCCCGTGGCCGGTCGCCACATCTTCGAGCCGGGCAGGTCGGCAGGAGTCACGCCAGGGGGGACCAGGCTGGGTTTACCGGGCTCGTCACGATGGGCTTGCCAAAAGATGCCGGGCGCCCGGTCCACGTAGACGTAGTACAGCTTGCGAGGCTTGACCCGAGCGTCGAATACGACCTCGACCGGGCCGTTATGTCTGGGGGGGACCACCGCGTCGGCCTTGGCGATATCACTGGTAGAGCGGAAATCCCACACATGGGGCGCCTGTCGCAGCCCAACGGTGATGGGTACCGGCCGATCGGCAACAGAGCGCAGCCATAGCTTCACGGCTTGGATTCGATCTCCGCTTACGGGGAACACCTGGGCGAGAGGTCTGCCTAGCGACCAGCTCCCTAGCGGTTTGGGGGGAAACACCAGCCGAGCTGAGCTGCTTGCCGTGACGGTGGCCTGGCGGGCCAGATCTTGGGGATCTTCGTTCTCCACTCCGGGTATGTGGCAGTCCTGTCTCAACAGCAATTGCTGGCATTCCTTGATGTGCCGCTGAGCAACGGTGCGGGGCGGGACCCGATGCCTCACGGCGAGTGCGGCGGCAGTACCCACGGCTTGTCCGACGATCGCTCCGGTAGAGAGGACTCGGCTGGAGGCGAACGCGATGTAGGTGCAACTGATTGGCCGGCCGGCCATCATCAGGTTCTGGACGTTGCGCGAATACAGCGCGCGCAGGGGAATCGGGTAGACGAGCGTACCAAGCTGGTCCCAGTTGTCATTGGTGCGTGGTGGGGGGTAGGGGGGCTCATGGCGGTTCAAAATTCCACCCTGAACGTGGATGTCGATTCCCCAACAGCCGTATGCCACGCTGTCGGGCAATTCGGGCGGGTCCTGGACGTGTTGTTGGGTGAGGATGTAGTCACCGCGTAGGCGGCGGGCCTCGCGCTTGTACGGCCAGAAGCCGACGAACTCCAGGCCGTAGTTCTCGGCACCATGGTCTCCCTTGTTCTTGATGTGATCCCAAACGCCGAGGGCCTGGCGAAGCAGCTCGTGGGTAATCTTGTCGTTGTCGTGAATGGGATGGTATGGGGCGCCCACCTCAATCCACCAATAACCACCTTCGATGAAGGAATGCCCGCGCGCGGTGAGGTCCCTTTCGGTGGGAAACTCGGCGGCCCAGTCGGGGCGTTTGAAGGGAACGGGCCGGCCAATATCCCAGGCGCGGAAGAAGATCGTGTTGCCCATTACCTTGTCGTCTGGCTGCTCGGGAGCGAGCGGTTCGTTGAATTCGCCTCGTCCCTCTCGACCCCAGCGAAACTCGGCTCCGGCAAGATAGCCGAGGTAGCCGTCACCTGTGCAGTCCACGAAGATTTCGGCGGACAGTTCGTACGTTTTCTCGGTTCCGAGCTGGATTGCTTCGATGGAGCGGATACGGTGCCTGGAAGCCATATGGACCCGGTGCATGTGGGTGTTGAGCAGGAGGGTAAGTGATCGCTCGCGAATCGCCCATTCGTACAGCACCAGGTCCCAGTGGCAGTTCATCAGCCCCTCCACGTAGGGCTGGTGATTCCGGACGCGTTCTTCGGTGTGGAACTCTTCATGGATACCCCCTTCCTTGATCCAGGGCTGGTGGGCACTGTTGTTTTCCGGATAGAGTTTGACTTCGCTGGAGGAGTTTCCCCCGAGCATGGGGCGGTTGTGGACCAGAGCGACGCGGGCTCCGTTTCGCGCCGCTGCGATCGCACAGCAGGTCCCCGCGATGCCGCCACCGACGACCACCACGTCATAGTGCGCTCTGATATGCGTTTCGCCCGTCCTCGGAGGGCGCACCACGTCCTGGCCCGGCGGTAGAGTCAAGTCGCTGGGAGTAGAGGCATCAGCTTGCGGCCGATAGAGACCGAGCGTGAGCAGTCCCGCCAGTCTGCGGAAGAAGCTGCGCCGACTAGGGCCCATCGGAATCGCCTCCTCGACGGTCCGGTCCTGTGGGAAGCTGCCAATTCGCCTGTGACTAGGAGCAGAACGGCAGCCCCGTTGGTCTGCCATTCTAACGGTAGGAATTGGGGATGCATCGGACTGATCGGATCGATCGGCCCGATCTGGCCGAAATCTGAGCGGCACAGGGGTCCCTGGGGCGCGCACACCACACAGCGGCCGGTCTGCGCGGAGCAAGCTGAGTGACTTTGCGCGAACGCGGTTACGCCCAGGTGCGGGTGCAAGACGATCCCAACGGTCGATGGGATGCCCGAAGCTGTCCAAGAGGCTGTCGGCGAAGCGGGTTGCCGTGGGACCTGGCACGATGCAGGAGCGTTGGTTTAGCGGTCCGTGACGTCTGAGAGGAGCGAGATGCTTACGATCTTCTCGGTGCGTATCTGGACGGCGCGGCGGTTGCGGCGCACGCCGTACTGGCTGCTTTCCAAGACGTACAGTTCCCGGGTCGAAGTTGAGTCGCGCAGGTCGTGGACGTCCGCGTCGCGTAGCTCAAGGAAGTGGCCATCGTAGCGGACCAGCGTACCGATGTACACGTAGGGAGCCTCTACATCGACCACCACGACTTTGCCCAGGTATCGCTGAAGTACAGCGGACAGCACGGCTGGCTCTTGTGGCGAAGCCTGATTAGGGCTGTCGCTCGCGGGCATCGTCATTCCCTTGCCCCCGTGTCTCCTGGTCCGATGCTTCGTCGCTACGCTGGCTCTTTGACCGTTTAGTGGAGCCGCCGGCCAGACGATCGAGCGCTTCGTCGACCAGTTCCTGCATTTCGGGATCTTGCCGGTAGAGGTCCACAATGGAGATCCAGATCCGGCGTGCCTCGATCCGCTGGCCCTTGGCGTAGAGTTCGTCGGCGAGTTCGAGCTTACGTCGTACCAGCGCGATGCGATCTACGTTTTTTGCCGTGTTCTGGAGGCGGCGGATCTGTTTGCGGGCCAAGTTCACGTAAGGGCGTGCGTCGGGATCGTCCTTGAAAAGCTCCACCAGTGCCTGGTACTTTTGGAGCGCCGTAACCGGATCCCCGAACTGCTCGATCTGCCAGGCTTCTCGGTACTTCCGTTCGTATTCGGATCGCGGATCGCGACCGAGCCGGACGTTCGCCAGGAAGCGGTTTTCCGCTTTGATCATCTCGACTTCATCGATCCAGGCATTGATCTCGTCGATGTGCTCCCCTTCGGGAAACCGCTCGCGGTAGGGGATAAGGTAGCGTTCGTACGCTTCGTACTTGGTCGCCTCGCTGTTGGACTGCATAGCTTCCCGGGCTCGGGCGTACAGCTCAGCTTCGCTGGGGGGTAGCATCATCCAGACGATGAACAGGATGAGAGCAGCGAGGGCACCGACGAGCGCGGCGGGATGCTCGTAGAACGGGCGGTGCTGTTTCTTCTTCCGCGTCTTTTTGGTAGGTCTGCCGGCAAGCTCTCGGCGGACCTCGACCGGAATGTTGTCGCTCCGAGCGGTATCTGCCAGGGGGTCCGGCCCCCCTCGCGAGATGCGTACCGTAGCGGCCGTCTGTTCGATCGTTCGCTCACGCGCTTCCAAAAGCTGCTGCTCGACGAAGTTGGCGTCCGGAGGACGTTTCTGGGGATCCTTCTGAAGCAGTTGGAGCACGATGGCGTTGAGCCAGACCGGACAGTCGAGCGCTCGTTCGATCGGTTCGGGCGGTTTTTCCTGGATGTGCTTGTAGAGCACCTCGGCAGGCGATTCCGCTTGGAAGGGCGGCTCACCTACGAGCATTTCGTACAGCACGCATCCCAGGGCGTAGAGATCGGTCTTCGGGGACAGCCCAGGCTTGCCGGTGATCTGCTCCGGTGCCATGTACGCGTAGGTGCCGACCGTCTTACCCGGAGCCGTCAGGGCGGTGGTGTCCTGGCCCCGCGCCAGGCCGAAATCACTGAGCTTAATCACGCCCCGTTCGGTAAGCAGTAGATTGCTTGGCTTCAGGTCCCGATGGATGATGCCGTGTTCGTGAGCGCAGCTCAAGGCGCGACAGATCTGAACGCCGAAGTCGATCGTCTCTTCCCACGTCAGGTGGCCTTTGCGTTTAATCAGCTCGGCCAGCGAGCCGCCTTTCACGTACTCCATGGCGAAAAACGGCTGCGGTGGGCGCGGGCTGCCACCGTAACAGCGGACGATGTTCGGGTGCCGCAAGTTGCGCAGCACGCGCATCTCCCGCTCGAACCGCTTGACCAGCGACTCGTTGTCCAGCAGGGCGGGTGGGAAGAGCTTGACGGCGACGATCTTGCCGGTCGGTTCGTGCCGCGCGCGGAAAACCACCCCCATCGCGCCGGCACCCAGACGCTTCTCCAGGATGAAGGGACCAATCCGGTGAGGTTGTTTCGAAGATGGCCGATTTGTTCGGTTTGCTGCCATGGTCCTTCATCGAGCGAGATTTCGGGCCTCATCCTGACGTATGGTACGGCATCCGTGCAGTTGCATGTCGTGAGCGGTTTCGTATCATAGAGTTATGGTAAAGCCGCGTAAAGCGTGACGGCGGAGGTGCAGCATGTCCACAGAAGCTACGGTGATCCGCCAGTGCCCGAACTGCGGCAAGACGCTGAAGATTCCCTCCAAGTACCTTGGGCTCAAGGTCGCCTGCAACAACTGCGACGCGCATTTCGTGGTCAAGCCGGCAACCGCCGGTGGGGGTACGCAGCTAGCGGATGTCGAGGAAGCTATCGTGGACGAAGAATTGGAGGAGCTCAAGAAGGCGAAGGAAGCCAGTTCCCACGAAGTCAGCCAGATTACTCCGCCCAGCACCCCTGCCGCCGAGCGGCAAGAAGCCAGCGGCCCGGTGGCGGCGACGGCGCACGGCTACGAGTACAGCGTCGCGCGAGTCCATCTGGGGGGCAGGATGGTTCAAGCTACGATTGAGGAATCCCTGAACAAGTACGCCGCTGACGGGTGGCGGTTCCGCCAGGCTATCCACCACGGGACAGAAATCTACGTTGTGTTCGAACGCCCCACAAACCCCTCTGGGGACTCCGGCGGCGAGTAGACGGGCCGCCTCGCAACCGGCCGGTGCGGGATGATCTTCGTGGGTGTTTGGGATCCCTGGCGGGAGGTTTGACGTACAGGCAATGGTTCGCCGTCGGCTGTGCTAAGTCGACACGCCCTGACCATCTAGGGATCCCTGCAAGAGCATCGTCAGGAGGAGATCGTGCTCAGGTCCTTGCTAGCAACAGCGTTGCTCGTGACGATCCTGCGTGGGTGGGCATGGTGCGATGCGCATCCGCTACCGCGAAACAACAGCCTGATCGCTGTTACGGCCGACGGTAAGCGGCTGCTCTGCGCCAATCCGGACAGCGGTAGCGTTACGGTGGTGGATACCGGGGCCCGGCAGGCGCTCTTTGAGCTGCCCGTGGGCAGGAATCCACAGGGGGTGGCGGTCGTCCCGAACAGCCGCTTTGCTGTTGCCACGGTCTACGACGAGGACGTCCTGGTCGTGCTGGACTGGGTGGCCGGTCGCGTGGAGGCGCGGATCCGTGTGCCTGACGAGCCCTACGGCGTGGTCGTCAGCCGGGATGGCAAGCTCGCCTATGTGTCTCACGATTACCCAGGTGCCGTTTCTGTGGTGGATCTCAACCGCCGCACACTGGTGAAAACCTGGAAAGTGGGCCGGTTCGTGCGCGGTGTGGCGATTTCCCCCGACGATCGATGGCTGTACGCCACCGAGTTCTATACCGCTGAGCTGCTGAAGATCGACACGGCCTCCGGTAGTGTTGTGGACCGCTGGACAGCCGTCCCGAAGTACAACCTGGCGAGGAACGTGGTCCTGAACCCGGTCCGAGCCAAGGCCTACATTCCCCACGTTCGCTCTGACGTGGACATCATCGACGCGGATCGCTCGATCGCGCCGATCCTGTCCGTCGTCGACCTGGACCGAGTGAAGGGTAAGCGGCGCAAGCCCATTTCGCTTGATACCTACAACGGTTTCTTTGCGGTGGCGAACCCGTGGGAGGCGGCGGTGAGTCCGGACGGCCGCATGCTGTACATCGTCTACGCAGGAACGGACGATATGCACGTGAATCGGGTCCTGGACGACAACTACTACGAGATCGAAATGGCCAGGCCGCTGGTGCGCGTCGGCCGCAATCCACGGGCTGTTGTTGTGGACCCCACCGGAAGGTACGCCTATGTCTACGCGGCCCTGGATTTCTGTGTGGCAGTCTTTGACACGCACAGCATGGAGATCGTGGACCGCGTTACCGTGACGACTGCCCCCTATTCTCGACGTCATCTCCTGGGAAAGATCCTGTTCAATTCCGCTTTGCAGCCGATGGTCGCGCGCCGATGGATAAGCTGCGCGAGCTGCCATCCGGACGGTCAGCCGGACGGGCGTACCTGGCACATGCCCGAGGGGCCGCGCAATACGCCCTCTCTTGCCGGGCTGTGGTACACCCATCCGCTGCACTGGTCCGCCGACCGGGACGAGGTCCAGGACTTTGAGCACACGATTCGCGGTCCGTTGATGCGGGGGTGTGGTCTGATTCAGGGGAAGCCCAATCCTCCTCTTGGCGCTCCGAATGCGGGCCGCTCCGAGGCTCTAGATGCTTTGGCAGAATACTGCAATTCGATCGGCTTTACGCTGAGTCCCTACGCTCGCGGGGGGAAATTGAGCGAAAAAGCCGTAAAGGGCCGGGAGCTGTTCTACCGTGCCGATGTGGGCTGTGCCACCTGCCACAGTGGCCCGTACTACACGGACCAGAAGATGCACGATGTTGGGACGGGGCGGGATGATCCGTCGGAGAAGCTGGGACCCGCGTTTGACACACCGACCTTGCTGGGCGTATACCGTACGGCCCCCTATCTTCATCACGGCAAAGCTCGCACTCTGCGAGATGTCCTCACCACATACAACAGGGAAGATCGCCATGGGCGAACCAGCCATCTATCGGACGACGAAATCGACGCCCTCGTGGAGTTTTTGAAGTCTCTGCCGTACGAGTTGCCGCCGGAGCTTGAGGGGGATCGGACCAGGCCCGCTCCGTACACACCGGACGAGGCTAGGGGGACTGAGCCGCAAGCAATCAGGAGCCGTCGATGAAAACCCTGGCGATTCGTCTCATCCTGGTTGGCGTCATCGCAGGTCTCTACCACGCAGGGTTCGCGCAGTCGGGGCGCGGTCAGGAGGAGCAGCGTAAAGCTGGCCGCGAGCAGATAGCCGAGCTGGTGGCGCAGTTGGACGCTGCCGATCGCGAAACGCGTGAGGCAGCTCAGGCGTCGCTGATCGAGCTCGGTCCATCCATCCTGCCTTTGCTCCCTGATCCGGACGATCCGAGCCTGTCGGCAGAGCAGCAGGACCGGCTGCGCCGGGTAATCGCGGCGCTTGAAGCGAAACGTCGAGCCGCAATCATCGCGCCATCCCGGGTCACTCTCGGGCCGGGGCAGTACACGTTGAGCGAGCTGCTCGAACGTTTGGAGAAGGCGACGGGGAACCGCATCCACGACCTTCGTGCGGAACTTGGTCAGCCCGTGCAGAATCCAACGATCGATGTCTCCTGGAAGAACACCCCGTTCTGGACCGCCTTCTTGGAGCTTGCCCGGAAGGCGGGGTTGCGGATCGCCCCTTACGAGTCGCGGGAGTCGATTGCGGTCGCTAGCGGTAGCATCCCCCCAGTACCGATGGCGATTAGGGGGGCCGTGATCGGTTACGTGCGTGAGGTGGTGCTCCGCCGGCAGCTCGAAATCCGGAGCACCGCCACGGAGCTGTCGCTGGTAATCGGTTGGGAGCCGCGGCTGACGGTGGTTCGCGCGAGGGTGCGGGTGGCGGCACTCGAGGTGGAAACAGACGCAGGGGGCCTGGTAAGCGCGGTCGAGCAGCCGCAGCCGGTTGCGGTCCCGTTACCGAGACCGGTGGTTGAGGCCCATCCAGATGGTGCCAAGTGTTTCGTGGAGCTTCCCGTGATCCTGCCCGCTCTGCCGCCGCCAGGAGCCACCAGGTTGACGCGCGTTGCGGTGCCACTAGAGTTGTTCGTGGCGGGCATGTTGCAGAAGGTCGAACTGGGCCCCCTTAGGGGCAAAGCACCGCTCCAGGCTCGGGTCGAGGACGCGACGATTTCGGTGGTCCGTGCGGTCGATGAGGAGGGCATCTGGCGAATTCAAGTGCAGGTGGAGTACGAGCGTGATGATGCGGAACCGGCGACGGAGAGTTTTGAGAGCTGGTTTCTGCGCAATCCTGTACGCCTAGTGCATCGGACAACGGGAAAAGCTCAGCCTTGCAACGGAGGCTTCAACCTGGTTAGCACGGGAGACCGTTCTTTTGCGGTGGAGTACTTCTTCGTCGACCTGCCGGGAAAGCTGAGCGATTACGACTTTGTGTACGAGTTGCCTCGTCGCCCGGAGTGGGTTCGCGCACGGTTGGAGTTCCAAAACGTTCCCTTGCCCTTCCAGGGGCGCTGAGTGTGACACGGGCACGGGTAATAAGAAGTTGGGGCGATTGCGTTCGTCGGCGTTCGGGCGGCCCGCACCTGGGTGGGCCGGTGCATTTGAGTCGGTCCACGGCGTGATCGCTTCCGGGGAATCAGGCCCGCCAGACTGGGCTACTGGGATCCTGTCAAAGGGAAGGCGGGCGGGGGGTGGGGCGAGGGACACCGGGAGGAGGGACACCGACGAAGACCTCGACAAGGCGGACGCTTAGTCCTACGTCGAGGTGGATACGTGCCAGTCGAGCCCAAGGGGTACGGGGGTGCGTGTCGATCACCTGCTGCAGCAGTTCGATCGCTCGCTTGCGCGCCTCCACAGCCCCCTCGTCATCACCAATCCAGTCATGCTTCGTGTGCGGGCAGAGCAACACTTCCCAGCGCAGGACGTGGCCCGGAGGGGGCTGGCGCGACGGCTTCGGAGGGTCCTTCATGAGCTTGGCAAGCATCGATTCGTACGAATAGAGCCGGACCTGGAACGCGGCCAGCTCAGCGGCCATCAGATCGAACGCCGCCCTCCAACGGGGCGAGTCCTCGCTGTCGTACAGGGGGGCTACCTGCTGGAGAACCCGATAGGCCTCAGCAAGTACTGCTCGTTGTTGGCGAGACTGCTGGATCGCTCGGGCAGCCTGTTGGGTGAACGCGGCAGGAGCTGAAGGGAATACCAGCGGCACACCCACGCGAGCGGTCCGCTTGATAACGTCGTACATGGCTGCGCGCAGTTTGCTGCGGTCACGAGTGCTGACATACAGGGTCCGGGGGCCGTAGTAGGGCAAGTAGTTTCGCATCACCAGGGGGTCGAAAGCATAAGTTACGGGTCGGCCTGGTTCATCCGCAGGACTGAGGAAGTAGATGCCACCGGTTTCTCGCACGAGCCGGACGAGTTCCCAGGGGCCGAAGCCGGACAGCAGGAACGGCCGGGTAGGCCGCAGCCCGATGGTTTGGAGGCATTCCACGTCGGGTGCTTCGGGCCCTCGTGTGACGCGCAGGTGGTAGCTCCGGCCGTTCGCCCGGTACGGCACCTGAGCGAAGGGATACCCAAAAACCGCCTCACGGCCGATCACGTATACCGCCATCCTGGCCTTCACCGCCGCAGCGATCGCATCTTCAAGGAACGCACCGTCCAGCGGGGTAAGCCCATCCGGAGACCGCTCACCGGATTCGTCCGTGACGAGGATCAACATGAGCTGGCGGCGCCCCCGTCTTCCGAAAGGCTCGTACTTACGGGCCACCTGGATCAAGTACTTGCACGGCCATTCCTGGCCAGAGGGATCAACGGGTATCTGGTCGATGGCCTCCCGGATCCGTGGCACGTCAGCGGTGGGCTTCTCGAGGACGAAGTGCAGGTCCTTACCAAACGCGACGACGGCGGTGAGCAACGCGTCGTTGCGGGTCTCTGGTCTCTCGGCGAGTTCCTGATAGACCCGATGGAATCGCCCCTTGATGTCCTGCTGTTCGTCCTGCATGCTCCGGGATTCGTCGAACATCCAGATCACCAACACCGGGCCTTTGCTCAGACGAGTGAGGATTTCGCGCGTGATCTGATCGATCGCGTCTCCTACTCCACCGACCACGGCGATCGGATCACCTTTTACGGAGACGTCCATGGTCAGTTGCGAGTCCTGGGGTAATGCCCCAAGCCCGATGTTCGGCAATTTGGCGATCGGAGGGGCGGGGGGAAGGTCTTCAGTCGAAGTGGTTGGGATATCAGGCAGAACGGACCCCTGGTCGGTTCCGTGTGGCGTCGCCGGGGTCGAACCACCGCTCATGCTGTCGCCCGGTTCGTAGTCAGGCTCCAGCAGACGAGCGAACTCGACGGTGAGCTCAGAGTCGTCGAGCCGTGTTTCGATTACGACGTGGGTGGCCAGAAGCCTGTGGCGGTAGGGGACGAGCACAAGGAGAATAGCTGCCACCACGTGGAGAAGGAAACTGGTGAGCCACGCGGGGGACGTACGGTACCAGCGCCTCAGATAGGCGATCAGGACGGTAGCGGCACAGGTCTTCGGTCTCGCCGCAGCGGTCTCTTGTCGGCGCCCGTTTGTTGGTCTCGCGAGCCGCGACATACCCTCGCCCCGAAAAGGCCACCCGTTTCCTATGCACCCCCCTCACCGATGCGATGAGTGCGTTTGTTCCGACTGTGCTTTCCAGCGCGAGCCGAGTGAGCGACTTGCCCGCGCGAGAAATAGGCTACTGGCGTTTGCTGTATCGCGACCGCTTTCCCGAGTACGCAAAAGATTGTACCTCCGTCCGAAGCACCGGCTTTCGTCAGGCAGCCGACCGCCCGGGATCCGTTAAGAGCAGTGGGCCGGGAGCCAAACGGCTACTGCTGCGGTTCGACTGAGCAGAGGCTCTGCCGACGCCGTCTGGAGTTCCGGCGAGGCTAGATCTTCTTGGGTACTGGCCGAGCTGGCGGGCCCGGCAGTGGGCGGGGCCGATTCGGCCGCGGCCTGGGTCTGGCTCTGTTGTTGTCCTGCCTACGAGGGGGTGGCGGCGGGACGTACGCTTCTTCCCAGCGGAAACCGAGCGGGTACTCGAGCTCTTTTTCCGCCAGGTAGCCCCAGGGCGTGCCGGCATACTCCGTTGCACATCGCTCCAGGTACTCCCGAGCTTTCCTGGCGGCCTCGACCAGCGCGAAACCGGCAGGCGTGTCCTCGGGGATGTTCTCATCCGGCACCAGACGCCAGGCGTTGTTCTTCTTGTTCGAAAATGCCTTGGGCGCCACCCGCATCTGGGCCAGCATGGCGTTGTAGGTGTAAGCACGTACCTTGGCGGCCAGCAGTCGGCCGAACATCAGGTCGAAGTGCGCACGCCAGCGGGTTGACTTTTCCTTGTCGCGGAGCTTCTCGACTCTGGCGAGCATCGACACGGCCGGGTCCACCTGGGCCTTCAGAATGGCAGCCTCACCCTGGGCTTGCTTCATCGCCTCGCTCATCACGTTCTTGTCATACGCCGGGAAGAGCAAACGCGGGGGGCGGGTCCGGACCTTGACGCTCGCCGCCACCTGCAGCAAGGCGGTGCGGAACGGGCTCCGCGACGCTCTCGCCGTGTACTCGCGCCTTGAGACATAATCCGGCTCCAGAGCTTGCAGGGCAATCCGATCGAAGCTGGGGCCGTTCATGTCGCCGAAGTCGACAATGAAATAGATGCCCCCGGTCTCTCGACAAAGCCGCGTCAGCCCCCACGTACCGAAGCCGGATCGAAGTAGCCCTGGGTTGCCACCGTGCCAGATCGGCAGGTGGGCAACTTCGATCATGGCCGACTCCGGTCCACGCGTGACTTCCGGGTAGCCGAGCACGCGGCCGTTCTCGTCCCGATACGGGATCGTGGTGGTACGTTTACCCCACAGAGCTTCGGCCCCCAGGACATAGACGCGCACCTTCAGCTTCTGCAGGATCGGCAACACGTCATCGACCCGCCCTTCGTCGTCACCGACCTCGTCGGTGAGCACGATGAACATGAGGTCACGCCTGCCGCGGGTACGGTACGCTCCGAACGCTTCTGCAGCCGTTTGGATTGCGGTGAAGACGTACTCTTCTCCCGACGTGTCGAGAGGAATGTTGCGTACGGTTTCTTGCAGTTTCTTGACGTCGGTGAGGGGTTTCTTCGTGAGCACCTGCGGCTTTTTGCCGAAGCTTACCACCGCGGTGAGCAGTTCATCGCCTTCGGTTTTGCCGAACGCTGCCAGTTCGCGGTACACCCGTTCGAACCGCTTGGCGATCGCTTCTCGCTCGTCGCGGAGGCTTTCGGTGGAATCGAAGATCCAAACGACCAGCGTCTTGTTTCGCTCGAGGCTACGGAGGATCTCGACCGTGAGCCTGTCGACTGCCCCCTCGACTCCGCCTACGAATTCTCCGGTTGCCCCCTGTACGCTGACGGAGGTGGTGAGCTGATCGGAGCGGGGGAGGTCGATTTTGGCAACGGCGGGCAACTCTGGATCGGGGAGCACTTCTTCGGGCAGCTCATCGGCGGGGTCTTGTTCTTCGATCATGGCGGAGGGCGCAGCCGAACTCAACGGGCTCAGCGCCCGCGCTGTGTCGCCTACCTCGATCGTGTCCAGATCGAGCACCTGGGTGAACTGGAGGTTCTCCTTCAGGTCGGTCAAACGGGTGTCCACGACCACCGCCTGACTGCGATGCTGGACGAGGCCGGGAACGAGGAAGAGGACGACGGTAATCAAGACATGGAAGAGTAAGCTCGCCAGGGCGGATGAGAGATACCAGCGGTGGCGGATCTCTTCCGGCGCGGCTGTTCTGGTCCGCCTGTGTGCTGACTTCTGCAGAGCCCTCTCGACCCGGGTCAGCCCATAGCCTGCGGCCCCACGCCGACGCTTCCGTTCCATATTTGCTCCCATTCGCTGGTCAGGAAGGACCGAATCGCCCAACGACGAAGCCGGGAGCCACCATGGGCCCGACCTCAACCACTGTCATTCTAATCGGTTTTGGATATCAGCATACGAGAGAACATGGCCACCGTCATAGTCGGCCTGACCCGCACCGCGTGACCCTTCTGGTGGCAGCGGCGGCGCATGCGCTCTCCGTTGCGACAGGTCGGCGCGTTCACCGGGCCAGAAGGGCCGTACCGGTATACAAGCAGGCGCATGCGCTCTTCGTCGCGACAGTTCGGCGCGCTCGGAGGTTGCCAGTGGGGGGTAGAGCGATTTGGTTTCGGGTAAGCGTTTGGCGGGATGCGAGCTGCTTCTTCATTTGGCTTGCCGCCCTGGTGGCTTGACGGCACCGCCACCGATGCCCGTCGGCTCAGCGCGCGCATCTGTTTCCGGCAGCCGAGGCCGACCGCTGAGACGGCGACCGCGTTTGCCGGTTCCGGTGGTGGGCTGTAGAATAAGGCGGATTCGGGGCGTAGCGCAGCCTGGCTAGCGCGCTAGAATGGGGTTCTAGAGGTCCCGGGTTCGAATCCCGGCGCCCCGACTTGGAAGAAGCCGGCGCCGTTCGACCGTGCGGTCGAGCGGCTTTTTTGCCGCTTTGGAGTGCGGTAGTCCTCTGCCGCTTTCACTTGCTCCTCCGCTGGGCCGGGTCCGGCTACCACTGCTCCGCCTTCGCAGCGGCGGAGCTCCGGTCCCGCCAGGCGACGGGCTCGGGGCCGCTTCGGCCGGGCGGGCTGAAGCGGCGAGAGCGAGCGCCCCCCCCTTTGTCCTTCCCGCGACGGGTGGGCTTTTCTTTTGCTCGGCGGGGGCCATTAGCGCCGGCGCTTCCTTGGCGCCACCGCCTTGGGGCGGACCCGGGGCCGGGTCGCGCAACCAATGCGCCGTCGCCGGCGCGACGGCGGTCCGCCGCTCCCTTCGTCCCGCCAGGCGGCGGGCTCGGGGCCGCTTCGGCTTGCGGCCGAAGCGGCGAGACAGACCGGGCGCGATTGCCAATCCCGCGATGGGAGGGCGTTTCTAGCTTTGCCGGGGGATGATTTTGGCAGCACCTCCTGCGGCCCCGGGCTGCGCCCCAAAGCGGGCAGGCACAAGACCAGAGCCGGATGGCCGAGCCGGGCCGCGCGAGAGCGGACGCGTGGGAACGCGGCAGCTATCGTTCGGCTCTGCCAAGCCACAGGAGAGCAAGCTGCGTGCTGGCAGCGAACGTCTCGGTGCCTCGCCCAAAGCCTTCCGCGTCAGGCGGGCTGGCCCTGGCTGATGGCTCAGCGCGGGCAACAGGTCGCGAGATTCTGTGAGGCGCGCGGGGAATGAATGGCGCACAGAGTGTGTTCGGTTAGTTGGACTGCGCGCCATGAAGGTTTCGCCAAGGTCGATCGTTGGATACGCGTACAGGCTGACGAAATTGCCCGCCCTGGGTGGCGATACACCGAGCTTGCTACGGCGTCCCGGCGTGATGGGCTCTCGGTCCAGCAGACCAAGGCTCGCGCCTGAACCAGTTTTCACCGACGGTGCGCGACTGGGCCGAGAACATGCGACTCCGCGGTGGGCCCTCGGTTACCCGGAAGACGCCCCAAGCCGCGCGGAGCCCCCGGGATACCATGGGCGCCGCGTTGAGGCGCGCCAGGTCGATGAAAAGCGGTCGAGCTTCAGCGGAACGAGAGCCGGTCCAATTGCGAGGTCGCTCGACCGTGGTCGGAGGGATCGCCAGGGAGCGAGGCTAGGCAATCATGAGGATGACGCTCTTCGCTTGCCACGTTCCGCAGCCAGCAGCCCCTGGGCCTGTTTGCTCGCTGTTCAGCAGGGCACGGCGGATCCTGTCGTCCATGCCCAAAGCCCGGCGTTTATCGACGCCATGGTGACGGTGGGGGGCGACGGGGGTACCGTGCAGCGGCGCGAAGCTTCATGCTACCGCGGTCGGGGCGAGCCAGCGGTGTGCAGCGGTACCGTTCGAACCATGCTCCCGGTGCGGGGGGGCCCTTGGTTGGAGGCCCATCTGGAGGGGAAAGCGCGTGAAGCCGTTTGCGTCCCATGCCTAACGCGACCGAGGTCCTCGCTGTTGCGCCCCTCGCTGGCCATCCATCTGCACCAACTGAGCGGGCGTTTCCAGTCCGGCCTCGCTATACCGCGCGCACACCCGCCAAGCCTCCTTGCTCCTCGTCACAGGTCGCCTCCCAGCCCTGGATGTACCACGCCGTCGTCCTCTGCCAGTAGCTTGGGCGAGATGTTTTCCGGACGCGATTCTCGAGACAGCACCTGTGGAGTGGAAGACGATGTTCGATCCCCATTCGAATTCACAGGCACCAGGGGGATTGCTTGGCCTAGCCGGAACGAGGCGGAAGGGGGGAAGGCCTAATCGCCCGCGGGCGCGGAAAACGACGCTAGCGCTCGAGCGGTTAGAACAGCGGGTGTTGCTGTCCACGCTTTCAATACAGGACGTTAGGGGGTTGCTTACCAAAGTCGACGTTACGGGCGCGACGGTGATCACGCACGGGTATCAGTTCAGGGACGAGGGGGGCGATTCGCTCATGCCGCTTGCCCAGGCAATACGCAACCGGGCTGATGAAGCCAACGCCGATGCGGGCACGGCGTGGTTGCTCGATTACGACGTGCGGAAAGAAGGAGACGCCGGGTTCTTCGACGCCGACCTGAGCGGAGAGGACGACGGTTTAAACAACGGATCCCTCCTGCCAGATGGCAATCCACCCAATCTGTCCGGCGAGGTGGTACTCCTGTTCGACTGGGCGCCAGAATCGAACGAACTGTCCGATGGCTGGTCAGAGGCAGCCGGAGAGGCCCTCTTCGCGATGCTCGTCGGTCTGGGTCTGGTCGACCCTTCGACCGGCGCAGCGAACGTCCCACTGCATTTCATCGGGCACAGCTCCGGCGCCGCGGTGACCAGCGAAGCCGTCGAGAGACTGGCCGCCTACGGTGTTCCGGTGGATCAGGTCACCTATCTCGATCCCCACGACTTCGACGAGCCGGGGCTGCCTGTGGACGGAGACCAACGCCAGTCGGTGCTCGGTGAACCGCCCGGCTACGGAGCAGCGGTCTGGAGCAATGTGCAATTCGTTGACGTCTATTACCAGACGAAGGACACCCCACAAGGCCGTCCGATCCCAGGCGCGTACAACGTATGGATCAACGAGCAACTCTCTAACGTATCCGGAAACGCCCATTCGGCTGTCTGGAAGGATTTTTATCTGAAGACCGTTACCGATCACGTGTCATCCACAGGCTATGCCTTCAGCCGGATTGCGGGGGGTCAGACTCGGGATGACAGCGATCCCAGTACTTCGCCGATTGCCCGGCCGGCGGCGGTCTTCTACGCGACAGAAGATCTGAACGGCAACGGGGTGCTGGACGAAGGGGAGGACCTGAACGGCAACGGGCAGCTCGATCTCAGCCAACAGGACCATCGGAACACGCCGGAATCGCTCGTCGACCGCTCAACCGGCAGCCCAAATCGTTCGGGTCTTCAGTCGTTGGGCCTCACGGCGGAACTCGTCACCCAGGGCGGGTGGGAACCGGCGTTCGATCCGGGGATGATTGTGAACGGCGATTTTCAGACGGGGCCGAACCTCATCGGAGAACTCTCCAACCGATTGAGCCCGACGATCTATCCGGGGTGGTCGGATCACGGGACCGGTGCATTCGGCGCGCAGGTCGGTTTTGATCCTGCCCGCTCCACAGGGTCCGGCAACGCCACGCGATTTACGGCGCCGCCCGACGCCGATCGATTTGCGGTCCTGAGTGCCCGCCACACCAAGCTCACCCACAGCCAGCTCTATGTGCCCCCTGATGCAGTGGCCGTGCGGTTCGAGATGCGCCGCCTGCAGGCGAGCGATGCGGACAGGCTCCAAGTTCGGATAGGCGATGCGGCCATCGACGGCGGCGGGCTGCGGTTGGACGCCACGGATGCTGACTTCCAGGGGTACCGGCTGGAGATCCCCGAGTCGCTGCGCGGTCAGGTCCACACGGTGACGTTTGAGGTCATCAGCGGCTCCGGCGAGGTTACCTCCGAGATCGCGATCGACAATGTGCGGTTGGAACTAGCCGCCAGAGCGCGCGGACGCACCGGAGACGTGATCGCCGTCAACACGTCAGGGGCCAACCCTGGTCGTCAGAATTTCCAATTGCTTGGCGTTGAGGGGGCCGATCTGGTCGAAAGCACGCGGCGGCCGGGTGAGTTCCGCGTGGTGCGTGTCCTCCCCGGCGGTACGAAGAAGACGCTCGGCAAGATCATCCTTTCGGACCGCATCGAGGGCCAATCGTTCGCTGAAACGGGCCGCTTCTACTTCGTTCCCGAAGCCATCGATCCGGATGCGGGGAACCCCACTGCCCGACTGGACGCCGACCCGGCGGCAGCGGGATTCCAGGGAGTAATTTTTGTGACCGTCGGATTTGAACACAACGGGCGGAGGAGAACCGAGCGGCTGCGCATCGACGTGCGTCGGGGTTTTAGCGCACAAGGTCCCGGCGCGGTCACGGCAGGGACGGGTCCGCGTTCGATCCTCGCGACCCAGCAGCGGCTGCGGCAACTCGGCTATAGGGGCCTTGGCGGGAAGCCTCTCGATCCGGACGGCATCCTAGGCCCGAACACGCAGCACGCGATCGAAGCCTTTCGCAGTGCAAAAGGGTTGCCTGCCGGTGATCCCGCCAGTCCGATCGACGCCGACCTGGTCGAGAAGCTGAACGGTATCACCGCGCCCGCACCCGATGTACTCGGCACCGAGGATCAGTCGGCGATTCTACAGGGGCTTACGTCGCTCGCTGAATGGCTCACCGGTTTGTTCGAAACAGAAGAGTTCAGCACCTCGGTTTTGAACCCATCGATCGCCGATCTGGTCGACCTGCCCAAATTGTTGCGCCAGAAACTACTCGCCTCGGCGCAAACATACTTCGCTGGTCTGCAACCGGGTCAGCCCGCGACCGCCAGGGAACTGGCCAGCAGGCTCAACGACGCTCTGGGCGACTCCGACCAGGCCGTGAAGTTCGAAGACGACGTATTCAAGGTCACATGGTCCGCTACCCTTCCAGATGTCCGCATCCCGTTGCCTTTCCAACAACTATTCGACTTTGGTATCGCCCCGGTAGGGGACGTAACGATCGACGTGGCGCCGAGTTTTTCGCTCAAGTTCGATTTTGGCCTAGACGGGAACCGGACCGGCGCGGACGCATTTTTCCTCGACAACGTGTCATTGAGTACCGGTTTGAATGTCAATAGTTCGGTCGGTTTTGATGGACGCTTGGGATTCCTTGAGGTCTCCGTGACGCCACTTACCGGCGATTCGAGCGTCAAGTTTAACGCGCAAGTGGACGTGAATGTGGCTAATCCGGACACGGAGACAACGCGGATCACGGCGGGCGAATTGCAAGAACTGCCCGTGTCGAGCTTAACGGTAGCGACGAAGGGTTCGCTAGAGGTGGGCTTCGACATCAGCGCATTCATGGGGGAAGCGAGCATCACCGGTGGGACGTTCGAGATGGTCGATCCCAACGTCTTCGACGATCAGCTTCCTGTGTTCGTGCAGCCTTCGGATTTTGACAGCACGACGACAGCTCGCTACACGGCGCGGAACTTCCATCGGTTCGAGCCATTCCGCACCCTGGATGCGCAGACAGTGGTGGGGTTGTTCGGGCAGGCCGGGCTGGCCCTTGACACGCTGCGTGCCAGCGGTTGGCTCAACGTCGATTTGCCCTTTGCCGACTCTGGTGATCTGGGCGATCTGCTCGACTTTCAACAGGCGCTAAAAGAAACGCTCCTCGACCCGATTTCCAGCGTGCGTTTGGTGGCGCGCGGGTTGGTCCCGGCCAACGGTGTCCCAGGCCAAGGCCAGGGCGTGGGCCTGACGCTGACACTCAACGGCCAGACCAGCGTGAATGTCACGCTTACCCCTGATCAACTAGCCGACAACGAGGACGCGCGGGCCCTGGTGAATGATCTGAACGCGTCACTAGGTCCGGCGCTCGATGCGGTTGGAATCGACACACATGCTCTGAAGGCGGGATTACATGGCGGCCGGATCGTCTTCATCGGCGGCAGCGACACGGTCAGGTCGCTCACGATCAGCGGAGGTGAACCGCTCGGGTTCGACCCCGGTCAGGAGGCCTCCGGTTTGAGCTTCGCCACCGCCCAGGAACTGGCTGATCTGCTACCGGGGGTCATAACCGACCTGAGCTACACCGATGACCTGAACGGTGACGGCACCAGAGACGATCCGGCGCTCACCTACACCATTGACTTCAACACGGTGCTGTTCGGTGTTGCGATCCCAATCGGAGAGGACGTCGATTTGGGCAAGATCTCTGACTTCCAGACCGACAGCACGCTAACCACGCAGGCCGAAGTGGGCGGCTCGTTGACCGTTGCATTAGACCTGAGTAAGCCGCCGGCCGTCACCGAGAGGACCTTCCTACGCGAATTGAACGACGGACGCGGTATTCCGATAGCCGATGGAGACGACCTGACGATCACGCTCCGAGATGGGACGACGTTCAACGTCGATTTCCAGCGGCGCTCCGATCCGAGCGACCCGACGAAAGACGTGACCACCCTGTCTGACCTGATTGTGGACCTGAACGCGGCTGCTCCGAGCGATCGTGACGGCAATGCCAAGTTCAGTGCTCGGCTCGTGTTCCAGGATCGCAAGGGGAGCGAAACGACCGATTCGAACGAGATCCATCGCACGCTCATTGAACTGGAAGACAAGACGACGGGAGACCACACGTTTGCCGTGAGCGCGACCAATGGTTCACTAGCCGGGTTTGCTCTGGGACTGGTTGGTGGCGATGAAGACGGCGATAGCGAGCCCAAACTGACCAGCCCGCCGCTCCGGGTGGGCGCTCTTTCGGACCGATTGTTCTTCCGGAGTGCCTTGTTGGAGGGGACGGTCACGCTAACGGCCGAGGACATCGATGGCTCGGCCCGCTTCGGCCCCCAGGACTTCGGCCTCGGCGTCACCGTCACCGGGGGATCCCTGCAAGGGGGGCTCAGCGCCAGCCTGACGCTGGAAGACCGCGATGGAGACGGACGCATCGGGCTGCGCGAGCTTGCCGACCATACGCTCTCAGGCAACTCCGTGAACGTTACCGGTTCAGCCAACCTGGTGTTGCCGGTTTCGGTGGCAGGCAACATCGGTGGCCTCAGGGTGGATGAGGACGCAAAGGTGGTGGCGAGTTGGCAGTTCCCGGGGACGGTGCATGTCACAACCACCGGGTTTGAGAACCTGGGCACTTTGCCGGATCTGGATTTTCAAACCATCGTTGACGGCCTCCAGGGGGTGGCGGACCGGTTCTTAGCCGACCTGGAGAACCTCGACAGTACCCGCCTGCTTGGTCGCAAGCTGCCGATCCTCAACCGGTCGGTCCCACAACTGGTCGGCATTGACGGGCAGTTCATCGAGCTGTTATCGAACCTGCGCGACAACCCAGCCGGCACGCTCCAGGAACTCGAAGATCGTATCGAGTCGGCCTTCGGGCTCACCGACAGTCAGTTAACGTTGGAGCTCACCACCGGTCCGGCCCTGGGAATTGACTTAACGCTGGAAAGCCAAGAGCGTGTCGAGGCGCAACTCAACTTCGACCCCTTCGTAAAAGGCTTCGTCGACGTACGGGGGGAGACTCCCTTACAACTGGACATCGGGTCCACGTTACATCTCGACTTCGGTATCGACCTTGCGGATCGCCGACTGCGGCCATTTATCAAGGACACGACGAACGTCGAACTGCGGCTTCGGGCGGCCGCCGGCGATGTGGAGTTCAGCGCGGCCGTCGGTCCGCTGGGAATCTTTGTGCATCCTGACAGCGGGGCCGATGGGACGGTGGGTACGAAGGATGACATCGCCAGTTCTGTGACCATCGCTAACGGAGAGAATCCGGCGACATTCACGATCGATCTGGCCAACGACCCCGCGGACCGTCGGTACTATCTCGACGAGTTCGTTGGCAACACGCCGCAGATCCTCGATGTGGTCGTCTCAGGAACGGCGAAGGCAACGCTGCCGGTGTTCGGACCCAACAAGGACACGCCCATCACCAGGACGCGCCGCGATACCGACGGTGATGGCGTCTTGGACCACGTCTTTCAACTCACAGTGGATCTTGCCGACCCGTCGCGTGCGACCATCGACGTGCCCGATTTCAGTGGCATCATCGAACAGATCGGCGACGTGGCCTCCGACATGGGGGCGATCGGTGACGGTTGGGAGGGATTCTTCCGTGCTCTGGAGGCAGGCTTGGACAAGGGGGTATTCGCCGCGGTCAAGCTGCCCTTGATCGGCACAGGTCTCCGCGATGCAGCGCGCTTCCTGGCGGACATCCGCGATGCCGTCCGAGACGAGTTTGAAGCGTTAGCTGCCCGCAACGTGCGGCGGGACAAGGACACCGTTCGTCGGGCTTTGTTCGACGCCCTCGGCCCGGGCAACCTGGGCTGGCTGAAAGACATGAACAGCGACGGCGTTATCACCGTGGACGACATCAGGCTGCCCGACACCAATAGACCGGAGGACGTCCAGTTCGTCATGCAACTTGGCCGCGACGCCACACTGCTTGATGTGCCGATCGGCTTCGACATCGGTTTGGACAACCTCGGCCTGGAACTCGACGGCAAGGTGGCCACCGAGCTCGGCTTCACGTTCACCGTGGGCGTCGGGATCAGCAAGACGCAGGGTGTCTACTTCCGAACATCGAACAAAGACAAAGAAGGTAACGAGATCCCAGAGCTGTCGATCACGCTGGACGCTCGCATCCCGGACTTCAAGGCCACCGGCAGGTTGGGGTTCCTCCGAATCGATGCGTCCGATGATTCGGGCGATCCGAGCGCGTTCACGGGGGAATTCACCATCGACCTCGTTGATCCGAGCGGTGATGGGCGGCTGACAACATCCGAGTTCGCAGGGCTTGGCATCAAGGCGACGCTCGATGGCAACGCTGACGTCAACCTCGACCTGGTCGCTGGCTTTGGCGCTAATGCGAACTTCCCGGAAATCAAGGCCGACTTCGGCATCGATTGGACCTTCGACCAGGTGGATACAGCGGCCAAGACGGGGCAGTTCCTCGGAACGCCCTCCGTGACCTTCGAGAATGTGCGGATCAATCCGGGGCAGCTCATCACAAACTTCGGGCGGCCGGTCGTTGAGAAGATCGCTTCGGTTCTCGCCCCGATCAAGCCCGTGGTGGATTTCCTAACGACGCCGATCCCGATCATTTCGGATCTGAGCAAAAGCCCTGTGACGGTGCTGACCCTGGCGAAGCAGTTCGCGCCGAACGAATCCGTGCGGCGATCGGTTGAGACCTCGGCGCAATTTGTTAGCGCCTTACATTCCATCTCGCGGCTGGCGGACGCTTCCCGAAACCTCGCGACTGGCGACATTCCAATCGGCGGTTTCACGATTTCCACCGACGACCTGAACAACGAAACGCTGAGCGGACTCACGCCCAGGGACGCTAGTGGCAACGAGATTAGAGACGAGGATTTGAAGAGGCAGGTGCAGGAGGAACTGAACAAGGCGGGGCAGGAGGCAGCCAGGGAGTTCTTCGACGAGGCGGGGAACATTCCCAGTCAGCACGGGAGCGGTTTAACGTTCCCGTTCATTGACAAACCCACGTCCGTTTTTCGGCTGCTCTTGGGCCAAGACATTGATCTGATCAAGCTGAACCTGCCCACGTTTAACGTAACGACGTCGATTCCGATTCCCTCGATACCCGTGTTTCCCCCCTTCTTGACGATCTACTTCGATGCGCGGGCAGGATTAGCGGCGAGTTTCCGGTTTGGATTCGACACCCGTGGATTAAGGCAGGCCGTGGAAACGGGCGACGCGGGGAACCTCCTCAATGGCTTCTACATCCGCGATACGGTGGATGGTCGCGACATTAACGAGCTCGACTTTTTCGCCAGCTTTGCGGCCTATGCTGCCCTGGGCGTGGATCTGGGGATTGCCACGGTTCTTGCGGGTGCCGGCGGTGGTTTGTTCGGCAACGCGGGGTTCGACCTGGTAGACCCAGACCCGAGTGACGGTGGCAGAGTCCATCTGGACGAGCTGGGCCATCGACTGCGCCAGGGAGTGCAGTGCGTCTTCGACGTGACGGGAAGTTTGCGGGCGAGCCTGGCCGCCTTTGTGAAGATCCAAATCAAGCTGGGCTTCTTTAAATTAACCATCATCGATGCGCACAAGGAGTTGGCCTCGATTACGATTTTCGACTTGGCTCACTCGTTCTGCGACGTGGAGCCGCCAGTTTTAGCGTCCCAAAACGGCGACCTTTTGACGCTGAACATGGGCCCGAACGCCGTGGCGCGCAGCCATGGCGATACCAGCGACGGGGACGAGGTGTTTCGCGTACTACCCGGCAGCACGCCTAATGAGGTGGTGGTCGAGGCCTTCGGGCTCCGGCAGACCTTTTCGGGCGTCAATCGGATCTATGCGGACGGCGGCGCTGGGAACGACCAGATCATCATTCACGAGGGGGTGAGCGTGCCTGTGGAGCTGGTGGGGGGGCCGGGCGACGACGTGTTGGTTGCTGGGGGCGGCCCGGCCACGCTGAATGGGGGCGCGGGCAACGATCAGCTCGCCGGCGGGCCATCCTCCGATCTGATCTCCGGCGGCGACGGGGCCGACATGATCACCGCCGGAGGCGGGAACGATACGATCGATGGCGGTTCCGGAGCCGACATCATCGACGGTGGCCGTGGCGATGACGTGATCCGCGGCGGCGCCGACGGTGACCAGATCCAGGGCGGATGGGGCAACGATCAGGTCTTTGGCGAAGACGGTGACGACCGGATCCTGGGCCAGACGGGAAAGGACGTGATCGTCGCGGGAGCGGGCAATGACTTCGTCGATGGTGGACTGGATGACGATGTAATCGACGGCGGCGCAGGGGACGACGAACTCCTCGGCGGCCGAGGGGGCGATAACATCCGCGGCGGCGACGGGGACGACCGGATCGACGGGGGGGCGTTCAGCGATCTGCTCTTCGGCGGCGGGGGCGACGACCGGATCGACGGAGGCAGAGGCGATGACCAGATCGACGGGGGGGCCGGAAGCGACGAACTGGCCGGCGGCCCGGGGAGTGACACGCTTATCGGGGGATGGGGCGCCGATCGAATCTACGCCGGCGTCTTCCCTGGTGTGGGGCTATCGGACGAAAACAGCGGCGGTGACGTGGAGACCATCTACGGCGACCGGACCGATCCCACGGAACCCATTCCCAGGGGCACGTCCAGCGAGGACCACGCTGACCGGATCTTCGGTTCGCTGGGCGATCATACGGTGTATGCGGGCGCCGGCAACGACGTCATACGGCTGAACCTCGGGAACGATCGAGTCTTCGGGCAGGAGGGGGACGATGAGATCCGCATCGCGGGCGGAGAGAATACAGTCGAAGGTGGCCCAGGGGATGACCGCATCGTCACTGGCGGGGGCCATGACTGGATCCTCGGCCAAACCGGCGACGATTTCATTAACGCCGGTGGGGGTGCCGACGTGATCGATGCGGGCGACGGCGATGACCAGGTCTTCGGTCTAGGGGGCGACGACTGGATTGTGGGCGGCTTAGGCGATGATTATGTCGACGCCGGAGCCGGACGCGACGTGATCTGGGGCGGTTTTGCCGAATTCGCCGAAACCGATTTCTGGACCGACGCACGGCATTCGGCGGTGCAGCAGGAGAACTTCGCGGCACCGGACGATTGGATGGCGACCGAAGCGCGGTTTCGGACCGGATTCACACCGCCGCAGATCACGCCGAGGTTTGTCTTCGGCGCCTCGGTACCGGGCGATTCCGCCGACGGCGCCGACACCATCCATGGCGGCAATGACGGCGATTGGCTGTTCGGCGGGGGCGATGACGACCGGCTCTTCGGCGATGGGGGGCACGACTACCTCGACGCCGGCATCGGCCACGACCGGATCGAAGGGGGGGACGGAAACGACGTTCTGCGCGGTGGTGCTAACAACGATGTGTTACGTGGCGACGGCGGTATTGATCAGCTCTACGGCGATGCCGGCGATGACTTGCTCTTCGGAGACGGCGGGGTACGTCAGACCGTAGCGGCGATCACCACTTCAACTACCAACTTTGCGCCGGGCACACTCAAGTTCGATGTGATGGTCGGTTCGACGAGTTTGTCCGTGGACGTGGGGAAGAGTGCGAGGTTGACCGACAACCAGAGCATCGACGACCTGGTGGCCGACATCAACGCAGCGATTCAAGCAGCTCTGATCGCGGCGAACTTGGACCTCGCGCTCGAAGCCCGTCGCGTGGGCAAGACCAAGATCGGCATCTTTGTCGGCTCGGGCTATCAGACACAGAGCGTCACGCTGTCCAATTTCGAGGCCAAGAACAGCGACGGTGAGGACTTGCCCGAGTACAGCGGGGCGACGGCCACCATCGAGACTCTCGCCGGCCAGCGCCTTTGGGGGGGCGGCGGGATCGATACGCTGTTCGCTTACGCTCCGACAACCGACGCCGCCCAGGAAACGGGCTTGCGTGGCGACGAGTTGCACGGTGGCCCCGGCGGCGATTGGCTGTACGGCAATCTTCGCCAGGAGATCCTGGTCGGCGAGGCGGGCAACGACTACCTGCACGGCGAAGAGCTGCACGGACCGGGTTACAGCCGCAACCGTCAGGGGGACACGCTGGGTGCGCCCGATCGGTTGTTCGGCGATTCGGGCGAAGATCAACTCTTCGGCGGCGGTGGGCGTGATGAGCTTTGGGGTGGAGCTGACAGCGATTGGCTGGAAGGCCAGGACGGCCGGGACACTGTGTACGGTGGTGGCTGGATCGACATGATCGTGCTCGACGCCCGAGCCAACTATACCGAGCTCGGTGACGTGATCGACGGCCATTTCGGCAATGCTTCAGCAGCCGACGTGCCGGATGATAACGCCACCGATATTCTGCTGATCAATGGCACGAATGCCGACGACACAATCCGGTTGCGACAATCGAAGCCGGGGGAGAGACTTTACAACTTCCGGGGGAACGACGTGGGCGCGGCGCAGGGAGGGCAGTTGCTGGTCGAGTACACCACCTCGACGTTACCCGCCACGGCCAAGTTCGAGGCGGTCTGGACCGACGCCAAGGGCGAGCCGCTCGTTGAACAGTTCCGTGTGGCTGGACTGGGTGGCGACGACGTGCTGGAGTTCGTGGCCGGACCGGACGCGCTGGACATCTCGGCACTGCTGGATCGCAACGCGCAAGCCGAAGTGCAGGACTGGATCGGCGTGCTCGACGGCGGGCCGGGCGACGACCGGCTGGTGGGTACCGGCGGCCGCGACCGGCTGGACGGGGGGCCAGGTAGCGACGTCCTGTTCGGCCTCGCCGGCGACGATCGCCTGTGGGGCGACAGTACGAGCAGCGATGCGGTGGCGCCGGACACGGCCCAGCACGACGTGCTCTTTGCCGGCCAGGGATTCGACGACCTGCTGGGCGGGCCGGGGACGAATGAGCTGTACGCGTGGTCGTTCCATCCAGAAGGCGTTGTCGCCGGCGATGGCGCGCTGCCGCAGCAGGGTGGCGCATCGCCCCAGTTCGGCGTCTTTGTCAAACCGGACGGAACCCTCACCGACAGCAACGGCGACCTGGACGGCGACGGATTCCTGGACGAAGACGCCGGCTTGCCCGAGGAGCAGCGGCGCAGGCCCTACCCGCTAGAGGACACCGGACTCAACCGTATGCTCGGCGGCGAGAACAACGATTCGCTTTATGCTGGCACCGGCCTGGACTTTATGTACGGCCGCAGTGGCGACGATCAACTTTTCACCCGGACGGGCCAACCCTTCGAAGCGCTCGACAGCCAATTGGCCGGAGACGAATGGAAACAGTACGCTCGGTCGACCAACCGCGTCTGGTATTATGCCGGGTCAAACCTGGACGATGTGATCACGGTCGATTTCGTCACCGAGCCGGGGCTGCTTTCAGGGCATCACCTGATCACACGGCTGACGGACAACGGGGGCAACTTCACATTCGATGCCCAGGTACGGCTCGATTTCGACGCTACCGATGCAGACGGCCGCCGCATCTGGGATCGCCGTGATGCGGTCGTTCCGTTCGACGCGCTGCAAACAGCGGATCCCGAAGCGCGCGAGGCGGCTCTCGATGCGCTTGGATTCACCGAACCGATGACAAACACGGCCGCGGTCCAAACGGAGTTGCTCCAGAGGGCGCTGCCGCCCGAAGACGATTTCCTGGCAATCCTCATCGATGCCCTGGACGGCAATGATCGGGTGGAGATCGGTCCCACGGTAACCAAGAGCGTCTGGGTGGATGGCGGCCGGGGCGACGATCGGATCGAAGTGCAACCGGGTGCGCCGATTCTGATCGACCAGACCGACGATCCGATCGCGCGCCTGCGGGGCGGCGACGGGGTGGCGCACCGCAATGACCTGCCCCAGTTCGCTTACGCACTGGACGGCGATGCGGGCGAACGGACTCGCGATAACGACCCGCTCACACCCATCGGCAGTGACGTTGCCGTCACCGGGCTCTCGATCGATAACCCGGACGACGAGGATTGGTACCGGTTTCGATTGGCTTCGGCCCCCCAGCCAGGGGACGTGTTGACACTCGATAGTCTATCGCTTGGCGACCGTATGCGATGGGAACTGCGCGAACCGGTACACGATGCCAGCGGCGTGTTGGCCGGTACGCGGCTGCTGATACCGGCCGACGATTTCCAGCGGATCGAGCTCGACCGCCTTGGCGCTATCACCGCAGCCAACCTCGGCCCCCCAGCCGGAAGACTCAGCGAGGATGTGACCTTCACGCTCCGGTTTAACGACGATACCGCCAGCGCGGTTGCGGTCACCCTCGCGGCAGCTTCGACGGTCAATAATGCGAAGCTGCAAGACCTGGCCGACGACCTCAACGGCGCGCTGGGCAAGGCGCTGGCCGGGACCGGGTTCGGTGGTGCGGTCCGGTTCCGGGTGGAGGGCGATCGGTTGGTCCTGGTGCCTCTGGAACGGAAGATGGCGGCCCTGACGATCACCGGCGCCGAAGCCCTCGGTTTCGAGAAGAACGGCCAGTCCGCCGCGAAGCTCGCCGCAAACACCGAATACCTGATCCGCGTGACCACCGACCGGACGCCCACGGTGTACCAGTTGACGTTCGGTCTGGTCGCGGCCCAGGACCGGACCGAATCGAGCGGTGCCGGTACCACGGCTGATCTGGGCAACCTCGTCGATCTGCACCGTGTTACCGGCCTAACGCTCCACGGTACTTCGGACGAGGACGAGTTCCGGTTCCAACTTATCCTACCGAAGGATGCAGGCAACGAAGACGTAGAAGACCAGCCGCTGTTACCGAGCGGCACGGATCAATTGCGCCTCGTTCAAACCGGGGGCTCGACGCCGGTGAGGATCGAGTACCTCGACCAGTGGATGTTGGCCTTTGACGGTACTGACGATTTCGTAAGTGTGCCCCACGCGGCTGAATTGAATCCCGGCAGCTTCACGATCGAAGCCTGGGTGCAGGTGACCGGCGGGGAGAACCGAGTTCGGGGTATTGTGGAGAGCCGCAAGTCTATCACGGGCTCCGAGGCGGGAACCTTCGGGTATAGCCTGAAGGTCCGGTCCGACAACACCTGGGAGTTTTCCGTTGGCAAGGGGAAGGGGCAGACGGCGTGGACTGCCCTTGGAGGGCCCCGCGTTCTGCTCGGGAAATGGGCCCACATCGCCGCCACGTTCGACGATGCCACGAAGACCATGAAGCTTTACGTGGATGGCAGCGAGGTTGGCACCGCAACTGTTGACAGCTTTGCACCGAACCCTGATGAGCTGTTGTTTATTGGAAAGAGCGGTAACGACTTTTTCGTCGGCAACATAGCCGAGGTTCGATTCTGGGACCGTGCTCGGACGGCCGAGGAAATTGAGCGGGATCTGGGGCGGAGGCTGATCGGCACGGAACCGGGGTTAGTCGCTTACTGGACCTTCGATGGCACTGGCGACACCGTGCGCGATCAGACTGGCCGCGGCCACCACGGCAGACTTGGCGGTGGGGGAGATACCACGAGGCCGCAGCGCGTGACGGTAGCAGCCGAGACGGCTGGGGCGGGGACCTGGGCCACCCTCCCCCTCGGGCTGGCTCACAGCGGAACCGTGCGTATCACGCATGCCGCGCCTGGAGGAACGTCTCCGCAACCTGCCCGTTACGAACTGCAGCCGGTGATCGAAGGGCAGAACTTCGCGACGCTCGACCTGTCCGCCGGGCGATCTGTCGATGTCGCTACGTTCATCGCGGAGCCGCGTCGCGATGTGCTCTTGGGCGGCGAAGGCGCCGACGTCCTCGCGGGCGGCTCGGGCGAAGAATGGATCTTCGGCGGACCGGGGAACGACGTTCTAACGGGTGGAGCGGACCGGCAGGCCAGTGATCTGCTCTTTGGTGGCGAGGGGGATGACCGCTTCCAGATCATTCCCGACCGCCTCCCGCTGTTGACTCCGCCGCAGCGTAGCCTCGGCTCGGGGCCGAAGCGGTCGTTCGTCCCCACACTGAGCGACCGGTTTGATGGGGGGCCGGGCAGGGACGAGGTGATCTTCTTGGGCGGCGATCGGGATCGGCTGGGCCGCCCTGTACCTGATCACGTGGCCATCCGCTACAACACGACGCTGCAGCGTTACGAGTTCGCCAGCCTTGTGTGGGACGTGGCCAACGAACAGTTTGTCGCTGCGGACTCGCCCACCGCCCGGGCTGCGGGCTTTACCGGCCCGGGGGAATTCCTGGAGCACTACGCCTTCTACCAGCCGTTCGAGATCGAGCGCACGGTGATCGACGTCCGTTCAGGCGACGACGTTGTGCATGCCGATCCCGGATACAGGTTCCCGGGCGCGGAGAGGGAGTGGGGGATCGATCCCCAGGATCGGCCCCAGGGCTCGGCCATTGGGTCGCTCGTGATTCTTGGCGGTCCGGGCAACGATCTGCTCTTCGGTGGGGCGGAATCGGACACGATCGACGGCGGCCCCGGTGTGGACTTTATCGCGGGTGGCCCGGGTAGCGACTCCATCACCGGCGGCCCGGACGATGACCTGCTCGCAGGGGGCCGTGCAGTTACGCCCGACCCCTACGAGATGGTCACGCGGGGCAGCGAACGCGGCTTCAACGACGAACCACGCTTCGCCAGCTTGGTACCGCGGCCAGGGCCCGGTGATGTGATCGAAGCGACTATTCATCCTGGTGACCGGGAAGACTGGTACCTCATCCCGGCTCCGCTATCGAGCCGCCAGTTCGCAGGATCTAAGACCGCCCTCTTGACTCCGGAAATGATCTCGGTCACATTCGTCAACGAAGATGGCTCGATCAACTCCGCGCAGAATGATCGGTTTAACGCGGACGAGTTTAAGGGCAAGAACGTGTTTCTGTTTCCCGCACAGGTGGAAACCGACGAGCATGGAAGAATCGTGTCAGCCATACCGGTCGAGCAGTTTTCTGGAGTGCCGAACTTCTACCTTTTAAACGTCCGCAACATAAACCAGATCGACAGCAAGTCAGACAACGACTTGGAACCCATGGGAGCGTATCATATTCGCTTTGGTGGTCAGGTCGGGCAAGTGCTTCACGTGGCTGCTGGCAACGATTCGCTGACGGTGACACCTCAGTTCGATCTGGACAAGCCTGTTTCGGTTCCACTAGGCGATATTGACGGGGATGGCTACGGCGACTTCATCGTGGCGGTGCGCGAGTACTTCGGCAACCCGGCAGAGTTGTCGGCCCCCGATCCGTCCACAAGCGAGCATCCGGCAGACCGGCTGAGCCGACCGACGGTCGCGTCGATCCGGTTCGGCCGCGACGGGACGGAGGACGAGAGGCTTGGCCGACGGCCGGTCCAGTTGTTGCTCCCGGCTCCACTGACCGCTCCGTCGATCTTTGGTTCGCAAAGCTTCATCGCACGCCCGGGCGACTACAACGGCGACGGCATCGATGACATCGTGGTGACGGTCACGCGTGGCGATGAGGCGACCTTCACCACCTTCAAGGACTCGGATGGCAAGGTGCTCCCGTTCAGCAAGTCGGGGGTCTACGTGCTCTTTGGGAGTTCCGATCCACAACACTGGGGCGGTGTTATCGACAATGGTATCATCAATGTACTCGAAGATCGCGACGTTCAGATCCGTGGCTTTCTCGGTACCATCATGGCCGCTCCTGCCGGCGACGTCGACGGCGACTCGATCGGCGACCTGCTGGTCGGCGACAGCGCGGGAGGCGACGGGAATGGCACGGTCCACTTGTTCTCCGGGAAGAAGAACTGGAACGTATACTTCACCGCCGACGTCGCCGACGGGGATGGACGGGGGTCGCGGGATGGCTTCGTGTTTTCAACCAACAGCCCGTTGTGGACGGTGAGTGATCAAGTACCGAAAGACGACGACGGGGTACCCAGGCCGGGACACTCCCTCCCGCACCACCTACAGTTCCGGGCCGAATCCGGAGTCAACCGGTCGAGTGATTCGGCGACCGCTTCATTAACGGGCATTCCAAGCGATAGCGGTGTGCCCCTTGAACTGGCATTTTCATACTTACTCACGCTGGACAGCGACGACACCGCCCAAGCGAGCTTGGGAACTAAGGTACAGAACGTAAGCCTGACTGGTCCGGACCCGGAGACCGGAAAATGGCGCCGCTTCCGGCTCACGGTCGAGGCTGCTGGCCAAAGTCAGCTAAAGTTTCAATACGACACAAAGGGCACAAATATCACAGAGGCGCGCTGGTACGTGGACGATGTCGTCGTGCGCCGTCAATTCAGAAACCCTCCAAACGATGCCATTGCGACGTTTGCTGCTACGGAAGGGTCAGGAACCGGATTCGCGGCGGCCGGGATCGGGGATTTCAATGGCGATGGCAAGGACGACTTTGCTGTCCTAGAGACGGACAAGGTAGAAGTATACTACGGGAGTGACGAAAGAAAGTTCGCAAGCCCCAGTCTGACGCTAATCGCTCCGGAGGGCGTGACATTTGACAAGACATACCGGATCGTCGAAGCGGGGAACGTCGATGGCGATTCACGGGGCGACACGAAAAAGCCGTTTGAGGATTTCTTGGTGACCAGCGGACAGAGAACGTGGATTATATTCGGGGGGCGGGACGGCGCAAAGGACCTGACCGGCAGGCTAAAACTGGAAAATGGGACCGATGCGCTGGACGTGGTGGCATTAACCGATGCGGGCCAGTTCAGCCCAGTTGGGGACATTGACGGAGACGGCAAAGATGACCTGGTGGCGGCCCGTGCGGCCAAGTCTCCGCGGCTGGAACGACGCGGCGGATTTCTTTACCACCAGGTTACGGATATCTACTTCGGCCGCGATCGGAGCGATTGGACATCGTTGGCGGACGGCAACAAGCAGACGCTGCCGGACGTCGTGATCGAATCAGACGCGCCATTGTATGAGAGGGAGCTTACGCTCCAGACGTTGCTGTCCGCTGGCATAGGGTGGCAGAACGAGCAGCCTAGCCGCACGATCGACGACGGAGATACGAATGGGTTCACGTTGACTAATCCGACGGGCAGCGACTGGAAGAGGATGGACGGCTATCGCGGGGATGCCCGAGCGTTCGCGGGAAACGCGAGCGGCATTAGCGCGACGGCGGTGTGGACGTTCCCGAACCTCGATCCGAATGTCCGTTATGAAGTGTTCGCCACCTGGCCCGCGTCCCCCGAGAACGCAGTTCAAGCACCGTTTACCATCTTTGACGGCTCGACGTCCGGAACCAGGTTAGCCGATCTGAAGCTCAATCAGCGATCGACTCCCTCGGGTCAGGTCATCGACGGCGTACCGTGGGAGCCGTTGGGCCTGTTTACGGTCACCGGGGGTGGCGGCAGCAAGAACCTCGGCACGCTGACAATCCAGTTGGCCAACAACACCGCCGGAACGGTGGTGGCCGACGCGATCCGGATTGTAGCTGTCCCTGAGGCCGGGGGCAGCCGGGATCTAGCCGTGGCAGATCCTCGTACCGGCCACGCGCACGTCTTCTTCGGAGATGCCCTGCAAAGTGTTGTTGCCCCGGTTGCGAACGCGGACCGTCGGTTGGCGGAACCGTTTACGTTCGAACTGGCCACGCCGATGGTCGATAGGATCGCTCGCCCCGTTCCGGGACTCGACTTCAGTCGCGATTCGGCCGGCACTCTCTCTGCCGCCGATGCCTTTGCACTCCAGGGAGTTGCCAAGAACGAACAACTGGGCCAAACGCTCGCCATAGGCGACCTGAACGGCGACCGGGTCGATGACCTGCTCGTGGTAGGACAGCAACGGAGCTATGTCCTGCTCGGCCCGGTCGATCTGAGGTCGGTGCGCGACCTCGAGACGTACGCCGATATCGTTCTGGACACCGATCCGAACTCGAAGAAGTGGCTCGGCCGTCCGGCTCTGCGGATGGGAGATATCGACGGTCCAGACGCGGCAGGACGAAGCCTGGCCGACCTGGTATTCGTCAAACCGGGCAGCAGCACCATGAACATCCTCTTCGGCCGCAACGACCTGCCGCGGTTCATCGATGCCACCACGAAGATCGGTGCCCACGCGGTCGTTACCAGTGTGACGATCGCAGGCACCTTGGGAGAGAATTCTCAGGCCTTGGTCCTCAACTACGACGGGGACGCGAACGCGGACGTGCTCGTCGTCTGGCCGTCCGCCGACGGGCCGGGCGAAGCCGAACACGGATACGTGCTTGCCGGCGCCCACCTCGCCGAATCACCGCCGAGAATCACAAAGGTGCTTCAAATCCAAAAAGACGGTACGGAGCGCACATCACCACTCAGCGGCGTCGCCGTCTCCACTTCGATCCAACCGGCCCTGGTCGTCACAATCGCCGGCGACGTCAACGGCGATGGCCTTGAAGACGTCCTGCTGGCGGATCCCCAGTACATGGAACTGACACACACGGAGATCGAAGTTCCCGATCGCGGCCGCGCCTATATCCTGTTGGGCAGCCAAACGAAGAATCAGACGCGGTCCCTCGACGATGCGGATTGGATCATCGAGGACTACTCGCTGGGCACAGGCGTGTTCGCCCTGGGCGACCTGAACAGGGATGGGTACGACGACTGGGCCGTCGCCCGCACCATCGAGGACTTCGTCCCACCGACCGATTCCAGCGTGATCTTTCGCTCCGCTGGTAGCCTGTTGGTGTATTACGGCAGCAGCACAACCGCTGAAACGAAGCTGGACACGAAGGTTGACATCAGCATTCGCCGCGAGCCGCCGACGGCTAGAACAACCGGTGTCTTAATTACCGGTCCCCTCTTTGCCACGGCCGGGGATTTCGACGGTGACGGCACGGTCGACTTGGCCGTAGGTGAACCAACGCGGACGGTGAAGGATTTCGTGGGCAACGTCCAGGATTCATCGCAGCGCGGCCACGTTTACGTCGTCCGTAATGTCCACGCTACGGCGGCCGGCAAGGAGGGGAATCTCGTGTTGGGGGGCGCCAACGCGGACAGCGCGCTGGTGATCGCGGGTGCGGAAGCGTTCGACGAATTTGGTATCCTGCCGACAACGCCGGGCATCGATTTGAACCGGGATTTCTACGACGATCTTGTGGTCGGTGCTGCCCGAGCGGACGTGTTCCGCCAGATGCCGCTCTCGCGCGCGGGCACTGTGTACGTGGCTTACGGGGGCGTTAGGAGAGCCTTCGATCGCTCCCGCCTCGATCCCCTCCTGCAAACGTTGGCCAACCGCACGGTCACCGGGGCGGGCGACTTCCTGGTTGATCCGGGCACGGGTCGGCCGGTGGTTTTCACCGATGATGCCGACGGTGACGGTCGGCCGGACGACCGTGACGGTGACGGCAGGCCGGACAGCGACCGGTACACCCTGCGTAAGCTGGACACCGACGGCGACGGCACGCCCGACACGATCGAAACGGAACGCTGGTATCAGTTCCAGACCCTGGGAGACGGACAGCCTGGCCAGCGAATTGTCCTAACACCGGAACCGGTGGAATCGGAAGCGAGGCTTGACCCGGTAGCGTTCGGCAACGTCTTTGCCACCGGCTCGGGGCGGGCCATCCGCACGCTCGATCTCGAACGCGGGCTGGTGGGCTACTGGCCTGCCGATGATGACCCCGCTGGCGTCGCTGCTCGGACCCACTCCGTTAGCCTGAAAAACGGCGCACAGCGTGTCTCCGGTGGCCGGGTCGGCAAGACGTTCGAGTTCGATGGCGGCGACGACTACATCGAGATCCCGGACAGTTCAGGCCCAGGCTCCGTTCTGGCTGTTTCCGGCGGAGAGTTCACCGTGCAAGCGTGGGTGAAATTCGATGCGGATGCGCAGGGCACCGTTCCCGGGCGCGACATGTCGATCATTGATAAGTCTCGAACAGGCACGGTAAATGGCGTCAACATTGCCAACCACAGCGGCTGGCGTCTCATCAAGCAAGCCGACAATCGCATTTGGTTCATCTTTGGCGGGGGGAAAGAAAACGGAGGGGTTTCAAGGAATCGGTCGACCACGGTCGCGAGCGACACGACAGTCGGCGCCGGCAAGTGGTATCACATCGTCGCCCGCAAGAGTGCCTCGAGCATTGCGATCTACATCAACGGCAAAAAGGTCGCGGAAAAGCCGACACCGAGTTTCACGGACAAGCACGACACGCCCTTGTTGATCGGAAAAAACGTCAGCGAAGGCGCCTACCTCGACGGCCAGATCGACGAGCCGGCGGTTTGGAGCCGGGCCCTTTCGGCCGACGAGATTGCCGCCCTGTACAACGCAGGCCGGGGCGCGGCACTGCGCGGGGCCTCAGCCACCGCACGCACCGGTTCGGGTGAGAACATGGCCGCCACACGCAGCTACGGGATCCTTGAATTCGACCTTGGCCGGTTCCTCAGCCGCTGGCAGC
>Ga0256839_1000176_pt1 | contig 83718 bp, 70 predicted proteins | sample 354166metaG_FD_185968 | JGI IMG/M metagenome (GOLD analysis project Ga0256839, IMG submission 185968) | Hydrothermal vent microbial communities from Mid Atlantic Ridge, Atlantic Ocean - 354-166 | ecosystem: Environmental > Aquatic > Marine > Hydrothermal vents | place: Atlantic Ocean: Mid... | reverse complement strand
AAACTAGAAAACTAGAAAACTAGAAAACTAGAAAACTAGAAAACTAGAAAACTAGAAAACTAGAAAACTAGAAAACTAGAAAACTAGAAAACTAGAAAACTAGAAAACTAGAAAACTAGAAAACTAGAAAACTAGTTTACATACTCATAAAGTATGCGAGGTGGTGTTGTGGCTAAGAAAGTTTTGGGGTGGAGGGAATGGTATGAAGAAGGCTAATATAGAGCGCCAGAAAAAGCTAGCGAATGTGTTTGATGCCCTTGGGCATTACCGACGGATTGCTATTGTTGAAGAATTACAGCTAGCCGGGAAAGACGGTATAGCGTTTGGTGATTTGGCCGCGCGGACGGATATGCCTAGCGCCGCTCTTCGCCACCATATTGGTATGATGAAACGCGGTGGGTTTTTGCATATGCGTAAAAAAGGAAGTTTTACTGTATTTATGCTTGATACCAAGCAGTTGAATTTAGCACTGTCTGCATTTGCTAAATAAATGCTAGGCTGTGCGTATAAAGTGTAGCTTGTTTGGTGCAGTAATAAGGTCTAACTTTTAACAAACACGAATACAGGATACTTTCATGCCCATTGTCACCGCTATCGCTATTTATTTCATCCTTTGGTGGCTTTGTTTGTTTTTGGTTTTGCCTTGGGGGGTGCGCGGTCAGCATGAGGAGGGGGTGGTTGTGCGTGGTTCAGAACCAGGGGCGCCTATTAAATCTCGAATGAAGCGCAAGGTTATTCAAAATTCCATATTGGCAGCGATTGTTTGGTTGATAATTTTTGTGGTGATAAAATTTCAATTGGTATCTCTGGATAATATTCCGTTCATTCCCGATTTCGTGCCGGACGATGTATAGTGACGATGTGTAGAACCGATATATAAACTCCTGTAATCATTGAGGTTCAGGCTTGCCGCTGGCTTGCCCCTCCTTTATGCATAAGAAAATTTAGAGAAACATTATGCGCTTATCACGATATTTTTTACCGCTCCTGAAGGAGACACCCGCCAGTGCCGAAATAGCTTCGCACCGATATATGTTGCGCGCAGGTATGATAAAGCAACACTCCGCCGGGATATATTCTTGGTTGCCGCTTGGCTTTAAGGTCATGCGGAAAATCGAGCAAATTGTCCGCGAAGAGCAGAACCGGGCAGGGGCAATTGAGATGCTGATGCCGACCATACAGGGGGCTGATCTCTGGCAAGAATCTGGTCGTTATGATGATTACGGCAAAGAAATGTTGCGCATTACGGATAGGGCAGGGCGCGAGCTTCTGTATGGGCCGACCAATGAAGAAATGCTCACCGATGTTTTTCGGACATTCGTGCGCTCTTACAAAGAATTGCCCCAACTTCTCTATCATATCCAGTGGAAATTTAGGGACGAAGTGCGCCCACGGTTCGGCGTGATGCGCGGGCGGGAATTCCTCATGAAAGACGCTTATTCATTCGACATAGACATGGACGCGGCGGTGGTATCCTACAATAAAATGTTCATTGCTTATCTGAATACATTCGCGCGCATGGGGCTAAAGGCCGTGCCAATGCAGGCGGATACTGGCCCTATTGGCGGCGATTTATCCCATGAGTTTTTGATATTAGCCGACACGGGCGAGAGCGAAGTCTTCTGTCACGCCGATTTGGTGGATATGCCCGCGCCGGGTTTGGATGTGGACTTTGATGGCGACTTGCAAAGCCTGGTGGACGAGCGCACGGTGCTTTATGCTCGCACTGACGAAATGCACGACGCGAAAGCTTTTGAAACCCAAGTGCCGCGCAGCAAGCGCTTGTCGGCGCGGGGGATTGAGGTTGGGCATATATTCTGCTTCGGCGATAAATACTCCAAAGCCATGGGTGCCAAAGTCATGGGGCCGGACGGTAAAGAACACTTTGCCCAAATGGGGTCTTACGGGGTCGGCGTGTCGCGCTTGGTCGGCGGCATTATCGAAGCCAGCCACGACGATGCGGGGATTATCTGGCCGAAATCTGTGACACCGTTCGGGGTCGGGATCATTAACCTTAGAGTCGGCGACGATGAATGTGACAAGGTCAGTGAAGATATTTATAACAAGCTCTGCGCCGCAGGTGTTGACCCGCTTTACGATGACAAAAAAGACCGGGGCGGGGTTAAGTTTTCGCGCATGGATCTTATCGGCCTACCCTACCAAATCGTTGTCGGGCCGCGCGGGCTGAAGGACGGCATTGTCGAGATTAAAGACAGAAAAACCGGAGAACGTCAAAACCAATCCCCCGAAGCCGCGATAGCATTTATCACAGCTCAATATGCGGATATATCTCTATGATAAGGCCAGGCGCAGATACACCCAATGGCACAAGTATAGATATGTCCGGCGGCGCAACACCGTTCGGCAAGTTCGAACGCAAAATTGCGGCGCGGTATCTTGGTGCCAAGAAAAAAGACGGCGGTGTGGGCATGATTGCCCTGATTTCCTTTTCCTGTATTTTTCTAGCGATATTCGCCATGATTACGATTATGTCGATCATGAACGGCTTTCGCGGCACAGTGGTCGAACTGACAATTGGCGTGGACGGCCATATGTATGTTGGTTCTGCCGCAGCTAATCCGACCCAGTTGCAAATTGTCGGGCTTAGGGACCGCATAGCTGCTGTGGACGGGGTGGAAAACGCCTTTTTGTTTTCTCAGACCGAAACAGCCGTGCAAGCCGCCCGAACTATGGCGGCGGCACGCGTGATAGGCATTTCTCGCACTGATTTAGAGGAATTGGACGTTATCAGTTCGAGCATATTTGCTGGTAGTCTAGACGAATTCGGCGCGGGGCATAATGGCGGTGATAAAGTTGTCATTGGTGCCTTTATGGCTAACAATTTGGGATTAACCGCCGGTGATAAGCTCACCATTTACTCGCCAGTGCCCAAAAGCACGCCATTTGGGTTTCGTCCGGTCATGAAATCTTATGAGGTCGCCGCAGTATTTTCAACCGGATTGGTCACAGCGGATATGCTGAATATTTATATGCCTATCAACCAGGCGAGCTTGTTTTTCAATGAAGGGCGAAACCCGACTGATATTCAGCTCAGGCTGGGGGATGCAGACATGATCCACAAGCTGAAAAGCAAAGTTCGCGAGGCGGCGGGCGAGCCGATATGGTTGGAAACATGGGAAGATAAGGATATTGGGACAGCAACCGCTTTGAAAACAGAGCAGGTGGCTATGCGGTTGATCTTTATGATTGTCGTATTAATCTCTGTGTTTCCGGTTCTTTCGTCTATGATTATGCTGGTGAAGAACAAGAGTAAAGATATCGCAATCTTAAAAACTATTGGTACGCCCAGTGGCTCTATCTTGCGGATATTCTTGATGGCAGGTGCGGCTATTGGTGTGCTGGGGACATTGGCTGGACTTGTTGCCGGGCTATTATTGTGTTTGAATATCGGAGCCGTGCAAGGCGCGATAGAAAGCGTGATTTCTCTGTTCACCGAACACCCATACCAACTCTTCCCGCCCGAAGTGTACGGTATTGATCATCTGCCTGCAAAAGTGGAATACGGCGAAGTGTTCTGGGTGTCGTTCTGGGGGTTTCTGGCCGCTACGCTCGCAACATATTTCCCCGCATTAGCGGCATCCAAGACCGATCCAGTGGAGGCCCTGAGATATGAATAAATCGTTATGAGTAAGCAACCTATTCTTTCCGTCCGTAATCTGCACCGTTCGTTCCAATCGGGCGACAGTGTTTTACATGTGCTGGCGGGTGCGGAAATTGATATTTATCCCGGCGAAATGGTCGGGCTTGTCGGGCCGTCTGGTTCGGGTAAGTCGACGCTCTTGCATGCTGCTGGCTTGCTTGAAAAGCCGAACCAAGGCGAGGTTTATATTAGCGGCACGGAATGTTTGTCCCTGTCCGACAATAAACGTACCGCTATCCGCCGCAACGAGATCGGGGTTGTTTATCAATTCCATCATCTCTTGCGTGAATTTACGGCGCTAGATAATGTGGCTTTGCCGCAAATGATTGCAGGTAAGTCGCAATCTGCCGCCCGCCTTGAGGCCGAGCGCCTGCTCGGGATTATGGGTCTGTCCGAACGCGCTCACCACCAGCCCGCGCAAATGTCGGGCGGCGAACAACAACGGGTTGCCATCGCCCGCGCCATTGCCAATAAACCGAAAATCCTGCTGGCCGATGAGCCCACAGGAAACCTAGACCCCAACACGTCGGGTAATGTCTTCCAAAGCCTGTTTGACATGACAAGACTTGAGGGCGTAGCCGCCCTAGTCGCCACCCACAATATGAGCCTAACCGCCTATATGGACCGCGTATTCACAGTCAATGACGGGGTGGTTGTACCGTATACGCCTAAGGCCGTGGTTTAGGGAGTTTTTCCGTATCAACATCCAAGCCCCTCACCCGGCGCAAGAGCGCCGACCTCTCCCCAAATGAGAGGTGAGAAAACTACGTTTTCTTTGATGATGGTTTTTAATGATGTGCTGATGTTGAGAATAAAAATAAAATTTAAGCAAGCGTCTCCTCTCCCATGGGGAGAGGAACAAGGTGAGGGGGGTAAGGTGTTGAAGTTGAAACACCAGCCAAATCAACGGCACTGTTCACACTAATTCCTCACTTAAAACTTGTTGACTGCCTCTAGTTTCTCGGCATACTTATATTAGATAATGCTGATATACAAAGCGCAGTGAATGAGGGGACTATTTGATGGGCCATAAAGGTACAATGAATCCGTTTGAGACGGTTAAGGAAGAGATTGATTATTCACCGAAAGTTGGTGATGAGGTCAAATTTTCGACCTGTTATATGTGTGCCTGTCGGTGCGGGATTAAAGTCCATATGAAGGACGGCAAGCCGCGCTATATTGAGGGCAATCCGGATCACCCCGTTAATAAAGGTGTGCTTTGCGCTAAAGGTTCCTCCGGCATTATGCATTGGAATGCGCCGGGGAAATTGACCAAGCCGCTCTTGCGGGTTGGGGAGCGCGGTTCAGGCGAGTTCAAAGAGATCGAATGGGACGAAGCCATGAAAATCGCCGCAGAATGGCTGTGCGAAACCCGCCGTAAAGACCCGGGGAAACTGGCGTTCTTTACCGGGCGCGACCAGAGCCAGAGCCTAACCGGTTGGTGGGCGTCGCGCTACGGCACCCATAATTTCGCGGCTCATGGTGGTTTTTGTTCGGTCAATATGGCGGCGGGAGGGCTTTACACTTTGGGCGGTGCGTTTTGGGAATTTGGCGATCCTGACTTTGACCGCACCAAATATTTCATGATGCTGGGCGTGGCCGATGACCATGATAGCAACCCGATTAAAATTGGCCTTGGTAAAATGAAAACAAGGGGCGATTGTAAATTTGTCGCGGTTAATCCGTCCCGTAATGGCTACGGCGCTATCGCAGACGAGTGGGTCGGTATTCGCCCCGGTACGGACGGCTTGTTTATCTTTGCTATAATCCACGAGCTTTTGCGGGCGGAGAAAGTCGATTTTGCCTCTCTCGCGCGCTATACAAATGCGCCTTGGTTGGTGATAGATAATCCGGGCAAAGCAGACCACGGATTATTTTTGCGCAACAAAAAAGGCGAAGCCCTGGTTTGGGATCTCAAGAAAAAGAAAGTCGTCAGCGCCAATTCTAAAAATTTCAGCCCTGCATTTGCAGGCGAGCGCAAAGTCGCTGGCAAAAAAGTTGTGCCGTCATTCGCCCATTTGGCCGAGCGTTATATGGCCGCTGAATACGCGCCGGACGCCGTGGCGGAACAGTGCGGTGTGCCCGCCGATACTATTCGCCGAATAGCGGCCGAACTGGCCCATGCGGCATTCGAAGAAGAGGTGGTCATTGACCAGCCTTGGACTGATGCTTGGGGCAATAAACACGATAAAATGATTGGACGTCCGGTCGCAATTCACGCCATGCGCGGTATTTCTGCGCACTCAAACGGCTTTCATACCTGCCGCGCTATCCATGTGCTGCAAGCGCTGCTGGGTAGCGTTGATACGCCCGGAGGGTGGCGCTATAAACCGCCTTACCCGCAACCAATACCGCCGGGCGCAAAACCGACGCCGCCGCATTTTTCACCGCTCACCCCTATGAGCGGCCCGCCCGCAGGCTTCCCGACCGACCCATCGCATTTGGTTGTCGACGACGACGGACAACCCTTGCGGATTGATAAAGCATTCTCTTGGGAGCATCCGCTTTCCCTACACGGCATGATGCATATGGTGCTGCGCAATGCGGCGACCAAAGACCCTTACGGCATAGATGTATTATTCATGTTTATGGCCAATATGGCGTGGAACTCCTCCATGAATATTGGCGAGACTTTGGGCTTCTTCACCGCCAAAGACGACGACGGCAATTATAAAATCCCCAAGATAATTTACTCGGATGCGTTTTATTCAGAGACCGTGCCTTATTGCGATTTGATATTGCCGGACACGACTTACCTAGAGCGTTATGATTGTCTTTCCGTGCTTGACCGTCCGTTTTCCCAAGGCCACGGCATGGCCGATGGTATCCGCCAGCCTGTTATCCCGCTTGACCGGGATGTGCGGACTTTCCAGACTGTGCTTTTGGAACTCGGCGCAATGCTGGATTTACCCGGCATGATAAACGAAGACGGGACACCTAAATATCCGGGCGGCTATCCTGATTATCTGGTCAACCATGAACGCAAGCCGGGCATTGGGCCATTGGCCGGATGGCGCGGCAAGAACGGCGATAAATTCGGGCGCGGCGAGCCGAACCCGAAGCAGCTGGAGAAATATATCGAAAACGGCTGTTTCTGGGAAGACCATATGCCCATGAGCAAGCAGTTCTTTAAACACGCCAATAAAGAATACCTCGAATACGCGACCCATATGGGCTGGATCGGCGAGCCAAAACCCATCATTCATCAGCTCTATAATGAAGATCTACAACGCTTCCGCCTCGCCGCACAAGGTCACGGCGACCACCAACCGCCCGAAGAGCACCGCGAACGTACGGAACAATATTTCGACCCGCTGCCCATGTGGTATAAACCGTTCGAAGAACGCGATCTGGATACGGACGAATATCCCATCCACGCTCTGTCCCAACGCCCCATGCACATGTACCATTCTTGGGGGTCACAGAACACATGGCTACGCCAAATCACCAATGTTAACAAGCTGCATATCCACAAAGATACGGCGGCAGACCTCGGTATTGTCGATGATGATTGGGTCTGGATTGAAGGTCGCCACGGTCGGGTCAAAGGTCAGGTGAAACTGATTACAGGTGTCAATAAAAACACCGTTTGGACATGGAATGCCATGGGCAAACGCAAAGGTGCCTGGGGGCTGAAACATGATGCGCCCGAATTTAACCAAGCGTTTTTGCTCAACCATATTATCTCTGATGTCTTAAAACCCAATAAAGTCGGCTATGAATATTCTAATTCTGATCCGGTAACGGGGCAGGCGGCATGGTATGATTTGCGGGTGAAAATCGTGAAATGCGCCGCCGAAGAGTTCGGCTTCACCGAACCCATGTACGAAGCGCCGCAAGGGCCTGTATCTGATAAGGACATTTCCCAGTACGGCAAAGATATGCAGGGCGAACCTACGGATGGCCGCGCCGATATAAAAGAATGGATTGGCCAACGGCACGAAAATGCGGGTAGTATCCCCGGCATTAAAGACGGTTACGGTAATACCATTAAGGGAGACAAATCATGACGTCCCTGCCAAAAACCGCGCCCAAAAAGAAGCTCGGGCTTGTCATAGATTTGGATATTTGTGTGGGCTGTCATGCGTGCGCCACCAATTGCAAAGAGTGGAATACGGGCGCAAAATCTGCGCCGCTCACCGACCTTAATCCCCACGGCAAAGACCCGGACGGGGTGTGGTTTAACCGTATCCATACCTTCGAAACCATGAGCGAAACGGGCGAGAGCCGCACCGTGCATTTTCCGAAATCCTGTTTGCACTGCGACGATGCGCCGTGCGTTACAGTGTGTCCGACGGGGGCGAGTTATAAGCGCGAAGAAGACGGGATTGTCTTGGTTAATGAAGACATCTGTATTGGTTGTAAACTGTGTTCTTGGGCATGTCCTTATGGTGCGCGGGAATACGACGAAATTGAAGGCGTCATGAAGAAATGCACCATGTGCGTCGATAAGATTTACAATGAGAATTTACCCCCAGAGAGCCGCGCCCCGGCCTGTGTATCCACCTGTCCTACGGGTGCGCGTTCGTTTGGGGATTTAAACGACCCGAACTCGGACGTTTCCAAATTGGTCGCGGCCAGACAGGGCTATGATTTGATGCCCGAACAAGGCACCAAGCCGGTCAATAAATACTTGCCGCCGAGGCCTAAGCAAGACGGTACAGTTGACCAAGCCCCTAGGGCGTTGGAATACGCCGATGATAGCACAGACACCGCCCCCATGCTCGCCCGCTGGGTCGATAAGATTTTGTCGGCTTAGGGTATGGTGTACCCAATTAACATCCAAACCCCTCACCTTGTTCCTCTCCCTATGGGAGAGGAGACGTTGCCGTGTCTATCGGTGATCTACAGAAAACAATGTGATGGGCAGGCAAACTTAGCCTCTCTTTTGGGGAGAGGCGCGCGACAGCGTGGTGAGGGGGTAAGCTGTCAACTTGACCGCAAACACTTGCCGTTCTTCGTCACAAAATTTATAGTTAGGAATAATCATGCACCCGGCTAAATCCGTTATTTATTTCACCACCGCCACAGGCGCAGGTTATGGCCTGTTTTTCTGGCTAGCATTGCTTTCATTTCATGGACATTTGCCCGCAGATAATGCGGTCGGTTTTCATATGATGCCGTTCATCATGTTGGCCGTCGCCTTTGGCCTTATCATTACCGGGCTATTGTCTTCGACCGGGCATTTGGGACACCCTGAACGGGCATGGCGGGCTATGTCCCAATGGCGCTCTAGCTGGTTATCCCGCGAGGGTGTTATGGCGATTTTGACCTTTATTCCTATGAGTATATTGGGGGTTTATTGGGTGTTCCTTGGCCAGAATACGGGTGTGCCCGGTATTGCTGGCATGGTCGGTGCTTTCATGGCGCTAGTGACTGTGTTCACTACGTCGATGATATATGCGTCTTTGAAAACGATACCAGCTTGGCACAATATCTGGACGAAAATTGGATATTTGGTCATGTCTCTCATGAGCGGCGCGGTGCTGGCACTGGCTTTGACTAGTATATTTGGCCTCACGGATGTTGCGTTTCATTTGTTCATCCCGGTTGGTATTCTACTGGTCGTCGGCCTCATTGTTAAAATCATATATTGGCGTTATATCCATTCGGGCAAAGCCGTAAGCACGGCTGAAAGCGCTACGGGCTTGGGCGACTTTGGTAAAGTGTCCTTGGCCGCTAGCCCTCACAGCGCCGATAATTATTTGCTCAAGGAAATGGGTTTTAAGATTGCCCGTAAACATGCTCGCAAAATGCGCTGGATTGCCGCTGTACTCGGTTTTGTTCTGCCGTTCATCCTCATTGGTGTGGCTATGCATTATTTAGACGGCACCGCAAAATTGTTGGTGATACTTCTGGCCGCTGCCGCCTGCTTACTCGGCCTTGTCTTCGAACGCTGGCTATTTTTTGCTGAAGCGAAACACGCAGTAACCCTATACTATGGTCAGGATAAGGTTTAGAAAACCCATAAATAATATAGAGAACCATCACCATGTTTAAAAAATTATCCGAGAAAAAAGTCAAGGCTGCACTGGACACAGTCATCCATCCCAAAACCGGTACGAGCGTTGTTACTGCTGGAGCAATCACCGATGTCAGCGTCAAGGACGGCGAAGTATTTGTTACCTTGCAGATCGACCAAGGCACTGCCGGGATTATGGAGGGGGTGCGCAAAAAATGCGACGAAGCCGTGGGTAAATTGTCTGGTGTAAAATCTGTGCGCACGGTTATGACAGCGCATTCCGGATCTGCGGAGACTGTCACGCCGCCAAAAGCGCCCACTAATTCGTCTGGGCAGAACCAAGCACCAAAAAACGCACCACCTAAAAAAGGCTTCGGTCACGGTGCCAAACCGCCGCCCAAGCCCGTTGCTATCAAGGGCATTAAACGCATTATCGCGGTGGCCTCCGGCAAAGGTGGTGTGGGTAAATCCACCACGTCTATCAATCTCGCCGCCGCCTTTGCCCAGCAAGGCTGGAAGGTTGGCGTGTTTGATTGTGATATATTTGGCCCGTCTGTCCAGCGTATGTTGGGCGAGGGCGCTAAGCCGGAATTCACCGAAGACGACATGATAAGACCCGTTACCCGCCACGGCATGAAAGCTATGTCCATGGGCTACCTCGTCCCAGAAGGCAGAGCCACGGTTTGGCGCGGGCCTATGGTCATCGGCGCGGTACAGCAACTCCTCAACGGTGTAGCGTGGACGGAAGACGGCGACCTCGATGTATTGATAGTCGACCTACCGCCGGGTACTGGCGACGCGCAACTGACATTGGTGCAAACCGTACCACTAACAGGCGTGGTCATAGTCTCAACCCCGCAAGATATCGCTCTCATCGACGCTCGCAAAGCCTATGACATGTTCATAAAAACCGAGACCCCAATCCTCGGCATGATTGAAAATATGAGCACATTCATCTGTCCAAGCTGCGGTGATAAAACCGATATTTTCGGTCACGGCGGAGCAAAGGATACTGCCGAGGAAAAAGGCATCCCCTTCCTAGGCGAAATCCCGTTGCACTTGGACATCCGCACCAATGCAGACGAAGGCACACCGATAGTTTTGGCTGCACCAGACGGTGAACACGCGAAACGGTATATGAAGATAGCCAAAGAATTGATGGGGGAAATGGCTTAAGATGTTCGCTAAAACGCAAAGTTTTTAAAGGTGAGAGGTGACCTATACATTCATAGCTTTGATTGTCATGGCACTCTGTACGCTTGTGTTTTTGATTACGAAAGATACACCAAATAACATTCTTTTGATAGCGTTGATACTTTATCCTTTTGCAGCTTTGTTCGGGCAGTCAGAAATGGCTGAAATCATCAGACATTTACTCTTTGGGTGTGGTAATACCCCCATTTTTAGTGGGGGTGTGAAGTAGGCTTATTTTAAGCGGAGTGTTTCATATGCTGCCTAAGTTTTTGAGCGGGGGTTATGCCGCCTATGGCCATGTTTATCGAAGCAGCCTATCATTACGACAGGCAACGTCCAGCTCTCGCACCGGGACCCGGGTCACTTGCGCTGTTATATCGCAAGCCTCAGTCCGACACCGTCTCTGCTCCAACAAACTAACGCGTTTTGTCTGTCCATGAACAAGAGAACAATTTCAATATAGCGCAAGCGCGAGAACCGTGGATACATATCCATCCTCATCCTCAGCCTCACCCCGCTTTTCGCGGGGGAGGTGCCGAAGCGTAGCGTAGGCGGAGGGGGAAGCAGGTTTCCACAAACGCCGCGTATAAAGAAGACACGCAAGCCTAAAATCAGCGACTATCAAAAGCTACGGGTTAACCGCAAGATGTTCCCCCTCCGCCCCCAAGAGGGGGCACCTCCCCCATAAAAAAATGGGGTGAGGATGAGATTGTTAATCCACCAAATTATCCCAAAACTTCTTGGCTTTATCCAAGAACCCAGACGATGCTGGCGAGCAGCTTTCGTCGCCGCCTTCTTTGCGGAATTCTTCCAACAATTGCTTTTGACGCGCATTCAGACCGCTGGGGGTTTCTACGATTAGGTCTACATACATGTCGCCGCGCGCATTTGAGCGTAGCTGGCTCATGCCTTTCCCCCGCAGCCGCATACGGCGGCCTGATTGGGAACCTGCGGGAATTTTGACCTTGGTGCGACCACCGTCTATGGACGGGATTTCCACTTCGCCGCCGAGCGCCGCGCAGGTCATGGGCACATGGGTTTCGCAGAATAAGTGCGGCCCTTCGCGCTCAAAAAGGTCGTGGGGTTTGACCGAGACAAAAATATAAAGATCGCCTTTGCTACCGCGAGGCCCCGCCGATTTAGGGGCGCTATCGCCCTGACCGCTGAGGCGAATTCTTGTGCCGTCTTCAACGCCCGCCGGAATATTAACCTCTAGCGCGGTTTCGACCCTGACTTGGCCACCGCCGTCACAAGTTCGGCATGGGTCGGAGACATATTCGCCTTGACCGCCGCATCTTGGGCAGGGGCGTTCCATGGTGAAAAAGCCTTGTTGGGTACGCACTTTACCAAGCCCGCCGCATGTGGAGCAAGTTTCAACCTTGGCGCCTTCGGCAGCACCGGAACCGTCACAACCGTGGCAGTCTTCGGAAATAGGCACATTGATTTCCAGGTCTTTGCCTGCAAAGGCTTCTTCCAGCGTAATTTCCATTTCGTAGCGTAAATCGGCACCGCGCACCGTCCGGCGTCCGCCGCCCCGGTTGCCACCGCCGCCGAACATATCGCCAAACCCACCGCCGCCTTGCTGGCCAAAGATTTGCGAAAAAATATCCGAGAAATCGTGGAATCCACCGCCTGCTTGACCACCACCACCTTGGCCAAAGGCACTATGACCCATGCGGTCATAGGCGGCGCGTTTTTGCTCGTCTGACAAGATAGAATAGGCTTCGTTTATTTCTTTAAACTTGGCTTCGGCTTCAGGCTTGTCCGGATTGCGGTCAGGGTGAAATTCCATAGCCAGCTTGCGGTAAGCGGATTTCAAGGTTTTACCGTCCGCAGTTTTGACGCAGCCTAGAACTTCGTAATAATCGCGTTTCGTCGTGGCCATATGGTCCTCGTATTATTTATCCAGCACGAGGATAGAATTTATCCCGGTGCGTTTTATGATTGTGTATCCATGCCCCGTGCAAAGTTCAAGCAAAGACGTGGTTTCTTCCCGCCCGGTTTCCAATATTAGCAAACGCGGCCACAGGGTTTGGGGCGCATGTTCGAAAAACGCACCCAGTGCGCGCTCATCATGGCCTTCTATATCCACTTTCATGGCGTCTATGCGCGACAAGCCTTGCTCTTCGCATATCCCGTAGAGGGTTTTAATCTGTACTGGCGGCCCATCTTCATTATCTCTAAGCCGCACTTCGCCCCGGTTGGTTTCGCCGCCGCCCATAAACCCTTCACCGTCTTGGTCGGATACCGCGTAGGGCAGAACATGGATATTGGCATTTGAAGCTTTGATATTAAAGGCGAGACGCGCTCTATTGGTAGGGTCGGGTTCGAAAGCGACAATGCGAATGTCTTTCCCCGTAGTTTTGGCATGTGCGGCTAAAATTAAACTGTACAGGCCGACATTTGCCCCCACGTCGAGAAATACAAATGGACTTGCCGTACTGGCATCCAAGGCATTCGAAAGAGCCTCACGTTCTTCCGCGTCCCAAATCTGTACGCCCGCAAAAGCCCGTTTCTCGCAGCGGTTCGAACGCGGATAAAGCCGTGCATTAACACCCGGCATAACCTGCACATCAAACGGGTCAGAAAGCCCCTTAAACGCTTGTTTGCGGTACAAAGAAATCCCCAAACGCCCAATGCGCGAGCCTGCGAATTTACCTGCGCGCAGCCGTAAGGCTTCGCGTTTGGTTGGCAAAGCATAATGGCCAAATTCTGGTGGGGTGTTAGAGATCATCTGCGCGTCCATAAAAAACCCCGCCGCACCGCATTAGTCTGCGCGTGCGACGGGGATTTCCTTACTCGGTTGATGGGATTAAGACTTTTCTTCTTCGTCTACATCTTCGAAGTCTGCATCGACAATGTCTTCGTCGTCGTCACTCGCCTCCGGTGCTTCTGCACCGTCTTCGCCTGCGCCTGCATCTTTGTAAATCGCCTCGCCCATTTTCATGACGGCAGCGGTTAGCTCTGCGGATTTCTCGTTGATAGCTTCGGCGTCTTCACCTTCGGCGATTTCGCGCACCTCTTTGATCAAGTCTGTAATCGCAGTGCGGTCATCTTCTTCGATTTTCTCGCCGTGTTCCTCTAGGTCTTTTTCGGCTTTGTGGGCCAGACCTTCGGCTTGATTTTTCGCCTCCGCTAAGGCGCGGCGTTCTTTGTCGCTATCGGCATTGCGTTCAGCATCTTTGACCATTTCCTCAATATCTGCGTCGGATAGACCACCAGAGGCTTGGATACGGATTTGCTGTTCCTTACCAGTAGCGTTATCCTTAGCAGACACGTTGACAATACCGTTGGCGTCAATATCAAAGGTCACTTCGATTTGCGGTAGGCCGCGCGGTGCTGGCGGGATACCAACCAGATCAAATTGACCAAGCAGTTTATTATCCGCAGCCATTTCCCGTTCGCCTTGCGAGACACGAATGGTCACGGCGCTTTGGTTGTCGGCGGCTGTTGAATAAACTTGCGATTTCTTGGTCGGGATGGTTGTGTTGCGGTCAATCATACGGGTGAACACGCCGCCTTCGGTTTCAATACCGAGGGAGAGAGGGGTCACGTCCAGCAGAAGCACGTCTTTAACATCACCCTGTAAAACACCAGCCTGAATAGCCGCGCCCATGGCAACGACTTCGTCCGGGTTCACAGATTTATTGACGTCTTTACCGAAGAATTTAGACACGGCCTGTTGTACCATCGGCATACGGGTCATGCCGCCAACCAAAACCACATCATCAATATCGGCAGCTTTTATACCCGCATCAGCGAGGGCTTTCTTACACGGCGCGATAGAGCGCTTGACCAGATCTTCGACCAAGGCTTCTAATTTAGCCCGGGTAAGTTTCATGTTCAAATGCTTAGGGCCAGAAGCATCAGCCGTAATGAACGGTAGATTGACTTCATAGCTGTTCGCAGAGGACAATTCTTTCTTGGCTTTCTCGGCTTCTTCGCGCAGGCGCTGTAGAGCTAGCTTGTCAGATTTCAGATCAATGCCGTTCTCTTTTTTGAACTCGTCTGCGAAATATTCAACAATCCGCATATCGAAATCTTCACCGCCCAAGAATGTGTCGCCGTTGGTGGCTTTCACTTCAAACACGCCGTCGCCAATTTCGAGGATGGATACGTCGAATGTACCGCCGCCCAAATCGTAAACCGCAATGGTTTTGCCGTCTTCTTTGTCCATGCCGTAAGCCAGCGCCGCAGCGGTCGGCTCGTTAATAATACGTAGGACTTCGAGGCCAGCAATCTTACCAGCATCTTTGGTAGCTTGGCGCTGGGCATCGTTAAAGTAAGCCGGAACCGTGATAACCGCCTGGGTGACTTTATCGTCGAGGAAGCTTTCCGCCGTGGCTTTCATTTTTTGCAAAATGATGGCGGAGATTTCTGCAGGGGACAAGTTTTTATCGCGGCCTTTAATATACGCATCACCGCCGTCGCCTTTAACAATCCCGTAAGGAACGAGCTTGGCGTCTTTCTTGACCAGCGGATCCGTGAACGGACGTCCAATGAGGCGCTTAATCGCATAATATGTGTGGTCAGGATTAGTGACACCTTGGCGGCGGGCAGGTTGACCCACCAGACGTTCACCGTCTTCTGTGAAAGCCACAACCGACGGGGTGGTGCGCTGGCCCTCTGAGTTTTCTATAACGCGGGGTTTGCCGCCGTCCATAACCGCGACGCAGGAATTGGTCGTTCCCAGGTCAATACCAATGACTTTAGCCATAATTTTTCTCCTTTTGTGCGGGTAAAACGTGTCCGAAAGTCCGCAATTTGTATCATAAATAAATGGGCATTATTATTACCCGTTAGCGCCCATATGGGGCTTGAAATCGCACCTGCAAGGGTTTGGGAACAGTTTAGGTGAAATTGTCGCAATTTTTTTTGCGCAAGCGGCAAATGTTAAAGAACAAAGTAAAAACATTGTTTTATTTATCTGCGATATTTGCTAGGTTTTAGCATGACAACTCAACTCCCAAATGGATTCGCTTATTATCCCGAATATTTCGACCGTGCGGCGCAGGTGGATTTGCTGGCGGCGGTGACAGATGCGGCGCGCGGAAATGCACCGTTTTTCCAAGGCCGGATGCCGCGCACGGGTGTGCCGATTTCCGTGGTCGGCAGTAATTTCGGACCGCTTGGTTGGGTGGCGGATATTAAAGGCTACCGCTACCAACCTCTCCACCCCAAGACGGGCAAGCCGTGGCCTCCTATGCCGCAAGCCCTCCTCGATATATGGGACGACCTAACAAATTACCCCGCCCCGCCCGAAGCTTGCCTGATTAACTGGTACAGAGAGGGCAATAAAATGGGGATGCATGTGGACAGGGACGAATACGACCTCGGCGCGCCCATCGTCTCCATCAGCCTAGGTGACCCGGCGCGGTACAGAATAGGTGGCCAAAAACGCGGCGGAAAAACCCACAGCCTAAAACTTTCCAGCGGCGATGTCGTCGTGCTGGCGGGCGAAGCAAGGCGCTGTTATCACGGCGTAGACAAAATATTCTATGGGAGAAGCACACTGGTGCCAATGGGCGGACGGATAAATTTGACCATGCGGCGGGTGAATAAGGCGCATTAAGGACGCCCCAAAGAAAAGGCTCTGTCGGTGGGAAACGACAGAGCCTGCATTCTTACGTGGGAAAAAACGGAAGGCCAAAACCCGGGGGCTGGGGGGCTGAAAAAACCGTGTTTTGTTAAGCCTTCCGTTCAGTAAAACCTATTTGCCACCCCATCTTGTCACAAAGAGGGCGCAAATAAGGCAATATTGTGGCACAGGTTAATTCTTGGTAAGGTGTTTAACACCGGGTTAATGTGAGGCGTGGTTTTGTTGAGTTCAAATTATACGACCAACAGCTTGTTGCAACGCAACACATCGTCGTAAAGAAAACGAAGTTTCCTCGCCTGTCCAGTGAACAGAGCCACTGCATATGGATTTTCAAATATGTTCCATTAAAAGTATCCCTCTTCATCCTCACCCCACTTGTGGGGGAGGTGCCCCTTCTTAAGGGGCGGAGGGGGAAACAAGCCTCCACAAATGCAGGACGTGAGATACAACAGTTAGATAAGCTGTCCGGATAATTATCTTAGGAAATTATTGTGCCGATAGTTGCTTCCCCCTCCGAGCGCCAAGAGGCGCCCACCTCCCCCGCAGGCGGGGTGAGGATGAAGGGCAAGACCTTATGTCGAAAACAATAGGCGCAGGGAGAGTTTGTCGAGCGCAATAAAAAAGGCTCTGTCGGTGGGAAACGACAGAGCCTACATTATTGTGAGCCACATTGTGGGGAATGTGGGCAAGGGAAGCTCATTTCCAAAGCGCTGGTGGGTGGGAAATGTGGGACTAAAACCCGCGCCTTGTGATGTCTTCCGTTCAGTAAAACCTATATGCGCTCCCATCGTGTCACAATCAGGGCGCAAATAAGGCAATTTTAGGGCAGGGCAGTTTTTGCGCATTGGTGGTTAGCGGGGGGTTAATTTGGTGGGGCTGAAAAAGGCAAAGACGGGGTAATTCTAACCTTACTATTCTCGCAAAAAATATAAGATAATGAGAGCAACAACTAAGAATGCGAAAATCACTACTTTAAAATTGAAGGCCTTAAAATTAACGATTCCGGCTATGAATAAAAGACAATAAGAAGTCATAAAATAAAACCCCCAATTTTGCTTGAGGATTATGCCGACCGTTCCAACCGCCATTGTTAACCCAACAATTGCAACATAAGTCAAATAAGCCTCCGGAGAGATTTTTATAAAGGCTTGCGGGTTGAGCTTTTCCATACCCTCGGTGGTTTTGCTGACTATTAAAGCGCCTGCTTCGCTTTTAAACCAACCCGTAATTTGTCCAAAAAGTGTAAAATTGCCAAATAGCCGTATTGAGGCATAAATGAGAAATGGCGAACATAAGATATAATAGATAATGTTTTTTGCCATGGTTGCTTCACCTATTCGATCAACATATGAGAGTATCGCGATTAATGATTTTGTCAATATTGGCACTGTGCCCATGCGCGTTACCTATGCAAAAACCCCGCTATTTAGCTCGCAATTCCCCCAAACCTCCCCTATATTATCCCGTAAACAAGTGGTGATTCGGGCGCCCATTAAACCTTGAGGAATATTATGGCTGATCCAGCTGAGAATGAAGAAGATTATGGTGCTGATAGCATTAAGGTTTTAAAGGGTCTTGATGCTGTAAGGAAAAGACCCGGCATGTATATCGGGGATACGGACGATGGTTCCGGCTTGCATCATATGGTGTATGAGGTTGTGGATAATTCTATTGATGAAGCCCTCGCCGGACATTGTGATACTGTGTTTGTCACCTTGCATTCAGACGGTTCGGCTAGTGTGCGCGATAATGGTCGCGGTGTTCCTGTGGCTATTCACGCCGAAGAGGGCATCTCTGCCGCCGAAGTTATCATGACTCAGCTCCATGCGGGCGGTAAGTTTGATAGCAATTCTTATAAAATATCCGGCGGCCTGCACGGGGTCGGGGTGTCGGTGGTTAATGCTTTGTCCTCCGTGCTGGACCTCACGGTTTGGCGCGACGGCAAGACCCACGAAATGCAGTTTAAGCACGGCGATGCGGTTGCGCCTTTGAAAATCACGGGCGATGCACCAATAGTTGACGGTAAGCCGCTCACGGGCACCGAAGTTCGCTTTCTACCCTCCGAAGACACTTTTACCATGGTTGAATTTAGCCGCGAGACGCTAGAGCGGCGGTTGCGCGAATTGGCGTTCCTTAATTCTGGCGTAAGAATTGAACTTGCCGACAGGCGCGGCGAGGAACCCATTGTCACAGAGCTATATTATGAGGGCGGTATCGAAGCTTTCGTGCGCCATTTGGACACCAACAAAGTGCCGCAGCTTGATAATCCTATCGTGGTGCTGAAAGAGGGCGACGGCGGTGTTACGGTAGAGGCCGCCTTGTGGTGGAATGATAGCTACCGCGAAAATGTCCGCTGTTTCACCAACAATATCCCCCAGCGCGACGGCGGCACCCATTTGGCGGGCTTTCGGGGCGCGCTGACCCGTGCAGTCAATAAATATGCGACTAGCTCCGGCGCGGCCAAAAAAGAAAAGGTCGCTATTAGCGGCGACGATGCCCGCGAAGGTTTGACTTGTGTGCTTTCGGTGAAAGTTCCTGACCCTAAATTCTCGTCCCAGACCAAGGACAAATTGGTATCCTCCGAAGTCCGCCCTATTGTTGAAAGCGCAATGGGTGAGGCGCTCAATGAATGGTTCGAAGAAAATCCGGCTGATGCCAAGAAGGTGATGATGAAAATCATCGAAGCCGCCGCCGCCCGCGAAGCTGCCCGCAAAGCCCGCGATTTGACCCGGCGTAAATCGGCTCTCGACATAGCGTCGCTACCGGGAAAATTGGCCGATTGCCAAGAGAAAGATGCGTCCAAATCCGAATTGTTTATTGTGGAAGGGGACAGTGCGGGTGGCTCTGCCAAGCAGGCGCGCAACCGCCAGAACCAAGCTATATTGCCGCTCAAGGGTAAAATCCTCAATGTTGAGCGCGCCCGCTTTGACCGTATGTTGTCGAGCCAAGAAATCGGCACTATGATTACGGCGCTCGGCACCGGGATTGGCCGCGAAGAATTTGACATTGAGAAACTGCGCTACCACAAAGTCGTCATCATGACCGACGCCGATGTGGACGGCGCCCATATCCGCACATTATTGCTGACGTTTTTCTATCGCCAAATGCCGGAACTCATTGAGCGCGGTTATCTCTATATCGCCCAACCGCCCCTGTATAAAGTTGAGAAGGGAAAATCCGTGCGCTATATCAAGGACGAAGAAGAATTATCGTCTTACCTCATCGAAATGGGGTCTGCGGACGCAACCTTGACACTCGGTAGCGGCGCGGTGGTTGCCGGCGAAGACCTCAAGCGTATCGCCAGCGAAGCCCTTGTGGCGCAAGCCATGGTTGACCGTTTGAAATCCAAGGCTTCTGATACCGTATTAGCGCAATTGGCAATCGCTGGCGCCCTCGGCCCAGACGCAGGCGAAAAACAAGCCAAAGCTGCGGCTACGCGTCTTGATGTGGTGGCTGATGAGGGTGAAGACGGATGGGAAGGCCGCTTTGATGATGACGGGGCTTTGGTCATGGAGCGCGAAGTGCGCGGCGTCGCCGAACGGGTCGTGCTTGGCTCCGCATTCCGCGATAGTTCCGATGCCAGACGCCTACACAAAATGGCGGCAGAGCTTGAGGAAACTTACGGTGCAGCGGCACAATTCCGGCGCGGTGATGCTGATCCCATAGAGATCTACGACCCCGCCGCATTATTAAACGCTATATTCGAAGGTGGCCGCAAAGGTTATAAAATCCAGCGCTATAAAGGGCTGGGCGAAATGAACCCGGACCAGCTCTGGGAAACCACGCTCGACCCCGATGCCCGCTCGCTTTTGCAAGTGCGCATAGAAACCGCAGACGGTGCCGACGACCTATTTACAAAGCTCATGGGCGATGTGGTAGAACCACGCCGCGACTTTATTATAGCAAATGCGCTGGATGCGGACGTGGATAGTTAAACTGTATTCAAGAAAACAATATGGGCTTGTCCCAGCTACCGCATAAGAATTGTTACAAAGGGCGGCACAAGAAAGAGCCTATTTTAAGTCAATATAAGCAGGGGTGTTTAGCAGGGGTATTTTGTCGCTGGCACTACGGTGCCGAGTGATGAGCCTTTCATTTCTACTATGATTAGCGGTTACGCTTTACATTGGTTTGGATAATAATGCAAACCACCTTATTAAATCTATGTAAAGCTGACATAAATATTGATATTATGCGTTCTTATTGGAGCGCATAATATGGCATATACATCAATCAATTTTGCAGGTAAATTTGGCCTGATTAAGTGCCAATGGGAACCCAAAGTCATAGCAGAGATGAACGGTACGCAATTCTTGTTGGAGAAATTAAAAGGTGATTTTGTCTGGCACAGTCATGAGGACACGGATGAGGTCTTCATAGTTATTACGGGCAATTTGCGGATAGATTTTCGCGGCGGAGCTGTAAATATTGCTCCGGGTGAGATGTTTGTTGTGCCAAAAGGCGTCGAGCATAAACCTTATGCAAAGCATGAGGTCTGTGTACTTATTCTTGAGCCGCGCGATATTGCAATAACGGGTCATGAAGGGAAAAAGAACTTTTCCAACGTCAAGGCATGGATATAAATAATATACGGCATGGGGCGAATATATTAAAGTGACTGTGCCTGATAAATGTGAGGCGGAACAAACTTGCTTCACCAATTTTTATTTTATAGTGGTCCATATGGGCGCGACCTCTTCTTCGTAACGTCATCATCATACTTATGTGATATGTGCCGATTGGGCTTTATGTTTTTTATTGGCTCGGCTATGGGAATGTTGATGCGGAATTTTTTGATTATATGTTTGGCCTTTATGGCCGTCTTGTTTGCGCCCTCACCACAAGCAGCGGAGTCTGTGCCTGTGAAATCCGGGCGGGCGGTGGCGCAATTGGTAACGTCTTATGATAGCGCCGCGCCAGGGCAAGACTTGCATATTGCTTTATCTTTGCGCTTAGAGGAGCATTGGCACACCTATTGGCGCAATGCAGGCGGGCCGGGTATGCCTGCTGAAATACGTTTCGAGATATTAGGGCAGGAGCAATTAGGGGGTGATCCGGGCATAGTGGCAATAGGCGACATTATCTGGCCATTACCCGAAATTATTTCCACCGGTCCTATTGTTAGCTATGCCTTTGAGGATCGTCTCGTCCTACCTATGCCTTTGCACATTTCCAAAGATGCAAAGCCAGGACAGGTTATTATCATCAAAGCGCAAGCCTCTTATCTAGTGTGCTACGAGGTGTGTTTACCCGAAATGGCAGAGCTGGAGCTTCCCCTTGCTATAACCGAAATGGGCGCGGAATCCGTGCAAGACGGGCGCTGGGATGCCAATATTTCCCGGACACTGAAAAACGCGCCCAAGCCAGAAAACCTACAAGCCTCCGCCGTGTTGGCCGACGGCTCTTTACAAGTAGATATTGCGGGCGGGACACTCGACTTTTCTAGCATCAAAAACCCGTATTTCCTGCCCTATGAGCAAGACCTGATAGAAGCGGGCGCCGCGCAGATAACCCTGCGGGGAGACACGGGTTTGCGGTTTAAACTAGAGCCTAGCTTCGGGCTTGCGGACGGGATTAAAAGTTTTCCTGCGGTGCTGGCGTTCGAAGAGAAAATTGACGGAAGCTGGCAAAGGCGCGGTATTGTAGTTGATGTTCAGACGGACGCGCGTGTTGATATTGGCACGGTTAAGGTTGGCGCAAAGTCCGGCGGAGGGTCTGGGAACTCAATAGGGTTATGGGCGGCGTTAGTCGGTGCCTTTATCGGCGGGCTTATCTTGAATTTAATGCCCTGCGTGTTCCCGGTTTTGTCGCTTAAAGCACTTGGTTTTGCCCGTGCTGCCCACGAAGACCGCCGTGTTATCCGAAAGCATGGCTGGCTGTATACGGCGGGGGTTATGCTGTCATTTTTGGCCTTGGCGGCACTGATTTTGGCGCTCAAGGCGGGCGGAGCCGGCATTGGTTGGGGCTTTCAATTGCAAAACCCGGTCTTGGTCGGGGCGTTAGCGTTGTTGTTTTTTATTATCGCGCTTAATCTCTTTGGTATGTTCCAAATTGGTGGACGCTTGCAAAATGCCGGTTCCGATTTGGCGACAAGCGGAGGTGCCAAGGGGGCGTTCTTTACGGGCGTACTGGCCGTTGTGGTCGCCACGCCGTGTACCGCGCCGTTCATGGCTGGGGCGCTCGGCTTTGCGTTCTCGCAATCGGCCTTAATGTTGGTGCTGGTGTTTATGGCACTCGGCGCTGGTTTTGCTTTGCCATTTTTAGCGTTGTCCTATTCACCCGGATTATTAGCGAAATTACCCAAGCCGGGGCCGTGGATGGACACGTTTAAACAATTCCTCGCATTCCCCATGCTCGCCGCCGCCGTCTGGTTGGTCTGGGTTTTAAGCATTCAAACGGGCGCAGGTGGTGTGCTGCGAATATTGAGCATTATGCTGTTGCTCGGATTTGCAATATGGCTTTGGAAATATAAAGGCATTGCCGCGAGAATAGCTTTGGTATTAAGCGTCATGATGGGCGCGTATTTGCTGAAAGATTTAGGCGTAGCGGAGCGCGAACAGGAATTGGCGAGCCTCCCGCAGACAAGTGTCTGGTCGCCTGAGCGGGTGGCAGAGCTTCGTGCCGACGGGCATATAGTATTCGTAGATTTCACCGCCGCATGGTGTGTGACCTGTAAAGCCAATGAAATCGGCATTATCAACAAGCCAAAAACCCAAGAATTGTTTGAGCGCTTTGGCGTTAAAGCTTTGGTCGGTGATTGGACAAAGCGCGACGCGGCAATCACCAAAGAGCTAGCGCGGCACGGTCGTTCCGGCGTACCATTATATCTCGTCTATGCCCCGACTACAGATATGGGTGCAGGCGACGCTGTGCCGCAAATATTGCCGCAAATCTTGACCTATAAAATCATTGAAAAAGCGCTGGTTAAGGCAAATCCTAAAAACGCAAAATAGAGTTAACCTTTTGCGCTTATAAAGCCGTCATGAACAATTGGGCGAAATTACAAAAACTGGCTGATGCGGGCTTGCCGACCCTAAGCGAGATATTCGCGGGTGACGCAAACCGTGCTACGCGTATGAGTTTTCAAGTGGGCGGTATGTATGCGGACTTTTCTAAACAGCGGATAACGCCGGATGTGATGCAGGCATTGTTCGCTCTGGCGGAAGACAAAAATGTCGTAGGCAAGCGGGCAGATTTATTTGCGGGCAAACCTCTGAATTTCACCGAAAAGCGGGCGGTTCTGCACCCTGCATTGCGCGGGTCCAGCACTGATAAATCAATTCAAAAACTAGTCAAAGACATGCGGGTGCGCACCCGTAAATTTGCCGAAGACATATGTGCGCAAGGCCAATATCAAGCCGTGGTGCATATCGGTATTGGTGGGTCTGATTTGGGGCCGCGCTTGTTGGCGGATGGGTTAAGGGCAAATGGCTCGCCCGCGCTGGATTTGCGCTTCGTCAATAATGTCGACGGGGCGTCTATCAATGATGCGCTCGTGGGGTTGAACCCACGCACGACTTTGGTGGTGATAGTCTCCAAATCTTTCGGCACCTTGGAGACCCGCATGAACAGCGAAGCGGCGCGGGATTGGCTGGGGCAATTTGCTGGCGACAATATGATTGCGGTGACAGCGAATAAAGACGGAGCGGTGAATTTCGGGGTCGACCCGGCGCAAATATTTGAATTTTGGGATTGGGTCGGCGGGCGGTTTTCACTGTGGTCGGCGGTGGGGCTTTCTTTGCAGTTGGCTTACGGCCCGGACATGTTCGACGATTTGCTGGCTGGCGCAGCCTCTATGGACGGGCATTTTCAAGCCGCCCCCCTAGAGAAAAATTTGCCCACCATGTTGGCGCTCACCGATATTTGGAACACGAACTTCTTGGGCTATAAAACCCGCTGTGTTGTCCCCTATGCGCGGCGCTTGCGCAAACTCCCCAGTTTCCTACAACAGTTAGAAATGGAATCGAACGGCAAGTCAGTCGCCACAGACGGCGGCGCATCGGTAGACACTTCCCCCGTAATTTGGGGCGGTGAGGGCGCCAATGCCCAACATGCATTCTTCCAGCAGCTCCACCAAGGCACCATATCTGCGCCCGTAGATTTCATCGCAGTCCTCACCGACGCGGAGAACCGCCCGGCACATCACCGCGCGCTGCTGGCCAATTGCTTTGCCCAAAGCGAAGCCCTGATGTGCGGCAAATCCGAAACTGTGGTACGGGCGGAACTGAAAGCCAAAGGCATGAGCACCCCTGATATAGATGCACTCGCACCCCACAAAACATTCCCCGGAAACCGCCCCTCAACCACCATCGCCCTCAACCGCCTAGACGCCCACACACTCGGCGCACTGATTGCCCTCTATGAACACAAAGTCTTCGTCCAAAGCATCATCTGGGACATCAACGCATTCGACCAATGGGGGGTAGAACTTGGCAAGGAATTGGCTGGCACTATTTTAGGTGAATTGGAAAATGGCACCGATAATCAGCACGATAGTTCCACATCTGCACTAATTGCTCTTGCGAGAAACCACACACCGTCCTAAGACGCCATTATGTCTAAGAAGAAAAATAAAATTCAGCGGCCTAAAGCCAGAAAACCACGCGGGTTTGAAGATAAATCCTCCGACGTGCTACGGGCTGAAACACGCCTGGTCGAAGCTGCGTTCTCGGTTTATGACAAGCACGGGTTCGAGCCTTTGCAAACACCTGCGTTCGAATATGCCGATGCGCTCGGGAAATTTCTGCCTGATGATGACCGGCCTAATACGGGTGTGTTTGCTCTGCGCGACGACGACGAACAGTGGATGGCGCTGCGCTATGACCATACTGCACCTTTGGCGCGTTATGTGGCGGAGAATTACCAAGACCTGCCCAAACCTTACCGCCGTTATCAGGCGGGTTCGGTCTGGCGCAACGAGAAACCCGGGCCGGGACGGTTTAGGGAATTTATCCAGTGCGACGCCGATAGTGTCGGCGCACCCGGTGCGGCTGCGGACGCCGAAATGATTATGATGGCGGCGGATGTGATGTCTGCGGTCGGCCTGAAACGCGGCCAATATATGGTGCGCGCCAATAACCGAAAATTGCTCGACGGCATATTGGAAAGCTCAGGTGTGCCAAATACCGACGCGGGCGCAGAGCAGCGTCTGCAAGTCCTGCGCTCTATTGATAAACTTGACAGGCTCGGCCCGGAGGGTGTGGCGGCCTTGCTCGGTGAGGGGCGCAAAGATGATAGCGGTGCGTTCACTGAAGGCGCAAAACTGGATGCAAGCGCCATCAAAGCCGTGCTGGGTTTCACCACGGCCAGCAACATGGATAGAGGCGAAACCCTGCGCACGCTGGAAGTCCTGATGGGGTCGTCTAGCCAAGGTCAGGCAGGAGTCACGGAACTTAAGCTCATTGACGATATTCTCACTGCTTGTGATTACGGCCCTGATCGGGTGGTGTTCGACACCTCTATCGTGCGCGGGCTGGGCTATTATACCGGCCCTGTGTTCGAGGCTGAACTCTTGGCCGACATCAAAGATAAGAAAGGTCGCCCGGTGCGTATCGGCTCTGTCGGCGGCGGTGGTCGTTATGACGGTCTGGTGTCGCGCTTTATGGGTCAAGCCGTGCCCGCCACCGGATATTCCTTCGGCGTGTCGCGCTTTGCCGAAGCCCTGTCGCGTATGGGCTTGGTGGAAAATGCAGGCAAGCCGCCCGTCATGATCTGTGTATTTGATAAATCCCTGATGGGCGAATATTTCAAAATCGCCGCAGAACTGCGCGCCGCAAACATCCGCACAGAAGTTTTCATCGGCGCAGGCAATGTCGGCAAGCAATTAAAATACGCCGATAATCGCGGCGTAAAACTCGCCGTGCTTATTGGTAGTGACGAAATGGAGCGCGGCGAGGTAACGATAAAAGATCTAGCCCTAGGCGCCGAAATGGCCAAAGCCATAAAAACCAACGCAGAATGGAAATCCTCCCGCCCTGCACAGAAGACGGCGGCGAGGGCGGATATTGTTGCGGCGGTGCGCGAGATGCTGGCGGATTAAGACCCTAGGCCGTGGTTAATTCTTCACTACGGCCTAGGTTTAAGGCGTGAAATTTGCGGCGCTTAGTATTGGGCCGCCTTTGCCGTCTTGTACTATTATGACGATGGCTTCGCCCGCAGTTGGAATGGGAATTTGTTGGTCAAAACTGCCCCCGGTTTTTATGTAGCCAATTTCCTTGCAGGCTTGCACGACGTTGGCGAGGCTTATGGTGCGGCCACGGTTTTCGCCGCGTTTTACCGGTACGCTCTGGATGCCGGGTTGATACCGCACCGTCATGACGTTCAGCGGTTTCTTGCCAGTTGGGTCGGCACGAATATGGATATTTAACATATCACCATTTGCAACAATGGTTATTTTCGGCCTATTGTCCAATGTGTGCGCTCGGACTTTTTTATTGGAAAACCGCGCGCTGTGTACGGCACCGTTAATCACCATTTGCGGCGTGTAGACTTGGCCGTCGAATTGTACGCCGTAAGCGCGTTGATGGGCGGAAAACTCAGGTTTGCCGAAAGTGTCCTTCCAGCCGAGATAATCCCAATAATCAACACTGTAAGACAATGTCAAAACATCGCCCACACCATTATTTGCCCGGGCAGTTTCACGGACAAATTTATTAGCAGCAGGGCAAGATGAGCATCCTTGGGAGGTAAATAGCTCCAGCACGGTCACCGGATTGCTCTGCGCACGGTTTTTGGGTGTAGCCGCAAATCCTAACCCAGTTAACCCGGCGCACACGACAAACAAAATGGATAATCGTAGAAATCTCATAGCTTTGTCTTAGCCAGCACTAGCCGTAATTGCTAGACACATTCACATCACATGCCTGTGAAATTAGACACTGCCGCGATCACACCTTACGCAAGTTTAATCAAGATGAGCGAGGTCTGACAGTATAATTCACTTTATATACAGCTTGGATTGGTTAGTAAGGGGCAAAGGAGACATCATGAAACGTGTTTTATTAAAGACCAGTATGGCTATTTTACTCGGTGCCACAGCTCTAGGCGCGGTTGCTCAGGTGCCGCAATCAACGGCTCCGGCGACCGGGCAACGCTTGCCCGCCTTCACACACCCGGCGACTGTACCGCAAGATTTGGCGCGAATTGATGCGGCTATGAATAGCACGGTGAGTTTCTCGGGCCGTTTTGCTCAATACGGCTCTGATGGTTCGTTCTCCCAAGGTCGTGTCTATCTGAAACGTCCGGGCAAAATCCGTTTTGAATATGATGCGCCGGCGCAATTGCTTATGGTCTCGGACGGGGTGACATTGACCCAGGTCGATAAAGCCCTCGATACCAAAGACCGTGTACCGCTCAAGGCGACACCGCTGGCGTTTTTTCTGGCCGAGAAGGTTAAGCTGGAAGACGATGTGGAAGTCATATCCTTGCAAAAAACAATGGACGCGGTCAGCCTCACCGCCAAGGACGGTTCCGGCCAAATGGACGGCGCCATCACTATGATTTTTGACCCAAACACATTGGCCTTGCGGGAATGGGTGGTGCATGATGGGTTTGGCCAACAAACCAAAATATTGTTGTCCGAGCTAAAGTATAATGAACGGCTCAATCCGCGCCTGTTTGTATTGCGCGACGATAAACGCCGTAACCGCCGCAGATAGGCGCGTAAACACGTTTGCAGTTAAATATTTCGGTAAAACGGGAAGTCGTAATTACAAATTTCCGAAAAACTTTACGGACGCGGCTTGCGCGAATCATTTGGCCGCTTAATGTCCGCCCATGAAAAAACTTAAACTTACCAGTTGGAATGTAAATTCCGTGCGTTTGCGCGCGCCGCAAATTGCCCGCTTCACCGAAGAGCAGCAGCCAGATATTATCGGCTTGCAAGAGATAAAGTGCTTGGAAGAACAGTTCCCATTTGACGAATTTAAAGCTATGGGCTTTGCGCACATAGAAATATCTGGTCAAAAGGGTATGCACGGCGCGGCGACGGTTTCCAAATTTCCGTTGACCCGCATGGATACGGATTTTTGCCCAGAGGGTCATGCGCGCCATGTCAGCACCCTCGTAGATATAGGCGGCAAAAACGATTTTGAGTTTCATAATTTTTATATTCCGGCTGGCGGCGACGAGCCAGACCCCAAGGCCAATCCAAAATTCGCCCACAAGATGGAATTTATTGACCGGATGATTGATTATTTCGGCGACAGGTCGGCGGAGAACGCGCGACAGGTTTTGGTTGGCGATTTCAACATTGCGCCCCACGAAAACGATGTCTGGTCACATAAACAACTCCTGAAAGTCGTGAGCCACACCCCGGTCGAAGTGGACATATTGAACAAATTATTGGCGTGTGGCGATTTTACCGATTGTGCGCGTGCCTTGCACGGCGACGCAGCTAAGCAAGAGCTGTTTTCCTGGTGGTCCTACCGATCTCGCGATATAAATAAATCTGATCGTGGACGCCGCCTTGACCATATCTGGGTCAGCCCTGCGCTTAAACAAGCTGCAGAGAAAGCCAAAGCTACCGGTCACCAAATTCACCGACCGTGCCGCCTCTGGGAGAGGCCGTCCGACCATGCGCCTGTGACGCAAATTTTGGACTTTTCTTAGGCTTGGCGACCAAAAATCAGGCTTGGCTACCAACGAATTTCCAGCGCAATACTTCGCCGCTGTGGAACGGGACGATTTGCGCGTCCATAATGTTCAAAATTTCAGGCACTTCATTATCAGTGCGCTCCAAAATTATTTTACCCTCATTGGGCTTCAACCCGTAAAACTGCGGGCCAAACTCTGAGGCGAAACCTTCCAATTTATCCAAGGCGTCTTCTGCCTCGAAAGTGCCTGCATAGCTCTCCAAGGCATAGGGGGCATTAAACACCCCCGCACACCCACAAGCAGACTGTTTGGCCGAGGCGATGTGGGGGGCAGAATCTGTTCCCAAGAAGAACTTGGCCGAGCCTGATATGGCCGCCTTACGCAGAGCCAGCCTGTGACGCTCGCGCTTGGCAATGGGCAAGCAATATAGGTGCGGGTTGATCCCGCCTGCAAATATAGCGCTGCGGTTATAAACCAAATGGTGCGGTGTTATGGTGGCAGCTATATTGGTGCCACTTTCATTGACAAAATCGACGGCGTCTTTGGTGGTGATGTGTTCGAAGACTATTTTCAATGCCGGGAAATCGGCGATTATTTTCGCCATAACCCGCTCAATAAACACGGCTTCGCGGTCGAATATATCAACGGCACTATCTGTGACCTCCCCGTGTACCAATAAAGGCATGCCCATACGTTGCATGGTTTCCAATACGCCCGTGATATTATTTATATCCGTGACACCGTGGCTGGAATTCGTCGTGGCATTGGCCGGATAAAGTTTACAGGCCGTAAAAACGTTTTGTTCAAAGCCGTGTGCGATTTCTTGTACATCTATAGTGTCTGTCAAATAACAGGTCATTAAGGGGGTGAAGCCCGTGTTTGGCACTGCCGCTAAAATACGTTCGCGATAACGCTGCGCCGCCGCAACTGTCGTCACAGGTTCGGCTAGATTAGGCATAATAATCGCCCGGCCAAATTGCCGCGCCGTATAGCCCGCCACCGCCGCGAGCATTTCCCCATCTCGAACATGTACATGCCAGTCATCAGGGCGGCGGATTACAAGGCGTTTTATCGATTTTACAGAGCGGTGTTTCATTGAGAACCTGGCTATTTGCTATGGGAAAATTGAATAGCTTGCTGGGCAATTAAAAGCAAATACAATAGATACTGATCCTTTGATGCGCGCTGAATTATTGCGAAGAGAAAACAAATGGTTTGATGTCTGGTAATGCGAAAATTTGCGCCAGAACATGGTTGCTATTGTCCCGTATTGAAACCTAAGCCCTAATTTAACCCTCAAAATAACGCGCCCTGCGGCAAATGACCACTTTGTGGTCGTGAATTTATTTATTAACATAGCATGAACAGAAAATGATAAAGATATAGCTATAGGACATTTAAAAATGGGGACTGAAATTACTAGTAGAGCAAAAAATGACCAGCCACTAGTCGCGCCTTTGGTAGCGAAAGATGGCTCTTACGAAGTTAAACCGCTGCGTAAGGATGATATTACGATCATGGCGGTACAGTCACGGGTCGTGCCTGTGCGGGCAGATAATGCGGTAGAGATGAAAAAGGCTAATCTTGATCACATGCTGGATCTGATTGATGCGGCGGCGACATGGATGGGGCCGAAAGACATCATCCATTTTCACGAATTTCCCATCACCGGCTTTTCTCATATGTGGAACCGAGAGGATTTGCTTAAGGTCGCCATTGATGTGCCTGGGGTTGAGACCGAAGCCGTGGGCGCACGAGCGAAGAAATACAATAGTTATATTGTCTTTGGTTCTTATTCAAAAGACCCCGACTGGCCGGATCATATATTGTCGACCACTATTATCATGGGGCCGGACGGCGAGATTGTCGATAAACACTGGAAGCTGCGCAATCTGAAGGGCGTATTTGCAGGCTTTGAGGTTATCACCACCACAATTTTTGATGTCATGGACCAATATGTGGAAATGTACGGTCGTGATGCCGTATTCCCTGTGACTCGTACCGATGTTGGCAATCTGGCGACCACCGCCGTGCAGTACGAACCGGAGCTTATTCGCGCCTTTGCCTTGAAGGGTGCTGAAATTATGTTGCGCGCCGCCACGTCCGGTGCTGACCCGATTGACATACGTTCGGGTGCCATGCACAACAATATGTATACATCCCTGGTCAACAATTCCATCTCCAATAATCCGGGGCCGTTTTTTCAAGACGTGCGCTCTGGCGGCACTGCGATTTACGGGCCTAAGGGTGAAGTTTTGGATACGGCCAATTCAGTCAACGAAACTGGCGTTATGGCCAGTATTCCCATTGCAGCCTTTCGCAAGGGGCGCAAAATACCGCGCTTTCATCCATCATTGTTTGCAGATTTATTCGCCCAGTACCAAGAAGCCTATCCGCCCAACATGATGGCGGACAGTCTTCCGGATAACGGGTTCGTTGCCGCGCAGTTTCTCAAAGACAAAAGTCGGTGGGTCTAGCGTATGGCGATGCTTAGTCCACAAATAGATACGCACGGGGAAATGTTGAATTTTCTGGCGCAGACACGCGGGCATTTTATTGACGGACAATGGGTGAGCGGTGGTGACATTCAGCCGATCAATGTTGTTAACCCGGCGACGGGTCTAACGATTGCGACTATAGAATCAGGCGGCGCAGTTGAGATAGATTTGGCCGTAAATGCGGCGCGGGAAAGTTTTGACAGCGGTGTTTGGTCGAAAATGGCTCCGGTTGAGCGGGCGCGCATATTGTTTTCCCTCGCCGATCTCATAGAGGAACACGCCGAACAAATCGCCCATCTTGAGGCGCTGGACATTGGCGTATCCCGTGCCATGATGCACGAAATTGGGGTTAAATTGGCAGCGGATCAATTACGTTATTATGCAGGCTGGATTACCAAAATCGGTGGGCAGACTATTAATAATTCCCGCCCCCATGCGCCGGGTCGTGAATTCCTGACCTACACGGTTAAAGAACCTATTGGTGTTGTCGGGCAAATTATTCCCTGGAACTTCCCCTTTGGTATGTCTATCGGGAAAATTGCACCTGCACTTGCTGCGGGGTGTTCTTTGGTTCTTAAACCTGCCGAAGAGGCGCCGCTCAGTGTGTCTTATCTTGCAGACCTTGTCGCCAAGACCGACCTGCCGGACGGGGTGTTTAACCTAGTTAACGGTGTCGGGCGCAAGGCTGGAGCGGCTTTGGCGCGGCATATGGATGTGGATAAAATATCATTCACGGGTTCCACCGCAGTTGGAAAGGACATTCTTTCTGCGGCAGGCGGTAACCTTAAAAAAGTCACTTTGGAGCTAGGCGGGAAATCGCCTGTTGTCATTTTGCAAGATGCGGATTTATCCGAAGCTATTCCTGCGGCGGCGCGGGCAATATTTTTCCTCAACGGCCAAAACTGTATGGCCGGATCACGGCTCTTGGTACATGCAGATATACATGATGCAGTTGTCAAAGGTTTGGTTGATATTGCCAAAGCCATGAGCGTAGGCTCTGACCTCGACAATGCTTACGATATTGGCCCGCTCATTTCCAAACGCCAAATGACCCGTGTTCTCGCCTATATAGATACGGGGCTAGGTGAGGGTGCGGAGCTGGCCACAGGTGGTAAGCGTGTGTCTGGCTTGGCCGGATATTTTGTCCAGCCAACTATTTTCACGAACTGCACACCCAATATGCGCATTGTCCGCGAAGAAATATTTGGCCCTGTGCTGACGGTGCAAAAATTCGTGACCGAAGATTTGGACGAAATAGCCGGGATGGCCAATGATACCGTTTTCGGCTTGTCTGCCAGTGTCTGGACAGGGAATTTGTCCAAGGGGCATTTGCTGGCAGGCAAGATTAAATCGGGACAGGTTGGGATTAATGTCCACGCCGCCATTGATCCGGCAACTCCGTTCGGCGGTTATAAACAGTCCGGTTGGGGCCGGGAGTTTGGCCGCGAGGGTCTAGAGCCATATTTAGAAATCAAAGCCGTGACGGTGTATCTGTAGGAATAAAATGACAAGCAAAGCTAACATATCGAATGTTGATGAAGTAAGTGTAAAGTTTGGCCCCGTTCATTTGGAGCCAGGCGTCACTCGCTGGAATGCGCGTACTTATATGTTCTCGGCTTTTTGGACGATTGGCTTTCTGTCGTTTCTCAGTTTCTTGCAAAACTATGTTTTAAAGGAACATTTGGGCATTGCCGGGAACGAGCTTGGCCGTGCCGTTGGTAATCTGGCGCTTGTCGGCGAGATTGTATTGCTGACTGTATCGCCATTTTTCGGTGCCTTGTCGGATAAAATAGGGCGTAGGCCGATATTCGCCATGGGGTTTTTATGGATAGGGGTTGGTTTTGCGCTGTACCCGCTGGCTAGTAGTTTCGGCATGTTGCTAGCAATTAAGGCCTTTATGGGCGTCGGTGCGGCGGCTTTGGGCGGAATGATGGCCACCGTGTTATCGGATTATCCGCAAAACCGCTCGCGCGGTTTTATGGCTGCCATGAGCGGTTGGGCCAACGGGCTTGGCGCGCTGTTTATGATATTGGTTTTAAGTCGGTTGCCGTCACTATTTGTTTCGCGCGGCATGAGCGATCAGCAAGCCGGAACATTTACCTTTTGGACCATGACAATTATGGCGTTTATTACGGCAGTAATTGTATTTAAGGGGCTTAAAGCCGGAAAGCCGGGGGAGCCGCAAGCCCGCAAAAACACTGGCGCTTTGGTCAAGGAGGGGTTTGGAGAAGCAAAGAAAAACCCGCGCCTGCAACTAGCTTTGGCGGAGAGTTTTATTGCCCGGGGTGACCTCTTGATGATCGGTACATTTTTATCCCTTTGGCTCATTCATACTGGTACAAATATGCACGGAATGGAAATCGCTGACGCGACTAAACAAGCCGGGCGTTTGAGCGGGCTGGTGCAATTCGCGGCTTTGCTATGGGCGCCTATTTTCGGTATTATTCTTGATAGATTTGACCGGGCGACTACCGTGATATTGGCGATGGGGTTGGCGGTTATCGGCTATGTGGGCATCGGGCTGGTTCCTGACCCAACGTCGCCCGCCGCCACAATCCCTCTAATACTCTTGGGGGTAGGCGAGTTTTCTGCCATATTGGCTGGGCAGACTTTGATAGCGCAAGAAGCCCCCGTTAAAATACGCGGTTCGGTTTTGGGCGTCTTTGCATTTTGTGGAGCATTGGGCTTAATCGTTTTAAGCCAAGCGGGTGGATATTTATTTGATACGGTTGGCCCGGGCGCACCATTTATATTGGTCGGCTGTGTCAATGGTTTGGTAATGCTATTTGCGATCTATGTCCGCCTCAAGACAGGATATAAATCGCCAAAAGCAAGACAATAAGTAAGATTTTAATTGCGAATGGTTCGCAGTTGCAATAAAGAACACTAGAAAGAGGGAGTTCAATGACCAAAGAAGTAACACAAAAGAATGACAACAAAGGAGGGGGTGCATTAGGTATTTTCCGACAACCACCCTTTATTGGTATTATCGCCTTTATGGCGGTATTCATTGTTCAGCCACTTGGGCATATCATCATGCTTGTCATGGAGAAGGTATTGATCCACGGGGATCTTTGGTATTCGCAATTCTTTGATGGCCCTCCGGATATTCCCGAAGGGTTTGAAAACTATGCCGGCATAGACAATATCATTTATCTACCCGCATTTGTCATGGGGGTCGTTGGTATCTGGATTATCATGTGGGGGGTTAAGAAAGACACCGAAGTGGCTGGTACATGGGCAGGCTTTATCGGATCAAGCTTGTTGTGGACAGGTTGGGTCGAGTTTTCGCTCCATTACCACGCGCGCTATTTTGCTGTGAAATCATTGTGCGACGATGGCACCTATGCTTTTGCCTGCGCCACTAAGCCTGCGACCAAGCCGGAGTATTTCCTGATGCAAGGCTCGGTTGGTTTCTTGCTGGTTATTATGTTGTACTTTATGCTCAACAAGGAAACCCGTTGTAATATGTTTAGGTGGATGCACAGACATATGCGTATTACGGTCGGTAAGCCATCTCGCGGCCTGACCCGGAATTTCTCCAACAATGTTGCTATTGAAAACATAACTATTCTTTGGTTCTTCTATGTGTTCCTGATGATTATTTATGATGAAACATGGTTCGGTGAAACACACTGGGTCACTTATCTAAGCTTCGGTTTAATCTTAGTTTGGTCTGTATATCTGATCCAGCGTTTGTTGCGCTTCAAACGTGGTGCGTCTGCATTACGGTATGCCATTCCAACCGCGATTATATTCTTCAATCTTGTCGAGATCTCCGGACGTTGGGGATGGTTCGACGAGTATTGGGGGGAGCCTATGGACCACCCGATTGCCTCGACACTGACCGTAGTGGCGCTTGCTGCCTTTGCCTACATTAGTATCAAGACGGCACGGGACAAAACTAAACAAATCGATCAAGATTAGGAGTAAGAAAATGAAACTATCTAAAACAACAGGCCTTATAACATTGGCCGTAGTGCTTGGGCTTTCAGCTTGTACAACAAGTGAAACATCAAAACCCGAAGCAAAAATGGCAAAGCAGGCTTCGACCGATTATTCTCTGGTCACGCCAAAGGTGGAAAACAAAGGGGAGCTGCCTATTTGGCGGGTTCCCAACCTGCCTGAAAGCGCCGAAGCTTATTACGGCCCGGACAGCTATCATCTAATTGCCCAAACCCAGGATCCAAATGCAGTGCCGCCGTCCCACGAAAAGGCGGCGGGTGGTGCTTTGACCTGGATTGCTACAGATGACGGCAAGCATGTTTGGGCTGCTAATGACCGAGGACAAGACGGGTGTTCTTATATTATGCCGGACGGTGAGCGTATCTTATATACATCGACACGGGATAATATGGACATGCCGGTTGGCAATTGGTCGGCTGAGGATGATTACCCCCAAGGTGCCGAGCTTTATATGGCAAATATCGACGGGAGCAACGTTAAGCGTTTGACCAATAATAAGGTCTATGATGCGGAAGTCGCGGTTTCGCCAGACGGGAAAAGAATTATCTTTACCCGTCAAATCGACGGCAAGCTTGACGTTTGGATGATGAATTCAGACGGCACGAATGAACATCAGTTGACCTTCACCGATGATTGGCAAGAGGGCGCACCGTTCTTTTTGCCGGACAACAAAACGGTCACCATGCGCGCTTGGAAGCGGTCTGAAAAAGGTGGTCGTATGACCTTTATGACAGTGTTCACTCTGGATACTGACACCAAAGAGGTCAAAGAACTTACCAAGGACAAATGGATGAATTGGGCACCTTATCCGACACCGGACGGCAAACATTATGTGTTTGTACGACCGCTTAAAAACAATCCCATGAATTGGGAAGTATTTCTGGGCAGTATTGCCGGTGGTGAGCCAGTACGCCTAACTTATAATGACAGCTTTGACGGTTTCCCGTCCGTATCACCGGACGGCAAGAAGATGTTATTTACACGAAGTGTCGGCAAAGGGTTTATGTCTGATCTATATACCCATGTCATGGATATTTCGTCACTAAATGTCGGCCCCGTTTCCCAGAATTAAGGGTATCAGGATCACAATTGGCCGGCGATTTTGCCGGCCAAAATAAGCAAGAAAGAAGCATTAAAGTTCAAATTTAGGAGGGGACTACAATGAGTAAATATAAAAAACATCTAATCGGTTCAGGCGCAGTATTTGGACTGCTTATGAGCATCGGTACAACGGCGAACGCGCAAAGCGACGACGATCAAAGCAAAATTACGCGCTTGGACGAAATCGTGGTTACGGCGCGTAAACGTGCAGAAAATATCCAAGAAGCACCTTTGTCAATATCGGCATTCACGTCCAGTATGATTGAAGCGGCAGGCATTCGTGATATGTCGGACATCGCTAAATCCACGCCTGGCTTTACTTTGGACGACGAATTTGGCCGCACCAATGGTGTGCGTCCGGTTATTCGCGGGCAAGCGACTATTTTAGGGGCTTCAGGTGTTTCTACATTTGTTGACGGCATTTTACTCAATGGCTCGATCCTAGATTACGACCTTACGGACGTGGAGCGGATCGAAGTGGTCAAAGGGCCACAGTCGGCGCTCTATGGCCGCAACACCTATTCAGGTGCTATCAATATTATCACAAAATCTCCGACCGACGAAGCGTCAGGCGAGATAAAAGCTGAAGCAGGCAGTTTTGGCCGCTTTGAACTTGGCGGCACACTGCGCGGCCCTGTAAGCGATACGGTTTCAGCCAGCGTACATGGGCGTTATTTCAAACGCGGCGGGCCGTTTCTCAATACCTTTAACGGCGAAAAAGTTGGCCAGCAAGAATCTGCTGCGGCATCTCTAGCCGTATTTTATGAGCCTTCAGATCGCCTGAATGTACGGGCGCGAGTGCGGTTTAACAAATTGGACGATGACCAACCACGTTTGTTCCTAACTGACCCATCCGAAAATAATTTGTTCCCGGATAGCGGCGGTACTTATCTTGGCAATGGTCGATATTTCGGCGGCGAAATAACCAATCGTCCAATCGCCTATGATGATGAACGACTTTTGGATCAAAAAGGTTATGAACGCACGGAAAGTATGCAAACCAGCCTGTCTATCAGTTATGACCTGTCAGACCAACTTAATCTGGAGTTCATCAACGGATTTAACGGCAGTGTTTTTGATAGTAAATTTGATTTCGACCATTCGGCGGATAGCCTAAGTCCCTTTTCAGTTTATATTGGGCCATTATTCCCGGTTGGCGCTGGGTTTTTCTTTCATGGTTATGTTATTAGTGACCCTGCTGATTTTGCATCTTCTTCCGAAGGCAAGTCCGATGACCGTTCTCATGAATTACGTCTCAATTATGAAGCCGAAAATTGGCAAGGTTTGCTGGGCGGATATTATTATGATGGTTTTTCCAGAGTTGAGGGCAATAGACAGGCACCGTCTGCATTACCGCAATTACTGGCTGACGGCTTTGCTACCCAGGTAGCCCGTATGAACGCAGAGTGTGCCGCACGCGGTAGTGATCTGATTACCCCGTGTTTTTCCTCTCCTCATTTTATTTCGACACTGAATTTCGGAAGCCAATTGGAAGATCTTCAATTTGCAGCGTTTCGAGGAATATTCAAAAGCGAACGCCGCAATCTAGCGCTATTTGGTAGCGTTGACTTTGATGTCTTGGATGCAGTGTCCATAACTGCAGAGGCACGGTATAAATCGGAAAGAATTATTGATAATTCTGTCGATAGAACAGCTACATATGACTATCTTGGTCAATTGGTTTCTATGACCGAAGACCCGCAAGTAATACGCGAAGGCACATTCAATAGTTTTAACCCACGTTTCACGGCTAAGTACGCGGTTAATGACAGCACCAATGTCTATGCGATAGCGGCACGCGGTGACAAGCCCGGCGGTTTTAACAATATCAATGCAGGGCCACTTGGTTTTGGCAATTACGATGAGGAAACCGTCTGGGCGTTTGAGGGTGGTGTTAAAAACACCTTCATGGACGGTCAGTTGATTTTAAATCTGGCTGGTTTTCATAACACCATCTCAGATTACCAATTGACCCAATCGCTAACACTGCCCAACAATATAACCACAACGGTTATCTCCAATGTTGGTAAAGTGCGGGTTATGGGGCTGGAGGCCGAACTGGTCTACCGTGTACCAAGTGTTCCAGGTTTGATTTTGAATGCAAATTATGCCCTTGCAGATTCTGAGATACTTGCTGGTACGGATCTTAATGAGGGCAGACATCTGGATGTGGCGGACGATGGGCGCTTAAACTGTTCGATCGGACTGCAAGATCCAGCGTTGGCCTGTAGTTCCGAAAATACCTTGTACGGCTCCATCGTTGGGCGGCAATTACCGCGCTCGCCCAAGAACACATTTAATGTTGGGATGAATTATACCCGTGCATTAACCGATGTGATGGATCTTACCCTGAACGCCAATGCCTCCCATGAAAGCAAGAAATTTGTGCAAGTACATAATCTTGCTTGGGTTGGTTCCAATACTTTGGTCAATGGTAGTATCGGCCTTGAAACCGACACTCTGAGCATCACTGTCTGGGGGCGGAATTTAACCAATGAAGATGCCGTGGTTTCAGCCCAGCGTTTTATTGATCCGAACCAATCGTTCCAGCGTGCCTTTGGTGGCAATCCGCGCTTACCAAGAGAATTTGGTGCAACTGTACGCAAAAAATTCTAAGCGGGTGTACTGAGCTTGTCGGGATGGGGGTTATTGACCCCCGTCCCTTTTTTTTATGGAGAAAATATGACCAATTTAAAAACCCTAGCTTTTGGCGTCGCCGCAATTTACCTGACGGCCTGCACCACAGTTACCAACGACACGAAGGTGCCCAAAGTATCGGTAACGCAAAACGGAGACCAATTTACCGTCTCCGCCCCTATAAACAGCTTCTCAGATTTCATTCTCATCGAAACCCAACTAGGCAATGTAGCGCCGCGTGTGGTTGATATGGACACGGTGGTTGCCGACCTTGCAGGTTATGACGCCATTTTCATTGGTGAAGCCCACGGCCATGCGGCCAGCCATTATGTGCAGTCGAAAATATTTTCCGGCCTGCATGCCAAATATACTGACATGACATTGTCCATGGAACAGTTTGAGCGTTCCCAACAAAGTGTGGTTGATGATTATCTAGCCGGGAAAATCGGCGAGGAAACGCTTATCCACGACGGTAAGGCTTGGCCCCATTACCGTTCGTCCTATCGCCCGCTTGTGGAATTTGCAAAAACCAACGGCCTGCCCGTAATCGCTTCGGAGATTCCGGGCAATATGGTTTCGTGTATCGGGGAACGTGGCCCGGATTTCCTCAACACACTTAAGGGGGAGCCGCGTAGCTGGGCCGCCGATAAATTGCATCTGGAGGACGGCGCCTATAAAGACAAATATTATGCATTCCTGGCTGCCGTACCAAGCCACAGCGTCGGCGGTGATGAAAGCGAGGCTGAAAAAGAAAAGAAACGGTTTTACCGCTACGCCGCGCAAGTCTCACGCGACGATACTATGGCTGAAAGCATAGCCAACCACATGAAAGCCAATCCAGGACGCAAAGTTATGCACATAGACGGTAGCTTCCATTCCGCCGGACTATTAGGCACACCGGAGCGGCTTGAAATACGCATACCCGGTGTCAAAATGGCCAATGTTCATCCGATCATTGTAGACGATCCCAAAAACCCGACATTTAACGCCAAAGATGTAGGCGAAGGGCAATACCTACTCCTGATTTACCCGGTGCCAAAACGTTTCGTGCAGATGAAAAACATAAGCGCCTTCATAGCCCGCACCAAAGACAAGATAGATGAAAACAGGTGTGGATATTAGGCGAGCCTGATGTCTCTAAAATCTCGCTTTAAAGCCGACATTGACCGCGTGGGCGGTTACGTCGTCGTTTGAGACGAGTTGCGGGGCTACGAAGGGGATGAAGCCTTTATTGTAGACATATTCCACACCGAAATCGAGATAATCGCTAACAGGGTACTGAACACTGAGCGCATGTTGTTGGTTTTTTTCCCAAGTCGTGGGCTGACCACCAATGCCGACACCGATGAAATTATCGCCAATATTGCCCCAACTACCCACGGCTGCGACTTGGAGGCGGCGACCATTTGGCAATAGGGGTTTATAGCGAACCTGCGCGGTAAGTACGCTTAGTTTTTGGTCAAAACTAATATTGTTAATATCATCCGGCGCGCCGAGCGGGTCGATTATATAGGCAGGGTCAACAAAACCATTGGCGTCTTGCGGTATAGCAGCACCCCACGGCTTGAGAGAAGCGGTGTATTCCACCATCATATCCCAAGACGGGCTGTTAAATTCGGCGAAAGCATCAACGGCGCCATTGCGGTAGGAAATAAAGTTCGCAGGCGGCGGCAATGAACCGATAAGGCCAAATGTATGCGCCGTGAAATTATTGCGGTAGATAGTATCGTGCATATAGCTCGTGCCGACGGTGAAGGCATTACCGTTCCCGAACCGGAATTCTTTCTCAACACTGGCCGCAAAGTTGGCGATTTTATTTTCGTTTTCTGCGCCCGCATAGGCAGTCCGCAATTGCCGTCCACCGCTAAAGGCGGTGGCGGATAATTTCAGGCCAGAATACATATTGTAATAGCCAAGCTCTAAAACTGGCTGGTCACTTGCGGCCCAAAAATAGTGCTGTGCCTCGGTTTGAGTAAAAGCATTATAGCCGTCAAAATTACCAAAATCTATGGTCTTACGCCCGAATGCGGCGTAAAATGGTGACTTTTCCAGATTGCCAAAAACAACAAAGGCTTTGCGCAGTTGAAATTCTGCCTGACCAAAAAACTCGGTCTCGGAGTATTCAGGCTGGAGATAGAATGAAGTCCAATCGCCAAAACTACCCGTGAATGCGAGGGCGGCATTGTTAATTGCAAAAACACCGGACGAAGTTTCCGTGCCGCCCGTGAAATCCGGGAAGCGTGACAAGATAGGAAATGCGCCCGCCTGGGATGTGGTTTGCCACATAAGTCCGGCCTTCATAGCGCCGCCAATAGTGAGAGAGTTGGGTGCCAGCGTACCATTGGCCCGATTAGCCAACAATGTCAGGGTTTTCCCTGTGGTGTTCTCTTGCCAATCCAGCATGCGCCTTGTGTGCTTGACATTTGTGGTCACGGAGGTTCCACCAACATTAAAGCTTGGGTTAAATGCTTGACTAGCGCCGCGCAGGCCAAGTCCGCCTGTATAATTACCAACCGGAATTTGCGAATTTGCTTCAATATAAGAACCCGTATAGATTGGTTGCTGGGCTTGATAAGCGTCTGAAACTTCCTGGCGGGCATAATTTTGTTGTTGAGAATAGCCCTGATAAATATTTTGGGCTTGTGGAGCGACATAGGCGCCGCCAGCATATTGCATATCATATGTTTGCGGGGCTTGTTGGACGCCGCGCAAGCCCAGACCGTTATAGGCTAAAATCGGTGTCGATATAGCGATGGCAGCAATACCAGCCATTAACAGAGCTTTTGTCGTTTTGGATGCCATGAAGCTTCCCCCGTATTTAGTTTTCAGTTCACGCACGCGTGGTTCACGGGTAGAATTAGGGAAATTAGGTTTAAATCTCATTAAAACGGGGCAGGGTGTGACAATTTGTCAAATATATCTGGCTGATCCGATTATTTTTGCGCAACTTGTTTAACATCCGTATCCAGTTCATGCTCCCGCACTTTGCGGTACAGGGTCGAGCGACCAATACCGAGACGCCTTGCCACTTCGGACATGTGCCCGGAATAGTTTTCAATGGCGAACTGGATCAGATCACGTTCAATATCTTCGAGAGACCGTAGGTGCCCACTGCGGTCAAGGAATTTGAGTTTATTGCTCTCCTCCTCGCCCAAATTAGTGGCCTTGCCTGCCACTTCTTTTTGCAAACCAGCCACTTCCTGAACCGGAATTGCCGGAGCCATACCAGATATTTGCGGAAAATCTTGCGGCTGCAAAGTATGTCCGTCCGACAGAATAACCGCGCGGAACACGGCGTTTTCCAATTGCCGTACATTGCCGGGCCAATCAAAGTTTTTCAGCATATCAAGTGCCGCCGCATCGACCCCGCGCACACTACGGCGTTCTTGGGCATTAACCCGCTTGATAAAGTGTTCAAGCAAAGCTGAAATATCCTCGCGGCGATCCCGCAGAGCCGGAATTTCAATCGGGAACACATTGAGACGGTAATACAAATCTTCGCGGAATTCCCCCGCTTTCACAGCTTCTGCTAGGTCGCGGTTGGTAGCTGAGATAATCCGCACATCAACCTTGATCGGGCGCTTTGAACCAATAGGGTCAACCTCGCCTTCTTGGAGAACCCGTAGCAATTTAACTTGCATAGCGAGGGGTAATTCACCAACCTCATCGAGGAATAACGTACCCGTATTGGCTTCTTGGAATTTACCAAGGTGTCTGGTATTCGCACCCGTAAAGCTACCCTTTTCGTGGCCAAACAAAATGCTCTCAACTAGGTTTTCAGGAATAGCGCCACAGTTGACCGTAATGAACGGGCGACCAATACGCTCAGATGTACCTTGAATGGCGCGCGCCACCACTTCTTTACCGACACCGCTTTCGCCTGTTATCAGGATAGGGATATTGGCTTTGGCACCGCGTTCGCCCATGGCAACCACACTGCGCATAGACGATGCATTGCCGATAAGGTCGTCAAAGGTCAGCTCGCCTGCACTACTTTTCTTGAGCCGCGTCACTTCACCGACCAGCGTTTTCATTTCCAGTGCATTGCGCAAAGAGACCACAATACGTTCGCGGCTGGCTGGCTTGACCAAGAAATCCCGCGCTCCCGCCTGCATAGCTGCGACAACTGCGTCAATACTACCCTTACCCGTCAGCACAATCACGGGTAAATCAGGCAGCTTTGCCGATAATTCTTTGAGGGTATCCATACCGTCACGGCCTGGCATAATCAAGTCGAGTAACATTAAATCAATTTTTTTACCATCTGGTGACAAAGCAATATCAAGCGCCCCATCCCCGTCGGCGGCCTGTAATGTAGAAAAACCGCTCTTCTCAATAACCGCCTGCAATATACGCCGCTGAGTCGGATCATCATCAACGATAAGTACCGTTTTGCCCATTTTATTCACCTGTTTTACTGCCCCAAAGCATGCCAAGATAAGCGCTAGCGAGCATGATGGTCGGGTTTTCCCAACTCATTTCGATGTCCAATATGCCACAGAGGCGTAAAAATGCTCTTAAGGCCGTTCAAATATCTTGTTTATTTTTAGAAATTCATTTGAACGGAGGAATATTTTATTTGAATTGCCCATTTAATCGACTTCCTGCACTTGTATGTGCAATGATTACCGTGTTATTTGAACTTCAAATTAACACATAGACTAGATTAGGAGCATTTCATGTCAGATTACGTTCACGGCAATATGTCCATCGTCGGCCAAGACAAAACGTTCAAAGGTTTTGTTCGGTTGTCAGCATTTTTCACAGCATTTTTCATTGTTGTTTTGCTGATGCCGATTTTGGTGTTCGGCGCTAAATTGGGCTGGCCACTTGCATTGGTCATTTCATTTATTGTTGGCGTTGTTATTGCCCCAGCTTTCAAGCTCGGCGGCGGTTGGTATGCCACCTTGTTTGGATTGGCCATTTTGGCAGGCGTGATTGGCATATTCTTCTCGGCCATAACCTAAACCTCCGTACTTTTTACCTAAATCTCCGCTTTTTTTTAAAAGGACAACATCTTGAAAATTGCAGTCATTAAAGAAACGGGTGCAGACGAAGCACGGGTCGCGGCCACTCCGGACGCGGTTAAGTTTTATGTCGCCGCAGGTCATAGTGTAAACGTCACTAAAGGCGCTGGCAAGAAAGCCAATTTTAGCGATGCGGACTATAAAGATGCAGGCGCGACGATTAGCGCTACCAATGATGCATCTGTGAAATCGGCTGATTTCGTCATGTCCATTAACGGCGGCTCCAAAGCCCTTGTGACCAAGATGAAAAAGGGCGCAGGCATATTTGGCCTGATGAACCCAACCGACCATCCTGATTATGCCAAAGCCTGTGCAAAAGCGAATGTCACCGCTTATGCGGGGGAATATATTCCGCGCATATCCCGCGCCCAAAGCATGGATATTCTCTCGTCCCAATCCAATCTCTCCGGTTATAGAAGTGTTGTCGAAGCCGCCGCTATTTATGGCCGCGCTTTCCCGATGATGATGACGGCGGCGGGCACCATTGCTCCGGCCAAAACTTTTATTATGGGTGTCGGGGTCGCGGGCTTGCAAGCCATTGCCACCGCTAGGCGCCTTGGTGCCGTTACCACAGCTACAGATGTGCGCCCCGCCACCAAAGAGCAAGTCGCGTCCCTCGGTGCGAAATTTATCGCGGTGGAGAACGAAGAATTTAAAGAGGCCGAAACGGCGGGTGGTTATGCCAAACAAATGTCGTCTGAATATCAAAAATTACAGGCCGAACTGACCGCCAAGCATATTGCCAAACAAGATATTGTCATCACAACGGCGCTGATACCGGGGCGTCCGGCGCCGCGCCTCATCACTAAAGCCATGATCAAGACCATGAAGCCAGGTTCGGTTCTGGTCGATTTGGCGATAGAACGCGGCGGCAATGTCGAGGGCGCAAAGCCCGGCGAGATTGTCACCACTACGAACGGCGTAAAAATTGTCGGCCTGCTCAACTGGCCGTCCCGTATGGCCGCAGATAGTTCGTCTCTATTCGCCCGCAATATCCGCAACTTCTTGCCATTGGTCACCAGCGAGGACGGCACATACGCCCCAGACTGGGACGACGAAATCATCCAAGGCTGCGCCCTAACCAAGGACGGCGAAGTCGTCCACGAACGTCTACTTTAGAGGATTTAAGATGGAAATGATTATTATGGCAGGCGCAGCCGGGATTTCTCCCGTCGTGTTTCAACTAGCAATCTTTGTGCTGGCGATCTTTGTTGGTTATTTTGTGGTGTGGGCGGTGACTCCTGCCCTACACACGCCGCTCATGGCTGTGACCAATGCTATTTCTTCGGTGATTATCGTAGGCGCGCTTGTCGCTGTATCCACCGCAGCATCAGATGGTATCAACCTAGCCAGCGGGCTAGGCTTCATCGCCACCCTCCTGTGCGCAGTCAACATTTTCGGCGGCTTCCTAGTCACCCAACGAATGCTCGCCATGTATAAGAAGAAGGGGTAAGCCGTGGAACGCACGCGCGAAATTATCATTGACAAACTTAAATCTGTTAGGCTCGACATCCTTGAAAAATATGGAGTTGAAATTTTTGGTATTATTGGCTCATGGGCACGCGGCGACGCCAAACCTGATAGTGATATTGATATTGTTTACCGGCTGGATAAATCACGTAATGTTACATTGTTTGATTTGGGAGGTGTCTGGAGCGATTTAAACCAGGAGTTTGGATGCCATATTGATTTGATTGACTGGAATGCTGTGAAACAAAGATACAAAAGCATAATGGAAGAGGATCTGGTTGAATTTTATGGATGAAAAAGTCCAAAACCGCCTGATTGACATGCGTAATTATGCGCTAGATGCAATAGAGTTTCTTGGCGATATGTCGGAAGAGGAATTTCTGGCTGATAAAAGGACGTACTATGCTATTATTCGCTCTTTAGAAGTTGTAGGCGAGGCCGCCGCCCAAACCGGGCGAAACACACTAGCAGAAATTGCTGGGGAAATTGCCTGGAAGGAAATTATAGGAATGCGAAATATACTTATCCACCAATATAGCGGCATCGAGATAAGGAATGTATATAAAACAGTGAAGTATTCCCTGCCTGGATTTTTGGATCAACTAAACAAAATATTGGAAACCGAAACATGAATATCACACCCAACCTCGCCGCCGTCCTTTATATGGTCTCTGGCGTCTTGTTTATTTTGTCCCTGCACGGGCTGTCTTCGCCTGCGTCTTCTCGGCGCGGTAATGTGTTTGGCATGATCGGCATTGCTATTGCCATCATCACCACCATGCTTTTCTACGGTATTAGCGGCACTGGTCTTATTTTAATGCTTGTCGCTTTGGTGATTGGCGGCGGTCTTGGGGCGCTTATTGCCAAGAAAATCCCCATGACCGATATGCCGCAACTCATCGCTGGCTTTCACTCATTGGTCGGTATGGCCGCCGTATGTGTGGCAGTTGCGGCGTTCTTTGCACCCCATAATTTCGGCATTGGCGAGGTCGGCCAGATTAAGGGCGTTAGCTTGCTGGAGTTGTCCTTGGGGGCGGCTATTGGTGCCATTACATTTTCCGGCTCTGTTATCGCTTTTCTCAAATTGAACGGCAATATGTCCGGCGCGCCTATCACCTTTAAAGGCCAACACCTTGTTAATCTACTGCTTGGTCTCGGCATTGCGCTTCTTATTGGTATGTTGATGAAATCGGGCGGCGCGGATCAAAATGTCTTCCTCGCTATTGTTGCAATCGCTTTCTTGCTTGGTTTCTTGCTGATTATTCCCATCGGCGGCGCAGACATGCCTGTGGTTATTTCCATGCTCAATTCCTATTCAGGCTGGGCGGCGGCGGCACTCGGCTTTACCCTTGGCAATGTGGCGCTTATCGTTACGGGTGCTTTGGTCGGCTCCTCAGGTGCTATTCTGTCCTATATTATGTGCAAAGCTATGAACCGTAGTTTCATCAGCGTTATCCTCGGCGGCTTTGGTGCCGAACCCACAAGTAGTGGCTCCGGCGACAAAGAACAACGCCCGGTCAAACGCGGCTCTGCCGAAGACGCGGCCTTCATCATGAAGAACGCGAGCAAAGTTATCATCGTGCCGGGATACGGCCTGGCCGTCGCCCAAGCGCAACATGCAACCCGCGAAATGGCCGACAAGCTTAAGGAAGAAGGCGTCGAAGTTGTCTATGCAATTCATCCGGTTGCGGGCCGTATGCCTGGCCATATGAATGTGTTGCTCGCCGAAGCCAATGTGCCTTATGACGAAGTGTTTGAGCTTGAAGATATAAATTCCGAATTTGCCAATGCCGAAGTTGCCTTTGTTATTGGGGCTAATGATGTTACCAATCCGGCGGCCAAAACCGACCCGGAAAGTCCGATTTACGGCATGCCGATTTTGGATGTGGACAAAGCGACAACGGTTCTATTCGTCAAACGCTCACTGTCCGCAGGCTATGCCGGTATTGACAACGATTTGTTCTATGCAGACGGCACTATGATGCTCTTGGCGGATGCCAAGAAAATGGTCGAAGATATTATTAAGGCGCTTTAAAACCAACCAAATTCAAATATGAAATATTCTTTCTAGCAAACTGCAACAAGTATCGAGACATAGTGAAAACATTCTCCCCAATTCGTCTTTTCTGGCTTTGCCTAGGTCTAATTTGCCTAAGCTTAGGCACGCTTGGTGTGTTCTTGCCCTTGCTTCCGACAACCTCATTTATGTTGGTCGCCGCTTTCGCGTTTGCCCGCTCCTCGCCCAAATTACATAATTGGTTGGTGAGCCATAAAGTTTTTGGGCCATTGATTTTAAACTGGCAGACACATAGAGCTATTGCGCCGCGCGCGAAATTTTTAAGCGTTTTAACTATGGTAATTGTCGTCGCTATATCGGTTGTTTTTAAGGTGCCAACCTTTGTTTTGGTCGCACAAATTATCGTTTTGTCTTGTGTTGCCGCTTTTTTACTTACACGCCCAACACCACCCAAAGCAGTTAACTAAACAGTTAGAGCGTTTCGCGTTCATAAGGAACCGCTTTGAGCGCCGAGTTTTTGTCTGGGGCAGGCGACGACCGACTTGAAAATAAATCCATAATATCAATCTGGCTACTCTGCCGCTAATGACGTCGGAATATTTAGGTGATCTTTAATCTGCAATATGGCGGCTTTCATATCGGCAGTGAGTTTTTCAATGCCTGCATGCGGCTCCAAAGTGTCTAGGTTTAAGTACAAATTCTTATTGATCTCGATTTGTACAGCTTGGATATTATTATCCGGCCTGCCGTAATGCGCAGTGATGTACCCGCCCGCATAAGGGTGATTAAGCATTACATCATATCCCAAAGATGTAAAAACAGCCTGTATGAATTCTACCGTATCCGTGCGGCAACTGTCCCCGTGGCAATTGCCCAGCACGATGTCTGCGCGCGGTACGCCCTCAGCGCTGTGTCCGGGCATGGAGTGGCAATCGAGCAGCAGGGTATGGCCAAATCGCTCTTTAGCGCTTTGTAACAAACCCCGAAGTGCATCATGATAAGGAAAATATAGCGCGTCCAGTCGGCCTTGCACCAATCTTCCGGTAATTTCGTGGGGGTAAATATCTGTAGCGGGGCCTATGCGCAACGGCACGACGCCAAGGCCGGCACGGGCGCGCGGCGATATTGGCCTGATGCTGGTTGGTGTTTCATTGCCGTAGCTTGCCAATGCTTCAGGCGGCCATTCATCTGGTCCCCGGTTAAGATCCAAATATATTCGCGGAAAATTAGCGGCGATCATAGGAATGCCGTATTCGGTGAGCGGTTCGATAAGGCGGTCAATATAACAATCCTCGCTGTTGCGAAGTTGGTGCAGAGAAAGCCCGGACTGGGCTAGAAAACTTGGCGGGTAATCGCGGCCAGAATGGGGAGAACTAAGCACGAGGGGGGTCGCCAAGGTTTCCGGGCTTGTAAGAATGTGCGCCGGGTAAAAACTGTCAAAAGTAATTTTGTCCAGACGTACCTGTAGCCTTTGCCGTGTTTTGGTGTTGGCGACCTGCCACGTATTCTTGCGATATGGATTATTGTAGTTTTTTGTCCACATGCAACACTTCCTTAAGGGCGATGGGTTATGGATACCCCACTTGGCGGGAATCCTGCACATCAATAAAATAGCTCACGTCTGTGTTTCATTATAGGCCAGAGTGTAAACAAAAACAAGAAACGCGTAAGGGTGATATGGCAACGATTTTATATGCAGAAGACGATGATGCAATGCGCAAGTTTTTCGAGAAAGCGCTCGAAAAAGCTGGCCATCATGTAATAGCTTGCTCCGACGGCGAACGGGCGCTGCGGGCGTTGAAATTCGCCGACGGCGCATTTGATATGCTGCTCACCGACATAATGATGCCGGGCCTGGACGGTATTGAACTGGCCAAGCAGGCCGAAGTGCTTTCACCGGGTATAAAGATCATGTTTATCACAGGATTTGCTGCGGTCGCCAAAAATGACGCCAGTACATCACCAGATGCCCGGGTTTTATCTAAACCCATCCATCTGCGCCAATTGGTCGGCGAAATAGAAAAACTCATTGCCGCCTAGAAAACCGGGGTCACTTAGAAAAACTTGGGAGCCACCTAGATTTATCTATTGCACTTGGTATATTATCTAGCGTATATGCGCCCTTCAAACGGCAATGATCGGGGACGATTAGCTCAGCGGTAGAGCACTACATTGACATTGTAGGGGTCACTGGTTCAATCCCAGTATCGTCCACCATTTTTCTCAAAAATTTGTGCCGCATTTGGCACGTATTGATCTTGGCCGCGCTCACGAGAGTTACATGTTTCAGCCGCCGGCCAATGTGCCTACGGCTTCGCTGATGTTTGAGAAGCCATCGGCTTTTAGGCGGGCGGCTAGGTCGTCGCAGATTTCTATGGCTAGGCTAGGGCCTGCGTAGACCAAGGCTGAATACAGTTGCACGGCGGAGGCACCTGCGCGAATTTTGGTGTAGGCGTTGCCGCCGTTCGCAATGCCGCCGACACCGATAAGCGGAATTTTGCCGGCGCTGGCCGTGTAAAATTCTGTTAAAATACGGGTCGATATGGTCATGAGCGGTGCGCCAGACAGCCCCCCTGTTTCGCCCTTGTGGACGGACTTTAAATAATCGGGCCGCTCTATGGTGGTGTTGGACACGATGATGCCGCTCATGCCATATGTGCGGGCTTGTTCGGTGATGCGTTCTATTTGCGCGAAATTCAGATCCGGCGCGACCTTGAGGAATATGGGAAGAGACGGGGCGTCTCCCGTCAAATTTTGTCTGGCCTCCGAGATGCGCCCCAATAAATCTTCCAGCGCGTCCCCGCCTTGTAAATCCCTTAGGCCCGGCGTGTTGGGCGAGGATACATTGATGGTGAAATAATCGGCCATGCCCCACAAAGCTGCTAGTCCGGTGATATAATCTGCGGCGCGGTCTGTAGCTTCTTTGTTGGCACCAAGATTTGCGCCAACAATGCCGGACTTGCCTTTCCTGGATAGGTTTCGCCGGGCGCGCAATTGTTTGGCGAAATTATCCAAGCCTTTATTGTTAAATCCCATGCGGTTGATGACGGCGCAGTCTTCGGTCAGGCGAAACAAGCGCGGTTTGGGATTACCGTCTTGGGGCAGGGGCGTGACACTGCCGCATTCCACAAACCCAAAGCCAGCAGCCAACATAGCGTCCGGCACTTCGGCATCTTTATCAAAGCCCGCAGCAAGGCCAATAGGGTTGGGGAGGGATAGTCCGGCAATTTCGGTCTTTAGGCTTTCATGGTTGCACGCATGTTTTGGGCCAAGCCCAAGGCTCAGCGCCTTGAGCGCCGCCCGGTGCGCTGTCTCCGGTGGCAAAGTTTTGACCAATGCCGTGCCCAGCTTGTGTAAAATACCCATGCCATTTACCTTATGCGAGTGTGCGTGCGAATCTGGTTTAGAACCAACCTGTATTTGACCCGCCAAGTGGACGCTAGGCAAGGAAATTATGGTCCAGGCATCCACGGCACAATTGTGGTTAAACAGAATGACTAAATTAATTTAGTCGTTCTGTAAAAATAAGTGGAGTAGGGCGCAGAGTAATATTGGTGAAGCAGGGCAAAAGTGAGGTTATGCGCCCACTTGAATGAAATATACGTATCAAAAAAATCCCGGCTTGCGCCGGGATGAAGTTGAGGGGATGTGTGGATGCTGCCGTTATGCACGGCAATATTATTCAGTAATGTTTTGATACGAAACTATACACACGCCTTTTTTGGATTTTTCGCAAGCTGCATTGCTCTCGTATGTGGTAACAGATTTCAGGGCTTTGCCGTCTTTAGAAAAATATAGGTCAAAATAATAGGCTGTACCCGTGGGCACTGGCTCATGGCCGAACTCTTCGAAATTAATGTCAGTATAGGCGCAATAGTGCCAAGAGTAGACGATTTTTGCGGCGGGAAATACAGCTCTAGCAGCCTCGACTCGTTCTTCGCAGTTTTCTTCGCCGCTGACCGTTAAGAAGGAAGCGTCGATCATGCCTTTCTGGTCTTCACCCGATGCTTCGGTCGCCAGCACCATAAGATTTGGCGGCGGTGGCGGCGTTGGTTCGGAACAGGCAGTGAGGGTTACGGCTAACCATATTGTGGTTGTAATCAGTTTGGTTTTCATTTTAATCTCCAAAGTTTGGCGTTATATAGATTGTTGGGTACAAATATGGGTGGGCTAGGCGGCTTTATGACCACAATATGGACAAGCCCCCAAGCGACAATTGGAATACGGGTCGATTTACCGCACCATGATTGCCAACAAGTGGTATAGTTTCGTAAGTCAAATTTACGAAAAAATGGAGGGTAAATTATGTTTATAAATTTTTGGTATCCAGCCTGTTTCAGTACGGAGCTTACAGACAAACCACTCAAGCAAAAAATGCTCGGGCTAAATTTTGCACTATTTCGGGATGCTGATGGCAAAGCTAAATGCTTGTCCAATACGTGTATTCACCGAGGAGGCTCGCTAGCTTGCCAAGGCGAACAAATTAAAAGCCAGGTCGTAGACGGCAATATCCAGTGCCCTTATCATGGTTGGGAATTTAACGGGGATGGTGATTGCGTGAAAATCCCGTCCCAAGAATCGGATATGCCAATCCCGGAAAAGGCGCGCATTGATGCTTACCCAACTCAGGAAAAATACGGCATCGTGTTTGTGTTTCTTGGTGATCTGCCCGAAGATGAGCGCCCGCCAATTATGGAAGCACCGGAATACGGCATGGAGGGTTGGGGCGTGATTTTGCAGTCTTATATGCTCAAGACGGGTTACCGCCGCTCAATCGAGAATGCTATCGACCCTGCCCATAATGAATTCGTCCACCCGACCCACGGTTATTCTGGTAAAAACCCGGATTATTTTGTCCCCAAGCTGAACTTGATAGAGGAAGAATGGGGCGTTGGCTTCATGTCTGAATATGCGTCTTCCGGCTCGCCGACAAAAGAATACGGCGAAATGAAGGACGGCAAAAAAACATTGGCGGGATCCGGTACCCACGGCGCTTCGCATTTTTGGACGAAAATTCAGCCAGCGGGCAAGTTTAAAATGCACCAATATACTTATGATCTTCCCGTCGACGAATTTACCACCCGCGTATTTTTAGTCTCGACCCGCAATGCTGGCCTGTCCGAAGATATGCAAAAAATTATGATGGACAGAAACCTGATTGTTGCCCAACAAGACATTGATATATTGGACGAAGTTGAACCCGTGCGCACCCCGCCGACCATGAAAAAAGAATTCATGGTGCGCTCGGATAGCTGTATTGTCCGTTACCGTCATCATATCAAAGAATACGAAAAACGCGGCTGGCGGATTGATCTTGAAAAGTTCCACGAAGAAATGGGTAAGGGAGACAGGGTATTTGCAATCCCAAGCCCGCGCCGCCGCAAGGAAGATGGCTGGATCTTAGATGCAGTGCCCCTGAAACCGAAAGCATAAATGCCAGCTTACATGGTCATCACCGCCGAGATTTCGGATCCTGAACAGTTCCGGAGATACGCCCTAACTGTTGCGGATTTAGTAGCGGAATTTGGCGGTGAATATATTGTCCGGGCGTCAACCCACACGTCTCTCGAAGGTGCATGGCCGGACGCGGTGAAATTGGTTATTTCCAAATGGGCCAGCCAGCGTCAAGCTTTGGCCTTTTGGAATTCGTCAAAATATGCCAAGGTAAAGCAATTAAGGCTTGGCGCGGCAAAGGTGCGTGTGACTTTATTTGAGGGCGTTGATGAAAAATGAAGCAAAAATTCCGGTTGCCAACCCGCGCACGGGTAAGGTGGATTTTCATATAACGCCTGCAAGTCTGGACGATGTAAAAACTGAATGCCGGACACTGCGCGCGCGCCAAAGTGAATGGAGCCAACAAACATCAGAACACCGCGCAAATATACTGTTAAAATTTTCCGCTACCATAGCAAAGCACAAAGATGAGCTGATAGCCGCTCTGGCGGCTGATACCGGGCGTTACGGCCTGTCGATTATGGAGACCGATGGGGTTGCGGCCAGCATTAAGCGCTGGATCAAAACTGCCGAATCCATGATCGTGCCGTATGAGGGGCGCTCTTCTTCTCTGCCCTTTATCACCTATGCCGTAGAAAACCGACCTTACCCATTGGTCGGTGTCATCAGCCCGTGGAACTTCCCTTTGACCTTGGCACTTATCGACGCGGTTCCGGCCTTGCTGGCCGGATGTGCTGTAATCATTAAACCCAGCGAAGTCACGCCGCGTTTTGCTGAACCCTTGCGCCAGGTAATATCAGAAATACCGCAATTGGACGCCGTGTTCACGCTCGTTGACGGCGCAGGAGAAACAGGTGCCGCGCTCGTCGATAATGTCGATGTAGTGTGCTTTACGGGCAGTGTGGCCACCGGGCGCAAGGTTGGTGAACAGGCGGCGCGCAATTTCGTGCCGGCTTTCTTGGAACTTGGTGGTAAGGACCCGGCAATTGTGCTGGAGAGTGCCGATATTGACCGCGCCAGCACCGCCATATTACGCGGCTCCATCATCAATACTGGTCAAGGTTGCCAGTCAATTGAGCGGGTTTATGTGCATGAGAACCAGTTTGATGATTTCCTGGATTTGCTGGTTACCAAAGCCAAAGCCGTCACCCTGAACACACCGGACATCCATTCAGGCCATCTGGGGCCGTTAATATTCGCCCGCCAAGCCGAGATTATCCAAAGCCAAATCGACGATGCAGTGGCCAAAGGTGCGGTAGTGCATACGGGCGGTAAGATAGTAAACGCAGGCGGGCTGTGGTATCCGCCGACTGTGCTGTCCAATGTCAGTCACAATATGACGGTGATGACGGAAGAAACTTTCGGCCCCGTCCTACCCGTCATGCCGTTTAAGGATAATGACCAAGCCGTCACTTTGGCCAATGATAGTGTATTTGGCCTCAGCGCCAGTGTGTTCGCGGTGGATGCAGACGCCGCCATTGTAGTCGGGCGCCGCATCGAAGCTGGCGGTATTAGTATCAATGATGCCGCCCTCACCGCCCTAATGTACGAAGCCGAGAAAAACTCGTTTAAACTCTCCGGCCTCGGCGCATCTCGCATGGGCGCGCCCGGCCTGTTGCGGTTCTTCCGCAAGCAATCCTTTATGACCAACACAGCCGACATATTCACGATCCAACAATTTGACGAGACCATTAGCAAACCCGAATAAAGAGCAAACCAGAACAATAGGAGCTAAGCATGAGCAAGATGAAAATGTATACCATCGCCAGATGTTTCGACAAACCGGAGAAATCAGCCGCTAAAAGGCGCAAAACATTCCTGCACGACCATCTCGCACATATTGAGGACACTATTGACGAAATATTCGCCGCTGGCCCACTCTATACTTATGACCATAAAACCATAATCGGCTCGCTCTTTATCTATAAAACCGACGATGTCCCCACGGCCAAAGCCATGCTCAAAGCCGACCCCTATTACCGCGCCGACATCTGGGGCGAAATTCGTTTCACCCCATATTATGTTGCCGCTGGGGAGAGCGTAGGGGGACTTGCTTATAAAACGTGATGTTTGGTGAGGGCTATGATACAGTCGTAACTTTTGATAAGAAAGCACTTAAATCTCCAAATTTTCAAAGCCCATAAATACATTTATGGCGAAGGAATAAGCAAAATAGAGCGGATCAGCAGTAGCGCACCAAGAGAGCATTCCCAGCGGTCATAATTCGCCATTGACGGGGGGGATAGGCGGGGGTCTTAGGCAAGGCTTTGCGCAAAAAGCTTTGCAATAGCGCGGATTTGTTTTATTGTGATGATTATGCGCATTGTAGATGTACCCATTGATAAAATTTATATCCCTGCCGCCAAACGTAAAGGCTTGGACGAAGACAAAGTTTTGGTGCTGGCCGAGGACATTTTGGAGAACGGCCAAACCACGCCGATTTATGTGCGCCTCGGCAAAGACCGCTATGTCCTCGTCGAAGGATTACACCGGATCGAGGCTCTAAAAATGCTCGGCGAGAGCCATATAGAAGGCAATATCGTGCAGGCGCGCAAAGGATAATAATTGGAACAGGGGTGATGATTGCAAATTTACTCTGGTGAGAAATCGCCGAGCGTTAGAAGTGACACCCGTATTCCGAAACCGTCCGACCGTCTCACCAAGCCCAAATCGTTTTCTTGTTTGGTGTAGATAAATTCAATCCGTGTACAATTATCATCATAGACCAAAGACAGGTTTTGGCGTCTGGTTATTTCTTTATCCAGATCGCGGAACATGGTGTATTTCGTGCTCCAATTATCGATAAGTTTAACCGAGAGCGACCCTGAAATTTCCTCGGACGGAATGTCGGTCGGGAGCGACAAGGCGGTTTGGCTGTCTAAGCGGTAATAGCGCCCACTGGCGCCAATACGGTTGCCTCGGTATCTGAAACTGGTGTCCAAGCGCCTAAATGCATCATTGGCAGTGTTATACCTTATACGAGTTGATGTGGTGAAGCGCTTGCCGAGATTTACCTCTAATTGGCCAACAACGTCTGAACGATTGCCGCTGAGGCCGGATATATTACTGAAAGCCGCGATGCCATTATCGCCGTGATAGCTCTGGCCTAGGAATAAATGTGCGCGGCTAAAATCACCCCAGTCCGCGATGAGAGACGCACCGTAATCAGCCCTAAAGCCCTTTTGCCAAAGATCAAAACCGGTTGCCTTGTTAGGGTTCCATATGAGTGCTTGATCAAGGTCAACATCAAGGCTGTCTTGGAACAAAGACACCGTATTATTGTTAGTGTCGGTGAGGAGGAAATTGTTTAATTTGCCGTCGCCGAAGCTTTGGGTTATCTGAACGCGCGGTTCTATGATCCAGTTTATATCACCTTTGGTAGCGCCCGCATTTAAGAACGGCCAACGAATATCAACACCAACTTGGCCGAGAGCGCGGTTGAAATTAAAGGCTTCTTGCTGAATAAGCGTTAAATCTTCGTCTTCCGCTTCCAGATTGAAATAATCAAACCGACCCATGGCAAAGGGTTTGACTTCTATCCCTGCGGGCGCAATCCAAGTTTTTTGCCAATCTAGCCCGGTAGTGGCTCGGGTATAATCAGTGCCGAGCGCACGGGTTAGAACGGTGAGATCGCCAGAGAGCTTTAAGCGCCCGCCAATTACAGGGTCTTTAAAATATTTACTAAGCTCAATTTTCGGCGCAATGACAGGAAGAATGCTGTCATTTTCACGACTGACCAGTAATTCATTAGGGTTGTCATCAGCTGGGTTTGTATCAAATTGGTTGCGGCGTATCCGAGTGCGTAGGCTGACATTTCCAAAAGCGCTGGTCGAAAACCGAAAGCTGTCGGATTGTCCGGTCACAAACAATTGTTGCATTAAACGTCTGCTATCCGCCTTATAGAGTCCAAAGTCAGGACGTTGTTGGTCAAAATCATAACGGTCGAGATAGTTGTCATCCGTGGCATAGCCAGCTTCAAACCCCCATTTCCATTGCTCACTGATATTGAAAAGGCCATTGGAAAAGAAGTGCGACCGCCATCTTTTACCCTTAAGGCTTTCTTCCGGGTCACGGAAAAAATCAAGATCGCTCAGTATGTCCCCTCTATTGTCAAAGAAAGAAGCGTTGGTAAAACTGCCCTCGAAATTAAATTCACCCGAGAAAAACTGGCGGCGGTATTTGGCGGCAAGTACCGGGTTGACTTTTGCAAATATGCGCGGAGTTACCGTTAATTCAGAATAATCAGACAATGCAAAATAATAGGGCGCTCTGAAATTGAAACCTTTACTGGCGGACACGCCGACAAATGGTATCAACAATCCGCTCGCCCGGTCTACTGTTGGGTCGGGGTGGGCTAGATAGGGGCTATAAAAAACCGGTATGCCCTTGAACTCAAACACGGCGTCCCGGTAACGGATAGATCTGCTTTCTTTGTCCTGTGTCACCTTGCGGGCTTTGAGCCGCCATGTAGGCTTTTTGGTTTTGCCGTCGACCTTGCAAGCTTCGCAAGCGGTGTAATAGGCGTTGTAAAGCTCAATGCCAGTATCAGTTTTACGCGCTGCAAAGGCGGATGCCAATTGCCCACCTGTGGGGAACCGTGCCAAGAAATTGGTCGCCGTACCTGCTTCAAGTTCGTCGGAAAGCTCCAACTTATCTGCATATTGGGAAGAGCCGTCTGCGTTAATTAAGACAACATTCCCTATAGCAAAGACTTGTCCTGTAGCGACATTATAACGGACTTGGTCGGCCAGAATGGTTTTGTCTTGATAGCGACCCTCAACGGAGCCGCGCGCATAAATAATCTTGTTCTTTTCGTCGTTCTCAAGTTCATCAGCCTCAAGATAGATAACATCAGGATCCCGAAACGGGCTATCGGGGGCAAGTTGTAATTTGTCGGGCGAGGTAGTCAGGGCAATGCCTTGACCATATGCGGGTGCGGCAATTCCCAAGCCTGAAGTGGCCAAAAGGCCAATGAGGCAGCGGGAATTAAATTTTGTTATTTTAAACGACATAGTCACCCGATAGAATTTCTGTTTGCATAGCGTGACAATCGAGTCGCGTCTATGGCAATTCTCCGAAATTTGATGGGTTTATCGTGAATTTTTGGAGAGATTTATTGCGCACATTGCTTATATAGGGCAAACAATTTCTGGCGGGATATATTATATTGGCGCGGTACATAAATAAGAGGTTTTCATGAAACAAATAGGTCACTTTATCGACGGCGAAAAAGTCGTAGGTTCATCCGGGCGCACAGCCGATATTTTTAATCCGAATACGGGCGCGGTACAAGCGCAAGTGGCTTTGGCGAGCGCGTCCGAAATGGATGTGGCCGTCGCCTCAGCGGTCAAAGCCCAAGCCAAATGGGCGCAGGTTAACCCCCAGCGCCGTTCACGGGTTTTATTTGCGTTTAAAGAGCTTGTCGAAAAACATATGGACGAATTGGCGGCTCTGTTGTCGCTAGAGCACGGGAAAATCCATGCGGATAGCCGGGGCGATGTTATTCGCGGGCTTGATGTGATCGAATTTGCTTGCGGTGTACCGCAAAACCAAAAGGGCGACTATACTATGGGCGCGGGGCCGGGGATTGATGTTTATTCTATCCGCAAACCGCTGGGCGTTGTTGCCGCTATCACCCCGTTCAATTTCCCTGCCATGATCCCTATGTGGATGTTCGGCATGGCTATATCTACGGGCAATGCGGTCATATTGAAGCCGTCCGAGAAAGACCCGAGCGTGCCGATGCGCCTCGCGGAATTGTTCGTTGAGGCAGGCGGGCCGGTTGGTCTGCTGAACGTAGTCAACGGCGACAAAGAAGCCGTGGACGCTATTTTGCAGCACGACGACATCAAAGCCGTTAGCTTTGTTGGTTCCTCCGATATTGCTCATTATGTTTACACAGAAGCTGCCAAGAACGGCAAACGCGCCCAGTGTATGGGCGGGGCGAAAAACCACGGTATTATCTTGCCAGACGCCAATATGGACCAGGCGGTTAAAGATATTTTGGGCGCGGCTTTTGGCTCGGCGGGCGAACGCTGTATGGCGCTGCCTGTTGTTGTACCAGTGGGCGAGGGGACTGCTGAACGGTTCCTCTCGAAAATGCTCCCCGCTATCGAGGGTTTGCGTATTGGCATTTCCAGCGACCCGGACGCAGATTACGGCCCCGTGGTTACGGCGGCCCACAAAGCCAAAGTCACCAGCATGATTAATCTGGCCATCAAAGAGGGCGCAGAATTATTGGTCGATGGACGCGGGTTTGAGCTTCAGGGTTATGAAGGCGGCTATTTCCTAGGCCCAACTTTGCTGGATAATGTCACCACCAATATGACCACCTACCAAGACGAAATTTTCGGCCCCGTGCTACAAATCGTCCGCGCTGATACATTTGAGGAAGCCCTCGCACTGCCCAGCGAACACCAATACGGTAACGGCGTTGCCATCTACACCACAAATGGCCGCGCCGCCCGCGAATTCGCAGACCGGGTGGAAGTCGGCATGGTCGGTATCAACGTCCCCATCCCCGTCCCCGTAAGCTATCACAGCTTCGGCGGCTGGAAACGCTCGGCGTTTGGCGACATAAACCAATACGGCATGGAGGGGTTAAGGTTTTATACGAAAACCAAGACGGTAACCCAAAGATGGCTGGAAAGCGACGAATTGTCCGAAGACAGCGCGTTCGTTATTCCGACTTTTTAGGTATGATAAAAATCTCCCTCACACCCCGCTCATTCCCTGCGACCGCAGGAAGTCCCTCTTGGGGAAAGTGGGAATCTAGTTTAGATAAAAATGAGTGCGCCTTTGGCGCACACTTTATTCGCTGGTTCCCCGCTTTCGCGGGGATGAGCGGAGGGTTTTGGAATAATGTAAATTGGGGTGGGTATGGATTTTAGCCTTACAGAAGAACAGGTCATGATACGGGACATGGCGCGGCAGTTTTCTGATGCTGAGCTTGCACCTTATGCGGGGCAGTGGGACGAGGAGAAGTTTTTGTCGCGGGATGTGCTGGAAAAAGCTGCCGCGCTTGGGTTTGGGGCTATTTATACGCGTGCTGAGCACGGTGGTTCGGAGATGGGGCGGCTTGACGCGGCGCTTATTTTTGAGCAGCTCTCACGCGGCTGTGTGTCCACGGCGGCATTTTTGTCCATACATAATATGGTCACTTGGATGGTCGATACATTTGGGGATGCGGAATTGCGGGCGCGGTTTGTGCCTAAATTGGCGAGCATGGAAACCATTGGTTCTTATTGTTTGACGGAGCCGGGTAGCGGGTCGGACGCGGCTTCACTTAAAACAAAGGCTGTAAGAGACGGAAATCATTATGTTTTAAATGGCACTAAGGCGTTTATTTCCGGCGCTGATTTCTCTGATGTTTATCTGATAATGGCACGGACGGGTGAGAAATCTATCAGCGCGTTTCTGGTTGAAGACGGAACACCGGGCCTTAGCTTTGGCGCACAGGAAAAGAAAATGGGTTGGAACGCGCAACCCACGGCGCAGGTAATTCTTGAGGATTGCCGTATCCCAGAGAGTAACCGCATAGGCGACGAAGGCGCAGGGTTTAAATTCGCTATGGCCGGACTGGACGGCGGGCGGGTGAATATCGGCGCGTGTTCACTCGGCGGAGCAGGGGCGGCGCTGGACGCGGCTATCCAGTACACAGGCGAACGGGAGCAATTCGGCAAGCCTATATCCGCCTTTCAAAACACCCAGTTTAAACTGGCCGATATGGCGACGGAACTAGATGCTGCGCGGCTGATGATTTACCGGGCGGGGGATAGTATCGACAAGGGTGACCCCGATAAATCCAACCACTGTGCTATGGCGAAACGCTTTGCCACGGATGCGGGCAGCAAGATAGCCAATGATGCTCTGCAGCTGCACGGTGGGTATGGCTATCTGGCGGACTACGGCATAGAACGCATTGTGCGAGATTTACGGGTGCATCAGATTTTGGAGGGCACGAACGAGATCATGAGGGTGATTATAGCGCGGAATTTGCTCAGGTGATTATTTTTTCTAACATGAAAACTTGTTTTCATTACCTCTCCTTGGGGAGAGGTCGAGCGAAGCGAGGGTGAGGGGATATATTATGATGATACATAAGTTAGCAATTGCATTTGTCTGGACGCCCGGCATTATTTCCCCTCACCCGCAGTTCGCAAGAGCGAACGCGACCTCTCCCCAGGGAGAGGAAGGTATTTTAAGGAATTTCACATGACCAACCAAATCCAATTTGAAGTCTTCGGCAATCTCGGTGTTATCACCCTGAACCGTCCCAAGGCGCTCAATGCCCTTACCACAGAAATGTGCGCCGCTATGACCAAAATTATGCTGGCTTGGCAGGATGATGACCGCATTGGTGCAGTGTTGGTTGAGGGGGCTGGAGACCGGGCATTTTGTGCGGGCGGTGATATTATCATGCTGCACGATAGTGCCAAAGCGGGGGACGCTAGAGCCGAAGAATTTTGGCGCACGGAATATGCGCTGAACGAATTGATCCACCGCTATAAGAAACCCTATATCGCACTGATTGACGGTATCGTTATGGGCGGAGGCGTAGGCCTTAGCGTGCATGGTCGCTTGCGGGTGGCGGGGGACAACACCTTGTTCGCTATGCCGGAGACGGGCATCGGGTATTTTCCGGATGTAGGCGGCACTTATTTCTTGCCGCGTCTTCAAACGAAATGGGGCCGGGCTGTCGGCAATTGGCTCGGCCTGACGGGCGCGCGCTTGAAAACTGCGCAAACCTGTGCGCTCGGTATCGCCAATGTTTATATCCCTAGCGGGCAGCACGAAGCCTTTAAAACCGCGCTGGGTAAAACAAATTTGGACGGTCTCGACGGGCCGGTCATGGAGGTTCTGAAATCTTTTGTAAAACAACCCGATATGCCAGCACCCTTACCACAAGCACTTGATGCATTTGATAAGGACAAATTACCTGAAATATATGCCAGCCTGCGCAGCTATGCCAATGCCAAGCCCAACAAAAACAATACTGAGGACAGTGCTTGGGCCAGTAAGCAGCTCTCATTCTTGGAGAGTAAATCTCCACTCGCCGTCTACATCACCTTCGAAGCACTCAGACGCGGCGGAAATTTCAAGTTCCGCGAAACCATGCGCCAAGAGCTAGATTTATCCTTAAATTTCCTAGACATACCAGACTTTATTGAAGGCGTCCGCGCCGCCGTTATCGACAAAGACCGAAACCCAAAATGGGCTGCGGCAAGCATAGAAGACGTAAATTTAGACGACGTCCGCGCGGCGTTTACACAAACGCCAATGGAACTGGAGTTCTTAACCTAAACCTATCCGCAGTCCTTGTATTCTGAAGTTAGGCAAGTTTCGGCCATAGCTTCGGCCTCTAGTCTTTTCTTGCGCCTTAACCCACGGCGGGCAATTTTCACATTGCCGGGCGCTAGTTCATATTCAGCTTTTTCTGCTAAGAGAAACCACATATATGCGAGCTTGACATCTTTCTTTATGCCATCGCCGTTCAGAAACATATATCCTAAATTATTCATGCCGCCCGGGAAACCTTGGTGGGCTGCTAGCTTGTAATATTTTACTGCCAACCTGTTGTTTTCTTTAACTCCGTGCCCCTCGTCGTACATATATGCAAGGTTAAATTGGGCATCGGGGTAATTTAGCGCGACGGCTTTTTTATACCACATACGCGCTTTATCATAATCAAGATCGACGCCATTGCCCGTATCGTATTTTACACCCAGATTATATTGGGCTAGCGCAAAGTCTTGTGCCGCTGCTTTTTCGTACCATTGCAATGCTAGTGCATGGTCTTGCTCAATGCCAATGCCCTCATCATAGCGATAGCCAAGATCAAATTGTGATTCTGCAAATCCTTGCAATGCGGCTTTTTTAAACCATTTTAAAGCAAGCGTTTTGCTTTGGGTTACACCCTCGCCGTCGCTATACATATAAGCTAGATTATGTTGGGCTTGCACTAATCCTTGTTCAGCGGCGACCATATACCATTTCGCCGCTTTTTCGTCGTTAAGTTCGACGCCAATACCTTCATCATAACGTACAGCTACCGAATACTGGGCTTCAGCAAATCCTTGCTCGGCGGATTTCTTAAACCATGTGAACGCCTTTGCCTTACTTTGCGCGACACCTTCACCCTCATCATACATAAAGGCTAAATTATATTGGGCGGTTTTTAGCCCTTGTTCCGCCGCAGCTCGGTACCATTTAACAGCTTTCTTGTCGTCAATTTCTACGCTTTCTCCGTAATCATAGTTAATGGCGAGGTCGTATTGCGCATTCATATCGCCTGCCTTGGCGGATTTGGTCAGTTGTTCGATTGTTTGTGTGTCCGCCTCTTGTGCATATACCGCAGTGCTGGCGAATGGAATTGTTAGCGTGATGGCTAAGCTAATAGTGCTGTAAAAGCGCATAATGTTCTCCGTGTGAGGGATTTTTCTACGTGTATATGCAAATTTGTCAATGCGAGAAGATACGCATGCCATATCGGTTGTTGTGAATTGTGCAACGGTTCAGTAAGCTGGCTTGTACTTTAGAAACTAAAAATAGGGAAATTCAATGACCACAATTGCATTTATTGGGCTTGGGAATATGGGGGGTGGCATGGCGGCTAATCTGGCGCAAGCTGGGCATGTTGTGCGGGCTTTTGATTTGTCGGGGGACGCTATTGAAAAGGCCGTGGGGGCAGGGTGTTTGGCGGCTCGGTCTATGCTGGATGCTGTGGTCGGTGCGGATGTGGTCGTCACTATGCTCCCGGCTGGTCAGCATGTACGCGGGATATATTTGGGCGGCGACGGGATTATTGCCAATGTGGCGGACGGAACCTTATTGATTGACAGCTCGACCATTGACATTGACAGCGCCCGCACGGTTACCGAAGCGGCTGAGGCCAAAGGTCTGCACATGGTTGACGCGCCCGTCTCCGGCGGTGTCGCGGCGGCGGCGGCTGGGACATTGACATTTATGGTCGGCGGTACGGACACGGCTTTTGGTTTGGCGAAGCCTTATCTGGAGACTATGGGCAAAAACATCTTTCACGCGGGCGCGGCGGGTAATGGCCAAGTGGCCAAGGTGTGTAATAATATGCTGCTGGGCATTCATATGATAGGCACCTGCGAAGCGTTTGCGCTGGCCGAAAAACTCGGCCTTGATGCACAAACATTCTACGATATTTCCTCCACGGCGTCCGGACAAAACTGGTCCATGACCAGCTATTGCCCCGCGCCGGGACCTGTGCCAACTGCGCCGTCCAATAATGACTATCAGCCTGGATTTAGCGCCGCCATGATGCTTAAGGACTTACGCCTTGCAGCGGATGCTGCTAGCAAAGCCAAATCCGCAACCCCGCTCGGCGCCCAAGCCGAAGCGCTCTATGCATTAATGGAAAGCGCAGGCAAAGATGATCTCGATTTTTCCGGGATTATGAAATTGATAAATGGGTCATTATAATTTTTGTATACGAAATCCTGTGCTAGGCAAGTCAGGCCACTTGTGACAGTATGCGAAAAACAACAGGAGCTATATATGCAAAAATTGGATAGAATTTATATTGGTGGCGAATGGGTTTCACCTACGGGCGGGCAAAGTATTGATGTGGTTAATCCAGCCACCGAAGAAGCCTGCGCAGTTTTATCGCTTGGGTCTAGTACCGATGTTGACTTAGCCGTAGCGGCAGCGCGCAAGGCTTTTGTATCGTTCTCACAGACTAGCCGTGAAGAACGGTTGGAGTTGCTTGGTAACGTTATTTCTGGTTACAAGGCTCGGATGGGCGATATAGCGGCGGCTATCACTACCGAAATAGGAGCGCCGAAATGGTTGGCGGCTAGTGGTCATGCAGGGTCGGCGCTTGGGCATTTAATGACGGCGGCCAAGGCGCTGGAAACTTATGAGTTTGAGGAACAGCGCGGCACCACCCATATTTCTAAAGAAGCTATCGGGGTTTGTGGTTTTATCACACCGTGGAATTGGCCCATGAACCAGATTGGTTGTAAGCTGGCTCCGGCCTTGGCCACAGGCTGTACTGTGGTTTGGAAACCAAGCGAAGTTTCGCCTCTAAGTGCTGATATTCTTTTGGAAATCCTGCATGATGCAGGCGTGCCTGCGGGCGTAGTTAACATGGTTCACGGCGATGGGCCGACGGTCGGTGCGGCCATTGCTGCCCACGAAGGCATTGATATGGTATCATTTACAGGCTCGACCCGTGCAGGTGTTATGGTAGCGCAGGCTGCGGCTCCGACTGTGAAACGGGTCACGCAAGAACTGGGCGGGAAATCGGCCAATATCATTATGGACGATTTGGACGACGAAGCATTTGCCAAAGCTGTGGCAAGCGGCATGCAGTCTATGACCATGAATTCCGGCCAAAACTGTAATGCGCCCTCGCGTATGTTGGTGCCGGCCCGCCGTATGGACGCGGCAATTAAGGTGGCAGCGGCTGCGGCAGATGCGGTACAAATTGCTGATCCAACATCTGACGGTATGGCTATGGGAACCGTTGTTTCAGAAATTCAGTATAACCGTATCCAAAGCCTGATTGAAAAAGGCATAGAGGAGGGCGCGACGCTTGCGGCTGGTGGTCTTGGTCGTCCAGAACATCTCAACCGTGGTTATTATGTACGGCCAACTGTGTTCGGTAATGTCAAAAATGAGATGATAATAGCCCGAGAGGAAATCTTTGGCCCCGTACTTTGTATATTGTCATATGATAATGAAGAGGACGCTGTATCTATTGCAAATGACACGATTTATGGTTTGTCGGGCTATATTTCTGGCAGAAATTCCGAAGGTGTAAAACGGGTTGCCAGGCAAATTCGTGCGGGCATGGTGCATGTCAACGGCGCACCGACCGACATTAATGCGCCGTTCGGCGGCTATAAACGCTCTGGCAATGGTCGGGAATGGTCTTTGGAAGGATTTGAGGACTATTTGGAAACCAAAGCTGTCATGGGTGTTGACTGGTCATAAAGCATGGGAAGTATTTAACTTGCCTACCTCCCAAACTTTCTGCATATATTAGAAGTCGTGCATATAAATGAACTGAATGCGGAATTTTACCGTATAATTAGAATTGCGCCTTGAATGGGGAGCCTGAATGGCTACTAAACTTGACATGTCTAATCTTAGGTCAATATTGGTGCTGGAGCTTGTTTTGGCCGCAGTATTCGTGGCCGTTTTGGCTAAATCAGTTTTGCCTCTGCTTTCGGCAGAACGTGAAGTGGTGCCGCCAAGCGGCGGTGAGATGCGCTTTGCTCCAGCGGTCATGACAGCTAAACTCGATACGTCAATCTTGAGTACATTTGATCCCTTTCACCGCGAAGCTAAGCCAATAGAGGTTTCGGCGCAATTTGAAGAGTCCGCGCCAGAGACCAAATTAGACCTACAAGTCTACGGTATGCGCGCCGATATTGGCGGCGAAACATCCAGCGCAATTATTCAAACGCCTGATGATGAACAAGCAACATATTTCATCGGTGATGAGATTATCCCTGGCGTAATTTTGGAGCGCGTCGATATAGATTTTGTCATATTGGATAGGAACGGCGTCAAAGAACGCTTGTCCCGCCAAGGCAAGGCCGAAACAGATAAAGCTATCAGCCGTGCTATTGAGATGGCTGCCTTGGCCTTCAAAGCCCAGGACATGATCAATGATTTGCGGTTCTATCCACACCGTGAGGGGCGTAATGTTATCGGGTATCGTATGCGATCCAGGCGCGGGAAATCCCTTGATACATACGGGTTCAAGCAAAACGATATAGTCACGGCGATTAACGGAGAAAGCCTATCGCAAAGCCGGGTTAACCTGCCTATGCTGTGGAAGAACTTGAAGCAGGCTCGCTATGCCAGTATCCAAATCATCAGGGACGATATGCCCATGACAATAGAGGTCAATTTACAATGATAAAGTTTGGGAAATTTGTTACGAAATTATTTGTCATAATATCTGTGGCATTGTCGCTGGCTGCCATATCCGCACATGCGCAAAAAAACACCTCGTCAAGCTCAAAAGGGCATGTGGTCAATTTGAAAGATGCCGACATTCGGGCGTTCATCGAAGATATGTCGGTTTTGACGGGCAAGACATTTATTGTTGACCCGCGTGTGACCGGGACTGTGACAGTAACCTCCCAAGCTGAACTGAGTAAAAGCGAAGTATTTGCGGTATTTATGGATGTGCTGCGGGTGCGCGGGTTTACGGCTGTGCCCACGTCGAGCGGTGCTTACCGGGTTACCTTAATCCAAGGTGCTGCCCAAGATGCGCCTATTAAAAACGGTCGCACTACGGTGGGGGCATTTGTCACCGAAATTTTGAAACTAAGCCACGGCGATGCTTCCAATGCGTCCAAGCTTATCAAACCCGTTATGCATTCTCAAGGTCGTTTGACCTCCACACCGGGCGGCAGGGTCTTGGTTATTACGGATTATCCGGAAAACATTCGCAAGGCGCGCAAAATCATAGACGCTATGGATGTTGACCAGGCGGCTATAGAAACTATTGCCCTGCGTAATATAAATGCGCGCGATGCTAAAGACGCTGTGCGCGAACTTATGGGCAGCGGCAAGCCGCAAATCCGTAATAATGTGGTGATCGGTGAAACCGTGAAAGCCGTTGCTATCGAAGCCACAAATACCCTAGTTTTGCGCGGCGACCCGGCGTCTGTGGCACAGCTGAAAGCCATGGTGTTGCGTATGGATCAAGCCAGCGTACAACTGCGCGGCAGGGTGAGCGTTATTGCACTGCGTTTCGCCAATGGGGACGACATTGTTGCCGTTCTGGAGAAAATTCTGCCAACATTCGAGGACAAGGTTAATAAGGGCGAAAAACCCAGTGTTGCTTATGACCCGGGCAGTAATGCCCTGATTATTAGTGCAACACCAAAGGTGCAAGAGGCACTGGAAACGGTTGTCCGCCGTCTTGATGTCCGCAGGCCACAAGTGTTGGTTGAAGCGATTATTGTCGATATTTCAGATACAGCTGCTGAAGATTTGGGCGTGCAATTCTTGCTCGCAGGCAATGAAAATAGTGCTTTGCCATTGCTATCTACCAACTATTCCCGCTCTGCTCCAAATCTCTTAGCCCTCGCTGGTGCGCTAGCTGGCAATAGTGTTGATGCGGTGACAAGTGGTGATTTACAAGATGCGGCGGTGTCTTCTTTGCTCGGTTTGACGGGCGGCACGATCGGATTTGGGGGGAGCGGTAGTAGTGGTTTGTTTGGGGCTATTTTAAACGCTGTGAAAAATGATACGGATTCTAATGTGCTTTCAACCCCATTTGTGACCACGCTTGATAATGTGCCTGCGACATTTCTGGTGGGGCAAGTAGTACCCTTCACGAGCGGCGAGACTCTGGGCAATAACAATAATAACCCGTTCCGCACCATTAACCGCGAAGAAATAGGCATTAAATTAGAAGTCCTGCCCCAGATCAATCAAGGCGACGTGGTTCGGCTAGAAATAAAACAGGAGGTTTCCAGTATTTCAGTGGAGGCTTCGACAGTTGCAGCAGATCTTGTGACCAATAAGCGCGAAATTTCCACCACAGTTCTGGCCAATGACGGTGAGATAATTGTGCTGGGTGGTTTGATGCAGGACGACGAACAATTATTCCGCTCGCAAGTGCCGATCCTTGGTGATATTCCGGTTTTGGGGAATTTGTTTAGATCTAAAAACAATATCCGTAGGCGCACCAATCTTATGGTGTTCATCCGCGCGACTATTATTCGTAGCGGAGATGACGCCACGCCTCTGACCCAGCAAAAAATGGACATTATTCGCCGCGAAGAACGCCGTAGAATTGGCGCCGAAAAATCGAGATTGGACGAAGCTCTGCGCGATATGGGCTATTTTGATAAATAGAGGCACACAGTGAATTCTTCACCAGAAACCCAGATAAGCAATCTAGCCTATAGCTTCGCTAAGGAATGGGGGCTAGTTGTGCTGGACGCGGGCGATGTTAAATCGAGTAGCCCGGTTAGTATCGGTGTACGCCCTGGCGTGCGCCGCGAAGCCATTCTTGAGGTTAGGCGGGTTTTGGATACGCCGATTGTTTTAACTGAACTTACCCACGCGAAATTTGATAAATCTCTATCCGCAGCCTATGCCAGTAACGGCTTAGCCAGCTCCGCCGACGCCATCACCGAGCAGGGCAATCTCTATTCTCTGGCCGAAGACATACCCCAGACCGAAGACCTGCTCGACAGTGACGATGATGCGCCGGTTATCCGTATGATAAACGGACTTATCCAAGAAGCCATAAAACTGCGCGCGTCTGATATTCATATTGAACCCCATGAGAAACGCTTGTCCGTGCGGTTCCGGGTCGACGGCACATTGCGCGAAGTTCTGTCACTTTCGGCCAATTTGGCGGGTGTTTTGGTGTCGCGTATCAAGGTCATGGCGCGGCTCGATATTGCCAAAAAGCGCGTGCCCCAAGATGGGCGATTTTCTCTAACGCTCGGCGCACAAGCCATTGATGTGCGGGTCTCGACATTGCCGTCGAAATACGGTGAACGGGCAGTTTTGCGATTGCTCAGTAAAGAACAAGCTTTGTTCGGGGTCAAAGAACTGGGCATGACCGAGGACATGACCGCCGCTTTCACCAATGCCTTAGCAACACCTAACGGCATAATTTTGGTCACGGGGCCAACGGGTTCTGGTAAAACCACCACGCTTTACGCTGGGCTTTCTATGCTCAATGATGCGTCGCGCAATATTTTAACGGTCGAAGACCCCATAGAATATGCACTGGACGGTATCGGGCAAACCCAAGTTAACAATAAGGTCGGCATGACCTTTGCGGCGGGGCTACGGGCGATTTTGCGCCAAGACCCAGACGTGGTTATGGTCGGGGAAATACGCGACCCGGAGACGGCAGAGATCGCAGTGCAAGCCAGTCTGACCGGGCATTTGGTTTTGTCCACTGTCCATACAAATTCGGCGGTTGCCGCCATTACCCGTCTGCGCGATATGGGTATTGAGCGGTTTTTGCTAGCGTCAACGGTAACTGCGATTGTGGCACAAAGACTGGTGCGACGCCTCTGCGAGAAATGTAAAACGCCTTATGCGCCAGACGATACTGAACTTAGGCTTTTGGGGTTAAGCGGTAAGCAGACTTTCTATCATCCGAAAGGCTGCGAAACCTGTCACGGGATTGGCTATACGGGTCGGGTCGGTCTGTATGAAATGGTTGCTATGGACGATAATTTGCGCGCCATGATACACGACGGCGCCCGCGAACAAGATATGGCGGCCTATGCGTTTAAGGCGTCTGATACCTTGATGCAAAGCGGCGCACGGCATGTGTCCGAGGGGACGGCCAGCGCCGAAGAAGTCTTGCGTGTCTGCCGCGAAACGAGCCAAAGAATAGGTAGCAGCTAATGCAAGCCTATGATTACGAAGCCGTCAATGCCAAAGGTAAAACCAGCAAAGGCACGGTCATGGCCACGAGCGCCCGCGCGGCAAGGCGGGATTTGCGTGCGCGTGATCTAACGCCAATAAATATGCATGCGGCGGCTGATAAAAAAGGGCAAAAAACCGAGAAAAAAGTTAAGGAAAAAGTAGGTAAAGTCAAAACTAAAACCCTGACACAGGCGACACGGCAATTGGCTATTTTGGTCGAGGCAGGCACGCCCGTCTCCGAAGCCCTCAAGGTCACAGCCCTACAGTTTGAAGGTTCGCCTATGCGCACATCTTTGTTGGAAGTGCGCCGCCAAATTCTTGAGGGACGACGTTTGTCCCAAGCCATGTCCCGCGATAAAACTTACTCGCCTCTCTATTGCTCTATGGTGGCTTCGGGAGAAGATTCCGGACAACTCGGCCCGGTTCTTACACGGCTGGCAGGTGATTTGGAATCGGCGCAAAAGGTCCGCCGTAAAGTCTTGGGGGCTACGGTTTATCCAATTATCTTGAGCGCGGTGGCGCTGGTGGTTATCACCATATTGATGGTGACGGTGGTGCCGAAAGTCGTCAGCCAATTTGATAGTTTCAACCAAGAATTACCGCGCCTGACTAAAATAACCATCGGGATTTCTGAATGGTTACAAGCCAATGGTTTGTGGTTGGTGCTAGGGATTGCTCTGGGTGTAGCCGTCTTTCTACAGGCTATTAAAGTCCGGCGGTTCTGTTTGGCCGTAGATAGATTTGTCTTGAAACTACCATTCATTGGCAACCTTAACCGCGATATGAATGCGGCGCGGTTTGCCCGCACTATGGCCGGGCTATTAGACAGCGGCACGCCTGTGCTAACGGCTATGGGGACGGCTAAGAACACCTTGCGCAATTTGGTGATGTATGAGGCCACGGATAAGGTCATCGAGGAAGTACGCGGCGGGAGTTCGGTCGGCGGGGCGTTGAAACGACATCCGGTATTTCCGCCCTTGATGATACATATGATAGCCAGCGGGGAGCAGGGCGGCGACTTGGGCGCTATGTTTGCCATTGCCGCAGATTATATGGAAAGCGAGTTTGATAGTTCGACCACAATCGTGCTAAACTTGCTGGAGCCCGCAATAATTATTTTCCTTGGTGGTGTGGTCATGATGATTGTGGCCGCAATATTCTTGCCGATTTTACGGCTTAACACGATGTCTTTCTAGGAGCCTTTCATGATTGAAAAGAAAAAGAAGAACCTACCCCGCAGAAAAGAGTCTGGATTTACGCTGGTCGAGGTTATGGTCACTATGACGATTATTGCGATAATGGGTACAATCGTTGTCATCAATGTCCTGCCCAGAATGAACCAAGCGCGGGGCGACAAAGCCAAAATCGACATTGCCCGCCTCAGCCAAGCCCTTGAATATTATAATCTGGACACCAGCACATATCCGGAAACCCTGGATGTTTTAGTCGGCGCACAATCTGGTGGTGATGAGCGGGCTAATCCGGACGGTTATATAAAAATACTGCCAGACGACCCATGGGGTAATCCTTACAATTATGCCTATCCCGGCGATAATGGCCGCTTCGATCTTTGGTCTTACGGTGCAGACGGCGTAGAAGGCGGAGAGGGCAATGATGCCGACATCACCAACTGGCAAGAATAACACCAGACAAATAGGGCAGGCCGGATTTACTCTGGTCGAAATACTAGCCGTATTGTTCATTATTGCCATGATGGCGGGGGCTGTGGTGATAAATATACCTGCCAAACAAGACCCTTTGTATACGCAGGGGAAATTACTAGCCAGCCGTATTGAAATGGCTGCGCAAACCGGCATGATAGAGCATCAGCCCATGGGCATTAGTTTCACTAAAAACGGCTATTCCGTTGTGCGCTATAGTTTTGACATTTGGGAGACCGTGGCAGAGTTTGAATTTGGCGCAGAGGGCAGGCCTGAATTGGAGTTAAGCCAGAGCAGTGCTAAAATAGATTTGAAAGCCGCAGAAAAATCAGAACTCCCGGTTATTCGTTATGATACGACGGGGCTGGGCACGCCGTTTGAACTCCGCCTGCAAAACGGTGCGTCGCGGTTTGTCATTACAGGCGCTATTGACGGTACGATAACTGCGGAGCCGGAAACATGAGGAAAGAAGCTGGTTTCACATTAATAGAAGTCTTGGCGGCGCTATTGATTTTCAGCACGGCCATAATGGGCTTGATGCATGCGGGTACGGAAAACATCCGCGCGGTTCAGGTGTTGGAGAAAAAACAACTGGCCGGCATAGTAGCCGACAATCAATTGCTGTTGGCTCTCAATGCGCAAACCGAGATTAAACCCGGCACAAACCAAGATGACGTGCAATTGGCCGGACGGGACTGGCTCTGGAAAATCCGCACGGAGGACACAGGCACGTCAGGGTTTTATAGACTAACCGTGGAGGTCAAAGAGAAAACATCCGAACAAATATTGGTCAGCCGCACTGCTTTTTCCGCCCGCAAACCGGCGACCCAAATTAGGGTTGAGCAATGAAAAAACTTGTGCAAAAACAATCGGGTTTCACCTTGGTCGAAGTGCTGGTCGCTCTATTTATATTCTCTATTCTGTCCGCTGCCAGCATAGCGGTTCTGACATCAACTTTGCGCTCAAAGGACTTAATGAGCCGCAAGAGCGATGAATTACGCCAACGCTCCACATTGCGTATTTTGCTAAAATCTGATTTTGCCAATAGTTTGGCTATCCCAAAAACCGATGAATTTGGTCAGCCTGACCAAGTAATATTTATGGGTGGTTCGCAATTTGGCGCAGGAAATGGGGAGCAGTTCCTATCCCTATCACGCACGGGCTGGGATAATCCGGGCGGCTTGGAAAAGCGTAGTGATTTGCAAGCGGTATCCTATGTGCTGCGGGACAAAATATTGGTGCGACAAGTGCGCGCGCGGTTTAACCCGGTAACGGCCACGCCTCTATTCGAGCAAAGCTTAATGAAAGGCGTGGAGGCTGTCACGCTCGGCTTTTACGACGGAGAAAACTGGCGCGATAATTGGCTAACGGGCGCGCCGCCGCTGGGCGTAGCTGCAATGCCCGTACTTGCTTCTGTTGAGTTGGAATTTGAAGGCGGTGATAAATTACGCCAAGTGTTCCGCGTCGGGGCAGACCAATGATGTGGCGTAGTCAAAATAGAGAAAACGAGCGCGGCGCGGTTCTCCTCACCACACTCTTATTAATGACAGTGATGGCAGCTTTGGCGGTGGCGATTATGGACGACATACGGTTTTCTATAAAACGCGCCGTCGGGGTGCAAATGTCCGAACAGATTGATTGGTATATGCTCGGCGGGGAAGATTTTGCCCGCAATTGGCTGGCCGATAATACGGCTGGTGATACCAGCGGCCTTAACCAGATACTCTTGCTTGGCGAGCCTATCGTGTTTCCGCTCGACGAAGACGGCAGTATCCAAATTCAAGCAAAGGACGGGCGTAATTGCTATAATGTCAATCGTTTATCAGCGCCCAAAATTAAAGAGCAAACCCGTGCCGAACTGGCGCAATTATTCCGCTATATGGAATTTGACAACTTCCAAGCCGAGAGCTTTGCCGCCCGCATTCAAGACTGGGTCGATGGGGATACCATCCCCGAGCAGGGCGGCGCAGAGGATCTGACCTATTCCAGCCAAAAGCCGCCTTACCATGCCGCCAATACCATGATGGTTGATATATCCGAACTGCGGGCCGTCGAGGGGATTAGCCAAGAGCAATATCTGAAAATGAAACCGCTCTTATGCGCGGTGCCTGATGCCAATATGAACAAGATTAACCTCAACACATTAGAGCCGGAACAATGGCCGCTGCTGGCACTTTTGCTTGGTAATACAGATGCCGTCTCGCCCGAAGCCCAAAAAGCCGCCCAAGCAGTGATTGCACTACGGCCGCTAGCAGGCTATGCAAGCACAGAAGCGGTTTGGGCTTTGCCCGTTATAGAAGATTTGAAATTAAAAGGCGCAGGCAAAAACATGACTGCAGTGAAAACCGACATGGTGGATTTGGTGATACAGGTGCAAATGAGCCAGGAAATGGATGTGGCCGGGGCGGGGCAAACTCGCCGCCAAATGGTTCGGTTTGCGCTTGGCGCTGAAAACGGCGTTGAACTTGTCGCCAGGCGGAATGCGTTTTAGATGGCGGACTTGATTGTCATAATAGGCCATAAGCCTGCGGAGCCTTGGGAATGGGGACTAACGACAACAGGAGAGTTTGGGCGTGCGGTTACGGACGCAGAAAAAACAGCACTTAAGGAACACAATTTTCGCCGTTTAATAGCCGTACTACCTGGCCAACAAGTGTCCATTAAACTACACACTCTCGGCCAGTTAAACGAAAAACAAAAACGCCAAGCCGCAGGCTTTAGTATAGAAGACGAATTGGCGACCTCTCTGGACAAGAGCCATATTGCCTTGGACGCGGGCGGTACGCGCTTGGCCATTGTCTCAAATAAAGTGATGGATAATTTGATTTCGGACATGTCTGAACACGGGCTTACGCCGGATATTATCTGCTCCGATTATGACAGTTTCGCGAACGCTGACAGCTTCACCTATGAAGGCCGGATTATCCAACGGGCTGGCAATGGATTGGGGTTTGCTGTAGAGACAGACTTGGCAGGCGCTATATTAGATGCCGGGCAAAACATTCCACCGCAAATCGACGCTGAACGCTTCTTGCAAAAAATAGCTGCGGCATTACAGGTTGGCCACGCGCCGATAAATTTACGTCAAGGCGATTATACCAAACGCGGCGCGGCGGGGCTAGGGGGCTTTAAGCGCAGCGCCCTGATAGCCGCTGGCATTACTTTGGCATTTGCGCTCGGGAACATTTTCCAAGGCTATTCAACTGGACAAAAAACTAAAACCCTTAAGGCGCAAATGGCCGAGATTTATACGGAAACATTTCCGGGCAAAGACGTACCCGATAATCCCGCCAAGGCAATCTTGCGCGCACAATCAGATATTAAGAAAGCCAATCGGCAAGAGTTTATTAAATTATCAGCCTTGCTTGCGGCTAGTGTGCGCAAGGTCGAAGGCGTCGAGATTGCTTCACTACGCTATGAAGCGGACAAATCTCAATTATCATTGTCGATCAATTATTCAAGTTTTGATGATGTGGAGCGTTTGAAACGCTTAACAACTGCCAACGGCGGGGCGTTTGCCGAAAGCGGCACCAGACAAAGCGGGGATGGTCTTAGCGGTGATGCAGTGTTGAGGTTAAAACCATGACGGAGTTATGGAGCCAAAGGAATAGCCGTGAGAAAATCCTCATCGGGGTCGCCGCCGCATTGCTGGTATGTCTTCTGCTCTGGCAATTTCTCTATAGGCCCGTATCGAATTATCCTGCCGCCCAAGAACGTGCCTATAAACAGGCCGAACTGGATTTAAAAATCATGCAAAAAGGGCAGCGTATTCTTCAAAACCAAACCAATGCGAATGCTACATCCATAGCCAAATTAACCGTAGAGCAGTTCCAGTCCACTATCACCAAAGCCTCTAAAGCCCATAACCTCATCATTACCCGCCGCCAGCCTAAAGGTTTGGAAGAATTGACCTTGTGGTTTGACAGTGTCGACGGTAAACTGTTTTATGCATGGGTTGATGAGTTGACGGGGGGGTATAATATTGTCCTCAGTAAAGCCCAAATATACCGCAATGATGACAGCAGTGTACGCGTGCTTGTGACCTTTGAATTGGCGGATAAAGCATGAGAGGGCTGAGCGCATTAGTTTTAGCATTGAGCGTTCTTTCCCTAAGTGCGTGCGCAAGTATGGATGCAAATAACAAGGCCAAAAAACAACAAACCATTACACCAGCAGACGGCTTGGCGGCGCAAGAACTGCGATCGGGTGAGTGCGGCGTGTTCTTTTGGACGGACAATTTTCCGCGTACATTCGTATTTTTTCAAAAGCAGGGCAGCGCCGAGGCCAAATATTATGCTGGTGAAACCGAAATCACTTTATCCACCAATCAAAACACGAGCAATATGGACGATGCTCCAGGCTTGGACATTACCTATAGCCACGACGGTTATATGGTCTTTCATGTTAAAGGTGACTTTGCGGACATGCTAGAGGGCGGCAGGCGCATTACAAATGCCCGTATTAAAACCCAAAAGCCGGGCGCATGGGAAGAAATTCAACCCGTGTCGGGTGTTTATGTTTGCCGTTAGCTAAGTACAAATAATGCCAACCAAGACAAGAATATTCCCAGTGCTAAATGCGGGCCAAAGGGCAATTTGTTATCTGCTGGTTCGCCGCTTCTGCTTAAGAATAATGCATGCACAAGCCCAAATGCGCTGGCAATCAGCAGTATAAAGGGTAACCCGGTCCAACCGCACCACGCCCCGCCCGCAGCCAATAATTTAGCGTCCCCACGCCCAAGCCCGTCGATACCTCGAAGTTTTTTATAGGCGAGTTCAAGAGCCACCAACCCGCTATACCCGATAACCGCACCAATGATGCCGTTCAAAAACACGCCCTGCCAATAGGCAAATGCCAAACCCAGGCCAATTAGCGGCAAGGTCAAAACATCCGGCAAAATCATAGTGCGAAAATCAATCACTGATAGTACGACCAAGCCGCCCAATAAGACAGATGCGAAAAGAAACAAAACCATAGGCGGATTATAGGCGTAAAACCAGGCGCTTACCATGCCCAATGCTTATTTCTCCTGCTTACTTCTCCCAGTAATACGGGGTCAGTTTACTGTCGCCGCTCAAGATTTCTTCCATGGTGTCGGCTTTATATAGCCGCCCGCCGAGCATGACATGTTCGATATTATCCGAGGTGCGAATATCGTCCAATGGATTGCCATCAATGATGATGAGATCCGCTAACTTGCCAACCTGTAAAGAGCCAATATCATCATCATAGCCAAGATGCACGGCAGGTGTAATTGTTGCCGCGCTCAGGGCTTGCAAGGGCGACATACCGCCGCGCACAAAACTCCACATCTCCCAGTGGGAACCCAAACCTTCGCGCTGTCCGTGCGCACCAATGCTGACAGGTACGCCAGCTTCCGCCAATTTTTTGGCCGTGGCCGCGCTCATGGCGTCTGCGTAATCAGCGTCCGGTGCTTTTTGGCGGCGGACAGAGGCGGGTTGCAAAACGTGGGGCGGCACATGTTTGGATAGGAGTGGATGCTTCCAGACATCGTCTTTTTGGTAATAATAACTCTCACCGCGTATGCCGCCATAAGTCACGCCCAAAGTCGGGGTATAACCGACTTCGGTCTGGCTGTAGAATTGTATGACATCATCATAAAGCTCAGATTGCGGCAGGTTATGCTCGATACCGGTATTGCCGTCCGCGACCATAGACAAATCCATATGGAACAATGATCCACCCTCGGCAACGACAGCGATATTGGCTTCTCTAGCGGCGGTGACCACTTGTTGGCGTTGCTCGCGGCGGGGTTGGTTATAGTTTTTAACGCTAAATGCACCTTGAGCTTTCAGGCGAGCAATGTGTTCTTTGGCATCATCTTCGTTGTCAATATTGGCAAAGAAGCCTGGGGCTTTGGCGCCGTAGATAACCTCGCCTGTGGAGAATGTGCGCGGGGCTAATATCATGCCCGCCTGCTGCATTTCAGAAGCTGCGAAAATATGGTCTGCCCGCGAAGACGGGTCGTGTATAGTGGTTACACCAAAGGCCAAATGGGCAATGGCTGACCAGTTTTGGTTTGGGATTATACCGTCCGTAGATTGAGCGCCGTGGGCATGGGCATCGACCAGACCCGGTATGATAGTTTTACCACGCGCATCGAGTGTCTTGGCGGTCTTGGGGATGGTGATATCGTCTGCGGCGCCCACAACTTTGATGCGGTTGTCTTTAATCAGGATAATGCCGTCCTCAATGACGCCGCCGTCCTTGTCGCTCATGGTGATAATACGCGCACCCGTGATAGCAATTAGTCCGCTCGGGCGGTCGGCTTTGCGGCTGGCTTTTAGCGGGATACCTTTGGTAGGTGGCGCGAAATCATCATTGGCAATCGCCTCCTTTATTTCGGCGCTAAAAAGTTTCGGCCCCAAGCTCCAATTTATCGTTGCACCATTGTTCGACCAACTGGGGTATTGTGAACCGCCTGTACTCACCTTGGTCACAGGCAAAGCTTTTGCTTTTGGACCGGTGCCAACATTTTGCGGCCCATTCAGTGCGGGCATAACAAAGAGGTTATAGTTTTCCCTAAAGGCAATGTTTTCACCATTAGGCGAAATCATAAAGACTTGCGCTAATTTGGACGAAACATGGGTGCGTTCAGCTTCGCCGTCTAGATTTGTGCTGACCAAAGCGCGGCTTTCATCTGTGTTTTTGGTGAAAAACACCCGGTTACCCCGCGCGGCGAAGTGCGGTTGTTCCCCGGATTTGCTAAACCGCTGCATGCCTCCGCCAGCCGTTGGCATCACATAAAGCCCGGTATCCGATGACCATTCCCCGGAGGTTAAATACCCGCCTGCTTTTTTTTCAAAGGCAATGATGTCGCCGCTTGGGGAGAATGCCGGGCGCGAAAAATGCCCGGGCTTATTGGTAATTTTGCGGGTTTTACGGTTTCTAGCATTCCATACATGAAGTGCGCCAAGCTGTTCGTCTTGCCAGGAAACAAATACCAGTTTTTTGCTATCGCGTGACCAAGACGGGAATAACTCTCTGACGTCGTCCGACCATTTGGTCAGGCGCTGCGGGGTGCCATTTGGTAAAGGTTTAACATATAGTTTTCCGAAAGCCTCAAAAACGACGTTCTTGCCGTCTGGAGATACTTGGGTGAATTTAATCATTTTAGCGTCGACCGTGTCCGGAGAAACTTCGACTTTTGGACGTGGTGGTTTTATCACCGTGCGCGTGTCTTTGACATGAAACGGAACGGTGCTGACCTGATCGTTTCCTATATTATAGCGGTGGATTTTCCCGCCTGCCCAAAACACCAGGCTTTGGCCGTCCGGTGTCCAGTCCATATTTGGATAAACGCCGTGCACGGCCCAGGTTTCTTGCATATCTTGGTCAAGATCATCAAAGATTTTCCGTTCCCTGCCAGATTCCATATCTTTTAGATACAATTTGCTTTTGGCGCGTTCACGACGCACGAATGCCATTGTTTTTCCATCCGGAGACGGTGTTGGGCGTACCGAGCCGCCAAAGCCGCTGACGGCGGTACTAGTTTCGCCGTTCTCCATATTGTATTCTAGGATTTCGAACAGGGTCGTATTGGAATCCTGCGCATAGATGAAACGGTTGCCGGGTGTCGTGTTTTTGGAAAAATAAATCGACTTCCCGTCCGGCGCGAACATGGGTTCGCCCAGCTCTTTTTGGAAGCTTTTACTTGGGCGTTTGACCAGTTTCACACCGCCGCCGCCACTGGTGTGGTAAAGCCAAATCTCGCCAGTTCCAAGCGACCGACTGGTTGTGAAATGCTTGCGCGCCGCAATGAAGCGCCCGTCTGGTGTCCAGGTTGGATTGTTTAGAAGTCTGAATTTTTCCTTGGTAACCTGGTGCGGGTTGGTGCCGTCCGTGTCCATAGTCCAAATGTTATCTGCCCCGCCCCGGTCGGATGTAAAGGCAATCCGCTTGCCGTCCGGTGAAAACCGGGGCTGGATTTCCCATGCCATACCAGATGCAATAGAGGTGGCTTGACCGCCTTTTATCGGCAGGGTGTAGATGTCGCCCAACAGATCAAAAGCTATGGTCTTACCGTCCGGGCTAACATCCAAGCTCATCCACGTACCTGTTGTGGTGTCAATTTTAACATCATGTTTTTCGCCCGGCGGGTTCGAGACATCCCATTTCGGTTTTTCTTTATCATTTTCCTCTTGAGCAGAGGCTGGTACAGATGCGAAAAATATCGCGGTCAGGCTAACACCGAGTGCTAATTTAAGGGCTGTGGTCATGATTTGGGAACTCCTATATTTAAGCTAATATGTGCGTGAATGCGGTATAATGTCATCGAATTTCCCCTGTAAGGGGTAGTGTGCCGTCCTAAAATCTGCCTGCGGCGCATTAAAATCTGCCTGCGGCGCCGGGGAAAACCACCGGGGTTTCGCTGCCGTCATTTGCGACTGCGGATACGCCGAAATAGTAATTATCCACCACCATGTTTTTGAATGTGTATGCGCTCACCTTGCCAACGAAACGCGAATGTGTCCATTCCGGCGCAGTGGTGCGGCGCCAATGAACGCGGTAGCCCATCAGGTTTTTACTGGTTTCGCTCTTCCACTTCAAAGTGGCAGAGGCCTTGACCGCTCCGCCCGCTTCAACTTCGCTCGGGAAAGGCGGCGCACCTGCCATGCCTGCCAATGTCAAGGCGTTCAGTGCCGTGAGTTTGGCGGCATAGGCGGCATTAACGCCGTCCATGCTATCGCCGTAAATTGTGCCATTTTCAGTACGCAAATCCTGGTGTTGGCGGTCATAATGTTCGTGGACTTCCATAATGCGCACACCGGGAATACCGACGGCATTGAACGGGCGGTGATGGCCGCCGCGCCCGAAACGGTCGAGACGATAAACCATCATCACGTCAAGATTGGTCATATATTGATCGGCCATGGTTTTCACATAGCGGGCAAGATTGCGCGAGGGGCTATCAACCTCGCCGCCCCTGAACCTACGCTCGCGGGCTTCTTCTTTGGTTTCGTTATCGCGCGTGCCCTCGGAGAATACCCGAACCGTGCTATTATCCACCACACCGTCTATACCGGAAATGTTGGAAATCATATCGTTATTGAGAACGCCCTTAATCTGCCATCCGTTTTTCAGAGCATGGGCGGCGACAATCTTACCGCCGAACAAGCCTTGTTCTTCGCCCGACAAGCCAGCATAAATGATAGAGCCTGCATATTTTTTCTTCGAGAGTATGCGCGCGGCTTCGAGGACGCCTGCCATACCCGACGCATTATCATTGGCACCGGGGCTGTCGGATGTGCCGTTCATAGGGTCGGTGACGCGGCTGTCTATGTCGCCGCTCATCATTACATAACGGTTCGGGTCGAGCGATCCGCGTTGAATAGCCAAGACGTTGACGACTTCCACGGGATCAGGGATACGGCGCTCGCCTTTGATAGTATCCGATACATATATCACTTCAAGACAACCGCCGCAGTCTTTGGAAATTTTTTCGAACTCGGCGAAAATCCAGCGACGTGCTGCGCCAATTCCGCGTGTGTCGGACTTGGTTTCCGACAAGGTATGGCGGGTGCCAAAATCCACCAAGGTCTGAATGTCTTTTTGGATGCGACCAGCGGACGGGGCAGTAGCTATATCGTAAAGCGCCATGACTTCGGAGGGCGGGGCGGTGATAGAAGCCTCCCCAGCAGCACAACTATTCGTGACCAAAGAAAGCGCACCGACCAAAGATAATATAGCCAAAAATTTCATTTTTATTTCCCTGTATCAGGTTTTGTGTGTAGGATTGAACATTATAGACAATGGTCAGTGTGTCAAATCACGAAGAAAGGCGGACGATATGCTTAAATCAAAACTTGGACTGGTTTTCTTGGTGATATTGGCTTGTAGTTTGGCGGTTTATTTTTTCGCCCGCGCTCAAATTCAGCCCCAACTCGACCACAACGCCTCAGTTAAAGCCGCACCAACTAAGTCTGCAACGGACGCTCCAGAAATGCTCCAAGATGTATTAGATGTGACCGTGTGGGTAAGCGGCCTAAAAACTCCTTGGGCGTTGGAATTTCTTGATTCAAAAACTGCGCTTATAACGGAAAAATCTGGGCGGCTCCGGCTTGTGGTGGACGGAAAGTTACAAGACAAGCCCATCGTCGGTACGCCCGAAGTATGGAGCGGCGGGCAGGGCGGGTTGCTGGATGTGGCAAGAGACCCTGATTATGCAGATAATGGCTGGATATATTTGACATTTTCCCACCCGCTAGAGCAGGGTTCGGACAAAGCTATGACTAAGTTGGTGCGCGGCAAGATTAAAAACGATGTTTGGAGCGATGAGCAAGTTTTGTTTGCAGCCAAACCTGAGCATTATATTAAAGGCCGGGTACATTTTGGCTCGCGGATTACCTTTGACGATAAGGGGCATGTGTTCTTTTCTATCGGCGACCGGGGTCAAATGGATTTGGCGCAAGACGTGACGCGGCCTAATGGTAAAATCCATAGATTGATGCAAGACGGTAGTGTGCCCAAAGACAATCCATTTGTGGATCAGGCAGGTGCCTATCCGTCCATTTATAGTTATGGTAATCGCAACCCCCAAGGCTTGGTTTGGGCGGACGGCGTGTTGTGGGCGACGGAACACGGCCCCAAGGGTGGGGACGAGTTAAATATCATCAAGAGCGGTGTCAATTATGGCTGGCCAGTGATTTCCTATGGCCGCAATTATTCGGGTACAGAGCTAACGCCTTACACCCATATGGACGGTATGGCACAACCCGTTAGCCAGTGGACACCCTCTATTGCCGTCACCGGGTTAGAATCTGTGTCCGGAGATATGTTTAAAGAATGGAGCGGATATTTACTGGCGGGGGCTTTGAAATACAGAGAAATACGGTTGATAAAACTTGACGGAGATCAATATATCTCCGAGCAAATTTTGCTTAAAGACAAAGGGCGGGTGCGCGACATCACTATGGGGCCAGATGGGGCTATTTATGTGGTACAAAATGGGCCGAGCCAAGTGTTGAAACTAACGATAAAGAAGGAAAAATAATGACAATTCCTAAGTGGAAACAAAACCTTGTAACGGGCTATCAGAATTTTCGCGCAGGCAATTATGGCTGCCAAAAAGAACTATATGAGCAGCTTGGTACGGAGGGGCAAAGCCCGGAAGTGTTGGTTATTTCCTGTGTAGACAGTCGTGTCAGCCCAAGTGCGGTTTTCAATGCTCACCCCGGGGAAATGTTCATCTTGCGTAATGTGGCCAATATTGTCCCGCCGTGCGAACCTAGTGCTGGCTATCACGGCACCAGTGCCGCTATTGAATTTGCGGTGTCAAATATGAAAGTTTCCGTGATTGTTGTCATGGGGCACGAAAGTTGCGGCGGCATCGGTGCTTTTCTTGCTAGTTTGGACAAAGAACCGGATGAAAATGCGGAGCATTCTTTTCTGGGAAATTGGGTTGAAATTCTGGATGCGGCTTATAAAAACTTCATGGCTTCGGATACAAATGAGGTTAG